>PJTY01000111.1_pt1 | contig 64963 bp, 56 predicted proteins | sample 1512121 | NCBI WGS metagenome assembly PJTY01 (sample SAMN08177680, study PRJNA422409) | Soil metagenome, whole genome shotgun sequencing project. | isolation source: Soil enriched (2) on filter paper: alkali lignin treatment | place: USA: Madison | collected 2015-01-15 | reverse complement strand
GGCCGATGGCGATATCAATCCAGATTCGAAAGATGCCATTAACGGTAGCCAGTTGGCGAAGAATGCACAAAGCGTATCTGATGCCCTAGGTGGTGGTTCAACCGTGAATCCAGACGGTACAGTCTCTGCGCCGAACTATACCGTGAACGGCAATAACGTCAGCAATGTTGGTGACGCAATCACCGAACTGGACAAAGGCTGGAACTTGCAATCGAACGGTGCCAACAGTGCTGCTGTTAAAGCAGGTGATACCGTTGATATCGGTACAGCAGATGGTGAAGAAAACTTACAAGTCGCGAAAGATGGTAACAACATCAAGTACAGCCTGAACCGTGACCTGAAAGTGGATAGCGTGACTGCGGGCGATACCGTAATCAACAACGATGGCATGACCATTGCTGGCGGTCCAAGCGTGACCAAATCTGGTATTGATGCTGCGGGCAGTAAAATCACAGGTGTTGCAGCTGGTACTGATGGTACTGATGCGGTGAATGTGGATCAACTCAACCAAGCTAGCCAGGACTTAACCGACAAGGGCTTTGGCTTGACTGCACAAGACGGCACCACTGTTCAGAAGAAATTGGGCGAAGCGGTTGATGTGGTAGGTGCGGATGAAAATATCACGACCAAAGTTCAAGACGGCAAAGTTGCGATTGAACTGGCCAAAGACCTGAACGTGAATAGTGTCACTGCGGGTGATACCGTGATGAACACCGATGGTGTGACCATTGCGGGTGGTCCAAGCATGACCAAGTCAGGTATTGATGCTGCAGGGACTAAAGTCACCAATGTAGCCGATGGCGATATCACCGCAGACTCGAAAGATGCAGTCAACGGTAGCCAGTTACATGGCACAGCACAAAGCGTATCTGATGCCCTAGGTGGTGGTTCAACTGTCAATCCGGACGGCACCGTGACTGCGCCGAACTACACAGTGAATGGCAATAACGTCAGCAATGTTGGCGATGCGATCACTGAGTTAGATAAAGGCTGGAACTTGCAATCTAACGGTGCCAACAGTGGTGCAGTCAAAGCAGGTGATACGGTTGATATCGGTACCGCAGATGGCGAAGAAAACCTACAAGTTGCGAAAGATGGCAACAACATCAAGTACAGCCTGAACCGTGACCTGAAAGTGGATAGCGTCACTGCAGGCGATACTGTAGTTAACAATGATGGTGTGACCATTGCGGGCGGCCCAAGCGTGACCAAATCAGGTATTGATGCTGCGGGCAGTAAAATCACAGGTGTTGCAGCAGGTACGGATGGTACTGATGCGGTGAATGTAGATCAACTCAACCAAGCGAGCCAAGACTTAACCGACAAGGGCTTTGGCTTGACTGCACAAGACGGCACCACTGTTCAAAAGAAACTGGGCGAAGCGGTTGATGTGGTCGGTGCGGATGAAAATATCACGACCAAAGTTCAAGACGGCAAAGTGGCGATTGAACTGGCCAAAGACCTGAACGTGAATAGCATCACTGCGGGTGATACCGTGATGAACACCGATGGTGTGACCATTGCTGGTGGCCCAAGCATGACCAAGTCAGGCATTGATGCTGCGGGTACTAAAGTGACCAACGTGGCAGATGGCGATATCACGGCTGACTCCAAAGATGCAGTCAACGGTAGCCAATTACACAATACAGCACAAAGCACAGCGGATGCGCTAGGGGGTGGCTCAACCGTGAATCCAGACGGTACTGTCTCTGCACCGAACTACAGCGTAAACGGCACGAGCCTGAACAATGTCGGTGATGCGATCACTGAGTTAGATAAAGGCTGGAACTTGCAATCGAACGGTACTAACAGTGGCGCAGTGAAAGCAGGCGACACCGTTGATATCGGCACAGCAGATGGCGAAGAAAACCTGCAAGTTGCGAAAGACGGCAACAACATCAAGTACAGCCTGAACCGTGACCTGAAAGTAGATAGTGTGACAGCAGGCGATACCGTGATCAACAATGACGGTATGACCATTGCTGGCGGTCCAAGTGTGACCAAGTCAGGTATTGATGCAGCAGGTAACAAGATCACCAATGTGGCCGATGGCGATATCAATCCAGATTCGAAAGATGCTATTAACGGTAGCCAGTTGGCGAAGAATGCGCAAAGCGTATCTGATGCCCTCGGTGGCGGTTCAACCGTAAATCCGGACGGTACAGTCTCTGCGCCGAACTATACGGTAAACGGTAACAACGTCAACAATGTTGGCGCTGCAATCAGTGAGTTAGACAAAGGCTGGAACTTGCAATCGAACGGTGCCAACAGTGGCGCTGTAAAAGCAGGTGACACCGTTGATATCGGTACAGCAGATGGCGAAGAGAACTTACAAGTTGCAAAAGAAGGCAACAACATCAAGTACAGCCTGAACCGTGATCTGAAAGTGGATAGTGTGACTGCGGGTGATACCGTGATCAACAACGACGGCATGAGCATTGCTGGCGGTCCAAGTGTAACCAAATCTGGTATTGATGCTGCAGGCAATAAGATCACCAATGTTGCAGCAGGAACCGATGGTACTGATGCAGTCAATATGGATCAGTTAAAGACCTCTGCAGCGGGTGCAAAAACCGAAGTTGAAGCTGGCAAGAATATGACTGTCGACAGTACGACGGGTGCAGATGGCCAAACTATCTATACCGTGGCGACGGCTGATGATGTTGAGTTTAACTCGGTGAAAGTCGGTGATGTAAATATTGATGGTGCGACTGGCAAAATCAGCGGTGTGACCGATGGTACGGTGGCAGCAGGTTCTACAGAAGCGGTCAACGGTAGCCAGTTACATGGTACAGCACAAAGCGTATCCGATGCTCTAGGTGGTGGTTCAACGGTGAATCCAGATGGCACCGTGACTGCGCCGAACTACACAGTGAACGGCAATAACGTTAGCAATGTCGGTGATGCGATCACTGAGTTAGATAAAGGCTGGAACTTGCAATCTAACGGTGCCAACAGTGGTGCTGTGAAAGCAGGTGATACGGTTGATATCGGTACCGCAGACGGTGAACAAAACCTACAAGTGGCGAAAGAAGGCAACAATATCAAGTACAGCCTGAATCGTGATCTGAAAGTGGATAGCGTGACTGCGGGCGATACCGTGATCAACAATGACGGCATGACCATTGCTGGCGGTCCAAGTGTGACCAAGTCAGGTATTGATGCAGCAGGTAACAAGATCACCAATGTGGCCGATGGTGAAGTGGCTGCAGGCTCGAAAGATGCAGTCAATGGCGGTCAGTTGCATGATACGGCAGATTCAGTCGGCAATATTCTGGGTGGTGGGGTGACCAATGAAGGTGGCAAGCTGAATGGTCCATTCACAGTGAATGACAAAGGCTATGACACAGTTGCTGATGCGATTAAAGCTGAAACTGCGGCTGCAAAAACCGAAGTTGAAGCTGGCAAGAACATGACTGTCGATAGCACAACTGGTGCAGATGGACAAACCGTCTATACCGTAGCGACTGCTGATGATGTTGAGTTCAACTCGGTGAAAGTCGGTGATGTGAATATTGATGGAGCGACTGGCAAAATCAGTGGTGTGACTGATGGTACGGTGGCCGCAGGTTCTACAGAAGCGATCAATGGTAGCCAGTTACACGGCACAGCCCAAAGTATATCTGATGCCTTAGGTGGCGGTTCAACTGTTAATCCGGACGGCACCGTGACTGCGCCGAACTACAGCGTAAACGGTACGAGCCTGAACAATGTTGGTGATGCAATTACCGAGCTGGACAAAGGCTGGAACTTGCAGTCGAACGGTGCCAACAGTGGTGCTGTGAAAGCAGGCGACACGGTAGATATAGGCACAGCAGATGGTGAAGAAAACCTACAAGTTGCGAAAGATGGTAACAACATCAAGTACAGCCTGAACCGTGACCTGAAAGTCGATAGCGTGACTGCGGGCGATACCGTGATCAACAACGATGGCATGACCATTGCTGGCGGTCCAAGCGTGTCTAAGTCGGGTATTGATGCAGCAGGTAACAAGATCACTAATGTTGCAGCAGGAACCGATGGTACCGATGCGGTCAATGTAGATCAGTTAAAAGCTTCTGCAGCGGGTGCAAAAACTGAAGTTGAAGCTGGCAAGAACATGACCATTGACAGTACGACAGGTGCAGATGGTCAAACTATCTATACCGTGGCGACGGCTGATGATGTTGAGTTCAACTCGGTGAAAGTTGGTGACGTCAACATTGATGGAGCGACTGGCAAAATTAGTGGCGTGACCGATGGTACGGTGGCCGTAGGTTCTACAGAAGCGATCAACGGTAGCCAGTTACATGGTACAGCGCAAAGCGTATCTGATGCCCTCGGTGGCGGCTCTACGGTCAATCCAGATGGTACTGTGACTGCGCCGAACTACACTGTGAACGGTAACAAGCTCAACAACGTAGGTGATGCAATCACTGAGTTAGACAAAGGCTGGAACTTGCAATCGAACGGTGCCAATACAGGTGCAGTGAAAGCGGGCGACACGGTTGATATCGGCACAGCAGATGGCGAAGAAAACTTACAGGTTGCGAAAGATGGCAACAACATCAAATACAGCCTGAACCGTGACCTGAACGTGGATAGCGTGACTGCGGGCGATAGTGTTCTGAACAACGATGGATTGACCATTGCTGGCGGTCCAAGCGTGACCAAGGCGGGTATCAATGCAGGGAACAAGAAAATCACCGGTGTTGCAGCGGGTGCTGTCAATCCAGATTCAACCGATGCGATCAATGGTAGCCAGTTAAATGCCCAAGGCGAAGGTGTGAAGAACATTATTGGTGGTAATACCCAATACGATCCGAACACAGGCAAATACACCAATCCAGATGTTGGAGGTACAGGTAAAGACAACATCAATGATGCGATTGGTGCGGTAGGCGCTGCTGCCAAAGCGGCGAAAACCACGGTCACTGAAGGTGACAACATGGTCGTAACCGAAAGCAAGAATGCTGATGGCAGTACCAGCTACGAAGTTGCAACGGCAAAAGACGTGAAGTTCGATAGCGTGACTTCGACCGATGATGAAGGCAACGAAACCGTTCTGACGGCGAAGGGCACTCAGGTTAAAGACGGCGAAGGGAATGAAGCCGAATATGGTGCCAAAGGTGTAACGCTGAAAGACCAAGACGGTAACGGGACTGTATTGAATTCAACCGGTCTGGGCTTTGTTGATCCAATGGGCAATAACATTGGACCAAGTATCACTGCCAAAGGCATTGATGCGGGCAATACCGTGATTACAGGTGTTGCGGCAGGTCGGGTTGCAGCCGATTCACAAGACGCAATCAACGGCAGCCAGTTAAAAGGCGTGTCAGATAGCGTGGCAAAATCGATTGGTGGCAATACTACAGTCAATCCAGACGGCACCATTAACACCAGCAACATTGGTGGAACAGGTAAAGACAACATCAATGATGCGATTGGTGCGATCGGTGATGCAGCCAAAGAGGCCAAGTCTTCTGTCAGCGAGGGTAAAAATATCGTTGTCAAAGAAAGCAAAAATGCGGATGGCAGCACCGATTATCAAGTTTCCACTTCACCAGATCTGGACGTCGACAGTGTGACGGCTGGCGGTACCAAAGTAGATGGCGATGGTTTACACATTGATGGTGGTCCAAGCGTCACTAAAGACGGCATTGATGCTGGCGACAAGAAAGTTACGGGTGTCGCAGATGGCGAAGTTGCCAAAGACTCGAAAGATGCGATCAATGGCGGACAGTTAAAAGATGTTTCCGACAGTGTTGCAGGTGCAATCGGTGGTAATACCACAGTGAATCCAGATGGAACCATTAACACCAGCAATATTGGTGGAACAGGCCATGACAACATCAACGATGCGATCGGTGCGGTAGGTGATGCTGCGAAAGCGGCAGGTGAGGCAGCCAAGGCAGCTAAGTCTTCCGTGAGCAATACGGACAATAATATTACAGTCAATAAAACCACTAAAGCAGATGGTAGTACTGACTATGAAGTGGGTCTGGCAAAAGACATCAGTGTGGATAGCGTTACAGCGAAAGATGTCAATGCAGATCGAGTCACTGTCGCAGGCGATCAAGGTTCAACTACTGTTACCGGTGGTGGCATCAGTATCACTGGTCCGAAAGGCGAGCAAGGTCCAAGCATGACCACCGATGGTATTAATGCGGGCGGCAAGAAAGTCACCAGTGTGGCTGACGGTGCGATTGCCAAAGGTTCACAAGAGGGTATTAACGGTGGCCAGTTACATCAGTCTTATCAGGATGTTGGCGCAGCGCTTGGCGGCGGTGCAGGCTATGACCCGGACAAAGGCTGGAAAGGTCCAAGCTACAATGTTGCTGGTGGCAACTACAACAATGTCGGCGATGCTTTAGGGGCGCTTGATAACCGTGTAACCAACCTTGGCGACCAGTTACAGCAAGCCTTCTACGACACCAACAAGCGTATGGGCAAACTGGAAGACAAGATGTCTGCGGGTATTGCTGCAACAGCTGCATTGGAAAATGCACCATTTGTTGCCGGTAAGTTAACCATGGCTGCGGGTGCTGCTTATTACAACGACCAGAGTGCAATTGGTGTGACGTTTAGACGCACCGCTGATAATGGCCGTTGGTCTCTCACAACTGGTGCTGCGATGGGAAGTGAAGGCAATAGCCCACTGGTCCGTGTCGGCGTAAGTACTGTTATTGACTAAACCTTTTAAAAGGAGGGCCAGCAGGCTCTCCTTTTCCCAACAATAATCAAGTGAGATACATATGAATAAGATTCAAGCCTTAATGATGATTACGCTTGCGGGCTTTGCATTCAGCAGTCAAGCGGACGAAACGGAAACTCCAGTCGAAGCACAGGGAGAAGTTGAATTAACCCAGGCACAGGACGTGACCTTTCCTGAAGTGAATAAAAGCTATCTCAAACTGGTCAAGCGTTATGAATATAACGATGTGGCCCGTCTGGATGCCGGCATGAACAAGGACCAGTTCCGCCATATTCTGGGCAATCCGCACTTTAGTGAAGGTGTGTTTGCGGTCAAGACCTGGAACTATGTGCTGGATATCCGCGTTCCGAATACTCAGGACTATAAACGCTGTCAGCTACGGATTGATTTTGACAAGCACTATATTGCTAACCGTTTATCCTGGAAAGGTGAGGAGTGTCAGGGGCTGATGGCGTGGGGTGCCAACAATGTGGTACCAACACCTTTACCAGCACCATTACCGCAAGCAACTCCACAATCTGGCGCGGTATTCTTTGCTTTTGATCGTTCCGATGCCAATGCGATTGAACCGGGTTCTGCCAATATTGCGGCGATGGCGGATCAAATTAAGCAGTCTGATCAGCCGGTGACGGTTTCTGGTTATACCGATCGTCTAGGTAGTTTTAATTATAATCAGGCCCTGTCTGCCAAGCGTGCCAATACCGTGGCGCAACTTCTGGTTCAGCAAGGCATTGATCCTTCCCGCATTGAGCTAAAGGCCAATAGCCAGACTGAAGTTTATCAACACTGTTCGGGACAGGCACGAAACACCCAATTACTTGAATGTCTGGCACCGAATCGCCGGGTCAATATTTAATGGTAGATGAATAAAGTGCGGGTGTTTTTCACCTGCACTGTCTTAAATGAAATTATATGATTGAAAAATACTTATTTTTTTATTTATATTTTTGAATAAATGGTAAAGTAGGAGGCATATAAAAGAAAAAATGAATCTGAAAAAAAAGTAAAAATAAATGAAATCTTAAATTTTTCCTAAAATGATTATTTTAATGTTCTAAAGTGTTAAAAATATCGTGTTGAATTTTGTTAGGGTATAGGGGAGTAAATCCTGAGATAGAATGTATGTTTCATACTTTTTTACATTGCGAAAGAAATATAAAACTGCATCTTATTGAAATCGGTAATAAAGACTTAAAACATGCCGTGGTTTTTTTTCTATTAGATGTCGAAAAGTTTTTTTCAATTATCGATGATTTATCGCTTGAGTTCTTTCGTATTATCTTGGTCTATAAATGCGAAATATTAAATCAGGGATTTTCTGAAACAGAATTTTTAAAGGGGGTGGCCTATTTAGCCGAACGACTGGAAGTAGAAGATATTCATTGTATATTTGAATCCGATCTTGAACCCGCTTATAAAAATGCATTATGTTCGAGTTCTCTTTTTGACTCTGTCACCATTTGCAGAAGTTTTAATAAAATATGTATGGAGGCGTTTTTTGCAGCCAATCCTTATGTATATGAAAATAAAAAGTCGATCGATTTTATCGAGAAAGTTAATCAGCAGATTAATAATACCCTTTCTGAGGGAGAACCTTACTTATTAAAAGTCGCGAAAAAAATGAAATTAACACCGCGAATTTTATCCAAAAAAATAAAAAACGAAGGAGAGGAGTTCAAGCTGTTAGTAAAAAGAAAAAGACATGAGAAGGCATTACTTTTATTGCAGGATAAAGAGGTGAGCTTATCGGATATCGCTTATACATTGGGGTATACGGAACATAGCGCATTTACACGTGCATTTAAAGGATGGACAGGATGTTCGCCTTGTCAGTTCAGGAAATATTTTAAATAACCCAATGTGAGGCAGAGAATTTGGATATTCGGGATTTAAAAACCTTTATTTACGTTGTCGATAACCAGTCGATTACCATCGCTTCCGAAAAGCTCGGGGTAAATCAGTCGACGGTGACCAAACGTATAGGTAATATGGAAGAAATACTCAAAGGGGTATTGTTTAACCGTAAAACCAGACCGTTACAGCTCACCAGTTTGGGAGAAAAGGTTTATTTCAAAGGATGCATGATTTTAAAGGAGTTAGAGGCTCTGGCAAATTTTGGTTATCAGGTCGAAGAACATTATACAAAGCAAGTCAAGATCGGCATTCCCCATACACTTGCAAATGATTTAATAGACTATATTGCCTTTGAAGCGAAGAAAACGGATGTACTTACAAATATTGATATTTCGAGTGGCTGGGGACGTAGCCTGATCCAGCAAATTCAGCTGGAAGAGATTGATCTGGCAACTTTTATGATTCCCTCTAATCTCAATATTCCTGCTGATTTACTGTTTTCCAAAATTGGAACACTTGAATTTGTAGTGGTCTGTAAAAGGGGCGAGGCTTATAAATACAGCAACTTTGAAAAGTGCAGTAAAAAAGGCTGGATCTTGCATCCGGAAGGCTGCTGCTTCCGGGAAAGTCTGGCCAAACTGCTCTATGAACGGAATTTGGGGTTCTATATTAATCGGGAAGTTTTTGGGCTTGAGCTGCAATTGCAAAGTATCTTGAGAGGCGAAGGGCTGGGTATTTTCCCGAAACCTTTTTTTGATAAGTTTAGTTTAAAGAATAACGGCTTAGAACGTATTGAGTTAAAAGATTTTCCGCTTCATTTGAATGTCGGGATCGTGAGGTCTCAAAGTATGGACAATGAAAAAGCCCGTTCATTTTTAGAGATTGTGAAAAAACGCTATTTTTAGTTTCGTCTTAAACAGCTGATAAGAAAAAAGCCCTTATTTTTGAAGGGCTTTTTTTGTTTTACTGAGCGTTCTGATATTCATTAATCACTTCAAGTGCTGCCCGAAAGGCTTCCTGAGTGGCAGGTGCGCCGCAATAAGGCAGGCTATGTAATAATACTTCCTGTATTTCTTCGACACTGGCGCCATTGTTTAACGCGCCGCGGATATGTCCTTTGAGTTCGGTTGGACTTTTCAGTGCGGTCAGGAAGGCGATCGTGACCAGCGAGCGATATTTACGGGGCAGTACACCTTCACGTTGCCAGGTCGATCCCCAGGCATGCTCATTAATCCAGTCTTGCAACGGTTGCGTAAAAGGAACGGTATTGTCCTGGGCACGTTTTACAAATGATTCGCCCATGACTTCGGTACGAACTTTTAATCCATTTTCAAAATCTTGTTGTGACATATTTTTACTCTTTTAAGCATGCAATGGAAAGTGTGAGGTTACAAAACCCTCTTCATCCTAACTGAATCATTCAGGAAGCTAAAGTCATTGCAATGGACTGACGGTTCTCAAGCTAAATAAACAAAATTTTCAAACAAGAGGAGCAGTAATTCAATCACCCTGGTACCTCAATTGTGGATAAGTGAAGCGATATCCACAAAGGCCACAGCCAATCATTTGAGTTGTTGTGATGCATGTCTGGAGTAGATTTTGAATGGTGCAAAAGAGATCATGGACTGTTGTGTGAGTTAGGCAATTTCTGTCTGCCCGACGTGATGATAAGCACGATTGAAATAAACCAGACTGTGCTCATGCTGGCCTTGCTGAATGGCGACGATGCGGCAAATGAAAATGGTATGGGTTCCCACGGCCTGAACTTGTTCAATCTCACAATCAAAATTGACCAGCGCATCTTTTAATACCGGGGCACCGGTTTCTAACTCTGTCCAGACGCCATGTTTAAATCTTTCTTCCGGACTTAAGCGGGATGAAAATGCTGTGGAAATATGCTGATGTTGCGCGCTTAACACATTCACGCTTAACACTTTATTTTCTACAAAATGGACATGGGAACTGGATGCCTGATTCATACAGACCAGTAAGGTCGGTGGCGTATCGGTCACGCTACATACGGCAGAGGCCGTAAAGCCATAACGACCTGTCAAGCCAGCCGTGGTGATGACACTAACGGCACTGGTTAATAAAGACATTGCGTTTCTAAAGTCTGTCGCTTCAATCATCACGATATTCCCAAATCAAATCCGAGCTGTCTGAATAGAGCAAGGGCTACCTGTTGCAGCCCTTGTCGTTCCACAGTTCGGTAAATATTAAGCGGAGAGTTCTCTACGAACAATGTCTGCACCTGCACTTAAAGCATGCAGTTTGCCTGTGGCCACCTGACGTGATAACGGTGCCATACCACAGTTGGTCGAAGGATAGAGCTTGTCTGCATCGACGAATTGAAGCGCTTTACGCAGCGTATCTGCAACTTGTTCAGGTGTTTCGATCTGATTGGTGGCAACGTCAATTGCACCCACCATCACTTTTTTGCCACGAATCAGTTCGATCAGATCCATAGGCACACGAGAGTTCTGACATTCGAGTGAGATGATGTCGATTTTAGATTGTTGTAGCTTTGGAAATGCTTCTTCGTATTGACGCCATTCTGAACCCAGGGTCTTTTTCCAGTCGGTATTGGCTTTGATGCCATAACCATAGCAAATGTGGACCGCAGTTTCACATTTCAGTCCTTCCAGTGCACGCTCTAAAGTTGCCACGCCCCAGTCATTCACTTCATCAAAGAACACATTAAATGCAGGCTCATCAAACTGAATAATATCAACACCGGCGGCTTCGAGTTCTCGTGCTTCCTGATTCAGGATTTTGGCAAATTCCCATGCCAGCTTTTCACGGCTTTTGTAGTGACCATCATAAAGTGTATCAATCATGGTCATCGGGCCAGGCAGTGCCCATTTGATTGGTTGACTGGTTTGCTGACGTAAAAACTTGGCATCTTCCACAAACACCGGCTTTTGACGAGATACGGCACCGACCACTGATGGCACACTTGCATCATAGCGGTTACGGATACGCACGGTCTCACGTTTTTCAAAATCGACGCCGTCCAGATGTTCAATAAAGGTGGTGACAAAATGCTGGCGGGTCTGTTCACCATCGCTGACGATATCAATACCGGCATGGCGTTGTTCTTGTAAGGACAGGCGCAATGCATCCTGTTTGCCTTCAATTAACTGCTCATCTTGCAACTTCCAAGGTGACCAGAGTTTTTCAGGTTCGGCCAGCCAAGACGGTTTTGGTAAGCTGCCAGCAGTTGAAGTCGGTAATAATCGTTTCATAATCAATAATCTTGTTTATCTAGGTGAATTAAAAAATTAATTTGCAGCCCATTGCTGAAGAATCGTTTGATAAGGCTTAATGAACTGTTCTTCAGTAAATTTACCTTGTTTAATCGCCAACTGGCTGCGCTCTTCCCGGTCATAAACAATACGAGTTAATGAATAGTCCTGATGCTTCAAGCTTGGCTGGTAGGTTTTTCCTGCGACTGAATTCGCGTTATAAATCTCTGGGCGGTAGATTTTCTGGAAGGTTTCCATGGTACTAATTGTGCCGATCAGTTCCAGGTCAGTGTAATCATCCAGCAGATCACCGCGATGGTAAAAGGCCAATGGCGCCACGCTATTTGGCGGCATGAAATAGCGAACTTTTAAGCCCATTTTCTCGAAATACTGATCCGTTAACGAATATTCATCCTGCTGATATTCCACGCCCAGTACCGGATGCTGATTTGCAGTTTGATGATAAGTCTTGCTGCTGGAAACGCTGAGGCAAATCACCGGCGATTTATGGAAGTTACTGTTATAGGTATTTGAGTCCAGGAATGATTTAAAGATTTTCCCGTGCAATTCACCATAGTTTTCTGGAAGGCTAAATTGCGCCTTGTCTTTATTATGTTCCAGCAGTAACACACTAAAATCATAATCGCGCACATATGAGGAAAAATTGTTTCCGACAATACCGTCAAGGCGTTGATTATTCTTATGATCCACAATACTGGTTTTCAGGATTTCAATGGTCGGGAAGGTCTCACCTTTACCTTCAACATCAATATCAACCGAAATGATTTCAAGTTCGACAGAATAACGGTCTGCTGTCGGGTTATCCCAATGCGCCAGACTATTAAAACGGTTGTTAATCATTTTTAAGGTATTGCGCAGATTCTCTTGGCGACTTTCACCTCTGGCCAGATTGGCAAAGTTGGTGGTGATCCGCGTATTGTCTGAGGGCTGATAGTTTTCATCGAAACTAATGCGCTTAATCGTAAATGTAAACTCTTTGCTCATGATGATCTGATACCCTAAATTCTGAGATAAAACCTTATTGCTTCGTTGCCCTTTCCGGATGTTCCAATTTTTTGGAGTCTCCCAGTCAATCGGATTTTTCAGTCGGTTCTGATATTTGCCAAAGTGGCTTCATCAGAATCAATCCTCAGATTGTCTCGTGTGAAGAGCATGCAGTAATTTATACTTGAAACATGACATGAATAAAAATGATTTTGTTTCACTGAAAAGTGAGTGAAATTCATGTTTGTAAGTTTTATGCGCTCTCACGGCCATTTCACGACCCCAGAAATCGTAAAACTTTCCTCTGGTTTACTTTCAAGGTATATCCCTTATAATTTCAGGCCTGCGCTATGGCCCAGAATTCTCCCTTTTTAAATCTTTTCATTATGTCTTTATTTTCTCAGTGCTTAGAGCAAAAACAATTCTGTATTCTGGTGGAATATCTATGTTCTAACCGTGATACGCCGGCAGTTCCCCCAAGTCTGGCTGGCTATCCGGCCATGATGACGTTGGCTGATCGTGTGCATAGCGATGAAGACCCTGCACCATTAGAGGTGGCACAACAATACGCGCCTGAGATTGAAAAACTTTTGCATTTTTCAGGTAAAGGTCGGGATATTCAAGAATTTGAACACTTTCTCGATCAGGCTGAGCAGCGTGGATATCACAACCTGCTTTTACTAAGTGGCGATAAACTGAAGAATCATAATTTTGGACGGGAGATTCCGGCGCAACGATCTCGTTATCTCGAGTCTGTGAGTGCTGTGATGGCAGCCAAACAACGGCATCTGTTTAATATCGGCGTGGCTTTTAATCCGTTTAAATATACTGAGGCAGAGCGGGATGCCCAATATCTGAAACTGCATAAAAAGATCAAAGCGGGCGCAGACTTTCTGATTACCCAGCTTGGATTTGATCTGGATTGTCTTCAGCACAGCCAATCCTTTATCTCTCAGCATTATAAACAATTCCCTTTAATTGCCTGCGTCATGCCGCTGAGCTTAAAACGCGCGCAATTTATGCTGAAACATCAGGTCGCCGGACTGGTGATTCCAGCGCATATTGTGCATGTCCTGAAAAGTGAATACGAGGCTGATCCTGTTCAGGCGGAAGCAAATGTCTATGCGCGTTGTGCGTTGCAGATCCTGATCTGTAAACATCTTGGTTTTGTTGGAGTGCATTTATCAGCTTGTCACAAGCTATCGGAACAACAAAAACTGGAACAGTTTTTAAAGCAATATGAAAACTGGTCTTTAGCAGCCTGTGAAAAAGCCTGGAAAGACCTGTGGAAAATGGATTCAGGGCTTGAGCTTAAACCTGAGCTGGCCACTTTTTCAAAACCTGTCCTACCAGCCCAGATTTTTAAATATAAGCAAATGCATTTAATGCATCAGCTTTTTTTTGCATCTCATGCGGCGCTCGGGATTGGGTGTTTTATTTTTAAAGCCAATTTCTGGAATAAAGCTCGGCCTGATCAGCTTTTATTGAAAATGGAACATTGGAGCAAACATCAACTGGTGGGCTGTGAAAGTTGTGGACACTGCCGACTGGATGACACGCTGTATATCTGCCCTGAAACCTGTCCCAAAGGGCTTGCCAATGGCCCTTGTGGCGGGACAAGTTTAGACCGGTGCGAGTTTGGTGACCGAGAGTGTATCCATTCGGTCAAAGCCCGACTGGCGAAGCGCCTAGATCAAACCGAGCTATTGAGAAGTAAACTAATTCCTGCGATTTCAATTGAAACCCGCTATACCAGTTCATGGAAAAACTGGTTTAAACACTCAGAATCACATTGATTGTCGCCATTGTTCAAGTCTGTTGTTTACAAGACAGTTGCAGCGTAGGGCAATGCAGTGCCACGCATCATTTTTATGGCTGCGATTAGACCTGAGCAAGCGCCTCTTAATGCCATTCTAATTTTCCCCCTGACAGTAGCGTCGCGCCCAAGACAACCGGCACATAAATCACCGTACCAACGATCGCCAAAGGCACAATCGCAACCCCTGTGGCCACCTCTTTGGCTTTCTTCTTGAAATTGCCCTGACGATGTTGTTCCACTTTTTTCACGATGGAAATTGGATAGGGCTGTTTTAATTGATAGGGAATGGCTTGTTGATTGGCAACCTGTTGATAGATTTGTCCAGAAAGATCAATCGATGCTAAAGGATATTCACAGTTTTCAATCGGGACTAATGCCGAAGTACAGTGGGTAGTGGTTTGGGTAAAGCCCAAGGCCTTTAATTGCTGATATTCTCTGGCTGGTAGCAGGCCGATGGGTTGATTATAACGAAGTCTTAAGGTGCTTTTAAACTGGGTATCAGACAGCATTTCAAATTGTATTGGTAGTTGATTCATCAAGGAGCGTTGCTCAGGACGCGTATGCTGAATGATATTAAAGACAGTAGCACCGCCCTGATCCGCGATATAAGTATAACGTTCTCCAGCAAAAACAATCTGCTGCTGGGTTGGGGTGGTCATTTTCCCAATTGCAATAATTTTATCCTGAAGCACGGGGTGGTATGTATATTGAGGCGGAAGCGTTGAACAGGCAGTTAAACTGGTCAGGGCCACAAGCGTGAATAGTTTTTGAGCCATATTGTGTGGTATCTATTTTATTAAACTTATAAGCCTTTAATTATAGATGAATTTCGTAAATTTCTCTCATTGACTTTAGCCCCAGTAATTCCCACTCAAAATGTATTGTTGAGCGAGATCTGAGCATGCTGAAAAGTTAAAATGATGAACTGGGTGTGGAGCGGTTGCAGATGCTGGCGATGATGCAAGATCAACCGGTTCTGGAAACTGCGGATACAACTGCTCCTGTTTAGCGGGCAGCCTTTCAACAATCAATCAATATTTTCTTTAAATCTGCTACAATTGCGCCAATTTTAAATTCTTTCGCACGCTCTTTGCCTCTATCTCCATTTGCAGATACAGAGGGGTGCACAAAATTGTAGATTTTTCGCATGTTTAAAGATGAATTAGCGGCACAGGTTGCCCAACGACGCACATTTGCGATCATTTCCCACCCCGATGCGGGTAAGACCACCATGACAGAGAAACTGCTGTTATGGGGTAAGGCCATTCAGGTTGCGGGGATGGTAAAAAGCCGTAAGTCTGACCGTTCTGCCACATCCGACTGGATGGAAATGGAAAAAGAGCGTGGCATTTCGATTACCACCTCGGTGATGCAATTCCCTTATAAAAAGCACACCATCAACCTGCTGGATACGCCGGGACATGAAGACTTCTCGGAAGATACCTATCGTACCTTGACGGCGGTTGACTCGGCACTCATGGTAATCGATGGCGCCAAAGGTGTCGAAGAACGGACCATTAAATTGATGGAAGTGTGTCGTATGCGCGACACGCCAATCATTTCATTCGTCAACAAAATGGACCGTGAAATCCGTGAGCCATTGGAATTGCTGGATGAAATTGAAAGTGTCCTGAATATCCGTTGCGTACCGATCACCTGGCCTTTGGGGATGGGACGTGACTTTGCGGGTGTCTACAACCTGCTAGAAGACAAGCTTTATGTTTATAAAGCTGGTTTTGGTTCAACCATTACCGATATCGATGTTCGTGATGGTTATGATCATCCTGATATCCGTGAAAAAGTGGGTGAGTTGGCATGGGCTTCTTTTGAAGAATCTCTTGAGCTGGTGCAGATGGCCAATGAACCACTGGACCGTGAATTATTCTTGCAAGGCAAGCAAACTCCTGTTCTGTTTGGTACCGCATTGGGTAACTTTGCCGTGGATCATGTTCTGGATACCTTTATTAACTGGGCACCAGAACCGAAAGCACATCCAACTCAAGAACGTATGGTTGAAGCCAAAGAAGAAGGTTTTACTGGCTTCGTGTTTAAGATTCAGGCCAATATGGACCCGAAACACCGTGACCGTATTGCCTTCATGCGTATTTGCTCAGGTAAATATGAAAAAGGCCTGAAAATGAATCATGTACGTATCGGTAAAGACGTGCGTATCAGTGATGCATTGACCTTTCTTGCGGGTGAGCGTGAGCATCTGGAAGAAGCTTGGCCGGGGGATATCATTGGTTTGCACAACCACGGTACCATCCAGATTGGTGATACCTTTACCAGTGGTGAAAGCTTGCACTTTACCGGTATTCCACACTTCGCCCCTGAAATGTTCCGCCGTGTACGCTTGAAAGATCCTTTGAAATCGAAGCAATTGCAAAAAGGTTTGAAAGAATTATCTGAAGAAGGGGCAACTCAGGTGTTCATGCCACAAATCAGTAATGACCTGATTGTCGGTGCAGTCGGTGTGTTACAGTTTGATGTGGTGGCCTATCGCTTAAAAGAAGAATATAAGGTGGACTGTATTTATGAGCCAGTGAGTGTTCATACGGTACGCTGGATTCACTGTGATGATGACAAAATCCTGAATGAGTTTAAGAAGAAGGCACATGATCAGCTTTCAGTTGATGGTGGCGGCCACTTAACTTATCTGGCGCCAAGCCGTGTAAACTTGCAGTTAATGCAAGAACGCTGGCCGGATATCCAGTTCCGTAACACACGAGAACATTAGAATCTCCCTAAATCCCTCTTTATGAAAGAGGGACTTTATCACGAGTCCTAAAAATATTTAATTCGTGATACTCCTCCCTTTTTATAAAGGGAGGTTGGGAGGGATTAAAATAAAAGGATGATGAAATGAATGCTTTAAAACCACTTTTTGCTGTCAGTGTCTTGATTGGAATGATGGCTTTAACCGCATGTGATCATCCAGATAAAAATAAAGCCGATACCGCCGAAAGCAAACCGGCTGCGGCACCAGTCGAAAAAGCTGAAGTCCTGCCGTACTTAAATATGAAAGAGGCCAAGGCGGACTATGCCTTGCCATTTTGTGAAAAGAAAAACTGTATTGATGTTGATATCCAGACGGTAAAAACTCAGGACGAATGGCTTAATGCATGGATTGCAAAAAATCAGTCCAAGGTGATCCAGCAGCAAATTGAGCTGGATAAAAATCTGACTTTGCAACAGGCCATTAATGCCTATGTGAAAAAGTCAGATGAGTGGCAGGACAAGTATTCTAAAAATAAGGCCTATGAACTGCATCTGAATACCCGGATTGCTTCACAGCGCAATCAATATGTGCTGTTACAGGTGGGAGTTAATGCGCAGCAAGAAGATATTGCGGTGAAGGATCGCTTCTATTTCTTTGTGGCAGATCGCAAGTTGCAAAAGAGTCTGAGCGTGCTGGATGTGATCCAGAAAAATCAGCAAAATGCCTTAAATGATATTGTACAGGCCCATTATCAACAATGGATTGCAAAACAATCGGCAGAAGTGAAAAAACAGGTGCCAAAAAAACTGTATTGGGGTCAGGCAGACTGGTTCTTTGATGGTGAGGGTATCGGTTTACATTATCGGGCCAATGAAATCAGTAAAGATGCCCCGCAACTGGATATTTATTTAACCACTGAACAGACTCGGCAGATGCTGCAAGCTGAGATTTATCAGCAGATGTTTTGATTCTGTTTAGATTGACTTTTTTAAGTTTCGTATAGAAATTGCATGTGCTTCTAGCAGTTTTGCATTAACTTCGATAGCATTTAAAAATCTTGTGTAATAACAATGCTTATAGGTCTCAGATGAAAACATTTTATAAATATAGCGTTCTTGCATGTGCTGTTTTGCTTGCAGCCTGCCAGCCTAAATCGGAGCCAAAACAATCACAGGATAAGCCGCAAGATCCCCCTGCAGTACAACAGCAGGCTGAACCGGTTTTACAAGGCGAAACGGTTAAGATTCCGGTAAAACTCCCTGAATGTAAGGGCAATACCTGTCCTGACTTTACGGTTGAGCGTTTGCAAAGTAATTTCCCGTTTATCGATCAGTTGCTTGATCAGCAAATTCTTGAACAGCTTGGCAAAATGCTTGAGGTGGTCGATGCGGATGCACCGGCAGCTTCAACCGCAAAAAACACTGGAGCAAAATCCGATCTGGACAGTCAGGCACAGTTATATGCAGATTCATTTGTCAAAATTGATGAAGAGTTAAAAGCGTTAAGTAGCAGCCACCAGATCAGCTTAATGATCAAGCCGAAGATCTTGCAGCCGAAAGGTAAACTGGCAACCGTAGTCCTGAATAGCAGCAGTTATTTAGGTGGGGCGCATGGCGCAACCTCGCAGCGTTATTACAACTTTGATCTGGCAAATCAGAAACAGGTACAGTTGCAGGATCTGTTATTGCCAAAACAGAAAGCGACCTTAGACAAGCTGGCTCATGAAGCGTTTAAAACCTGGATTGTGGATTCCAAACTGGCCACAGATCCTAAGGAATACGAACAGGCTTGGCCATTTCAGGTGACAGATAATTTCTTATTAGGCGAACAGGGCTTGATCCTGCAATATGGCGAATATGATATTGGCCCATATGCGGTCGGTTTACCACGTCTGGTGATTCCATTTAGTGAATTACAAGGGGTATTAAAACCTGAATATTTGCCAAAAGTGGACGCACCGGCTGCCTCTACACCTGTCGCAAATGAGAACAAGTAAGCGCTGATGCAACTGTTCGATACCCATACCCATTTTGATGTTGCCGATTTTGATCATGATCGGCAACATCTGGCTGTGCAGGCCAAACGGGTGGGGGTCGAGGCATTGGTATTAATCGGTTTTCTGCAATCACGATTTGATGAGCTGATTCAGACCCATCAGCAATTACAAGGCTGGGAGCATGTACCGCAGCCTTATCTGGCGCCCGGTTTACATCCCTTTTATATCGAACAGCATCAGCCAGAACATTTACAGGATTTAGAACAGATTTTGCAGCAGCTTGATTGTGTAGCAATCGGTGAAATTGGTCTGGATACCTTTTTAAAACAGCATAAACAGCCTGAATTATTGAGCAAACAACAGCATTATTTTATTGAGCAATTACAACTTGCCAAGCAATATCAAAAACCGGTGCTGTTGCATATCCGTAAAGCACATGCTGAAACCATTGCGATTTTAAAGGCGCAAAAATTCAAGTTAGGCGGGATTGCGCACGCTTTCAGTGGCGGTGTTGAAGAAGCCAAAGCCATGATCAAGCTGGGCTTTAAAATCGGCATCACCGGGCAAATTACCAATCCCAATGCCAAAAAACTGCATCAGGTGGTGCATGCCATTGGTCCCGAACATCTGGTGATTGAAACCGATTGCCCGGATATGACGCCATTGTGTTGCCAGACTTCAACCGAACATCGGACCCGCAATACGCCTGTCAATTTACCTTATGTGTTAGACAGCTTAGCGCAAATACTTGAGCTACCCCAAGCACAACTTGCCCAGCAACTGTGGCAAAACTCATGCACAGCCTTGCGTCTCGGATAACAACTATAATCCTGTTAAAAATAAGGTAACTAAAAGGGAACACATCCATTTCCAAACAGGGTTACATTAAACAGAGAACTTCATAATAAACAATCAGCCAATACTGGGAGGGTAACCTGATGGCCAGATATAGCAAAATCAATAGTTTCAATGCATTACAAACACTTACCGTCGGTTCTAAATCTTATCAAATTTTTAACCTTCCGCATGCAGCACAGACACTGGGTAATATTGACCGCCTACCCAAGTCACTCAAGGTTTTGCTAGAAAATTTACTGCGCTTTGAAGATGGAAAAAGTGTAAAAGTCGAGCATATTCAGGCGCTGGTGGACTGGCAGAAAAGCAAACGTTCAGATCAGGAAATTCAATATCGTCCTGCCCGGGTATTGATGCAGGATTTCACCGGTGTACCTGCGGTAGTCGATCTGGCTGCCATGCGTGCAGCCATGGCGCAGGCCGGGGGTGATCCAAACCGGATTAATCCGCTTTCCCCAGTCGATCTGGTTATTGACCATTCGGTGATGGTAGATCATTTCGCCAATGATCAGGCTTTTGCCGAAAATGTCGAAATTGAGATGCAACGTAACGGTGAACGTTATCAATTCCTGCGTTGGGGGCAGTCTGCGTTTAATAACTTTAGCGTGGTTCCCCCAGGCACCGGAATTTGTCATCAGGTTAATCTGGAATATCTGGCACAAGCGGTGTGGCTAGGAGAAGATGAAGGGCAGGATTTTGCGTTTCCGGATACCTTGGTCGGCACAGATTCACATACCACCATGATTAACGGATTGGGTGTGCTTGGTTGGGGCGTTGGCGGGATTGAAGCCGAAGCGGCCATGCTGGGACAACCGGTATCGATGTTGATTCCGGAAGTGATCGGTTTCAAATTGACCGGCAAACTGAACGAAGGCATTACTGCAACCGATCTGGTGTTGACCATTACCCAGATGCTACGTCAAAAAGGCGTGGTGGGTAAATTTGTTGAATTCTATGGCGATGGTCTGGCTGATTTGCCTTTGGCGGACCGTGCCACCATTGCCAATATGGCGCCAGAGTATGGCGCGACCTGCGGTTTCTTCCCGATTGATGAAGTTACACTCGGCTATTTAGCCCTGACAGGTCGTCAACAACAACGGATTGATCTGGTTGAGGCCTATAGCAAGGCACAGGGCCTATGGCGTAATGCAGGAGATGAGCCGGTTTTCACCGATACATTAAGTCTGGATATGAGCACAGTACAAGCCAGTCTGGCTGGACCAAAACGCCCGCAAGATCGTGTATTACTGTCTGATGTACCGAAAACCTTTAATGCCCTGATGGAACTGACACTAAAACCAGCGAAAGAAGCCAAAGAACGTCTGGAAAATGAAGGCGGTGGCGGTACGGCAGTAGAGGCACAGAAAGCCAATCTGGGGCATGAACAGCCGTCTTGTACCATTGATGGAAAATCTTATCCTTTAAATGATGGTGATGTCGTCATTTCTGCGATTACCTCGTGTACCAATACCTCCAACCCAAGCGTGATGCTGGCGGCGGGTCTGCTGGCCAAAAAAGCGATTGAAAAAGGTTTGCAACGTAAACCCTGGGTCAAAAGCTCACTGGCACCCGGCTCTAAAGTGGTAACCGATTATCTGGCGGCAGCAGGTTTAACCCCTTATCTGGATCAATTGGGTTATAACCTGGTGGGTTATGGGTGTACCACCTGTATCGGTAACTCGGGGCCGTTGCCTGACCCGATTGAAGCCGCCATTCAGTGTCATGACTTAAATGTGGCATCGGTACTGTCAGGTAACCGTAACTTTGAAGGACGCGTGCATCCACTGGTGAAAACTAACTGGCTGGCATCACCACCGCTGGTCGTGGCCTATGGTTTAACTGGCAATATCCGTACCGACTTAACCACGCAACCGATTGGGCAAGGCAAAGACGGACAGGATGTTTACCTAAAAGATATCTGGCCAAGCCAGTCCGAAATTGATGCAGTATTACAGAAGGTGAATACCGAGATGTTCCATAAGGAATATGCTGCGGTGTTTGATGGCGATGCGACCTGGCAAGCGATCCAGATTCCACAGAGCCAGACTTATGCTTGGCAAAATAACTCTACCTATATTCGCCATCCGCCATTTTTTGAGGAAATTAACCAGCCGCCGAAAGCCATCGCTAATATTGAACAGGCCAATATTCTGGCGGTATTGGGAGACTCGGTTACAACAGACCACATCTCACCTGCGGGTAATATCAAGAAAGACAGTCCTGCCGGGCGTTATTTACAGGATCAGGGTGTTGAACCAAAAGACTTTAATTCCTATGGATCGCGACGTGGTAACCACGAAGTGATGATGCGCGGCACCTTTGCCAATATCCGCATTAAAAATGAGATGTTGGGTGGTGAAGAGGGCGGTAATACCCTGTATATTCCGACAGGCGAAAAGATGTCGATTTACGATGCTGCCATGCGTTATCAGCAACAGCACACACCATTGGTGATTATTGCAGGTAAGGAATATGGGACTGGCTCATCACGCGACTGGGCTGCCAAAGGAACTAACTTACTGGGTGTCAAAGCCGTAATTGCCGAAAGTTTTGAACGGATTCACCGCTCGAACCTGGTGGGGATGGGCGTGTTGCCATTGCAGTTTGTGGATGGGCAAACCCGTCAGTCCCTGAATTTAACTGGGCATGAAACCATTTCTATCCATGGCTTGTCCGATGATATTCAACCGCACCAGACACTGGATGTTGAGGTCGTTCGGAAAGATGGTAGTCAGGCCAAATTTAAGGTGCTATGTCGAATCGATACCTTGAATGAAGTGGAATACTTTAAGGCAGGCGGTATTCTGCATTATGTTTTACGCAATTTGATTGCTGCTTAATTGAAGTGAGCCCTGTGCATTTACAGGGCTTTTTCATTTCAGAATTTAGCTAAATCTGAATAACTTCTTTAGGCTAAAGCTCGGCTTCAACGACCAAACACCCAAACGATTAAAATATAGTGAGTCTTCCTCGAAGAAATCACTCGATTGTTTTTTGTGAAGTTTTAATACTTCTGCACCTTCCTCTACAGAAAAAGTTTGATTCTCTAACAGGGTTGGATTCTCTATCAGTAAATAGAGTAAAAACTGATTCAAGACATAGGAGGCATGTTCTACTTTTAAGTTGATACAGCCGTCAGCTTTGCCAAATTGATGCATACCACAAGAATAAAGTGAGTCCTGATCGAAAACAGTGGGAACAAATGCTTTATATAAATCAAATAGATTCTCTACATCAAAGTTCAGCCAGTCCGATCGAAGATGAGTCACTCCAGACGTTTCAACTTTAATGGCTAATCCACCGGCTTTGAGTAGCGCCTGACCCAGTAACAGTGCTTGTTGTGCTAAGGCTATTGATCCGGCTTTGCAAATCACATAAATCACCATCTGATGTTGCTCGATTAGTTGTAGCTCTTGTTCTGAAAAACGATCCATACTCTGCTGCCTAAATACCTGGCTTACGCTAGGATCGTTTTTATGCTCTTCAATTTCAGCAAAATAATCACTGGCTAATGCTTTGATAATTAAACCTGCGTAAATATAGCCTGTATCATGGGTCAATAGCGCCTGTAATAAGGCTGAATGATTTTGCCAGACACCCGGAATACATAAGATAATGTCCTGTTGATCTTGTTTATCCATAATCATATTTTCGAATCAATTATTTTTTTATCATACAATACTCCTTATTAAACCCTGCCTTTATTTGCGATGTGGTTACTCAAAATGCGTGAGAAATTTGTTTTAAATGGTGGAGTGATCTCTTTTTAAATTAAATCTATTTGGGCTGCCAATTGTTGATATTAAGTTCTCCCTGAGAGTGGATTAATCTCCTCATAAATTGTTTAAAAAGATGAAGGCGAGTCTTTTATCTTTTTTATTTAAATTTGAGCTGTTTAGGATTAAGGTGTTGGTAATCAATCATTCAGGAAGATGGTTTTGAATCAGTTACCGCGATATGTTTATTATTTATTGGTTGCCCAAGCATTTAATTTAATTGCAGCAGTATTGTCGGTCACAGTTTCAGCCATTGTCGGTTTAAAACTTGCGCCCACGCAGGCCTTGGCAACCATACCCTATGGCTTGCAATTTCTGGCCATGTTACTGACGACGTTTATCTTTTCATTTCTGATGAAAAAACTGGGTCGACATATCGTGTTCCAGTTTGGATGTATTTGTCTTTTCTTCGCGGGCGTACTGGGCTATCTGGCCTTACAACATGAACAGTTTAATCTATTGTGTCTCAGTCATTTTTCGCTAGGTTTATTCATTTCCACAGCTAACTTTTACCGTTTTGCAGCTTCGGATCGTCTGACGCCAGATTTAATTCCAAAAGCGACGGCGATGGTAATTTCGGGTGGTGTGGTGGCCGCTGTGATTGCACCGATGTTGGCGATTCAGTTTCAACAGCTACAAGGCTTACCTGATTTTACCGCGATCTATTGCATTTTCAGTGTAATGGCGCTGTTGCTATCACCCATTTTATATCTCTGGAATCGCAAGTTTAAATTACAACAGGCCCAGCAGCTGGTAACTGATTTAATACCGCGTGCCAAACTCCCGGTCAATCTGATTGCTGCTGCCATGATCAGTGGTGCATTTGCCTATTATGTGATGAATGTCATGATGATTATGTCTTCCTTACAGTTAAAGCAACATCATAGCTTTCATTACGCCTCAATCTCGATCCAGCTGCATGTTCTGGCCATGTTTATTCCTTCGTTCTTTGTGTCGAAGCTGATCCAGCGCTGGGGGATTAATCGGACGATTTATACAGGTTTTATTTTACTGATGTTGTCCTCTTTGATTCCGATGCTGGGACAAAAGGGAATTTATATGAATGTTGCATTAATTGTACTGGGTGTGGGCTGGAACTTCGCGTATTCAGGTGCTTCGACTTTACTGGCTGGATTAAACGAACAGCAAAAGCATCGCGTACAAGGACTGAATGAAACCATGATTGCCTTGTGCGCCACCTTGGGTGCATTCTTGCCAGCACCGATTTTGACCCAACTGGGCTGGATGAATGCCAACCTGCTGGCTTTAATGTTGAGTGCTGCTATTTTTGTCATATTTATTGTGCTCAGCCGACGCAGCTAATCGATAACAGGTGGTTTATCTTCCTCACCCAAACCGACTAAAACACGTTAAAATAACGCTTTGCTGAACTGTATAGATCACTGCTGATATGACTGATGTACCTGTAAATGATGAATATGACCGCCGTTTTGCTGGTGTGGCCAAAATTTATGGAGAAGATGCCTTTGCCCATTACGAGCAAAGCCATGTCATGGTCATCGGCATTGGTGGTGTCGGCAGTTGGGCAGTGGAAGCACTGGCACGTACCGGGATTGGCGAACTCACCTTAGTCGATATGGATGTGGTTGCGGCATCGAATATTAACCGTCAATTGCCAGCGATGAGTTCGACACTAGGGCAAGAAAAAATCGAAGTGATGGCAGAGCGGTGCCGTCAAATTAATCCACGTATGCAAGTCAATGTGATTGATGACTATCTCACACCTGAAAATGTCAAAGAGATCCTTAATCCGGTGCCGACCCTCATTTTAGATTGTATTGATGACGTCAAAGCCAAGCTTGCCTTGATGTTGCATTGTCGCTTTAACAAAATTCCCTTGATTGTTTCCGGCGGTGCAGGCGGTAAGCTGGATCCGCTGAAAATCCGTGTCGCAGACTTATCCAAGACTGAGCAAGATCCGATGTTGGCAAAGTTGCGTACCCAACTTCGTTCTATGGGGATTTGCAAAAAGCCAAAAGAGAAATTTGGCATCACTTGTGTTTATTCGATCGATAATCCGTTTTCAAGTGCAGAGGTGTGCCCGAGTGCCGGCCTGCGTTGTGGTGGCTATGGTTCTGCCGTAGTGGTGACGTCAAGTTTTGCGATGGTTGCCGTTGCGGAAGTCCTGAAAAAACTGGATAAGCTCAGGACTTAAATTCTTATTGGATTAATTATGCTTGTGGATATTGCGGCGCTAAGCGGTAATAGCTGTAAGTGACATTGGGATCTTTATAAACGTCATAGCTGGTCTGTTTAAAATCAGAGACCCATTGTGAACCGGTAAAGCCGGCAATGTGACCGTAACGATGCTTTTTGGTGCGGTGAATAATATAAATATCACCTGGCTGAGGATTGTTAAACTCAGGGCTAATCTGCTGATAACCGATCTGTTGTAAGGTACGTCCCCAGTCCGAAGCGGCAACAGGGTGTTGTACGATATTGGCACCTGCAGACTGTAAAGCGATTCTGACAAATTTGGCACATTGAGATGAGCTGCGATAAGACGCGCGTTTAGCCAGTTTTTGCGAGAATTTACTCACATCAATTGCTGGTACTGATGGCGCCTTCGGCATTTCTCGATAAGGAATAACCACCTGCTGAGCAGGGGGGTGAATCATACTGTGATCAACTGAAGGTACATCATAAATCATTGTGAATCTCTACCGCATTTTCAAAACAACTGAACGTGTGCCAGAATCTATTACGCGGCACATGGTAAGCGATAAATCTCAAAAAAACCAAAATGTAATGTAATAATATAACGAATTTTCGAATTTATAATGAATTCTTAATCAATATTTATTGAAGATTTACTTAATTATAAGCAAGTTATGTGACACACAATAAAAAATTTCAGATTTGTAAAATCATATTTCACAGTGTGAAGTGTGTCACATTTTTGTGAGGTTTACTCAGGCTTGATGCTCTTTCAGATAATCTTCGGTACGTTGCATGGCGGCCTGAATATTTTGAATGGCCGTTTCAATATCGCCAATGGTTTTTGCATTGCCGCCACTGAGTGCCTGACGCCATTTTCGTGCGCCCGGCAAGTTCTGGAATAGACCTAAAATATGACGGGTGATAATCGATAATGGAGCACCTTCAGCAACGCGTTGATGAATATACGGCATCATTTGCTGCATGATCTCAAAACGATCAGGCGCTTCCAGATTCCAGAGTTGCCCCATTTCCGCCAATAAATACGGATTATGGTAGGCCTCACGACCAATCATCACTCCATCAACATGCTGTAAATGCTGCTGGGTTTCTGCAAAGGTTTTAATCCCGCCATTGATTTCAATAGTCAGGTGAGGACGTTCCAGTTTCAGACGATACACATCTTCATAACGTAAAGGGGGCACATCCCGGTTTTCTTTCGGTGATAAACCTTGCAAGATCGCAATACGCGCATGCACGATAAAATGCGTACAACCTGTTGCCGCAACAGTGTCGACAAAATGCAGCATTTCTTCATAAGACTGCATATCATCGATCCCGATACGATGTTTCACAGTGACCGGAATTGACACGGCTTTTTGCATGCTATGAATACATTCGGCGACCAGATGAGGCTCCGCCATCAGGCAGGCACCAATTTTATTATTCTGAACGCGATCACTTGGACAGCCGACATTCAAGTTGACTTCATCATAACCCCAATCCTCTGCCATTTTGCTACAGGTCGCAAGTTCTTGTGGATTTGAACCACCGAGTTGTAACACGATCGGGTGTTCTTCTTTGTTGAAGTCGAGATGACGATTGGCACCGCCGTAAATAATCGCACCTGTCGTCACCATTTCGGTATAGAGCACCACATTGGGGTTAAACAGGCGTGCAAAGAAACGATAGTCTTTTGTTGTCCAATCCATCATTGGCGCAACGGAAATACGTGGCTTTAATGATTCTAGTGATGGCATAAACGGCTCTCGGATGTGGACAAGAAAAGAAAGGGCAGCATTATACGAGTTTTAGCAAAATTTCACCAATGCTGATCCCGATCACTTCAATTTTTAAGCATAAACAGCCAGATTCAAGGTGTAACAATCTTGTTTCGCTTGGTCGCAACATAATCTATAAAGCTAAATAGCATGCAGGCCAATACCAGACTGATGCCTGCCAGACAGGTTGCACTCCAGCCACCATGATTCCAGGCAAAAATTCCCAAAGCCGAACCACCAGCGCCACCAGTGAAGTAGGCGGTCATATAAATGGCATTAATCCGTGATTTGGCATCGGGGCGTAACCGGAAAATAATACTCTGGTTACTGGTATGGACTAATGCTAAAGCTAACTGGATTAATGCAAATCCAAGAATATAGCTCACTAAAACCGTTTGACCGAAATAGAAAAATATCCAGCTGAGAATGAATAAGGCACAACCGATCCAGGTCAGTCGGCTGGTATAGCCCTGATCTGCATATTTACCAATATATTGGGTAGAAAGCGCCCCAAAAATACCGACCAGTGGCACCATACCAATCAGCAGGTCTTGTAGATGGTGGGCTGAAGTCAGCAACAGGGCGATGGTTGAATATAAAATACTGACTGCTGCAAAGGCAAAACCACCTGCAAGTGCGCGTAACACCAAGCGCTTTTCTTGCTTCAGCAGTTGTGCCATGGAGACAAAAACCTGACCATAATTCAGCTTCATACGCATGACATAAGGCAGGCGGTTTTTTAAGGCATAGGCCAGAATCAACATCAGAATGCCACTGACCACATAAATGACTTTCCAGTGAAACAGGTTGGAAAATAATCCTGCAAGACTGGTTGAAAGCAAGATACCGACCAGTAAACCACTCATCAAAAAGCCAATCACTTCGCCGGTTTTTTCAGGTTTTACCGTCATGGTGGCCAGCGGAATCAGCACTTGAGCTGCCACTGAAAACAGGCCAGCCATCACCGTGCCCAACCACAACATCGGTAAATTTACTGAAAAGGCACTGATGAACAAGCCAATAGCACATAATCCCATCAATAAAGGAATAAATCGGGTTTTGTTGACCACATCGCCCATTGGCACAATGAACAATAGACCGAGTGCATAGGACACTTGCGCAAAGGTGACAGTTAGGGCTGCCTGACCTTCGCTCACCGAAAAATATTGCTGAATCGAATGAATCAAGGGCTGACTATAATAGTTGGCGCCCGCACATAAACCGCATGCCGCTGCCATAAACCAAAGTAAAGTTTTATTTTGACTGATATCTTCTTGAGGGATAGACATAGGATTCTCTGTTCTGATTTATGCGGTATAAGCGGTGGCTTCGATTTCGACTTGCATGTTTTCTAGGGCTAGCGCAGGTACAGGAATCAGGGTGCAGGCTGGAAATGCCTGATTTTTCCATAAAGCTTGCATGATCGCGACCAGCGCCTGAAGCTTATCAGCATCATGATCGACGACCAGAATACATAGCACGGCAATATCTGACAGCTGGGCCTGGGCTGAAGCTAAAGCCTGCTGAATATTATAGAAGACTTGTTGTACCTGTTGGTCAAAATATTCAGACAGCTCGCCATTTTTATTTTCGCCACCCTGACCTGAGATATGAATCATCCGCATATTGGGCTTTACAATCGCGACGTGACTATAACCATTGCGATGCGGGTCATAGAGTGCATCGGGGTTGATTAATTGAAATGCATCGGTATGGGGCTGATTCATGGCTAAAACTCATTTTGGTTGCTGGGGTATGTTAGTATCAAAGCTCAAGTTAACTAGAGGTCAAGCAGATTTTGAAACAACAATTACAGACTTGGCTGAGTATTGGCGAACTGGCGAAAAGAAGTGGTGTTTCAGTTCCAACCATCCGTTTTTATGAAGAAAAAGAATTGATCTGGGGCACGCGAACCGCAGGGAACCAACGCCGTTATCAACGGGCGATGTTGAGAAGGATTGCCATTATTAAAGCAGCCCAGCAAGTCGGGATCAGCTTGCAACAGATGAAAGAGAGTTTTGCGACCCTGCCGAAGCAGCAAGTGGCCACGAAAAAAGATTGGCAAATCATGTCACAACAATGGCAGGGACAACTCGATCAGCAAATCATGATGTTACTCCAGCTACGTCAACAACTGGATCAATGTATTGGTTGTGGCTGCCTGTCTTTGCAACAATGTCCGCTAAGAAACCCGGAAGATTGTCTCGCAGAAGAGGCAATGGGGGCACATTTTCAGGAAATTTTATTATTGCTGAACCAGAAGGATGAAGCGAATCATTGAGTTGTTTAATTTTTGCACCAATATTGTGCAAAAATACGGCTTTTGCTAGACAAAACCATACAAATATCACTTGAAAAAATGCCTGCTCAAGTTTTTACATTTCTTTTTGGTTTTTCTGAGGGTTTATCTCAATTCAATTCAGATTTATTGATAAGAGTATTTGTCATTTCATCACAAGTCATCCAGCAAGTATTGCTGACACATTCATCAAGAAGTCGCCGAAACGACCAAGAGAAAAGCAAGAGAAGCCAATCCCACTCCCCAACGGCATGTCTATGATGCTGATTCAACCCATTATTTTTGAATAGCCACAATAAAAACCAAAGGACTATAAACGGAACTTGGTTCAAGGCTATTCAAGATAAGGATGAGGAGTAAATTTGTTGAATAAATGCCGTGTGGGTGTACCTTCTGGTACGGAATACCGCCATTAAAACTGAACGGATCGCTTGGAGACTGATCAAAATTTCATATTAAGAATATATGAATGGAGAGCTTTGCTTTTCAAAAAGTCAAACATGCTGAGCATACAAGTTTTCAATATAAATGTGAATCATCAGTTCAAAATATGGGTATTTATTAAATAAATATTGGGTGGAAATTTAAAAAACTTCCATTAGAATCCAAATTTCTACAAAGAATACTCCTGGGGGAAACATTGCTATTGGCGATGTTTACTTAAGAAAAACTAGCTTGAGGGACGCTCATGCAGATCGGAATCCCAACCGAAACTGTCGCTGGTGAAAGTCGTGTAGCGGCTACACCGGAAACAGTGAAGAAGTTGATTAACGCAGGTCATAGCGTTGTCATTGAACGTGGTGCTGGTGTTAAAGCTGCGTATATTGACAGTGCTTATGAACAAGTTGGCGCAACCATTACGGACGATGCATATACAGGTAGCCAAATTATTTTGAAGGTACGTGCCCCTAAAGGCGAAGAAATTCAAAAACTTGCGGCGAATACGACTGTGGTTGCAATGTTTGACCCTTACCGCAATCCAGAATTAGACCAGTTTGCTGCTCAGCAAGTGTCTGCTTTTGCTTTAGAACTGCTTCCACGTACGCTGTCTCGCGCACAAAACATGGATGTACTTTCTTCTCAGGCAAACCTGGCAGGCTATAAGTCTGTATTGTTAGCAGCGGCTGAATATCAACGTATGTTCCCAATGTTAATGACCGCAGCAGGCACAGTAAAACCTGCCCGTGTTGTGATTATGGGGGTGGGTGTTGCTGGTCTTCAGGCGATTGCGACTGCGAAACGTTTAGGTGCTGTTGTGGAAGCAACAGACTTACGTCCGACCGCAAAAGAGCAAGTTGAATCTCTAGGCGGCAAATGGCTAGACGTGCCAATGTCCGATGAAGAAAAACAACGTGCTGCTGAAGCTGCGAAAAGCGGTTATGGTTGGCAGCCGGGTGAGCAATACATCAAAGATCAAGCTGCGATTGTCGATAAAGCTGTATCAAATGCTGACATTGTAATCACCACTGCATTGATTCCAGGTCGTAATGCGCCGCGTTTAATTAAAGCTGAAACCGTTGCCAAAATGAAACCGGGTTCTGTCATTTTAGATATGGCAGTTGAGACCGGTGGTAACGTTGAAGGTTCTAAAGAAGGCGAAACGGTTACAACTGAAAATGGCGTGAAAATTTTGGGTATCCCAAACATTCCAGGTACGGTTGCAACAGAAGCATCGGCATTGTATGCGCGTAACGTTTTTAACTTCCTTGAGACATTATTCGACAAAGACAAAGTCTTTGCGATCAATCAGGAAGATGAAATCCAGAAAGCGTTACTTGTGGCACATGGCGGTCAAGTACTGCTCAAGCGCGGTTAAGGAGAGTTCTCATGGTTGAAACGATTACAATTTTCGTCCTTGCCATCTTCGTAGGTTATTACGTGGTGTGGGGCGTAACACCTGCATTGCATACCCCTTTAATGGCGGTAACCAACGCGTTGTCTTCAATTATTGTGGTGGGCGCGATGATCCAGACCGTAGGTATGCCTGCGATTGGTGTGGATGCCAATGTTGCATTCCAGAGTGTCAATGTGGTGAGTGTGCTTGGTGCGATTGCTGTGTTTTTGGCGAGCATTAACATCTTCGGTGGCTTTGCTGTAACTGCTCGTATGCTTGAAATGTTCAAGCCGAAGCAAAAGAAAAAAGAGGGCTAAGCGATGGAATTCATTCGAGACTATGCGGATTGGTTCTACCTGATTGGTGCTGTCCTCTTTATCTTAACCTTACGTGGCTTGTCTGGCCCTAAGACTGCAATAGCGGGTAACCGTTACGGTATGATCGCAATGGCGATTGCGGTTGTGACCACCTTCTTTGTTGCTGAACATCCAGTGGTCTGGATGATCGGCGGTGCAATGGTGTTAGGTGCTGTTGTGGGTATCGCTCGTGCGAAAACCGTTCCAATGACACAAATGCCTGAAACTGTAGCATTGATGCACTCTTTGGTCGGTTTGGCTGCGGTATTGATTGCGATTGCGGCAATCTTGCATAACAACCAGCTCACTGCATTGTTTGCACAAAATGAAGCTGCTTTAACGGCTGCGGGTGTTCAACATGCACATATGAGTTCAGTTCACTTATTTGAATTGTTCGTAGGCTGCTTCGTTGGTGCGATCACCTTTACTGCATCTGTATTTGCTTACGGTAAATTGGCTGCGAAGAAATGGGCAAAAACAATTTCGGGTGCATGGGTTAAACCGGTTCAGGCCATCATCTTTATTGCAATGCTGGCGTGTGGTTTCTACTTCTTCACTACCGGTAACATGACTGCATTCTGGGCAATGACAGCACTTGCACTTGCATTTGGCTGGGTATGGATTGCACCAGTCGGTGGTGGTGATATGCCAGTTGTGGTTTCACTATTGAACTCATTCTCTGGTTGGGCAGCGGCAGGTATTGGTTTCACTCTTGAAAACAATATGTTGATCGTTGCTGGTTCACTGGTGGGTTCTTCAGGTGCGATTCTTTCTTACATCATGTGTAAGGCGATGAACCGTTCAATCATCAATGTATTGTTTGGTGGTGCAATGGGCGGCACGGCAGTTGCTTCAGCAGACAAAGGTGAGCAAGTGCAACGTAACCACCGTTCTGGTTCAGCAGATGACGCAGGCTTCCTGATGTCAAATGCAGACAGCGTTGTGATTGTACCAGGTTATGGTATGGCGCAAGGTCGTGCACAGAATGCAGTGAAAGAGTTGTGTGAAATTCTGAAAGAGCAGGGCGTAAAAGTTCGCTTCGCGATTCACCCGGTGGCAGGTCGTATGCCTGGTCATATGAACGTATTGTTGGCAGAAGCAGATGTTGCCTATGAAGACATCTTGGAAATGGATGAGATCAACTCGGATTTCCCTGCAACAGACGTGGTACTTGTGATTGGTGCGAACGACGTGGTTAACCCGGCGGCGAAAGATGATCCAAGCTCACCAATTTACGGTATGCCGATCCTTGAAGCGCATAAAGCACGTACTATTATGGTCATCAAACGTTCAATGGCAACAGGTTATGCTGGCCTAGACAATGACTTGTTCTACAATGAAAAAACCATGATGATCTTTGGTGATGCCAAGAAAGTTGTGGAAGACATGACCAAAGCAATCAATGGTGGTGGTCACTAATCTGACTGCACCCCAGATTGTAAAAGCCACCTTCGGGTGGCTTTTTTTATAATTAAGGAGATAAAGCGGTGTCTAAAAGTCAGAAAAGTGGTGTGCGAGAGATTCATGGTGGTACTAAATGTCCTTGTAAAAGTGGAAGAACGTACGCGCAGTGTTGTAAACGAACGGGTTTAAAATGGTGTCTTAATGATAATGGGGTATTTTTGAAAACTATTCCATTAAGAGAAGAAGCGGTAGAACTTCTAAAGCAAGCTGAGGATCATTTTATGGAGGTGTTTGAAAGAAAGCCGTATAAAAATGATCCTGTATTTCTTGCTAAATATCTGGTGTCAGATGCTGATATGGAGCGTGAGACAATTCGAATGATGGATGGGGCTGGAATAGCACCTGAAATTATTTATGCATATCAAAAGACTGGCGGACTTTTATTGACGAATGAGAATAAGAAACTAGCTACAGGGAAGGATTTGGAGGACTGGGAGAATGCTATTGATGAATATTTTAATGGTGTATCCCCAAAGCTAGGTAAACTAGATTTATTGCTGAGATCTTTTTCTCAAGAGGTTTCTGCTTGTATTATTTGTATTGGTTATATTCTTGAACAGGGTGTATTGAAATCCGCAGTAAAAAGGAAAAGCTCCAGTCAGTTTTTTGCTGTAGATGATTATGTACTTTTACATGTCACACAAACAGGGAATACTCTCAGAGCAATTGATGTGTTGTTAAACGAAAGGATGAGTAGTAATAGTATGCCGTTAGTGAGGCATATATATGAAAACTATATTCATATTGTTTTTGCAATTAATTGTCCTGATCAGTTATTAAGCTTGATCGATGTACCGCTTGGATTGGCTAAAGGTTTATATGAATATGGAAAAAATAAAAAAGGAGAAGAGGATAAAAGAATAATTATTAGAAAGTCTGATGGAAAGAAATTTAAAAGCTATATCTCGAATTATTCAATGCTAAGTAGTAGTAAGTATCAAGAAGATATTTTGCTATTTGATACTTTATATAAATTTTTATCGGAATACACACATCCATCTTTAGATGCCCTTTTTTTAAGAGTAGATAAAAATGGACGTACAAATCATCTCAAAAATGAGTTAGAAGAAGAAGCTAGATTTTATTCTATATGTCTCGCAGGAATGATTTTAGATCAGGTGAAAAACTTGAATTGTATTTCAAAAAGGGTAAAAAAGGATATTTTAGTGATCGCTAAGAGAATTGGTGGAAAAGCGAATGAGTTGCTAGATATGCTTTATGCTGAAGAAAAACCAGTCCATATAGGGTTTCTACAAAATAGGTTGTTAGAGCTAGGTAAGTAATAAACCTCTTATAAAAATAAAAAAGCGACCAATTCGGTCACTAATCCGCTTCACTCAAGATTGTAAAAACCACCTTAGGGTGGCTTTTTTTATTTGAATTTATTTTTGTTTAAATAAACTTTTCAACCAAGTTCATAGACTGTTGATAGAGGTCACGTGCCAGTTGCTGATTTTTGGCATGTGAAGATTTCCAGTCAGGCATATGTGCACTGACATATGCTCCATTGCGTTTCGCCCATTCATCCCCAATCGCCATTTGAGTAATCAGTTTTGCAGGAACAGAAGTTGGAACTAAGCCGAGTTTCATCGCCGCATAAACTGGTTTAGGTAGGTCACGATAAATATCTGAGGCAACGCCACCGGGATGTAGGGCATTATTGGTAATTGAACTATCTGCAAACTGTTCAGCCAAGACATTGCTCAGCAATAAATTGGCAAGTTTGGATTGTCCATAATAAAACAGCGGATTATAAAAACCTTCTGCGCGGAATTTATTGGGTTTGATGGAGCCTGCCCAATGGGCGATTGAGGCTAAATGGACAATCCGTGCCTGAGGAGATTGTTTTAAAACAGGAAGCAGTTTTGGGTCAGTAAAAAATGACCAAGATAATTGACGCCAAATTGTTGCTCGAAGCCATCGGCTGTCAGCTGTTTAGTCTTGGCAAATAAGCCCGCATTGTTGATTAATACATCCAGCTTGCCGTAACGATCTGCGATTTCATCGGCTGCTTTTCGGGTAAGTTCAAGGCTGTTGAGGTCGAGGGAGATCAGGTCGACTTGTCCTTGGTCGAGTGCACGTAATTGATTTTGTGCTTGTTGTGCTTTCTGTGGGTTTCGGCAGGCAAGAATCACGTGTTGCCCTTGTTTAACCAACTGTTCTGCCGTGGCAAAACCAATGCCGGTATTGGCACCTGTAATCAGTATTTTCACTTCCTGTACTCCAGTTATGCTATTTATTGGTGGGATGGCAAGAATCTGTATAGTGCTGCAATTTTGACAATTTGTCATGTCAAAATTAAGGGCGGGTGATAACTGGTATTTGCAGGTCTTTAGAGAGCTGCGTTACTGGTCTTTGCAGATGATGAGTTGTTTGAATTGGAGCTTAGTCGAAATCAGTCTGCTCGGGTAGACCTTGCAGTAACTCAAAAAAATGATGGATTTGTGTTTCTGTAACACGAGCTGTGGAAATGGGAGGTAATTCATTTCTACCAAAGAAACCCACTTCAGATGTTTCAATACTTGGTTTTAGCTCACCCCCAATAAGCTCACACCAAAAGAAAGCTTTATACACATGTAAAAACATGGCTGGATGAGGATGTTTTCTCCGATCCGTCAGGGCGAGAAGTCTGGTTGCTTTCACTTCTAATCCTGTCTCTTCCAAAACTTCTTTTTCTGCATTCTCTGCTGCTGAGTAGCCAATATCAGCCCAGCCGCCTGGAATAGACCATAAGCCGTCCTGTGTTTCTTTGGCTAATAAGAGTTTATTGTCTTTAAATACGACTGCACGCACATCTATTTTAGGTGTTGCATATCCGACATCCTGAAGCACATCTGCAATAAAGTCTTGAGTGTCAATTTCTTTTAAATCAATCAAAGTGCGAACATAACTGATAATTTGGTCATAACGTTCTTTATCATAGACATCTTTTGAATAGTACAAACCTGTTTGCGCGAGTCCAGTAATTTTGTTGAGTGTTTCAATCCATTCAGTTGAATCTTTCATCTTGTTTTAGATTTAATTGCTGATTAGTGAATCCATACTAGCATTGTTGTGCTGATTGACAATGAAAAGAAGGAATCTATCAAGCGGGGGAAGGAACAATAAAACTAGCTTAAAACGAGTTTTTAAGTATAAAAAAGCGACCGATTCGGTCGCTTTTTTGGAGAGCTTTACGCTACAGATTCGGGTGCGCGCCATAAGCTTTCTAGGTCATAGAACTTACGCGCGGTTGGTAGCATCACATGTACCACAACGAAACCGAGATCGATTAAGATCCATTCGGCATCGCGTTCACCTTCGACACCGATTGGGCGGAAACCTGCTTTACGTGCTTCATCAGCAACATTGTCTGCAAGGGCTTTAACATGACGTGTCGATGTGCCGCTTGCAATTACAATTGCATCGGCAACATTGCTGATCGTACTTACGTCAAGTTCAAGAATATCTTTGGCTTTTACATCAGTGAGAGCTTCATGTACAACTTTAAGGCAAGCGTGTACATCTTTGTTCGCTGTTTTGATTTTTAGGTCGTGAGAATTAGAAGCGCTGGGCGATGGTTCTAAATTCATAGAGGGTATATTTTCCTGACAATTGCTCATTGTCAAATATACCGTTTTTCTCTAAAAAGTTCAAATTTTAGCAGTAACAGTTTATGTATTCACATCATTGGAAAAGTACTTTTTTTTCCAGGCAAAAGATTGATCTGACTGGTTTTTTGGTCGATATTCTGCCGCGATAAGACCGCGATAGTCACTTTGTAGCAGCCAGTCAAAGATCTGTTTATACGGGATATTTCCTGTATCTGGCTCATGGCGACCCGGACAGTCGGCAAATTGAATATGTCCAATCTGGTGCAGATTTTCTTGTAGCCCAGCTAAAACATCCTCACCCATCATCGCCATATGATAACAGTCATATTGCATTTTTAAGGCTGGATGGTTCACTGCCTCTAACATTTCCTGACCTTGAGCAATGTTCTGGATCAAAAAACGTGGCATATCGGTGCCATTAATCATCTCGAAAACCGGTTCGATACCTTGCTCGCTCAACATGTGGCAAGCAAGCTTCAGGTTGCTGGCTAGCGTATTCAGGCAAGGGAGCAGATCCGCATCCAGAGGTTGTTTGCCGGCCAGAATATTAACGCGCGGCACATTGAGTGCGGTGGCATAGCGTATTGCCAGTTCAAGTGCCTGATGGAATTCAATTTCTTTTCCCGGGATACCTGCCAGTCCATTACCACCCTGCATCAGATCACCGGCAGGAACATTGATCAGGCATAGTGACAGATTATATTGTTCCAGTTGGGTGCGCAGATCAACTACGTCTAATTCATAAGGAAACTGAATTTCAACCTGTTGAAATCCGTGTGCATGGGCTAAAGCAAAGCGCTCAATTAAAGGGACTTCGGTAAAAATCATTGATAAATTGACTGCGAGATGGCTCATGTTCTGACTCCCTGAATCAATAGACCCTGTTTATTGTTCTATAACTTTGATAATAGTAGCTAAATCCTTCTCGGCAAAGCCATTTTCTTGGTGGGCTTGTAACTGTAGTAAGGCTTTTTGTGCGACAGGTATCTTTAAGTTAAAACTTTGTGCCAGTTGTAGTGCATTGTTGAGGTCCTTTGACAAAGTTTGCACTTTCCATTGTACCGGTTCAAAGGTCTCGGTTGCCATGCGCGGCGCCAGTATCTGGAACGGCTTTGAATCGGCAAAGCCGCCTGCAAGGGCGGGAGCTAACAGGGTGGTGTCTACACCTGCCTGATCCGCCAGTGCCACCGCTTCAGCAATCAAAGTACTGTTGGCTGCCACAATTAACTGATTACAAATCTTGGTGGCTTGACCTGTACCCGAGTCACCCATACGCGTTACCCGCTGGGAAAGGACCTGATAAATAGGATCAAGTTGCTGGATGATCGCCGCATCACCACCTGCAAAAATGACTAAGGTCCCTTGTTCAGCTCCCATGGTTCCACCAGATACAGGAGAGTCAATCCAGATCACACCCTGTTGTTGTGCTGCTTGAGCAAGGCTTAACGTCGCGGCAACCGATAGGCTGGAAAAATCCACAATGATTTGCTGTGCTTTTAAGGCTGGCTGAATTTGGGAAAATACACTTTGAACTGCCTGATCATCGGCTAGACAGGTTAAAACCACAGGATAATTTCCAATCTCTGCCAAGTCCAGACTTTGAGCACCTTGTTGCATCAGCGCTTCACATGCATGAGGACTACGGTTCCAGACCGCCACCGTATAACCGGCTTGTAGCAGTCGGCTGGCCATACGTGTACCCATTAAACCCATACCTAAGAATGCGATGGGTGTTTGTTGATTAACATGCATATGAATATTCCCTGATTGTGCTTATTTATATTGGCGCGGTAAAAATTCCACTTCCGGGTTTTTATCCTTCTTACGCGCAAGACGACTATTTTTACCTAAGATTAGTTTAAGTTGCCACAGCTTTTCCAGACGTAATGCTTTTTCCGGTTGGTGTTCCATTGCATCCAGCACGCGTTTTGCAGCCATAATCGCATCTGGTGAACGCTGTAACATTTCTCCGGCAATCAACTGGGCTTTTGCCAATGGATCGTTGTCTAAATGCGTCACCAGACCAATTTGCTTGGCATATTCGGCATCAAAGATGCGTGCGGTCAGCGTCAGTTCTTTGGCAAGATCAACGCTAATCAGACCTTTGAGCGAACGGGTCAGTCCCATATCCGGTACAAGGCCCCAGCGACTTTCCATAATCGACATTTTAGTGCTTGGTGTGGCGATGCGAATATCTGCCGCAAGTGCCAGTTGCATGCCAGCGCCAAAGCAATAGCCTTCAATGGCTGCAATCACAGGAATCGGCAGGTTCTGCCAGATTAAAAATGCTTTTTGAAACAAGCTCTGGCCCGGCTTGATCAGTTCCCATGCTGCAAATGCTGTATTCTTCGGGTTGTTTAGATCAGACAGATCGATGCCAGCACTAAATACATTGGCTTCACCCGTTAAGATGACACAGCGGATTGAACGGTCTTTTTCAATTTTTTTGGCGGTGGCCACCAGTTCTTTTAGCAAGGCAAAGCTCATTGCATTGCGTTTATCTGGTCGGTTTAAAGAAACGGTCGCAATTCCATTGTTCTTTTCAACGCGTAAAAGTGCCATCTGTCTTACTCTTATTGTGTTCGATGAGGCAGCATAACATGAGTGTCAGGGCTGAAACATGACACCCCAGTCACCTTAACTGTCGTGCGCATGCAAGATCAAATGAGCTGCCTGTCTGACCTGTTCAATCGCAGTATTGAGCTCACTGAAACGATGATTGGTTTCACGGATAAATTGATCATCTGCTTTACGGCGTTCTTTGCGTAAGGTCGAGACAAACTGTTCAAACTCACCTGAGACCTGTTGCAGATTCGGTGTACCGACATAGCGGGTTGCGCCATACAGACGGTGTAGCACATGCTCGAGCTGTGGAAAATCTTCCATTTCAATCAACTGCTGCATTTCTGCAAGTTCGGTATCGAAACTATCGACCAGCATATTCAACAGGTCTTGCGCCAAATCTTCTTTGTTCGCAGCCAACTGCACGCTTTGTTGCCAGTTCAGAATATGAGGGTCAATGGACTCGATTGGACGCTTTTGTTCAATATTGACTGGCTGGGCACTAAAGTTATTCTTGGTCCAATGCGTCAAGATCTGGATGATCTGTTCCATCTGAATCGGTTTGGTGACATAGTCATTCATCCCCACTTTAAGTAACTTCTGCTTTTCATCTGCCAGTGCGTGTGCGGTGAGGGCAATGATAGGCAGTTGCATGCCATTATCAAGCGTCGATTCCAGAGAGCGGATGGCGCGCGTGGTATCAATCCCTGACATGACCGGCATTTGAATGTCCATAAATACCAGATCAAATGGTGGTGATTTTTGCTCGATACGCTCCTGAATAATATCAATGGCTTTTTGTCCGCTGAGTGCTTTGGTGGTGGTGACATTGAGTTCACCCAGTAACGCTTCAAGTACAATCAGGTTGGGTAGATGATCGTCAACGGCCAGAACGTGTAGGCCTTGACCATTAAAGTCTTCAGGTTCCTGTTCGAAAATCGGCTGGTTACCGAGTAACTGAACCAGTTCGCGACGACTAAGTGGTTGATACAGCGGACGAGCGCGATATTCATTCAGCATATTCGGATCAAGGCTCATCTGGTAACCATACACCGCAAGGTTACCATGATAACGCTGACGAATTTCTTTTAACAGGGCTTCGGTATCGCCGCTATGGTCCACAATCAGCCAGGTGCTTTCTTGCTGATTGAGATGATTTAAACGGCTAAACAAGTCCAGAATAGATTGGGTTTCGATATGGGAAACCCGATAATTTTCCAGATAGGAGCGTAACACGCTGGCCGTCGCAGGGTGGGCCAGATAAGACACCACCTGTAAATGGTCAAAATGAGGATGCTCGACAAACTCATCCTGTTCTTCCACTTTAAAGGATGCGGTAAACCAGAAGGTCGAGCCTTTCTCTGTGGGTGCGCGTTCCTGATTGTCTTCAAAGCCAATCTGGCCATGCATCAAATGTACGAGCTGCTTGGAAATGGCCAGACCGAGTCCGGTTCCACCAAATTGACGGGTAACCGAAGCATCCCCTTGGGAAAAGGATTCGAATAATTTTTTACGGTCAGTCCCGCTTAAGCCAATACCGCTGTCCTGTACGCTGAAATGCAATAAACATTGTCCAATTTCATCATCTTCCATCCGCACCCGCACGATGATCTCACCGTCAGGGGTGAACTTGATCGCATTGGAAATCAGGTTGGTCAGAATCTGTTTGAAACGTAGCGCATCACCGACCACATGCTGTGGAATGTTTTCAGCATAATAGAAGGCCATATTGATATGCTTTTGTGCCGCCAGCGGCGAGAGCATATCCATCACATCAAAGATGGCTTCTTCAAGATCAAAGGGAGCGGTTTCGAGTTCCAGTTTACCTGCATCAATTTTAGAAAAGTCCAGTACATCATTAATCAGTGCCAATAAATGCGCTGAGGATTTTCGAATGGTTTGCAGGTACAGGTTCTGTTCATTGCTCAGGTTTTGCTGACGTAGCAACAAATGAATAAAGCCATCAATACTGTTGAGTGGTGTTCTGAGCTCATGACTGATATTGGCCAGGAAAACCGACTTGGACTGATTGGATGAAATCGCCTGGTCACGCGCCTGACGATAGGTAATGTTCTGAACTTCTAAAGTATCCAGAGTCCGGCGTAAATCTTCTTCGGTCTGTTCGGTATGTTCTTTTAATTCGAGAAAGCTAAAGTGCAGGCGTTTGACGACATTGGCAATGTCACGCTGTAATAAACGCAGTTCACCGGTACTGTTCACCACAATGTGCTGATCGAGGGTGTCGGCATTGAGTCGTTGCATCTGCATACGAATCTCGTAGATCGGGGCCAGCCAGCGACGGGAGAACACATTCAGGCAGAATAGTAAAATCAGGATGGTCAATAAACCAGTGACCACCAATGAAAGTAAGACTTTATAGCGGGCCAGTTCCAGTGGTTGATTGTCAAGTTCAATCATCAGCCAGACGGAATCAGGATTGCCGCTGTCCAGTTTTGCACCGTAAATATTATTGTGGTTATGCGAAATCGGGCCGAAAAAATTACTGTTATTGGGGAAGTTAGGCCAGAAACGGTTGTTTTGATAGCCGACACTTAAATAGGTCTGTCCTTTATTATCAATCAGCACTGCACGTTGTAAATTCTTTTCATCAAACATTTTTTGCATGATGTTTTGCGCGCGGTCATATTGATCGGGCTGCTCTTGCACCAACTTTAATAAATCATTCGCGGTTTGATGATAACGCGCCAGAATCGCCGAGGCATCTGAGCGCTGTTGCTGTTTGGCTGAGTTGGTGGTTTCGGCTAAAACCCAGAGAATTCCTACACTTGTCAAAATTGCAATTGGCACAAGAATCAGTGCAATCAACTGCCCATAAGCATGATTGAGGCGTAAACGTTTCGATATGGTCTTATTGAAATTTGACATAGTTCGGTCAGATTTATCATTCTGCGCAATATCTTAGCATGCTTTCTGATAAGCGCAGCGATCTGCTTGCCAATAAAAAGCAGAGTGAAATGGTGCAGTATTTCTGTTTTTTTCATACAATAGTCGCCACCTTAATATCGGTGTCGATCATGACGAATACGCAAACTGATTTTTTAGCAGATGAATTTTTACTGGATGAGTATGTCGGTAAAACCCCTTTAGTACGTTTGCAGCGTTTAGCGTGTCATACCCAGGCCACGGTATTAGCCAAATTAGAAGGTAACAATCCGGCAGGTTCGGTCAAGGATCGTCCTGCCTATAACATGATTGTACAGGCCGAAAAACGTGGACAGATCCAGCCAGGCGATACCTTGATTGAAGCGACTAGTGGTAATACCGGTATTGCTTTGGCGATGGTTGCGGCCATGCGCGGCTATAAAATGAAACTGATCATGCCGAACAACATGAGCCAGGAACGTAAAGATGCCATGCTGGCCTATGGTGCAGAGTTGATTGAAGTGACTCAGCAGCAAGGCATGGAAGGCGCGCGTGATCTGGCGATGCAGATGCAGGCAGAAGGCAAGGGTTTTGTACTGAACCAGTTTGGTAACCCGGACAATGTTGAAGCACATTATCTGACTACGGGACCTGAAATCTGGAAGCAAACAGGCGGCAAGATTACCCATTTCGTTAGCTCGATGGGCACCACAGGCACCATCATGGGGGTTTCTAAATATTTGAAGGAACAAAACCCTGATATTCAGATTGTCGGTTTACAACCTTCAGATGGTTCAAGCATTGCCGGGATTCGCCGTTGGCCTGAAGAATATTTGCCAACTATTTTTGACCGTAGTCGTGTCGATCGTATTATTGATATTCCCCAGATTGAAGCAGAAAAAACCATGCGTAAGCTGGCACGTACCGAGGGGATCAGTGCGGGTACTTCTTCTGGTGGTGCAGTTTGGGCATCGGTTAAACTTGCTGAAGAAACTCCTGATGCCGTGATTGTCTGCATTATCTGCGACCGCGGTGACCGTTATTTATCAACGGGGTTATTTTCAGTTCAAGATGAAGACTAATCTCCCGTCGAGCGCTGTTATAATGACAGCTCACCCTTGGTTCAAGGGAGCTGTTTCGCTCCGTAAGGGAATTCTGAAATGAATTTACGCTTTCCGATTTTAGTGTTTGATATTGAGACCCTGACTGATCTCAAGGCCGGGGCACATCTCCATGATCTGGACTTGCCAGCAGCCGATGTAGAACAGGCGCTGACCAAGATTCGCCGCCAGGAATCAGGTGTAGAATTTCAGCGTCTGCCTTTACATGAGATTGTCTGTATTTCTGGATTATGGATTGATGAAAAAGGTTTTCGCCTGTTTTCATTCAGTCAGGAACAGAATAGCGAAGCAGAAATGCTGGCCAAGTTCCTATCTATTTTTGACAAGAAACAGCCGACACTGGTGAGTTGGAATGGTTCGCAATTTGACTTGCCTGTGATTCTGTTCCGTGCCATGTACCACGGCCTGTCTGCGCCGAGCCTATTTGACCAGGGCGAAATTGACCAGCAGAAGCGGTACAACAATTATCAGAATCGCTATCACCATCGTCATGTTGACCTGATGGATGTGATGGCCATGTTTAATGGCCGTAATTTCCAGAAACTGGATGATATTGCCTGTTTGCTGGGTTTTCCGGGCAAACGTGGTGAAGTTGGCTATCGTGTGCCAGACTATGTCCGTACTGAACAATGGTTAAAACTGACCAGTTATTGTGAAGGCGATGTGCTGAATACATGGCTGGTCTATATCCGCTGGTTGCTGCTAAAAGGTCAGCTCAATCAAAAAGATCATCAACAGTTGATTCAGGCAACGATTGATTATTTACAAACTCAAACGCAACAAACTGAATTTTTACAGGTATGGCAACAAACATCGCAATATACTGTATTTACCGCACCCACTTTTGCGCCAAAAAATTAGGTTCATCTTTTGAAACACAAAGCGAAACATCGCCCCGCCCAATATCCAACCTATACCTTTCAAATCGAAGCGTTTTCTCATGAAGGGCGCGGCATCGCGCATTATGGAACGCATCCTGATCATCCTAAAGAAAAGCATGGCAAGAAAGTCTTTATTCGCTATGCTCTTGTCGGTGAAACGGTACAGGCAAAGATTACCAACCAGACTTCTCGTCTGGAAGAAGCCGACATGATCAAGCTGGAAGGTGAGGCGGCTGAAGGTCGTGTCGATCCGATCTGTCCTCATTTTGGGGTATGTGGTGGCTGTAGCCTGCAACATATCCATCCTGACCAGCAGATTTTGTTGAAACAGAATGTGTTGAAGTCGCATTTACAGCACTTTGCAGGGCTGGAACCTGAGCAATGGCTGGCACCGATCCGTTCGGTAAAAACCGATTATCGCCGTCGTGCCCGTATCGGGGTGCGCTATATTGCCAAACAGAACCGTTTGGTGATGGGCTTTCGTGAGCATCATAGTAATCATCTCACTGCCATCCAGCAGTGCAAGGTATTGGATCAAACTTTGTCCGAAAGCTTGCCTGAACTTAGAAAATTACTCGAAAGTCTTACAGGCAAAGCCCATATCGGTCATATAGAATTGGCCATGGGTGATACCGAGGTGGCATTGCTGATTCGTCATCTTGATGAATTAAATGTGTCGGATGTCAACCAATTACGTCAGTTTACGTTACTCAAGGGATGGCAGTTGTATTTGCAGCCCAAAGGGGCAGAGAGTTTACATCGTGTAGATGATGCTCAGGCACCGATGCGCTTGCATTACAGTCTGGATGATTTTGCAGTCAAATTTGCATTTTCACCTTTAGACTTTACCCAGGTGAACAGCGCTGTAAATGCACAGATGATTCACTTGGCATGTGAATTGCTTCAGTTACAGCAAGGGGAGAGAGTGCTTGACCTGTTCTGTGGATTAGGCAATTTCTCGCTCCCGATTGCACGTCGTGTGGGTGAAACGGGTCAAGTGGTGGGTGTTGAAGCAAGTGACGAGATGGTGCAACGGGCAACTGAAAATGCGAAAGCCAATCAGTTGTCACAAGCAATGTTCTTTTCACAAGATTTAACAAAAGACTTTTCGCATCATTCTTGGGCGAAACAGGGATTTGATGCATTATTAATTGATCCTCCACGATCAGGTGCGTTTGAAGTCATGCAATATGTACCTAATTTTGGAGCGAAAAGAATCGTTTATGTATCATGTAACCCATCAACACTGGCAAGGGATGCAGGTGTACTGGCACAATATGGCTATCGGTTAAAGAAAGCTGCGGTGATGGACATGTTTACGCATACTGAACATGTTGAGTCGATTGCCCTGTTTGAGAAAATTGAGAAGCTGGAAAAAATCGAAGAGATAAACGATTAAAAAATGAGTTACATATCCAGAGGAGAAAGGTATGGTCACAGTACGTGAACAGTTACCTGGACGACTCCAAGAGTTGTCTGAGGAAGCGACTGTAGAACATGCCGCTGAAGCGCAAAGTAGTCTGGTCTCATGGCTAGATCGGGTGCGTGGTATTTTGGATGGGGCTGAGCTGAAACAACTTCAAAAAGTTGCCGAGCTGACCTTAGCAAAAGAGTTACAAGCGACGGATCATCGTATCAATACCTTTAGTACAGGTATTGGTATGGCGGATATTTTGGCCCATTTGCATGTCGACGAAGACACGCTTTCAGCGGCAGTGTTATATCGTAGTGTACGTGAAGGTCTGATTACTTTAGAGGACATTCAACAGCAGTTTGGCGAGCAGGTTCTGGCTTTGGTAAAAGGCACACTTGCAATGGGTAAACTGTCGGAGTTGATTGAAAAGAATAAGCGTTTAGAAGACCATTTTAATAATAATCAACGTGAACATCTAAACGGCATTTATAAGATGCTGATTTCAGTGACGGAAGATGTTCGGGTTGTGCTGATCAAGCTGGCAGAACGTACCTATGCCTTACGTGAGTTGGCAACCGCCAGTAAAGAGCGCCAAGAGCGGGTGGCACGTGAGATTCTGACCATTTACTCGCCGCTTGCGCATCGTTTGGGGATTGCCCAGCTCAAATGGGAGCTGGAGGATCTGGCCTTTCGTTATCTGGCCCCGGAACGCTATAAAGAAATTGCGTCTTTGCTGAACGAAAAGCGTCTGGAGCGTGAGCAATATATTCAGTTTGTGATTGATAAACTGAAAACCGAATTGGCTGCATATGATATTCAGGCGGAAATCACCGGGCGCGTGAAGCACATTTATTCGATTTATCGAAAAATGAAAAGCAAGAACCTGAGCTTCGATCAGCTTTATGATATTCGGGCAGTGCGTGTACTGGTCAAGAGCGTTCCAGATTGCTATCACGCTCTAGGCATCGTGCATCAGATCTGGCGCCATATTCCGAACCAGTTCGATGACTATGTCACCAATCCGAAAGCCAATGGTTATCGTTCATTGCATACCGCGGTAATTGCTGAGAACAAGTCATTGGAAGTACAGATTCGTACTTTTGAAATGCATAACGAAGCTGAGCTTGGGGTGTGTTCGCACTTTAACTATAAAGAAGGTGCCAAGAATACCGATCATTCCTTTAATGACCGTTTGCATTCATTACGTGCGGTACTTGAGCATTATCAGGAACGTACCGAGACCACGCCACATGCTGAAGATGAAGAATCGAATGGCATTGATCAGATTCAGGATTTTGAGAATTTTGAAAAGATCTATGTGTTTAGCCGTGATGGGGATATCAAGGAATTACCACGTGGTTCCACTGTTCTAGACTTTGCCTACCATGTGCATACCGAGGTTGGAAACAAGTGCTATGCGGCACGAGTGAACCAGCGTTATGTGCCTTTGACCTATATGTTAAAGACCGGTGAGCAGGTTGAGATTTTAACCAAGAAAGATCGTGAACCGAACCGTGACTGGTTAGTGAATTCGCTGGGTTATATCAAGACTGCACGTGCACGTGACAAGTTACGTCACTGGTTTAGGCAGCAAGACCGTAGCAAGAATGTTGAAGTCGGGCGTGAGTTACTCACGAAAGAGCTGGCGCGTTTAGCCATTCATCCCAAGAGTATTGATCTGAAGGATTATTCATCTCATTTCAACCTGAAATCGGGTGATGATATTCTGGTGGCTTTAGTTAGTGGTGATATCAGCCTGCATGCCTTGATGAATCAGGTCAACCGTCAGATGCATCTGGATCAGGATGAACCTGAACTGGTGCTGAAACCGGCGTTAAATCCGCGTGCCAGCCATACGCTATCTGCGCATGGTATCCTGATTGATGGGCTGGACAATGTCGAGCTGCATATTGCGCAATGTTGTCAGCCAGTCCATGGTGAATCGATTGGCGGTTATATCACCTTGAATCGTGGCGTCAGTATCCATAAGGTGGCATGTCCAGATTATCTGCGCATGACCACACAAGAGCCTGAACGCGCGGTTGAAGCAGACTGGGAAATGCAGCCAACCCGTGGTCAGAGTGTTCAGATTGTGGTGGAAGCGTATGATCGTCGTGGTTTGCTCAAGGATCTGACTCAGGTGATTTTCTCAGACCAGATCAATATCCGTCAGGTCAATACCATTTCTGAGGCAGATGGTATTGCCAATATGAAGTTATTGATTGAAGTCAAAGGTTTGGCACAGTTGTCCAGATTGCTGGCTCGTCTGGAGCAGCAACCGGGGATTATCAGTGCCAGACGTCTGGTACAAGGCAGCTAAGCTGGCCAACGCAAAAAGCTGCATTTCGATGCAGCTTTTTTATGCCTAACGTTTGGATAAAAACAGATTGGTCCAGCGATTCAGGAACTGCGGACTAATGCTGGATAACTGATAGAGCAGTCTGGTTTTTATGCCGACAGGCGTATGTGTCGGGAGCAAGGCATGATCTTTGTGTTGTGTCAAATCTAGAACCTGTTTTGCGACATCGGCTGGGGTCAAATCTACCCCAATATTCTGGATACTGCCTGCGTCCATGTTTTTTACCATATTGGTTTGTACAAATAGTGGCATGACGTCTAAGACTCGAATATTGTATTTTTGCCATTCGACGTCTAAGGCTTCCGTTAAACCGCGCACTGCAAATTTACTGGCGGAGTAAGACGCCAGATCAGCTTGACCATAAATCGCTGAGGCAGAGGAGAGGTTGATGACACGGCCAAAACCGGCCTGTTGCAGGTGTGCTAACGCGGCATGACAGCCATTGAGCATGCCTTTGACATTGATATCAATAATGCGGTGATGCGATTGAATATCGGTATTTTCAAACGCTCCTGAGTAAAGAATGCCGGCATTGTTAATGAGCAGGTTAAGTTCACCAGCCCAGTGAGTAAATTCCTGCAATGCGGTTTGCCATTGCTGGTAATCGCTGACATCCAGATAACCGGCTTTGGCATGCATGCCCAGTTCTGCAGCTAAAGCCTGTGCCTGGGGTTGATTGATATCATAGATTCCCACTTTGAAACCTTGCTGGTAGAAGAGGCGGGCGATTTCAGCACCGATACCTTGTGCAGCCCCACTAATAAAAACACTCTGTTGCATTGCCTTCCCTTGCTTTATATTGATAGTTTTTGCGTGCGTGTATATTACGCATAAGCGTATTCGGGCTGCAACACGTTGCTTCGATCAAGTGTGGAGATCATCATGGAAAAGTTAGTGGCAATCATGCAAGAGTTAAGACAAAAGTGTCCATGGGATCAACAGCAAACACCAGAAAGCTTAACCCGTTATGCCATTGAAGAAGCTTATGAAGTCGAGGCAGCAATTCGTTCGGGAGACATCGACGAAATCCGCAATGAACTAGGTGATTTATTGTTGCAAGTGGTGTTTCAGTCGCAAATGTTTGATGAAAAAGGATTGTTTAATTTTCAGGATGTGGTAAATGCGATTAGTGAAAAATTAATTCGCCGTCATCCTCATGTTTTTGAGGCGGAAAAATATCAAAATTTGAGTGCTGAGCAAGTCAGTGCATTATGGAAACAGATTAAAAAACAGGAAAAACAGGGTAAAGTACAGTCTCGGTTAGATGAGATCAAGCATGCACCTGCACTGGTACAGGCACATGAAATTCAAAAAAAGGCAGCACAGCTGGGTTTTGATTTTGAATGTGTTGAAGACGCTTATGGCAAACTGGATGAAGAGCTCGAAGAGTTACAGCAGGCGATCAAAAGCCACAATAGCGATGATATTCAGGAAGAGTTTGGAGATTGCTTATTCTCACTGATCAATGTGGGAAGAAAGCTTGGCGTGTCGAGTGAGAGCGCCTTGTTGGCGACGATCCATAAATTTAGAAGCCGTTTTGCTTTTATTGAGCAGCAGGCACAACGACAACATAAAGACTTGCAAGACATGAGTTTGGCTGAAATGGATGAGCTCTGGGAGCAAGCAAAACGACAATTAAAAGCTCAGGAGAGCAACCATGATATTGCAGCAAGTATGCCGCAAACATAAGTTTTTTCTATTCATTATTTTGTGCTTGGGGTGTGTATCACCTCTTAAGGCACAGCAGTTTGATCAGGCCTATCAGCAATGGAAAACTCAGCAACAGCTACGTGACCAGCAGTTGGCGAATCAGGCAAATAATAATTATTATTTATCCCGCCCCACTCAGCAGGCTCCACAGCGGCTTTCATCTTCTGTAAATACTCCGGGTGATAAGATTAGCTTGAATCAGGCCAGCTTGCAGCAACTACAAATGTTAAATGGGGTGGGTGAGAAAAAAGCGCAGGCGATTATGGAATATCGGCAAAAAAATGGCGGTTTTAAAAGCGTCGATGAGTTGATGAATATCAAGGGAATCGGGCCAAAATTGTTAGAGAAAAACAAAGCAAGGCTTATGTTATAAACCTGACATTGTCATAAAGTGATGAATGAGGCAGACAGATCTGTTGAAACTTGCAACAGAATAAATTGCCCTTTGTGTGTGTTAGAGCTATGATTAGCGACAAATTGTTATTTACGTCCTGACGTAGGAGACAGTGTCTTTTGCAAACTTTGCGTGCGTCAAAATGTGGTTTGTCCACAACTCAACTTCCTTCCTCAATTCTAGATGTGATTGATAGTCTGACTAAAGCAGGCTACGAGGCATATATTGTGGGCGGTGGTGTTCGAGATATGATGTTAGGTCTTAATCCAAAGGATTTTGACGCGGTTACTAATGCTACACCAGCTCAGGTGAAAGAAGTATTTGGTCGACGTTGCCGGATTATCGGACGACGTTTTGAGCTGGCACATGTTTATTCCGGTCGTGAACTGATTGAAGTGGCGACCTTCCGTGCCCCACCGAAAAAAGCGGTCACCAGTGCCTCCGGGATGATTCTTCGTGATAATAACTGGGGAACGATTGAGCAAGATTTTGCTCGCCGAGATTTTTCGATCAACACCCTGTATTACCAGCCACGAAAAGGCATCGTACTTGATTTCTGCCATGCGGTAGAGGATATCAAGACCCGTACCTTACGTTTTCTGGGTGAACCGGCACAGCGTTTTGAAGAAGATCCTGTACGGATGTTACGTGCATTGCGTTTTGCTGCAAAACTGAACTTCCAGATTGATCAATCCATTCTCGATGTGTTTAATGTTGAAATGACGCAATTACTGCGTGATGTCTCACCCCATCGTTTATATGATGAATCACAAAAACTGTTCACCATGGGGCATTTGACCCGTGTCTTGCCGATGTTGATCGAGTTTGGTGTGTGGAAGCAGCTGTTTGCCGAAATTCAGCCCAATATCACGGCATTTATTGACCGTGCTGCACGAAATACTGATCAGCGTATTCAAGTGGGTAAAACCATCAACCCGGCATTTTTCTATGCAGTCCTGTTATGGAAACCATTTTTAGAACGTTGTGATTTCTATCTGAACAAAGGGGTGGTACCCGCGGAAGCACGTGCACAAGCTGGACTTGATGTATTAAAGCGTCAGGCGACCCGGACCATTATTCCGCGTTTTGCGGAAACCTTTATCCGTGAAGTCTGGGAAATGCAGACCCGTTTGCTCAATCCAAAGCCGCAACAGATTGAGGCTTTGGCAGGTCATGCCCGTTTCCGTGCCGGTTTTGACTTCTTGCTGTTACGTGAGAAGTCTGGCGATAGTAGTACGGAAGGGATGGGCGTCTGGTGGGAAAACTATCAGGAAATGACCACGGATCAAAAAGAAGCGGCAATCCGTCAATACAATCGTCAACGCAGCAAGACACGTCGTAAGGCGGTCGAAGCAGATGAGCCGAAGACGACTGAAATCGAGCCTTTGGTCAATGTCCCTGAGCCAAGAAGCCGCCGTGGTAAAAAAGAACGGGTTAGAGCGGATGAGTCTGCGAGCCGTTTTATAGAAAAAGCGGCTGGCAACTCAGGACAGGTTCATGCGGATCACCCGATCCTCAAGCGTAAACGCATACAACGTGATTTAAGCCAAGTGGTTTTTGGGCCAACGCAATGACGATTCGTAGCTATATTGGTCTTGGTAGTAATTTAGGCGATTCGCAGCAGATTCTGAGTGAAGCTGTTGCGAAGCTGACAACACTAGGCGCTGTACAGGTTTCCCGACTTTATCAAAGTCCACCGATGGGGCCGCAAGACCAACCGAATTACCTCAATGCAGTTGTGCAACTGGATACCGACCTTGCACCGCTTGCGCTGTTAGATCAATTACAACAATTTGAGCAAGAAGCAGGACGTGTCCGTTTACGACGCTGGGGGGAGCGCACGCTTGATCTGGATTTACTGATCTATGGTCAGGAGCAGATCCGCAATGAACGCTTAACAGTGCCACATGTGGGTATTTTAGAGCGTGATTTCGTCATTATTCCCTTATTAGACCTAGATGCTCATTTACAATTAAATGGTCATTCTTTAAAAAATTTAGAACTGGTACAGCAAGCAAACTTGACTGTAATAGCAGACCAGTCTTGGGCAATCGCTTAAGACTGTTTCGTTCTGGAAACGCCTGTAGAGGACATCATCATGATTAGTCTAAGTGACTTAAGAAAATTTAAAGCCGAAGGACGCAAGTTCTCATGTCTTACTTGTTACGATGCAAGTATGGCTAAAGGGATGGAGTTGGCTGAAATTGATACGATTTTAATCGGTGACTCTCTTGGAATGGCGATTCAAGGCAGAGACTCTACACTTCCTGTGACGGTTGAAGATATGGCTTACCATACGGCCGCTGTACGTCGTGGTAATGCCCATGCCCTGATTATGACTGACTTGCCATTTATGAGCTATGCCACGCTTGAGGATGGTTTGAAAAATGCAAAAACTGTCATGCAAGCTGGCGCACAAATGGTCAAGATCGAAGGCGGTGCCTGGCTCAGCGAACTGGTTACCGTATTGACCCGTAATGGTATTCCTGTGTGTGTACATTTAGGTTTAACGCCACAATCTGTAAATGTGTTAGGCGGCTATAAGTTGCAAGCAAAAACACGTGAAGCAGCGGATCAGCTGATTGCAGACTGTCAGGCAGTGATTGATGCCGGTGCAGCAGTATTGGTACTTGAATGTGTGCCTGCACAACTGGGTAAAGAAATTGCAGAACTGTTCCCGAATACACCTGTGATCGGAATTGGTGCAGGGCATGAAACCGATGGGCAGGTATTGGTGGTTCAGGACATGCTTGGTCTGACCTTTGGTCGTGTTGCGCGTTTCGTTCGTAACTTCATGAAAGAGCAATCTGGCGAAACTGCCATTGTCGATGCGTTTAAAGCCTATCATGCTGCCGTGCAGGACCAGTCGTTCCCAGCCAAAGAACATACTTTTCAGGTTGAGCTTTAATCCATGAAAACTGAAACAACGATACAAGGCTTAACTGCGTCACTTTCTCCTGCGCGTAGTTCAAAGAAACTGATTGGTTTTGTACCGACCATGGGCAATCTGCATGAAGGTCATTTGACCTTGGTGCGTGAAGCAAAAAAACTGTGTGATGTGGTGGTGGTCAGTATTTTCGTCAATCCAATCCAGTTTGGCGCAGGCGAGGATTTTGATAGTTATCCGCGTACATTAGAGCAAGACAGCCGCTTATTGGCGGATGTGGGCTGCGATATTATTTTTGCACCCACTGTTGAGCAAATGTACGGTACACAGCCGCGTTTGACCAATATCAGTGTGGGTCAGATTACCGATGACCTGTGTGGAAAATCACGTCCAGGACATTTTGATGGCGTTGCAGTTGTGGTAACCAAGCTGTTCAATATTGTACAGCCTGATTTTGCGTTCTTCGGCCAAAAGGACTATCAGCAACTGGCTGTCATTCGTCAGCTGGTACAAGACCTGAACATGCCGCTTGAAGTGATTGGCGTGCCGATTGTACGGGCCGAAGATGGTTTGGCTTTAAGTTCTCGTAATGGCTATTTAACCGAAGAGCAACGGGCAATTGCACCCACCATTTATCAATCGCTCAAACAGGCCGAACAGCAGTTGCATGAAGGACAGGCACTCAACCAAGTGTTAGCAAATATCTCGACACAATTGACACAGGCTGGCTTTGTTGTGGATTATGTGGAAGCTCGTCAGACCAACCTGCAACCAATTGCGCAATTTGATCAGGACCTTGTTGTTTTTGTTGCTGCAAAACTGGGTGCAACCCGTTTGATTGATAATCTACAAGTTGACTTTAAAACATAAAAAATGAAGGGCAAAATGCCATGAAGCGTATTCTTATCGTGACAGGACAATCAGGCTCAGGCAAATCATCTGCATTACAAGTGCTTGAAGACTTGGGCTATTATTGTATAGATAACTTACCTTTGGCATTATTGCCTGAAATTGTGGCAAAACTGGATCACGAGAATAATCTTGAACAGTTGGCACTGGGGGTAGACATCCGCAGTACCCGTGCCGATATGCAAGAGTTCGACCATGTGTTTGAGCAATTACAACGCCATGGTTCAGTGGATATTATTTATCTGACCACACAGGATCAGGATTTGATTGCACGTTTTAGTGCATCACGTCGACCGCATCCGTTGGCCAGCCGCTTCAATAGCCTGTTGCAATGTATTCAGGAAGAGAAGCAACTGCTGATTCCGATCCAGTTTCGTTCTACCGTCCATATTGATACCACGGATAAAAGCGTCCATGATTTAAAACATATCCTATTGTCTAAACTGGGGCAGTCGGATAACTTAATTGTAATTTTACAGTCTTTTGGCTATAAGCACGGTATTCCACTCGATGCGGATTATGTATTTGATGTACGCCATTTACCAAATCCACATTGGGACTTAGAATTACGCCGTTTTTCAGGTTTAGATGAACCTGTGCGCCGCTTTTTAGAAGGCAGTCAACAAACCAGTGAAATGTTTGAAGATATTTATGGCTTTCTTGATAAGTGGTTACCCGCTTTTGCTGAAGGACATCGCCATTACATGACCATTTCCGTGGGATGTACGGGCGGGCAGCATCGTTCGGTTTATATCGTGGATAGACTCAAACAGGCCCTTGAGGCAAAATGGGCTGTCCAAATCTTACATAGAGAAATGAAGCACTGGTCATGATAGACACAACAATTGATGTAATTAATAAACTCGGCTTACACGCTCGCGCATCTGGTAAACTGATTGAAGTGACGACAAAATTTCGTTCTTCTATCCAGATTGGTAAGGGCGATAAGTTAGTTGATGCAAAAAATATTATGTCATTGTTGATGTTGGGTGCAGGTAAAGGCACCACATTAAGACTGGTGATTGAGGGTGCTGATGAAGACAAGGCACTGGAAGAAATTCAAACGCTGTTCGCAGCAAAATTTTACGAGGCAGAGTAATAGTGGCACGTGGTCCCCAACGTTATACAGATGAAGATTTTGAGTCATTAGAAGGGCGTGCGAGTCGAACTGAGCAAAAAAAGGCAGTTCAGCGCATGGCCGCTTTGGGTGAGCAGTTGGCTCAACTGAATCCAAAGCAGATTCAAAAACTTCCTGTCGATGAGCGTTTAATTGATGCCTTGCTTGAAGTGCAGAAAATTAGCTCATTTGAAGCGCGTCGTCGTCAGTTCCAACGCGTTGGTAAGTTATTGCGTAATGAAGATGAGAGCACAATTTTATCTTATCTCACGCCGCAACAAGGCGCTAAAAAACAAATGCAATTGATGCGTTGGGTCGATCGTATGATTGATCAGGGCGACCCAATTATTAATGAGTTTAGTAAAGTATTTAATGCTTCTGAACGCCATACTTTGCGTCAGCATGTATTACGTATTCATCGTGATATCAAGCAGCAAGTCAGTGAAGAAGAGCTTGAAGCCTCGAAACGTAAGTTCGTCAATTATGTTCAACAGGTCGCGCTGTTATCTGAGCAGTAAGGTTTAAAATAAAAAAGAAGTTTCCCCGGAAACTTCTTTTTTTTATCTGCTGTATTAATTTCCGAATTCGCCAGTGGCTCGTTGTTTGGCCCATTCCCTTAAAATAAATTTCTGCAATTTTCCGGTCGAGGTTTTTGGAATCTCGGCGATTACCACATCTTTTGGAACTTTAAAGCGGGCCAGTTGTTGCTGACAATGCGCAATAATTTCTTCAGGGGTTGCGGTTGCTCCCTGTTTGAGTTCAATAAAGGCACAAGGCACTTCCTGCCAGCGTTGATCCGGTTTTGCCACGACTGCAGCAGTCAATACAGCAGGGTGGCGGTAGAGTACATCTTCCACTTCGAGCGATGAAATATTCTCTCCGCCTGAAATGATAATATCTTTTGAGCGATCTGTGATCTTGGCATAACCGTCGGGATGGCTCACCGCCAGATCTCCGGTATGGAACCAGCCGCCTTTAAAGGCTTCCTGCGTGGCTTCGGGATTTTTTAAATAGCCTTTCATGACAATATTGCCACGGAACATGATTTCGCCCATGGTTTGTCCATCATTGGGAACCGGTTGCATGGTTTCTGGATCAAGTACCCGCATACTATCCTGTAAGGGATAAGGTACGCCTTGACGTGAATGCAATTGTGCCTGTTCCTGAATGGATAAATCACTCCAGCCTGCCTGTGAGGCGCATAAGGCTGAAGGACCATAGGTTTCAGTCAGACCATAAACGTGATTTACATTGATGCCGAGATGATGCATCCCTTCAATAATCGCCACGGGTGGAGCAGCGCCAGCCACCATGACTTCGACATGATGATCAAATGAAGTTCGCTGTTCTGAGGGAGCATTAATCAGCATGGACAGTACAATTGGTGCGCCACAGAAGTAATCCACTTTATATTGCGCAATATATTTAAAAATCAGAACAGGATCGACGCGACGCAGACAGATATTGGTACCGCCACTGGCCGCAATGGACCAGGCAAAGCACCAGCCATTGCAATGGAACAGAGGAAGTGTCCACAAATAGACTGCACGCGGTTTCATGCCGCAGGCCAGAATGTTGCTGGCTGCATTCAGGTAAGCACCACGGTGATGATAGACCACGCCTTTAGGATTGCCAGTGGTGCCTGAGGTATAGTTGAGACTGATCGCATCCCATTCATCTTGCGGGAGTAACCATTCAAATTCAGGATTTCCTTGAGCAAGCCATGACTCATATTCATATTGTCCGATGGCAATCTGCTCGCCTTCAAACTCGGAATCAAATACATCAATCACCACGATCTCTTGCGGCACCAGTTTAAGTGCTTCTGCCGCGACTTCACGAAATTCAGGATCAACCAGCAGTACCTTGGACTCAGCATGTTCCAGCATAAAGGCAATGGTTTTGGCATCAAGGCGGGTATTTAAGGTATTGAGTACGGCGCCCGCCATTGGCACGGCAAAATGTGCTTCGATCATGGCAGGAATATTGGGAAGCAACACAGACACAGTATCGTTTTTTTGAATTCCCAGTTTTGCCAGTTGATGTGCAAACTGGCGGCAGCGTTGATAGGTGTGTTGCCATGTGATTTGACGGTCGCCATGAATAATTGCAGCTTGATGTGGATAAATATAAGCTGCACGTTCTAAATAACGTAACGGGGACAGGGCTACAAAATTGGCAGCTGTTCGTGGTAATTCGTCGTATGCACTGACCATGTGTATTGCTCCATTTTATGTTGTTTTCATTATTGACTAAACTATTCTGTCGTCGAGTCTAAATCATTTAGGCTTTAGTCGGAGGGGAATCGTAAGAGATATCGGGTTTTTCTGGTCCAAAGGTTTCATCCACAGCTAAACCCGTGTAAAATCTTGGATACTTTTTTATCCGCCGTTTTTTATCTTTTGAGGCCTCGCCTCAATACATAATCTCGCGGTGATATGCTCCTTCGTATAGGGCATCACTCCTTAAGGATTTTTTATATGCCAATCATTACTTTACCAAATGGTGATCAGAAACAGTTTGATCAGCCAATTTCCGTGATGGAACTTGCTCAGAGCATTGGTCCGGGTCTTGCAAAAAATACAGTTGCTGGCCGTATCAATGATCGCTTGGTGGATGCTTGTGATTTAATCACAGAAGATGCGACAGTTCAGATTATTACCCCGAAAGATGAAGAAGGTTTAGAAATCATTCGTCACTCTTGTGCGCATCTGGTCGGACATGCGGTTAAGCAGTTGTTCCCGGAAGCGAAAATGGTGATCGGTCCTGTGATCGAAGAAGGTTTCTACTACGACATCTGGATGCCACGTCCATTTACCCTGGATGATATGGCTGCAATCGAAGAGCGCATGAAAAAGCTCATCGATCAGGACTATGACGTTGTTAAAAAGATGACACCGCGTGAAGATGTGATTGCAGAATTCACAGCACGTGGCGAAGAATATAAGTTACGCTTGATTGCAGACATGCCGAATGAAACACAAATGGGCTTGTACTACCATCAAGATTATTTAGATATGTGCCGTGGTCCACACGTACCGAATACCAAATTCTTAAAATCATTCAAGCTCACTAAAATCTCTGGTGCATACTGGCGTGGTGATGCGAAAAATGAACAATTACAACGTATTTACGGTACAGCCTGGGCTGACAAAAAACAGTTAGCGGCTTATATCAAACGTATTGAAGAAGCTGAAAAGCGTGATCACCGTAAAATTGGTAAAGCGCTAGATTTGTTCCATATGCAAGAAGAAGCACCAGGTATGGTGTTCTGGCATCCGAACGGCTGGACCATTTATCAAGTGCTTGAACAATACATGCGTAAAGTTCAGCAAGACAATGGTTATCAGGAAATCAAGACACCGCAAATCGTAGACTTTACGCTTTGGGAAAAGTCTGGTCATGCGGCAAACTACGCTGAAAACATGTTTACGACTCACTCGGAAAGTCGTAACTATGCAGTGAAGCCAATGAACTGCCCATGTCACGTACAGGTCTTTAACCAGGGTTTGAAATCTTACCGTGATTTACCAATCCGTTTAGCTGAGTTTGGTTCTTGTCACCGTAACGAGCCATCAGGTTCTTTACACGGTATTATGCGTGTTCGTGGCTTTACCCAAGATGATGCCCATATCTTCTGTACCAAAGAACAGATTGGTAAAGAAGTTGCAGATTTTATTAAGCTGACTTTAGACGTTTATAAAGACTTCGGTTTTGAAGACGTACAAATGAAGCTATCTACACGTCCAGAAAAACGTGTGGGTGATGATGCACTTTGGGATCTGGCGGAAAAATCTTTGGCAGATGCGCTTGATGATGCTGGCTTGGCATGGGACTTGCAACCTGGTGAAGGTGCGTTCTATGGTCCGAAAATTGAATTTTCATTGAAAGACTGCTTAGGCCGTATCTGGCAGTGCGGTACCATTCAATGTGACTTCAACTTGCCGATCCGTTTAGATGCTTCTTATGTGACAGAAGACAATGAGCGTGACCAACCTGTGATGCTGCATCGTGCAATTCTTGGCAGTTTTGAGCGTTTTATTGGTATACTAATTGAACACTATGCGGGTTTCATGCCACCGTGGCTTACACCAATTCAAGCGTGTGTCATGAACATTACTGATTCACAAGCAGAAGCAAGTGAGCAAGTGGTCGCAAAACTCAAAGAAAATGGCCTTCGTGCTATTTCCGACTTGAGAAATGAAAAAATCGGATTTAAGATTCGTGAGCGTACCCTAGAGCGTATTCCTTACCTTCTAGTTCTTGGTGACCGAGAAGTTGAAGAAGGTACAGTTAATGTGCGTACTCGCTCAGGAAAAAATTTAGGTACTATGTCAGTAGATGCATTTATTGACTTAGTGAAATCTGCCGTTGCCGAACGTGGCCGGTACATTGTGGAGTAATAAAGATTAAACAGCCTGACCGTAACCAACAACAAGGTGCTAAAAGTAACCGTCCTGCAATCAACGATGAGATCCGTGCGAAAGAAGTACGCCTCGTCGCTGCAGATGGGGAGCAAAAAGGTGTTGTTTCATTAAATGAAGCATTGCGTGCTGCAGAAGAAGCCAATCTTGACCTTGTTGAGATTGTTGCTAATGCAGAACCGCCTGTTTGTAAAATCATGGACTACAACAAGCACTTATTTGACTTGAAACAAAAGCAAAAAGATGCGAAGAAAAAACAGCATCAAGTGCAAGTGAAAGAAATCAAGTTACGTCCTGCGACGGATGTAGGTGATTATCAGGTAAAATTGCGTGCAATTTTACGTTTCCTTGAAGAAGGAAACAAAGTGAAAATTACCTTGCGTTTCCGTGGTCGTGAGATGGCACATCAACAGCTTGGTTTGGCTCAATTACAAAAAATTGAAGCTGACGTTGCTGAATTTGGTGTTGTTGAACAAGCGCCGAAGATGGAAGGCCGTCAGATGGGCATGTTACTTGGTCCGAAAAAGAAAAAGTAATTTTTTCTTGATAAAAAAGCACCGCAACAGGCGGTGCTTTTTTATGTCTGAATCGGCAATGGTTTGTTAAAAATCTGCTTAGTCTCATTCCCCAGTGTAAAAACTGGATATGATAAGATTGCTTGATAATTACACGATATAAAAACTGGAAAAATTCATGTCTACAATTAAAGGTACTCAAGAACTCTCGGAAGTTAATCAAAAAGTGGTACAGGAGGGAGAGGTTCTGCCACAAGTGAAGCTGAAAGATGGTAGCCGTGTCCAGACAGGTACCGTTGCGACCATGCTACACAATATCAATCTTTATAATGCAGGTGTGCGTGGGGCGATTGAAGAAGAGCTGGCCTTGACGGTCCCCACGTTATTTAAAGTCGGTATGTTCGATCTGTTTTCGGTAGAAGAGTGGATTAATGGCACAAATGCGGGGAGAAAATTTGTTGGTGAAAAGGCTCGGGAATTCCAGCAAAAACAAAACGAATTGTCTGATCGTTAGCTTTAAAACATGGCACGATTGTTTCTTTTCGTGCTTATGTGCTGATCAAGATAAGCCAAGTGTGCTATAACGCAACAACAGTCAAGATAACGATCAAACAGGACAACATAAATGATTGACTTATACTACTGGGGTACGCCCAATGGACATAAAATAACAATTGCCTTAGAAGAAATGCAGCTGGAATATCAAATTTTCCCCATCAATATTCTTGAAAACGACCAGTTTCAACCTGATTTTCTGAGAATCTCTCCAAATAATAAAATCCCTGCAATTGTTGACCAGAATGGCCCACGTGGCGAACCGATTTCCGTATTTGAGTCGGGCGCGATCTTGCAATATTTAGGTAGAAAAACTGGATTATTTTATCCAACTGACGAGCAGGAACGGGTTGAAGTTGAACAATGGTTGATGTGGCAAATGGGTGGCTTTGGGCCAATGCTGGGGCAGAACCATCATTTCAATAAGTTTGCAGCTGAAAAGATTCCCTATGCAATTGACCGTTATGTAAATGAAACCAAACGTCTTTACAATGTCTTAAACAAGCAGTTGATCGGACAGAAGTTCGTGGCTGGTGAATATTCCATTGCAGACATGGCGATTTTGCCTTGGGCATTACGTTATGAATGGCAGGGCATTCAACTTGAAGATTATCCGTATGTAAAAGATTATATTGAACGCTTAACCGCTCGCCCTGCAATACAGAAAGCCTTGTCGATCAAGGTGGGGTGAGAACTGAGCAACTTTTTTATGCCCAAGGACTGTCTGTTTTGAGAATCCTTGGGAAACCGGATTTATGTCATATAAGAATGATGATGTCTAGTTTATGTCTGAATTAGACTAAGCCTTTTCTTTGGTAAATTTAAAAATATATAAAAATGACGACTTCAACAATATCTGCCCAGTATCTAGAAAAACTTGGTTTTGCAGGTGATTTTTCACCCACTTTGGCTCATCTAAACACCTTATTAAGTCTCCATGTGCAGAAAATTCCTTTTGCTAATTTTTCTTCTTTTTTAGGGGGAGAGGTTTCATTGGAATCTGATCAACTTGTTCAGAAATTATTGAGAAATAATCAAGGGGGGTATTGTCTAGAGCATAGCACCATAACCAGAATTGCGTTAACCGAACTGGGATATGAGGCTTATAACGTGCTAGGACGGGTCTATTATCAAGGCACACCTACTCGTACGCCTGTACGGACTCATTTGGTCACATTGGTGCATATTGATCAGCAATTGTTTTTATATGATCCCGGGTTTGGCGGTATCACACCAACGACGGTTTTAACACTTGAACAAATCGGTGAGACACAGCAGACACCATTAGAGCCTTTTAGATTTGTTGAGGTTGCCCAGAGTGGTTTGGATACGACTGTACTGACAGAAATGAAATATATGCTGCAAGTCTGTATTCATAATGAATGGGTCAATGTCTATGCAATTAATCCCGAACAGCAGATTGCATATGCTGATGCACAGGTCGCAAACTACTACATTTCGACCTCACCAGAATCCTTATTTACTCAGCACTTAATGTTATCGACAGCAAATAGCGAAATGCGCATCACTTTAAAAGATCGGGTCTTAAGAACGCATGGCAAAGGGGGCTCAAATAAAAAACAGTTAAGCAATTTTGATGAATTTGAACGCACCATTAAGACCGTTTTTCAAATGAATATCAGTGATGAGCAATTACAGGCTAGTTGGGGAAAACTGGCACTGACTTAATAATTTCAGCTTATAGTGCTATAGGCTGCTATGCTTTGATTGATATTGAGTGATCCCTTTAAATTAATGTCTTATTTTTTATTATTTCTTTCGGCTTTTGGTGCAGCGACTTTATTGCCCTTACAGTCTGAAGCGGTACTAATGACCTTGTTGGTACAAGGTTTATCCAATCCGTTTTATCTGATCTTGGTTGCGACCATTGGTAATGTATTAGGTTCCTGTGTGAACTGGTGGCTTGGCCTGAAAATCGAACACTTTAAAGATAAAAAGTGGTTTCCTGTTTCTGAGCAGCGCTTGCAACAAGCCCAGCAGATTTATCATAAATATGGTTTCTATTCGCTGTTGCTGAGTTGGACCCCTGTGATTGGAGATCCGATTACCCTGATTGCAGGCTTGATGAAAGAGAACTTTTGGCGATTCTTCGTGATTGTCACAATCGCCAAAGGTGGGCGTTATTTAACCTTATATGCTCTATATCTTGGCATCTTTTAAAAATAAAGAGGAAGGCAAATGCTTCCTCTCAGCTCTATTGATCAGAGCCTTTGGTAATATCGACTTTGAATAAATCACTGGTTTTAAACCAGCAATAACTCACCACGGCAAGGGTCATACAACCGCCAAAAATGGTGGCGGTGATGGTACCGAGATATTTGGCTGCCAGACCGGATTCAAATGCGCCCAGTTCATTGCTTGAAGAAACGAACATCCCATTCACAGCAGCGACACGACCTCGCATATTTTCAGGGGGGAAGATTTGCAGCACGGTTTGACGAACCACAACCGAAACACTGTCACAGGCACCGGTCATGGCAAGGGCAAAGAGTGACAGCCACATATTGTTCGAGAAGGCGAACAGAATGGTAAAAATACCAAAGCCAGCGACGGCCAACAGCATATTGCGCCAAGCGTGATGCATTGGAGGGAATTTGGTCAGCACGATCATGGTGATCAGCGCGCCGATAGAAGGTGCCGCACGTAAGTAGCCTAAGCCTTCGGGGCCAACTTTTAAGATTTCTTCCGCAAAAATCGGCAATAGCGCAATCACACCGCCAAACAGTACCGAGACCAGATCCAGTGAGATGGCCCATAATACAATCTTGGTTTTCCAGATAAAACGGAAACCATCGGTCAGGCTTTGCAGCACATTCTCGGTTTCCATTTTCGGAAAAGTTCGCTTCGCTAGGCAGTTAATTAAAATGAAGCAAACCGCCAATAATGCGGATACCGCAAACAGACTGGTTTCACGACCTAAAAAAGCCAGCATAAACCCACCGAGCATGGGGCCAATAATGACCCCGCTTTGCCAGCCAATCGTGGTCCAGGTTGCGCCATTGGCATACAGTTCACGAGGAATCAGAAAAGGCTTGAGTGACGTTGCGGAGGGATTGTAAAAGCCACGAATGGTGCCCAAGGCGAAAATGACGGCATAAATGCCCCAAGAGAGTATGGTGGTGCCAATTTTTTCTAAACCATGTAAATGGAACAGTGCCCAAAGTACCAACGGCAGGGGGATAGAAAAGAACAAACAGACTTTCATGATGCTCTGTTTATTCAGCTTATCTGCAAAATAGCCGCCCCATAAAGACAGGGTAATGAAGGGGATTGCCTCTGCCAGACCAATAAAGCCGAGCGTAAGCGGATCACGGGTAATCTGATACAGTGAATAGGCAACGATGATTTCCTGAATTAGGATAGCCAGTGTCAAACAGAACTGATTAACAGTTACGATAGAAAAATCCCGATATCGCAAGGCAGCGAAAGCATCATTCTGTATATTCATATGGATGGGTATTTAAGAATTTGACTCTATTATAGGCGTTGATTTTGTGTATGTTTCTCATAATTTGAGAATTAATTATGGAAAATAACGTTTGCGGAAAACACTTCTATTTCTATCAAAAAATGAGCATTTTACTTTTGTTTTAGCGATAGATGCTATATCATACTGCCTTCCTTACCTGCAGGTCGATTTGCAATCGTGCAAACGTGCCGAACAGGTGCCCAAAAGAGGTTACTATGGCTAAGTTAAAAACTCGCCGTGGTGCAGCTAAACGCTTTAAAGCGACTGCAAACGG
>PJTY01000110.1_pt1 | contig 65073 bp, 49 predicted proteins | sample 1512121 | NCBI WGS metagenome assembly PJTY01 (sample SAMN08177680, study PRJNA422409) | Soil metagenome, whole genome shotgun sequencing project. | isolation source: Soil enriched (2) on filter paper: alkali lignin treatment | place: USA: Madison | collected 2015-01-15 | reverse complement strand
CCGGCTATTTTTCGGCGGGCGTCCGGCTCGCAGCCTTTTCGAGTGTTGACCCGTGAGTGATTTGAGTCATATCCGCAATTTCTCCATCATCGCCCACATCGACCATGGCAAGTCGACGCTGGCCGACCGTTTCATCCAGATGTGCGGTGGCCTGTCGGCACGCGAAATGGAAGCCCAGGTGCTCGATTCCATGGACCTGGAGCGTGAGCGCGGTATCACCATCAAGGCCCACAGCGTCACGCTTCACTACAAGGCGCAGGACGGCAAGACCTACCAGCTGAACTTCATCGACACCCCCGGCCATGTCGACTTCACCTACGAAGTCTCACGCTCCCTGGCAGCCTGTGAAGGCGCGTTGCTGGTCGTGGACGCCGGCCAGGGTGTCGAGGCCCAGTCCGTGGCCAACTGCTATACCGCCATCGAGCAGGGCCTGGAAGTCATGCCGGTTCTGAACAAGATGGACCTGCCCCAGGCCGACCCGGATCGCGTCAAGGACGAGATCGAGAAGATCATCGGCATCGACGCCACCGACGCCGTGGCCTGCAGCGCCAAGAGCGGCATGGGCGTGGACGAGGTGCTCGAGCGCCTGGTGCATACCATTCCGGCGCCTGAAGGCGAGATCGACGCCCCTCTGCAGGCGCTGATCATCGATTCCTGGTTCGACAACTACCTGGGCGTGGTCTCGCTGGTGCGCGTGCGCCAGGGCCGCGTCAAGAAAGGCGACAAGATCCTGGTCAAGTCCACCGGCAAGGTGCACCTGGTCGACAGCGTGGGCGTGTTCACCCCGAAGCACACCCAGACCGCCGACCTGAAGGCCGGCGAAGTGGGCTTCATTATCGCCAGCATCAAGGACATCCACGGTGCCCCGGTCGGTGACACCCTGACCCTGTCCACGACCCCTGAGGTCGAGGTGCTGCCAGGCTTCAAGAAGATCCAGCCGCAGGTCTATGCCGGCCTGTTCCCGGTAAGCTCCGACGACTTCGAGGACTTCCGCGATGCGCTGCAGAAGCTGACCCTGAACGACTCGTCGCTGCAGTACATGCCGGAAAGCTCCGACGCCCTGGGCTTCGGCTTCCGTTGCGGTTTCCTCGGCATGCTGCACATGGAAATCATCCAGGAGCGCCTGGAGCGCGAATACGACCTGGACCTGATTACCACCGCGCCAAGCGTGATCTACGAGCTGGAACTGAAAACCGGTGAAACCATCACCGTCGACAACCCGTCGAAGCTGCCAGACGTTTCAGCTGTCGCCGATTTCCGCGAGCCGATCGTCACCGCCACCATTCTGGTGCCGCAAGAGCACCTGGGCAACGTCATCACCCTGTGCATCGAGAAGCGTGGCGTGCAGCGCGACATGCAGTTCCTCGGCAGCCAGGTGCAGGTGCGCTACGACCTGCCGATGAACGAAGTGGTGCTGGACTTCTTCGACCGGCTCAAGTCCACCAGCCGCGGCTATGCTTCGCTGGACTATCATTTCGATCGCTACCAGTCGGCCAACCTGGTCAAGCTGGATGTACTGATCAACGGCGACAAGGTCGATGCCCTGGCATTGATCGTGCACCGCGACAACGCGGCCTACAAGGGCCGTGCGTTGACCGAAAAGATGAAGGAACTGATCCCTCGGCAGATGTTCGATGTGGCGATCCAGGCAGCTATCGGCGGCCAGATCATCGCGCGGACAACCGTCAAGGCGCTCAGAAAGAACGTACTGGCCAAGTGCTACGGTGGTGACGTCAGCCGTAAGAAGAAGCTGCTGGAGAAGCAGAAGGCCGGTAAGAAACGCATGAAACAGGTGGGTAACGTGGAGATTCCACAGGAAGCCTTCCTCGCCGTGCTCAGGTTGGATAGCTAGGTCCTATGTCGCTAAATTTCCCGCTGTTGCTAGTCATCGCCGTCTTCGTCTGCGGCCTGCTGGGCTTGATCGACCTGCTGTTCCTGGCCCCGCGCCGGCGTGCGGCAATCGCCAACTACCAGGGCAGCGTCAGCCAGCCCGAGATGGCGGTGGTCGAGCGCCTGGGCAAGGAGCCATTGCTGGTTGAATACGGCAAGTCGTTCTTCCCGGTGCTGTTCATCGTGCTGGTGCTGCGTTCGTTCCTGGTCGAGCCGTTCCAGATTCCGTCGGGGTCGATGAAACCGACCCTGGAAGTGGGCGACTTCATCCTGGTGAACAAGTTCTCGTATGGCATTCGCCTGCCGGTGATCGACAAGAAGGTCATCGAAGTGGGTGACCCGCAACGCGGTGATGTGATGGTGTTCCGCTACCCGAGCGACCCGAACGTCAACTACATCAAACGAGTGGTTGGCTTGCCGGGCGACCAGGTGCGCTACACCAGCGACAAGCGGTTGTTCGTCAACGGCCAGCCAATTGCCGAACAACTGGTGGGCACCGAACCGGGCACCCTGGGCAGCGCCGAGCTGTACAAGGAAAAGCTCGGCGAGGCCGAACACCTGATCCGCAAGGAAATGAGCCGTTACCGCATGCCGCCGGACCAGCAATGGACCGTGCCGGCAGGCCATTACTTCATGATGGGCGACAACCGCGACAACTCCAACGACAGCCGTTACTGGGATGACCCGAACATCCCGAAGGAGCTGCACGGCATGGTTCCGGACCGGAACATCGTCGGCAAGGCCTTCGCGGTGTGGATGAGCTGGCCAGAGCCCAAACTCAGCCACCTGCCCAACCTGTCGCGGGTCGGTCTGATCCATTGATACCCATCGGCGCTGGCCAGCAGGCAGCGCCGAATGCATTTCTGACATAGGCTGTGTTCTCAGGGATCGGGAGATTCGCCGCACATCGCGGCGGGCCACAGCCAAACAGTCTTTCAGGATGTTGATTTGAACAACGCGTTGAACAACGAACGGGTGGCCGCATGACTGCTTCCCTTGCCCGTCTGGAGCGAAAGCTCGGCTATACCTTCAAGAACCAGGACCAGATGCTTCTGGCCCTGACCCATCGCAGCTACGCCGGGCGCAACAACGAGCGCCTGGAGTTTCTCGGTGACGCCATTCTCAACTTCGTCGCCGGCGAGGCGCTGTTCGAGCGCTTTCCGCAGGCCCGCGAAGGCCAGCTGTCGCGCCTGCGTGCGCGCCTGGTCAAGGGTGAGACCCTGGCTCGTCTGGCCCGTGGTTTCGACCTGGGTGACTATCTGCGCCTGGGCTCGGGGGAACTCAAGAGCGGTGGCTTCCGCCGCGAGTCGATCCTGGCCGATGCCCTGGAGGCGCTGATTGGCGCCATCTACCTGGACGCCGACATGGAAACTGCCCGTGAGCGCGTGCTGGCCTGGCTGGCCGACGAGTTCGAGGGGCTGACCCTGGTCGATACCAACAAGGACCCGAAAACCCGCCTGCAGGAGTTTCTGCAGTCGCGCAGCTGTGAGCTGCCACGTTACGAAGTGGTGGATATCCAGGGCGAACCTCATTGCCGTACCTTCTTCGTCGAATGCGAGGTAGTGCTGCTGAACAACAAGAGCCGTGGTCAGGGCGTCAGCCGGCGTATTGCCGAGCAAGTCGCCGCCGCGTCTGCATTGATCGCCCTGGGCGTGGAGAATGGCAATGACTGATAGCAACCCGACCCGCTGCGGCTACGTGGCCATCGTCGGCCGCCCCAACGTGGGCAAGTCGACCCTGCTCAACCACATCCTCGGCCAGAAACTGGCGATTACCTCGCGCAAGCCACAAACCACCCGTCACAACATGCTCGGCATCAAGACCGAGGGTGACGTGCAGGCGATCTACGTCGATACCCCAGGTATGCACAAGGCCAACGACAAGGCCTTGAACCGCTACATGAACCGCAATGCCTCGGCGGCCCTGAAGGACGTCGACGTGGTGATCTTCGTGGTCGACCGCACCAAATGGACCGACGAGGACCAACTGGTGCTGGAGCGTGTGCAGTACGTGACGGGCCCATTGATCATCGCGGTCAACAAGACCGATCGCATGGAAGAGAAGGCCGAGCTGATCCCGCACTTGCAGTGGCTGCAGGAGCAATTGCCGAACGCCGAGGTCATGCCGATTTCCGCGCAGCAGGGGCACAACCTCGAAGCGCTGGAAGCCCAGATCGCCAAGCACTTGCCCGAAAACGATCACTTCTTCCCCGAAGACCAGATCACTGACCGCAGCAGCCGCTTCCTGGCCGCCGAACTGGTGCGCGAGAAGATCATGCGCCAGCTGGGTGCGGAATTGCCGTACCAGATCACCGTGGAGATCGAAGAATTCAAGCAGCAGGGCCATGTGCTGCACATTCACGCGCTGATCCTGGTCGAGCGCGACGGCCAGAAGAAAATCATCATTGGCGACAAGGGCGAGCGTATCAAGCGCATTGGCTCCGAGGCGCGCAAGGACATGGAGGTGCTGTTCGACTCCAAGGTCATGCTCAACCTGTGGGTCAAGGTGAAAGGCGGCTGGTCCGACGACGAGCGTGCCCTGCGTTCGCTGGGCTACGGCGACCTGTAAATTCGCCTGACGGCTCAGGTTACTCTGTGGGAGCGGGTTTACCCGCGAATGCGTCAGTGGGTTCACCATCGCATTCGCGGGTAAACCCGCTCCCACAGTTGTCTGGGGCTTTTAGAGAGCGTTTATGGAACAACCTGTTGGCCAGCCAGCTTACGTGCTGCACAGCCGTGCCTACAAGGAAACCAGCGCGCTGGTGGACTTTTTCACCCCGCAGGGCCGCATGCGCGCCGTGCTGCGCCGTGCGCGTGGCAAGGGTGGCAGCCTGGTGCGGCCGTTCGTGCCGCTGGAGCTGGAGCTGCGCGGGCGTGGCGAGCTGAAGAATGTCGGCCGCATGGACAGCGCCGGCATCGCCGCCTGGCTGCACGGCGATGCCCTGTTCAGCGGGTTGTACCTCAACGAACTGCTCATGCGCCTGCTGCCCGCCGAAGCGCCTTTCCCGGCGCTGTTCGAGCACTACACCCTGACCTTGCAGGCCTTGGCCGCCGGTCGCCCGCTAGAGCCGCTGCTGCGCTCATTCGAATGGCGGATGCTGGACGAGCTCGGTTACGCGTTTTCGTTGCATCACGACGTCAATGACCAGCCGATCGCGGTCGACGGCCTGTACCGCTTGCGTGTGGACGCCGGCCTGGAGCGGGTGGAGTTGGCGCAACCCGGCCTGTTCCGCGGCACCGAACTGGTGGCCCTGGCTGAAGCCGACTGGAATGCGCCAGGCGCCTTGCTCGCCGCCAAGCGCCTGATGCGCCAGGCCCTGGCGGTTCACCTGGGGGGAAAACCGCTGGTCAGCCGGGAACTGTTTCGCAAGCGCTGATCAGGACGTATGCTGTGGGGCTCAATCTTCAGGAGAGCCTTTCGTGACTCACAGCAACCGCATGCTTCTCGGCGTAAACATCGACCACGTGGCGACCCTGCGTCAGGCCCGGGGCACGCGTTACCCTGATCCGGTCAAGGCTGCCCTGGATGCCGAGGAAGCTGGCGCCGATGGCATCACCGTGCATCTGCGTGAAGACCGCCGGCACATCCAGGAGCGTGACGTGGTGCTGCTCAAGGACGTGCTGCAGACCCGCATGAACTTCGAGATGGGCGTCACCGAAGAGATGATGGCCTTTGCCGAGAAGATTCGCCCGGCGCACATCTGCCTGGTACCCGAAACCCGTCAGGAACTGACCACCGAAGGCGGCCTGGATGTGGCGGGCCAGGAGGCACGGATCAAGGCTGCGGTTGAGCGCCTGTCGCGTACCGGTGCCGAAGTGTCGCTGTTCATCGATGCCGACGAGCGGCAGATCGAGGCATCGCGTCGTGTTGGAGCGCCAGCCATCGAACTGCACACCGGGCGTTACGCCGACGCCGAAACCCCGACTGATGTGGCTGAGGAGCTCAAGCGTATCGTCGATGGTGTGGCGTTCGGGGTGGGGCAGGGGCTGATCGTCAATGCTGGTCACGGGTTGCATTACCACAACGTCGAGGCGGTGGCCGCGATCAAGGGCATCAATGAACTGAACATCGGCCATGCGCTGGTGGCGCATGCCTTGTTCGTGGGCTTCAAGGCCGCTGTGGCCGAGATGAAGGCGCTGATCGTGGCGGCTTCGCGCTGATCGTTGGTCGCCTGTACCGGCCCCTTCGCGGGTAAACCCGCTCCCGCAGGGCTCGCACAAGCCTCAGGCCTGTAGGGTACCTGTGGGAGCGGGTTTACCCGCGAAGAGGCCGGCACAGGCGAAAGATCAATCGGCAGGAAACACCAGGGTAAACCGGGTCGGCCCCAATGGGCTGCTGCTGACCTCGACCCGCCCGCCATGCAGCTGCATGATCGACTTGACGATCGCCAGCCCCAACCCGGTCCCGCCTTCCAGCCGCGAGCGCCCCGAGCCCACCCGGTAAAACCGCTCGAACAAGCGCGACTGGTGCTCTTCAGCAATACCAGGCCCCTGATTTTCCACCGAAAGCCGAATTTCACTACCCAGGCGCTCGATGCGCAACTCTACGGGCTTGCCATCGGGGCAGTGCCGAATCGCATTGCTCAGCAGATTCGACAATGCCCGTTGAAACATCAGCCGATCCCCCAGTGCCGTCCCCCAGCCCTGAACACGCAGCTCAACGTCTTTCAGTTCGGCACTGAACGCGAAAAGTTCGACAACCCGAGCAGTTTCGTCGGCCAATGCCATGGGTTTCAGCACCACCTGGGCTTGAGGCTGGCTGACCTGGGCAAGAAACAGCATGTCGTTGATGATGCGGTTGAGCCGGGTCAGCTCTTCGATACTGTCTTCCAGCACTTCGCGGTAATTGGCGTTGTCCCGTTCACGGGCCAGGGTCACCTGGGCCTTGCCCATCAGGTTGCTCAAGGGGGTACGCAGCTCGTGGGCGAGGTCGTCGGAAAACTGCGACAGCTGGCTGACCCCCTGATCGAGCCGATCGAGCATCACATTGATGCTGCTGGCCAGCTCTGCCAGTTCCAGCGGCAGGCCGCTTGCTGGCAGGCGATGTTGCAAATCTTGCGCCGACACCTGCCCGGCAATGCGGCGGAAGTGGCGCAAGGGCTTCAGGCCGCGCCGGGTCAGCCACCTGGCGCCGGCGCCGATCAGCAGCAACAGCAGCGGCAACGCCAGCAAGGTGGAATGCAGGTAAGCCTGTAGCAGGGCGTTGTCGTCGGCGCGGTTGAGCGACATCATCACCCTGACTGGGGTGTCGTCGCGCAGGCGCATCAGCCGGGTCGCGGTAAGGATCTGGTTACCTTTGCTGTCGCGCCAGGCATGAAAGGCCAGGCGGGCATCGGTGCGCAGCTCGCCTACCTGCGATTCAAGCGCTGGTCCCAGGCTGAGCAGGTGCGGGTGGCGGCCTTCCAGGGCCAGCACGCTGAGGCTGAGGTTGTCGTGCCCCATCACCAGGTCGAGCAAGGGATGGGCGCGGCTGCCCAGGTCTTCGCTACGCAGGTCGACGCGCAGGTTGTGCTCGACCTGCAGCATCTTGCGCGCCAGGTCCCTGCGTGCGCGGTTGTCCAGTTCGTGATCAAGCGCGAACACGGCCAGGCAGGCCAACAGCAGCACCAGTGCGGCGCCCATCAGCGTCGCGCTCAGGCCCAGGCGCAGTGACAGGCTGGCGTTGTTCAAAAGCGTGCCTCGAGCACGTAGCCGACGCCACGCAGGGTATGGATCAGCTTGTCGTCGAACGGGTCGTCGATCTTTGCCCGCAGGCGCCGGATCGAAACCTCGACCACATTGGTGTCGCAGTCGAAGTTCATGTCCCACACCAGCGAGATGATCTGGGTGCGCGACAGCACCTCGCCGGTCTGGCGCATCAGCAGGTGCAGCAAGGCGAATTCCTTGGCGGTCAGGTCGATACGCTGCCCGGCACGGTAAGCGCGGTGGCGGGCGGGGTCCAGCTCCAGATCGGCGACGCGCAGGGTGCTGGGCTGCAGTTGCTGATCGTTGCGACGCAGCAGGCTGCGGATGCGGGCCAGCAGTTCAGGAAACTCGAAGGGTTTGAGCAGGTAGTCGTCGGCCCCCAGGTCCAGGCCCTTGACCCGGTCGGCCAGGCGGCCGTGGGCGGTGAGCATCATGATACGTGTGGTCGATTCGGCACGTAGCCGCTGCAGCACGGTCCAGCCATCGAGTTCGGGCAGATTGACGTCGAGAATGACCAGGCCGTAGGGCTGCTGGCGGGCGAGGTGCAGGCCATCGGTGCCGGTGTGGGCGCAGTCGACCACGTAGCCGTTCTCGCGCAGGCCCTGCTGCAGGTAGTCGGCAGTGCGCAGTTCGTCCTCTATGAGCAGTAGACGCATGGGAGGCTCGGTGTGATGAAAGGGGGGCGATTCTCGACCCTGTAGTGACATCAGGGTCAAGGGGCAGGATGTTACGGCATGAGTAAGGGCGTGCGGCGCAGATAACGGATTTGTAATGCTGGTGTTATCTGGCTGTCTGTTGCGGTCCTTTCGCGGGTAAACCCGCTCCCACAGGGTCTTCACAGACGCTGAAAATCCCCGCAGTTCCTGTGGGAGCGGGTTTACCCGCGAAGCGGCCAGCACTGACAACACAGGGCCACATTGCAAGACTGTAATCCGCGCCTCACCTTGCTGTTAGCTAGCCCTCGCTAGGATGGCCGTGTCTGATCGGTTATCACGAGGCAACCACGATGAACCTGACCAAATACCTGCTGTTGGCCACCCTTGCCCTGGGCAGCGCCAGTGTTTATGCCGAGGGCGGTGCGGAACGTTCGAAACAATTCTGGCAAGCGTTCCGCGAAGACCAGCAGCGCCTGCACGGCGACAAGCAACAGGCCGTTGCCGAACGTGAGCGCAAGGCGCAGGAGAGGGCCCGCGAGTTGGCCAAGGATTGAAGTTACAGCACCTGCGCCGCGTCAGTTCCTCGGCGCAGATGTATTCAGACGCCCATCCGGGCGTCTTTTTTTATTTGCGTGCCAGCAGGGTGGCGCGACGTGGAGCCGGCAGGCCTTCGATGGTCTTGCTGTGGTCGTTCGGGTCAAGGAAGTCGACCAGTGACTGGTAGCGCATCCACTCGGTGCTGCGCTGTTCTTCGACGCTGGTCACGCTTACGTCGACGCACCGCACATCGCTGAAACCGGCCCGGCGCAACCAGCGCTCCAGGGCTGGTACCGACGGCAGATACCAGACGTTGCGCATCTGTGCATAGCGGTCCTCAGGTACCAGTACCTGGTTTTCGTCACCTTCGATCACCAGGGTTTCCAGCACCAGTTCGCCACCTTTGACCAGGCAGTCCTTGAGCGCCAGCAGGTGCTCGATAGGCGAGCGGCGGTGATAGAACACCCCCATGGAAAACACCGTATCGAAACCTTCGAGGTTGGCCGGCAGGTCTTCGAGGGCGAACGGCAGGTGCCATGCGGGCAACTCTGGCAGGTATTGCTGGACGGCCTGGAACTGGCAGAAGAACAGCCAGTTCGGGTCGACGCCAACAACTATGTCGGCACCGGCACCGAGCATGCGCCACTGGTAGTAGCCGTTGCCGCAGCCCACGTCGAGCACACGCTTGCCCTTGAGGTCCAGGTGCGGGCCAACCCGGGACCATTTCCAGTCCGAACGCCACTCGGTGTCCACATGCACCCCGAACAGGTCGAACGGCCCTTTGCGCCAAGGCGACAGGCCCATCAATGCCTGACGCATCTGCGCGCGGGTCGCGTCGTCGCAATCGCAGTCCAGGCGCAGCCCGTTGGCCAGGTCGATTTCGCTCGGCTGCAGGGCGGGAAGGGCTTCCAGCGCACCACGCCAGCGGTCGAGGTCGCCGTGGCCCTTCTCCAGCTTGGCTTCCAGTTGCGCTTGCAGGCCTTGCGACCAGGAAGCCAGGGGCGTGCCCGCCAGGCGGCGGACGAGGGGGGACAGATCGATCATGGCAGGGCAATCAAAGAGGCGAAATTAAGGCATTGGAACCAGGGCACCACCTTCGAGAAACCGGCTGCGCGCAGGCGCGCCTGGTGGGCTTCGAGGGTATCGGGCCTCATCACGTTCTCGATGGCGCTGCGCTTCTGGGCAATCTCCAGTTCGCTGTAGCCATTGGCACGCTTGAAGTCCAGGTGCAGTTCATTGAGCAAGTCCTGCTGTTCATCATCGGCGAAGCGCAGTTTTTCCGAGAGGATCAGCGCACCACCGGGCAACAGCGCCTGGCGGATACGGCCGAGCAGTTCCAGGCGCTGGTCGGGGGCGATGAACTGCAGGGTGAAATTCATCGCCACCACCGAGGCGGGCTCGAAGGGCAGGGCCAGGATGTCGGCTTCCAGCACTTGCACCGGCAGCAGTTCCTGGAACATCGAGTCCTGGGCGGTGAGGTACTGACGGCAACGTTCGACCATGGCCGCTGAGTTGTCCACGGCAACAACCCGGCAGCCGTCACTGCGCACATGGCGGCGCAGCGACTGGGTAACGGCGCCCAGCGACGCACCCAGGTCGTACAGCGTGGTGTGCGGCTGGGCGAAGCGCGCGGCCAGCACGCCGAGGTTCTCGACGATGGTCGGGTAGCCCGGCACCGAGCGCTTGATCATGTCCGGGAACACGCGCACCACGTCTTCGTTGAAGACGAAGTCGGGTACCTGTTCCAGAGGGTGGGCGAAAAGGCGGTCGGGTGATCGGTTCACGGCTAACTCGGTAAGGCAGAACGAAGGTTGGCATTTTAGCCAAGCCATGAAGCTATGCCTATGGCAATCATCACCAGCGGTATAAAACCTCAAAAAGTATTGATATTTCTCACGAAGGGCAGGGCGCTCGGCGCACAGTGCAAGTTTGGCCATGTGCGTACGCTGTTAGTAGAGCCTGTGGGTGTGGGTTCTGCGATGACAGTATTTCCTATAGTGAGAATTCCCTATGACTGTTGCTAAGACAACTGTGTTTGAACAGCAAGTTCCCCTTGAAACACTCAGCCCGCAGCAAAGGGCGGAGATATTGCCTGCTCATTATTTCAATACCATCGCAAACAAGACGGATACACGTGTCGAGCCATCGTTGGTTTTCACCAAAGCGAATATTCTCAGCATTCGGCGCTATGTCGAACACGTCAATGCCTTGCCGCGGGATCAATCGACATTGGACCGGATGACTGATTTTGCGCTATTGAAGTATGACCCTGAGAAACTATTTAAACTGTTTTTGCGGTTGCGTGATAATGTCAACGAGTGGGAGTACCTCGAGGGCGAAACCAAAACGTTGGGTACTCAAATCGAACGATTTGCCAGGAATACCGTCGTCAATGGTGAGAAACTCATTAGTCAAATAGAGGGGTTGCCGGTTTTTGAAAGCCGTCAATCCACTTTGAAAGATATTGCGGAGGAGCGCTATCAACCTGTCAAGCTGGTGGAGAAGGAGCGTGAAGATATCGTCGAGACAATAGATATCTACTTGGGGCTGCTGAGTAAAGACATTGATAATACGCTAAGAAGAATCGATGCCGTGCGGGACCGAGCCCACGTGTTCGCCAGGACCATCAGCAAGGAACTTCGTCCCGACGTAGCGATGTCGATTCGCGAAATGAATGAAGCGAAGGGGCCTGGACGAGTGTCGGCCTTACACAAACGCGCCAATGAAATAGACCGGGAAATTTCAAACAAGAAAGAGGCGTATCACAATGCAGTGGGTAACGCCTTTTCCGGTCTTTTGATTCTGGGGGTGGGTGTCATATTTACCGGTGGTTATTATGGCGTGGAAGCAGAGCGAATCCGCGCGGAAAAGAATGAGTTGATCGAAGAGCGAAATCAGTTGTTCATCAAGGCGGACGCGCTAGAGCCGGCATTGCAAAAATTCGAGTTGCTGGTCGGCGGTATGATCAATATTGAATATGACCTTAAAGAGGTCGAGGAGGCTGCCAAGAACCTGAGGGATGTGTGGTCCGATATAAAAGTGTTTGCTGAAGGGGCCAAGGAAGAGCTGGCTGAGATTGATTCGGATACGCAGTTGGCCGCCTTTATCTTGCGTTTTGGTAATGTCATTCGTCCTTGGGGTGATATCGGGGACCTGTCGCGAGAGCTTTCTCTGGTTTTTAATGCGGCGTTGCAAGACCCTATTGTTGGTCTTTGATATCAAAAAATGATAAGGAGCTTTGTCCATGCTTGCTGGAAATTACCCCGATCTACCGACGATGAAGAAGTTACATGACACCGTCTACACGATGTCGAATGATACGCGGCGACCTGATGCGATTAATCAAAGTATTGGTGTGTTTCATGATCTGTTGCTTGAAAGCTATGATGTGCTGCGCGAGGAGAATCTAGGCGCTTGTCTACTGCTTGCAAATTTATTGGTGAATGCCGGTGTGGCGCAACACTTGTTTGAACAGGAAGTGCTCCGGACGTGTGACAGGTTGAAGGCTCGCCTCGACTCCATTGATAAGCAGTTACGCCTTGTTGATGTATTTAAAATGCCTGACATGGCAGAGCAGCTCGCGCGCGTCCAGGCTTCGTTGGAAGAGTTTGAAGCGACGCAGGGGGAAAACACAACGTTGCTGGATGAGCGTCGCGAACAAAAGCGAGTGCTGGATGAAGTTATTCAGGTACTACAACAACCTTCTGCCGCGCAGATTGTAAAGCGAGCCCTGCTGCCCACGGCAGATGAGGTCGATACTATCGTCAAGACGTTCAAAAATCCCGCCTTGGATGTGGATGTGATCAAGGCTGCTCTCGCCAAGTTAGATCAAAATGTGGCGCTACTTGAACAAGGCCGGAAGCTGAGCGGTCTGATCAAGACGCGCAGTCAAATCGAAGACGCCCTGACCCGTCTGGTCAGCGAACAGCGCCGGGTTCAGCGATTGATTGAAGAGGCGCGTGAACAGAAAGAGGCATTGGCGAATGTGGGTGATCTGAATGAATGGCGCGCCGAGTGGTTGGCGCAGGCCAGTAGGTTGCGACAAAGTTGGGCGGCCTTGCTTGAAACGTTGAAGTCCCCAACGGAGGATAGCGAACAGGCCGCCAAGGCTATGCTGGACTATTTGATGACTGTACGCCGTTCCTTCGAGAAGGGCTGAGCGGTCAGTGAACCTGCAACTTGCAATCGAAGGTTTGCACGGGGTCGACCTCGGGAGCCCAGGGCTGTCGGTAGAAAAGTACCAGATGCCCCTCTCCGGCAGCCTGCGCTTGAAAACGCCAGGTCGAAACGCCCGCGCTGCCGACCACATCTACTGCTTCGGGGGCGCTGTACACTTCCGGACCGAGACTGCGCAGCACGCTGGAAGCAGGGTTTTCGACACGCCAGCGGTAACCGGTGGATGGGTTGCTGGGTAAGGTCAGGGTCAGTACCTGGCCAACCTGCAGGCGCGTTGGGCATTCGCTTTCGGCGTCCAGTTCGACGGGTTGCGTGGGCTGTTGGGCGCAGGCGGAAATCAGGGCGAAGCTCAGGGGAACGAGCAGACGAGGGGCGGTCATGTTGGCTCCGGAGGCTGACGATGGCCTGAGGATAACCGATGATCGAGTAGATTTGTGTTGTCTGTGCCGGCCCTTTCGCGGGTAAACCCGCTCCCACAGTGATCTCACTGGGCTCAAGCCCTGCGCTATCCCTGTGGGAGCGGGTTTACCCGCGAAGAGGCCGGTGCTGGCTAGAACAGCACTTTCGCCACGTCGGCAAAGCGCTTGGCAAAATGCACGGTCAGGCCTTCGCGCAGATAATCCGGCAGTTCTTCATAGTCCCCACGGTTAGGCTCCGGCAAGATCAGTTCGAAGATCTTCTGCCGCCGCGCCGCAATCACCTTCTCGCGCACACCGCCAATCGGCAGCACCTGCCCGGTCAGCGTCAGCTCGCCAGTCATGGCCACGCCTTTCTTGGGCGCCTGGTCACGGGCCAGCGACAACAGGGCGCTGGCCATGGTGATGCCGGCACTCGGGCCGTCCTTTGGCGTGGCGCCTTCGGGCACGTGCAGGTGAATGAACGCTTCGTTGAAGAAACCCGGGTCACCACCGAACTGTTTGAGGTTGGAGCTGACGTAGCTGTAGGCGATTTCGGCTGACTCTTTCATCACATCACCCAGCTTGCCGGTCAGCTTGAAGCCCCGGTTGAGAGTGTGGATCCGGGTGGCTTCGATCGGCAGGGTGGCGCCGCCCATGCTGGTCCAGGCCAGGCCGGTGATCACGCCTTTGCCGGCAAGCACTTGCTCGCTGCGGAACACGGGCATGCCAAGCGCGGCTTCCAGGTCCTTGGTGCCTATCTTCAGCTTGGCCTCGGGGTTATCCAGCAGCTTGACCACTGCCTTGCGCACCAGCTTGCCCAGTTGTTTCTCCAGCTGGCGCACCCCGGCTTCTCGGGCATAGCCTTCGATCACTGCGCGCAGCGCACTGTCGCTGATGCCGAGGCTGGTCTTGGCCACGCCGGCCTTTTCCAGCTGCTTGGGCCACAGGTGGCGCTTGGCGATGGCCAGCTTCTCTTCGGTGATGTAGCCGGACAGGCGGATCACTTCCATGCGGTCGAGCAATGGCCCGGGGATCGAGTCCAGGGTGTTGGCGGTGCACACGAACAGTACCTTGGACAGATCCAGGCGCAGGTCGAGGTAGTGGTCGAGGAAGTCGACGTTCTGCTCCGGGTCGAGGGTTTCCAGCAGTGCTGAAGCCGGGTCGCCCTGGTAGCTCTGGCCCATCTTGTCGATCTCGTCGAGCATGATCACCGGGTTCATCACTTCGACGTCCTTCAGGGCCTGCACCAGCTTGCCGGGCTGGGCGCCGATGTAGGTGCGGCGGTGGCCCTTGATCTCGGCCTCGTCACGCATGCCGCCGACACTGAAGCGGTAGAACGGCCGGCCGAGCGATTCGGCGATGGACTTGCCGATGCTGGTCTTGCCGACCCCGGGCGGACCAACCAGCAGCACGATCGAGCCGCTGATCTCGCCTTTCCAGGCGCCCACGGCGAGGAATTCGAGAATGCGCTCCTTGATGTCATCGAGGCCGGCGTGGTGCTGGTCGAGGACCTTGCGCGCGTGGTTGAGGTCGAGCTTGTCCTTGCCGTACACGCCCCAGGGCAGGGCGGTTGCCCAGTCCAGGTAGTTGCGGGTGACGGCGTATTCGGGCGAGCCGGTTTCGAGGATGGCCAGCTTGCCCATCTCTTCGTCGATGCGCTTGCGCGCCTGGTCCGGCAGGGTCTTGCCTTCGAGGCGTTGCTCGAACTGCTCGAGGTCGGCGCTGCGGTCGTCCTTGGTCAGGCCCAGTTCCTGCTGGATGACCTTGAGCTGTTCCTTGAGGAAGAACTCGCGCTGGTGCTCGCCGATCTGCCGGTTGACCTCGGCCGAGATCTCGTTCTGCAGGCGCGCGACCTCGACTTCCTTGCGCAGCATCGGCAGGACCTTTTCCATGCGCTTGAGCATGGGCACGCAGTCGAGCACTTCCTGCAACTGGCTGCCGGTAGCCGAGGTGAGGGCGGCGGCGAAGTCGGTGAGTGGCGACGGGTCGTTGGGGCTGAAGCGGTTGAGGTAGTTCTTCAGCTCTTCGCTGTACAGCGGGTTGAGCGGCAGCAGCTCCTTGATCGCGTTGATCAGCGCCATGCCGTAGGCCTTGACCTCGTCGGTCGGCTCGGCGGGCTGGCGCGGGTATTCGACCTCTACCAGGTACGGCGGGCGGTGGTGCTTGAGCCAGGTACGGATGCGTACCCGGGTCAGGCCCTGGGCGACGAACTGCAGCTTGCCGTTTTCGCGGCTGGCGTGGTGCACCTTCACCAGCGTGCCGTACTGGGGCAGCGCCGAGGTGTCGAAATGGCGGTGATCTTCTGGCGGAGTATCCATGAAGAACAGGGCCAGGCTGTGATCTGGCGTCTTGGCTACCAGGTCGAGGGTTTCTGCCCAAGGGTCTTCATTGACGATGACCGGCAGCACCTGGGCCGGGAAGAACGGACGGTTGTGGATCGGGATCACGTAGACCTTGTCCGGCAACTGCTGGCCGGGCAGGGCCAGGGCGTGGCCGGTTTCGGCCTGGGGAGTGGTGTGTTCGACTTCGCTGTGTTCGTCGGGATGTTCCGGGAAATCCTGCTGGTCGCTCATGGGGCACCTGCGTGAATGACTATGGTGCTTAGATGGGGCGCGGGGGGATGGGTTTCAATGGTAGACGAAGGGCGCAGAGAGAAGTGATACCTGTACCGGCCTTTTCGCGGGTAAACCCGCTCCCACAGATACGGCGCCGACCTTGGGGGCAGCGCCGTATCTGTGGGAGCGGGTTTACCCGCGAATGCGGCAGCAGGTTCACTGCCGCATCTCTGGATTACTCAGCCAGTTTGTAGGCGATGATGTAATCGCCCATCCTGGTGCCCAGCGAGCCATGTCCGCCAGCAGTCACCAGCACGTACTGCTTGCCATCCTTGCCGCTGTAGGTCATTGGCGTGGCCTGGCCACCCGCTGGCAGGCGGGCCTTCCACAGTTCCTTGCCGTTGTTCACGTCATAGGCGCGCAGGTACTGGTCCAGTGTGCCGCTGAGGAAGCCGACGCCACCAGCGGTGACGATCGAGCCGCCCATGCTCGGCACGCCAACCGGCAGGCCGATCGGCACCGGGGTGCTGTCGCGGGTGGTGCCGTTCTTGTGCTTCCACACCACCTTGTTGGTGAACAGGTCGATGGCGGCGACATAGCCCCAGGCCGGGGCCTGGCACGGTACGCCCAGTGGCGACATGAACGGGTGCATGGTCACTGCGTACGGCGCGCCGGTGTTCGGCTGCACGCCGCTGGTCTCGCTTTCGCGCTTGCTGCCCTCGGCAACTTGCTCACGCGGGATCATCTTCGACACGAAAGCCATGTAGTTGGGCGAGGTGAACAGCAGTTGGCGCACCGGGTCGACCGACACGCTACCCCAGTTGAACACACCGACGTTGCCCGGGTAGACCAGAGAGCCTTGCTCGGACGGTGGAGTGTACTGGCCTTCGTAACGCAGCTCGCGGAACTGGATGCGGCACAGCATCTGGTCGAACGGCGTGGCACCCCACATGGCCTGTTCGGTCAGCTCGGGGCCAAGCAGGTTGAGGTCGGAGCGGGCCTGGGTCGGCGAGGTGTGATCGCCCTTCACCGCACCTTGCGGGGTGGGGATCTCGCGGATCGGCACGATCGGCGTACCGTCGCGGCGGTCGAGCACGTACAGGCTGCCTTGCTTGGTCGGCACGATGATCGCCGGCTTCACGCCATCATCGGTCTTCAGGTGGACCAGGGTCGGCTGGCTGCCGACGTCCATGTCCCACAGGTCGTGGTGGGTGAACTGGTAGTTCCAGCGAGCCTTGCCGGTGGCAAGGTCCAGGGCGACAACGCCGGCGCTGTACTTCTCGGCACCCGGGGTGCGGTTCGCGCCCCACTGGTCCGGGGTCTGGTTGCCCAGAGGCAGATAAATCATGCCGAGGTCTTCGTCGACGCTGGCGATCGACCACATGTTGGCCGAGTTGCGGCTGTACATCTTGCCGGGCGCCAGTGGCTGGGTGTCGTCCGGGTTGTTGCTGTCCCAGTTCCACACCAGGTGGCCGTCATGCACGTCGTAGGCGCGGATCACGCCGGATGGCTCGTTGGTCGACTCGTTGTCGGTGACATGGCCACCGATGATCACCAGGTCACGGGTGACCGCGGCTGGCGAGGTGGAGTAATAGCCGCCAGCGGTGAACGGGCCGATGCCGGTGGTAAGGTCGATCACGCCCTGGTTGGCGAAGCCTTCGCAGACCTTGCCGTTGTCGGCGTTGATGGCGATCAGGCGGGCGTCCGCAGTCGGCAGGTAGAGGCGGCGAGGGCAGGCCTGGGCCACGGCCTGGCCGGCCTCGGTAATTTTCGGTGCCGGGCTGCCGTCGCGGCTGACGTAGCGGTTTTCGTCATAGTACGAAACGCCACGGCAGGTCATGTGGGCAAAGCCCTTGAAGGTGCCGACCGGGCTCTTGACCTGAGGGTCGTAGCGCCAGATTTCCGCTCCGGTGTCCGGGTCCAGAGCCAGCAGGCGGCTGTGCGCGGTGCAGGCATAGAGCATGCCGTTGACCTTCAGCGGGGTGTTCTGGTTGGTCAGCTCCACCGGGTCGTTTTCGGTTGGCAGGTCACCGGTGCGGATGCGCCATGCTTCTTCCAGGCGGTAGGCGTTCTGCGGGGTGATCTGGCGCAGTGGCGAATAGCGGTCACCGTGCTCGGTACGCCCGTATGCCTGCCATTCACCGTCGGGCATGGCCGGGGCAGCGCTGGCCATTTCGCTGCTGTCGCGGCCCAGTTCGCCGAACACTTCACCGGGGTGGGTGAACTGGCTGCCCAGGGCGCAAGCGCCCGAAGCGACCACCGCAACGCCGAGCAGCGCAGTATTGGCCTTGCTGGCCGGGCCGATCAGCGGGCGACGCGCCCAGGGCAGCAGCAGGACCACGCCGATGGCAAACCATATGGCCAGGCGCGGTACCAGTTGCCACCAGTCCAGGCCCACTTCGAGCAGGGCCCACACGGTGCTGCCCAGCAGTACCAGGCCGTAAAGGCCTAGGGCGATGCGGCGCTGGGCCAGCAGCAGGATGCCCGACAGGGCGAAGCCGATACCGGCGATCAGGTAATAAAGCGATCCGCCCAGCTGGCTCAGCTTGATGCCGCCGGCCAGCAGGGCCAGGCCCATCAGCAATAGCAGCGCGCCGATCAGGCGCGGTAGCCAGCGGCTTCCATTGTTGGCACCTTCAGTGCTCATCGTAGGTTCTCCGTCAGGTCAAAAAGGGGTTAGAAACTGCTCTGGATCTTCAGGCCGCCGATCAGGGCGCCATCGACTTGCGACACCCCGCCCGGGTGGCGGATGTACTGCAGGTTGGGGCGTACCGTGAGCCAGTCGGCCAGGTGGATGCCGTAATACAGCTCGGCGCTGTACTCGGTGTCCTGCACCGGCAGGAAACCGGGGTTGTCGTAGTCGTCGATACCGCTGGCCTGGTTGGCCAGGCGCGCGTTCTTGCGGTAGGCAGGGTTGACGTGCACGCGGGCGAGGGCGAAACCGATGTCGTCCTTGGCGCGGGCGTCGAAGGGCCCTTTGTATACCAGTCCTGCCTGAATATAGTTGTCGATGGCATTGGTCTTCTTGTCGTGCACCGTGGCGTTGGCGAACAGGCTCAGGCCACGCGACTGGTCGGACGCCAGCGAAGTCACCTGCTGCTGGGCCCCGAGCCACAAGCCGTGCTTGCTCGAACTGCTGCGGTAGGCGGCGCCGCTGAGGGCTGCCGGCTGGCCGTTGCTGTCCTTGAGAACATCCTGTGCCTTGGCATTACTGTAGTAGTAGCCGGCGCGATATTCCCCTTTCAGACCATTGACCCGTGGGCTCCATACCAGTTCTATCGGCATTACCGCGCCCTGGGTGCCACTGCCGCTGAGCTTGAAGCCGTTGCCCGATTCCAGGTTGGAGGGGTTCTGCTCGTACACGCCGACCTGGGCGTAGAGCGCATCGTTGAGGTTGTAGCGCACGCGCAGGGCCCACTGGCTGACCGGCCAGTTGTACCAGATGCCACCCACCCAGTTGCCTACCTGCGAGCCGCAGAAGGCCAGGTTCTGAAAGTCGCAGGGGAAGCTGTTGAAGTCTTCGCCTTCGCCGAAACGGCCGAATTTCACGTCCAGCGCGCCGTCGAAGTACTTCTGCTTGACCCACAGCTGCGTCAGCCGCCAGGTTTCGCCACGGCCCCAGACCTCCTGGGCCGAGGTGAAACCGCCGACACGTGGGTCGTTGATGCGGTCGTTGCTGATGTTGTCGCCATGACGCTCGGTGATGGTCAGCTGGAATTCGGTGTCGTGCCAGCCGAGGATCTTTTCCAGGTCGAGGTGGCTACCGAAGGTGAACTGGTCGCTGTAGCGCGCGGTGCGGTCGTGGTCGTAGCCACCCTGCAGGTTGCTGCCCATCTCGCCGGTGTAGCCGAGGGTGAAGTCGTAGCCTTTTTCCAGCAGTTCGCTGCGGGTACCACCCCAGTCGCCGAGCATCCATGGGGAATCGCTGGCGAACATCTCGCTGGCGCCGGTGGGAGTCGCCAGCGCACTGAGGGCAAGGCCGATGTAACAGGTTTTGGGCAGTTGGAGCATGAGATAGCGCTATCTTCTGATTATTGAATAAACGGCAAGCGCATCGAAGGGCGCGCCCTTCAATGGATATGGCAACAAGATAGTTTCGATGAAGCGATTCAGCTTGCGGCGGGGAGGATATAGAGGAAGTTGTAAGAAAAAAAGACAAATTGTCGCACTGGATTGTTGCTTGTCTGGTAACAGTACAGATGATAGGAGGATAAAGGAGGGACCTTGTGGGAGCGGGTTCACCCGCGAATGCGGCGGTGGCCCTGGCATCGCATTCGCGGGTAAACCCGCTCCCACAGGCATCGCGTCAGGTTAGAAGGTGGTACGCAGGCCCACTTCCACGCTGCGCCCCGGCGCCGGGGCGATATCGCGCAGGATCGAGCTGGCATAGCGCACGGTCTGGTCAGTCAGGTTCTCGCCGCGCACAAACGCCAGCCACTGGCTCTGGCCAACTTCGAAGCGGTAGCCAACGCTGGCCCCCAGCGTGGTGTAGCCATCGGTGCTGGTTTCGTTGGCCGGTTTGCGATGCTGCGACGCAGCGTGCTGCACATCGACCCGCGCCTGCCAACGGTCCAGCTCCCAGACCAGGCCGCTGTTCAGGCGCAGTGGGGCGATGCGTGGCAGCGGTTCGCCACTGTCGAGGTTCTTCGCCCGGGTGTAGTCACCAGAGAGCTCCAGGGCGAAGCTGCCATAACGGTTCTCGACCAGTTGCCAGCGGTCCTGGGCCTCGATGCCATAGAAGCGCGCCCGCACGCCCTGGTACTGGTACTCCGGGAAACCGTCATGGTCGTGATCGTGGTCGTGGTCATCCTCGCCATGGTCGTGGTCATGCCCCTCGCGGATGTTGCCGGTGCCGATCAGGCCGATGTAGTTGCGGAAGTGGCTGTAGAACACCCCGACACTGCCCTTGTGGGTGCCGTTGTCGAAACGCAGGGCCAGGTCGGCAGAAATGGCTTTTTCCTTGTTCAGGCTGGCATCGCCGACTTCAAAGGCTCCGGTGGCCACGTGGGCACCATTGGCATACAGCTCGTAGAAGGTCGGGGCGCGCTCGGTGTAGCCGAGGTTGGCGGCCAGCGCCCAGATCGGGTCGAGCTGGTACACCGCCCCGGAAGACAGGCTGAAGGCGTTGAAACTGCTGGCGCTGTCGGCGTCGGCGAAGTTCTCGTTGCCTTTGGCATCCGGGTCGACCCGGGTGTGCTCCATGCGTGCGCCCAGGCTCAGGTTCAGGCGCTCGGTGGCTTGCCACTGTTCCAGCATGAACAGCGCCAGGCTATCGGTGTCGGTGTGCGGGACGAAGGCTTCCTCGCCCAGGGCGGAAAATTCGTTGCGGCTGACCTGGGCGCCGATCACGCCTTCCACCGGCCCGAGCGGTTGGTGGCGGGCTTCGATGCGTGCTTCATAGCCCTTGTTCCTGAAGGTGGTGTGAACCTCGCCTTCTTCGATTTCTCGGTGCTCGTAGTCGGTGTAGCCGGCATCGACCTTGACCGAAGTGAACGGGCCTTGCAGATCGCGCAGTTCGGAGGCGAAGGCGTAATGGTCCTGCTTCATGTCCAGGCGCACACCTGGCTCGGCTACCGAGCCATAGTTGCTGTCGTAGCGGCTGTACGACAGGCCGGCGTAACCGTGGTCCCAATGGTAGGCGCCACCCACGGCGCCACCGTCCTGGCGACCGTCGCTGTTTTCCAGGCGGTGCTTGCTGCCGGGTTCGTCGGCATCGCGCACCTTGGAACTGCGCGCGTAACCGGGGATGCGCAGGTCGTTGAACTGGCGGCTGTTGGCATCCAGGTGCAGGGCAAAGGCACCGTTGCCGGCTTCCAGCTTGCCAGCACTGCTGCGGGTGGTATCGGCGCCGCCGTAGCGCAGTTCACCGGCACCTTGGATGCCCTCGATGGGGGTATCCGGGATGCGATTGTCGAAGGTGTTGACCACGCCGCCGATGGCGTTGCCGCCGTAGAGCAGGGCAGCGGGGCCACGGACGATCTCGATGCGGTCGACGGTCACCGGGTCCAGCGGCACGGCGTGGTCGTAGGACAGCGATGAAGCATCCAGGGCGCCGACGCCATTGCGCAGGATGCGAATGCGGTCGCCATCCAGGCCACGGATTACCGGGCGACTGGCGCCAGGGCCGAACCAGGTGGAAGCGACCCCCGGCTGCTTGTTCAGGGTTTCACCGAGGCTGCCGTGCTGCTGTTGCAGCAGGTTGTCGCCGTCGAGCACGGTGCTGGGGGCGGCCAGCTGGCTGTTGCCCAAAGGGTTGGCGGTGATGACCTGGGGTTCGAGTTCCACAGCGTGGCTGGGTGATGCGGCCAGCCACAGTGCGACGGCGAGAGGAGAGAGGCGAAGCGGTGTGTACAGCATGGGGATGGGGCGTTCCTTGGCAGATGCTTTTGTATTGTTACAATATAACATCTCTATTTCAGCACAGAGGTTTTGCGCCTGGCCAGCGGTTTTTCTGTCGACTCATCTGATCCCACCCACCACTACACTCGTGTAAGGTGCGCATCTTTCCTACGGAGCACTGGCATGAGCACGGCCCAACACAACGCGCTGCACGGCAAGACCCTCGAACAGATCCTCACCGAGCTGGTTGCGCACTACCAATGGCAGGGCCTGGCCGAGCGCATCGATGTGCGCTGCTTCAAGAGCAACCCGACCATCAAGTCGAGCCTGACTTTCTTGCGCAAGACGCCGTGGGCACGGGAAAAGGTCGAGCAGTTGTACGTGAAGCTGCAGCGCCAGGCCTGACATGCCGCGCCGTCCCTGGCTGACCGGCATGGCCGTGCTGGGCTGGTTCGGCCTGGCCGTGCAGGTGTACCTGGTGCTGTTGGCGCGTTGGCAGGAGCAGGCCAGCCTGGTGGGTGGCCTGATCAATGTGTTCGGGTATTTCACCGTGTTGACCAATACCCTGGTGGCAACGGTGCTCAGTTATGCGGCATTCGGCCGGGAAGGCCGTGCCAAGCGTTTTTTCCTGTCGCCTTCAGTGAGTTCCGCGGTGGCCGCCAGCATCGTGCTGGTGGCATTGGCCTACAGCGTGCTGTTGCGTCACTTGTGGCAACCGCAGGGCTGGCAATGGCTGGCCGACGAGCTGATGCATGATGTGATGCCCGTGCTATATGCCTTGTATTGGTGGTGCGAGGTGCCCAAGGGCAGGTTGCGCCTATGGCAGTTGCCGGTCTGGGCGGTGTATCCGGCAACGTATTTTGCCTACGCGTTGTGGCGGGGGAGCGAGATTGGCGTATATGCCTACCCGTTCATCGATGTGGCGAGCCTGGGGTATGGGCAGGTGATGCTCAATGCCCTGGGGGTGTTGGCGGGGTTCTGGGGAATCGGGCTGGTGCTGCTGGGGCTGGATCGGTGGCGCCCCATTCGCGGGTAAACCCGCTCCCACAAGTACTGCGCTGCCCTCAGGAACAGCGCCGCCCTTGTGGGAGCGGGTTTACCCGCGAAGAGGCCGGGGCAGCAATAAACAATCATTCGTCGTCCGCAGTCCCGTCGGCACGCCAGTACGCTACAGCCTTCAGCGCATCTTCAGGCACCCCTTTCTCCAGCAACAGTGCCTTGGCCTGGCGGGACAGGGCTTTTTCCAGTGCCACCCAGGCGTATAACCGGCCTTGCGGCAAGGTCAGGTTTTTCACCAGCGCCAGCAAGTCTTCCTGTTGGCGACGTACCCAGATCACCTCCACCTGCGCCTTGCTCGGCAGCGGCTGGCGTTCCTGCTCGTCTTCGATCTGGATAACCGCCAGCACCTGGCGCCCCGCAGGCAACTCCTCCAGGCGGCGGCCAATGGCCGGAATGGCAGTTTCGTCGCCGATCAGCAGATAGCTGTCGAAGATGTCCGGCACCACCATCGAAGCCCGCGGCCCGGCGATGTCCAGAGTTTGCCCGGGTGCCGCCTGCGCGGCCCAGGTGGAGGCAGGGCCATCGCCGTGCAGCACGAAGTCGATGTCCAGCTCATTGGCCACCAGGTCGATGCGCCGTGGCGTGTATTCGCGCATGGTAGGCCGTGCGCCACCCTCTCGGCCCAGGTTGCGAGCCTCGATGGCTTGCTGTTGCTCCGGTGTTTCGGCGAACAGCAGCTTGATATGGTCGTCGCTGCCCACGCTGGTGAAGCCTTGCAGCTCGGCGCCCCCGAGGGTGATGCGGCGCATGCGCGGGGTCAGTTCGGTGACCCGCAGCACCTGCAGGCGGCGTTGGCGGATTTCGTGGTTCACGCGGTGAATGGTGTCACTCATGGGGTGTCTCCCTGACAGGTTCGGCCGGCCCAGAGGCGATGGCCTTGGCGGTATGGTTGAGCAGGTCGCGAACCCGCTCGATTTCTTCCGGTGTCCACCGGCCGCTATGCATGTGCAGCGCGTGGCGCAGGTTGCCGACCGCTTCATGAATTTCTGGTGGGCGGTCGTGGCCGCGCAGGGCGCGCTTGCTGACTTCGATGCGCATGCGCACGCCGTCCAGCGCGACAGCCTGTTCGGCCAGCGCGGTGCGGCCGGCTTCGGTGATGGCATAGAGGCGTTTGCTGCCCTGCACCTGGCCGCTGATCAGCTCGGCCTCTTCGAGGAAGTTGAGGGTGGGGTAGATCACCCCGGGGCTTGGGCTGTAGCTGCCGTCGAACAGGTTCTCGATCTGGCGGATCAGGTCGTATCCGTGGCCAGGCTGCTCGGCGAGCAGGTCCAGCATCAGCAGCTTGAGGTCGCCGGGGGCAAAGACGCGTGGGCCGCGCTCGCCACGGCCGGGGCGCCGTTCGAAGGGGTCATGGGGGGTGTGTTCGCGCATGGGGCAAGGCTCCGTCGTTTGCGATATATCGTAAGATATTACTCAAGATATATCTAAAGACAAGCCTTCAATTGCAGATGATTATCATCTACTTTATCGATAGGTATCCAGTAGACGCAGCCTCGTGTCGCGAAAGAGCTGCGCAGCAGCCCCTTTGTTTCAGCTGAGTTGCGCAAAGAACTGGAGTTGTTGCGCAGCCCTTTTGCGACACAAGGCCGCGCCTACAAAAAAAAGTTTCCATTCTCTGGCAAGTTGGAAAGCTTCTTGCCGCGCCTCGCCTGGCGTCCATTGGGTCTGAAAATTCTGCATGTAGAGTGGGTTATTTGATTTTTTTGTGTGGCAAGTCATGTTTTAGACCTGGTGCGCCGCTCCTGTGTAAATTGTTTAAGCGAAGAATCAAGTCGTCAAAGGAAATACCATGTTCCAGGCATGCCTTTGGAAATAGGCTGTGACTAGTCAACCCAGGAAGCGTGTTGAGTTCGATTAAATAAGGTGCTGAGTTGTGAATTATGAAGTCTGCCCGAAAGTAATCGAGATCTAGCGCTTGTGCAATGGCAAGGCAATCAATATTAAGTTTTCGGTAGCAATTTTTATCGAGAGTGGCAAGTGTAGCCGTAGTTTTGGTGGATGTGAACTTTGCATCGTATGAGAAAAACTCGCTTTCGAAGTCGAGCGTATAAACGGGAAGTAGACAGCCATAATAGTAGCTTACTGAAAGCTCTGGCCCAGTGATAAACTCTTCGATGAGAATACCGGTTTTGAATTCTTCAGCTCTGTTAATGGCTGTCAAAAAATCAAACGAATTACCACGGATGAGGGATACGCCAAAACTGCAGCCTTCGCGATTTGGTTTGACAATGCATGTATTGCCCAGACGCGCCTGTACTGTTTGGAAATCAACAGTGCATTTGTTTTTGAAGTACATATAGTTTGCGACGCTGATGCCTAAGCCCTGTGCGACATGCTTGGTTAGCAGTTTGTCCATGCATATTGCGCTGGTCTGGGGAGAGGGGCCGTTGTAGGGTATCCCTAGGGCCTCAAGATAGCTCTGAGCCATTCCGTTTTCACCAAAGCCGCCATGGAGAGCCAGGAACACACGTGTGAATTTACTAAGATCTAAATTGAGAAGCTCTTTGAAATCAGTTATCGTGAAAACTTCGTGGCGAATATGTGATCGCTCCAAAGAGTTGGAGACGGCGTCGGCAGTTTGAAGTGAAACATCCCGCTCTGAGGAGACGCCCCCGGTTATGATGGCGATGTTATTAGTCATGTTGATTGCTCCTGTGGATGAACTGGTTCAATGCAAATACAGTTTTGCAGATGATTTCAGCTCCGCTACGGATTAGATTAATGTCCATGTCGCTGGCAAATGATAGTCGAATTGAACTAGCGGCTCTTTCCGCATCATGTCCTATGCCGGTGATGACATGTGAAGGTCTTAAATCATGAGCGTTGCAAGCTGAGCCGGATGAAATGCACACCTTTCCAAGGTGGCTGATCAGTATCTCAGCACGAATTCCGGTGATGGTAATATTGAGGATGTGGGGAGTAGACTTAAAACGAGGGGAGTTGATCAGGTAGGGTATTTTATGAGTGTTAAAAATTTCAAGGATTGCTGCTCTGCGTTGGGAGGCAGCATTCCAAGATTCGCGATGGTTTTGGCGTTGTATGCGGCGCGCAGCAGCACCGAAGCCAGCGATAAGCTGTGTAGGCAAGGTCCCACTTCGAAGTGGGGACTGTCCACCGCCAAATGTCAGTGGCTGCAAGCGTGAAATGGCAGCTTGAGATGCATATAGAACGCCTATACCTTTTGGGCCGCCTATCTTATGCGCGGAAAGCGAGACGCAATCAATTCCAAGTGTTTTGATATTTATGGGGATCTTTCCAAATGCCTGGGCAGCATCAACATGAAATAAAGCATTGTCTTTTTGGTAAGTGCTTTTTTTATTTCTTTCAGGTTCTGAATTGTTCCAATTTCCGAATTGACGTATGATATTGAAAGTAGAGTCGTGCGTTCATCCAGCAGGCTGTAGAGATGCTCGATGTCTACTCGTCCGTTTGTGGTTACGCGCATTTTGCGTACTTCGACATTTCGCCGCTCTAGTTCTTCTGCCGCGGCAAGGCTGGATTTATGATCGATGGGGCAGACTATGATGTTGCTGGCGTGGCTGATCTTAGCAGACCCAAGAATAACAATATTATTACTTTCGGTTGCTCCGGAGGTAAATATAAGTTCATTTGTTCGGCAGCCAAGCAGAGTGGCGATGGTTGAAGTGCTTTCGCATATGGCGCTTTTTGCAAGTCGACCCATGAGATGGGAGGAAGATGGATTTCCAAAGGTGTTTTTGCTGAATTCATGCATCTCCTTTAAAACTTCATCGTGGCACGGAGTAGTTGACGCGGCGTCTAAGTAGATAACAGGTGATTGCGACATTGTATTTTCCTCATGTTTCATAGGTGACGACTTGAGCACCTTTGCTAAATATCTCCTCGTGTGTAAGTTCTCCAGATCCTCCCAAATCTGCTACCAATATGCTTACAGACTCAAAATCATAGAGTGATAGTGCTACTTCAATGCCCTTCCGGATGGGTGAATGGCATTCGCTTGGTGCAAAAATAACTAGGAGACGTGATCCGGATTTATAGACTTCAGAAATCATTTCCGTTATTTCGCCAGCGCAACCAGTCATGCCGCAACTTATTAGTGGCAATGTTGTGCCTGAAGCATCAGTAAATGTAATTTCTGACATTTCTGGTCTATCCGGTAGATAACGCTTCTCAAGTTTTTTTTGCTTGACCAAGCGCGCAGCCTCATTTTGGAAGCGATTTTTCAGCCAGGTTTCAGGAAAGCATATTGAGTGTCTTCGACTTTCGCATATGTTTTTGGTTGAAATGGTGTTTGACGCCTCCAGTAATGAAAGGTATGAGTCAGGTAGTTTGGTAAAACGTTCGTAGAACTCGGTCCTGTAGTCAGTATCGCTTTGGTCGCCGGGTATGTACTGCCAGTCGTTTATCAGAAGTATGAGCTTTGCCAATTTGTTGTTGGTTATTTTTTGATGCTCAGCGAGCTGGATTGCCAGTTTCCATGTGTATGTAGGGAATATGCCAACTCGAGATTTAACTTGCTCCTGCAGGATAGGGTTGCGGATGTCTTCAAATATGCCCGGCCGTAATTGTTTGTCTTGATGGTCAAAAAACAACATGAAGTGTCCAGCCATGATGTGGAGAGTGCCAAAGCTGTGGAGATTAATGAATTCGTAGATCTTTTCGAGAAGCGCTTTTTCACTGAATGAATATGTTTCTGTTGTGGCTATTGTGCGCATATCATAAAGCCCCATAATAAATGCTGATTGGATTCAGTTCTTAAGCATGTTGTCCAGGTCAATGAGCAGATCGTGCGGGTCTTCCAGCCCTAAGTACAATCTTGCACAAGAAGAACTAAGGTTAAAGCGCTTTGCCGATGGCAGATTGCTTGTTTTAGCAAGATTTATAACGCTTATTGAACCTCCCCATCCATATCCAATTTTGATAAGCCTTAGACGGTTTATCCTGTTTATCAAATTATCATGAGAACATGAGAGTTCAAGGGTCAACAAGCTGTTAAATCCATTTATCCTAAAGTGCCGTAAGGTGTCGTCTGTATATTGAGCTGTAGGGTGTAATATTTTTTTGCACAATGGAGAGGTTTCGAGGTGTTTGACGACTATTCGAGTGGTGTTCATCTGAAAAGATAAGCGAGCGCCCAATGTGCTGAGCGCTCGTAAAGCTGCGGCGCAAGTGTGCGAGCTAACATGATTACCAGTTAAAGCTGAGATTGTTTTAAGTTTTACAAAAAGATCTCTGCGCCGAGTGATCAGTGCACCCAATGAAATACCTTCTATTGCAGCATGCGTTTTGCTCATTGAAATAAGGCTGATATCAGCACCTAACTCTAGTGGGTGCTGATAAAACGATGCAGCCCAAGTGTTGTCGGTAACGATCAGCGCCGGGTGGTCGCTGCATGAATTAATAATAGTGCAGATATCAACTAGTTCGTATGTAATAGAGCCGGGGTTCTCAATGAAAATTAGTTTTGTTTCACGCCTCAATTTTGCTTCCAGTGTGCTCGCGTCCTTGGGTGTGAAGTACTCGACTGCAACGCCCATGTGTTGACAATGATCAAGTAACCATCTTGTTGAGTATATGACTGTGTCAATGGCAAGTATGTGGTCGCCGGGTTTGAGAAAACTCAGTAGCAATAAGCTGATCGCCGACTGTCCAGAAGGCGTAAGTACTGAAAATTGACCTTTTTCAATGCTTGCTATTTTTTGAAGCCAATTGGCGAGTGGTTGGAGTATCTACGCCTCCGTAATAGAGTCCGTTGAAAAGTTGGTTGTTTGTCTTTATAAGGTTTCTTTTATTTATTTTAGGTAGCAACTGGACCTTATCGGCTAGGAAGGTAGTGCACTCCATGCTTGGTGTATGCGAAGAATATGTGTCACCTACTGGAAAAATTCCTATCTGGGCCAAATTGCTGAGATTAAGGTTAGACACGGATTGCCTCGAATTCTTTTAAGAGGTGAAGAACTTCCCTAACCTCGGTGACTGTAGGTGGCGCAACATTGGGTAGAGGATATTCTAGAGAAGCTTCGCCAAAGCTGTGGAAGCACTCCAGGAGTTCGCCCTCTGGTGTTCCCCAGCGGAGAAAATCTTCACTATCACTTTCGTCGTCACTTCTTAATGGGTGTCGAACAGCCCAGTTTGCACTGATGAGGATCGGTTGTCCTATATCCCTTTTGGAAAGTGTCAGCCGCGTTACTAATTTTTTGCGACTGGTATGCGTTTCGCCTAAGCCGAACAATAGGGCGCATCCGCAGGATATTCCATTGTCTTTGAGTATGTTTAGAACTTGTATGAAACGGTTCTCCCAAGTGTCTTTTTTGCTTCCAGGATCTTTGCTCAATCCACCTATCTCAATTGGCTCTAGAGTTTCTAGGCCGATAAATACATATGTGAGCCCATTCTGTGCAAGGCGCTTAATTATGCCCGACTTATTAATGATCTGATCTATGGTGAATTGGCCTCCAAAAATAATATCTAGGGGTTGTTGCTCTAGTAGGCAACACAGTTGGCTTATTGCATTTTGGCTACCACTAAGAAATATGGAGTCTTCAACGAATGCACTCGCTTTCTTGTATGGGTGGTGTTGCCTCACCGTGTTGACGGTTGTTCTGAACTGTTTGTAGAGTCGCCCGGCGGCGCTCTTAATTTCTTGAATGTTTCCGGTCACGCTCCTGCGCTCACTACAAAAAACGCAGTCGTAGACACATCCTGGTCCAGTGTCACTAAAGACATGTGAGGTCATCCGCCCACCGAAGACCTCAAAGGAGGCTGTGATTCCAAACGTCTCCACAACCGATGGTAGTTCATCGTGCTTTAGGGGAGTGCCAGCGCTTACCAGCGTCTTGTCAAGGTGTGGAAAATCAATAATCCAGCGTCCGGCAATTCGCCGATCCAGATGTTCAGCAATATAGGGTGCCGGTTGTTGCGAAGCCTGTGTAACTAATTCTCCGACCCGCTTTATCAGCAGTTCTGCTTCACCGGAAATTATGATGTCAAAGAGTGGTGGTATTTTTCCGTCTCTGATAAGTCGTCCTGGTGATGCGGTGTGATGCATAACTGATGATCGGAATCGCTGATTCTCTTCAGTTAGGAAAATAGTTTCATTTATGTGGCGGCCGCCGAGCACTATTAATGTGTAGCCCCCCAGTGTTTCTCTAACTAGCTTTGCGCATTCGATAGCGCCGGGCATGCACAAAGTCATTGCACCGATAAAGACTATGTTTGGTTGTTCAGACTGCAAGAGATCTTTGAGTAGATGCATGTCATCTAGTGAGTACATGAGTAGAAAATTATTTCTGAGCTTTTTTCCTGTCTGTGCCCAGTTACTTTCACCCCAAGCGCCATCTCCCCGTACAGCAGCATTGGCAGCGCAGCGGCAAGCGTTGAAAAGGCTAACGGGATCCGGGCTGTTCAGGGCCTTACGCGACTTGGTGCCCCTGATGTAGTCAGGAGCAGAAACTGCGATGGCTCGGATTGTTTGTCTGGTAGAGGTGGCACACACGTTATGAGAAGACGCGTTTGAGCACTTCCCGTTGGAGGATTCGAGCATGGTGTTCGTTACCTCGCTTTCGGCGATTGGCTGTTGTTTTTCTTATTGGATATTGGATACAGTAGCCAAAAATCGATTCAGCGAGGCAGCTAAAATGAAACAAATTGTGATTGCACTGATTTTCGGGGGAAGGAGCACTGAACATTTTGTGTCCCTACGTTCAGCCGCAGCGATTCACACTGCACTCCTGGCGTTAGGTCATCAGGTGCACTGCATAGCGATTGATCAGGAAGGGACTTGGAGGTATCAGGGGCAGCCGAGAGCCTGTCCAGGCGAGGTAAACTGCGCTGCACCAGTAGTGTCACTTTGTCCCGGTCGGCGCTCGCTGACATATGAGGCGAACGGACAACGAGCAGTAGAGGTTGACATCGATCTGCTTTTTCCTGCATTGCACGGGCGGTGGGGTGAGGACGGGACCATCCAGGGACTGGCAGCGATGTGTGGCATTCCATGTGTCGGGTCAGGCGTGCTCGGTTCGGCCGTGTCAATGGACAAAGACATTACCAAGCGGTTGCTCAAGTTCTCGGGAGTCGCTGTGGCACCATGGATGGCTATGAGAACCATGCGCTCATGGGACGAGGTTGTCGAATGCCTGGGCAGCACAACTCTTTTTGTAAAACCTGCGACTTCAGGGTCGTCAATAGGAGTGTCAAGAGTTAGCAATGCATCGGAATATGCACAGGCTTACGCTGTCGCGGCGCGGATAGATACCAAGGTGTTGGTGGAAGTGGAGATTTTGGGTAGAGAGGTGGAATGCGGTGTCTTGGAGTCTGCAGGTGGATTACTAGCCTCGGTGGTGGGCGAGATTGTAACCAAGGAGGGACAGAGATTTTATGATTATCAAGCGAAATATGATGTGGCTGATGCCGCGGATATCCGTGTACCTTGTCAGTTGCCACAATCGATAGTCAGCTCCATACAGGAGTTGTCAAAGAAGACCTTTAGGTGCCTTGAGCTTACAGGTTATGCCAGGGTCGATTTTTTTCTGCGGAATGACGGAACGGTTCTCCTGAACGAAGTCAATACGCTGCCGGGTTTTACGAGCACAAGCATGTACCCGAAAATACTTGAGTGTTCCGGTTTTCCCTTGCCTCGGCTTGTAGGCGAAATAGTAGATTATGCAGTTTTATGGAATGCGTGCGATCGACTATAGAAGACCGCTGTTGCGTCGGGCTTCAAGAAATGAAACGATCGAATCCCGGCCCTCTGAAAGGTGCTTGGCCAGGCATCGTTGGGCCGCAACGCGGTCACCCTTCGCACACGCGTTCAGGATATTTCTGTGATCAAGCTGCGACTGCCTGTGATAATCCAGATTGGTCAATAAGAATCGCAGATGACGGTCCACTGAGTCGTGTAGTGACTTGATCAGAGCCAGTAATCGAGGTCGATCTGCCTTCGAGTACAGCATAAAGTGGAACTTCTCATTCAGCTCGCTGAGCTGATGAGGTTCGATAACTGTTTCCATCTCGCTGACAATTTCGTGCAACGTAGTCAAATCGCTTTCAGAGATATTATCAAAGCTGAAATCTAGCGCTGTGCACTCGGCCATGATTCGCATGTCATAGATTTCGGCAATATCTGCAATTGTCATAACCGCAACAGAGGCGCCCTTATGCACTTCATAGGTTACGAGCCCTTCAGCCTCCAGTTGTCTGATGGCATCCCTGATTGGCATACGGCTTAAGCCGAATTTCAATGCTAGCTCTTCTTGACGCAGTGGCGTCCCTTCAGCTATCGCTCCCGACAATATGGCTTCGCGCAGTGACTCCACGACAAATCCCATAGCAGTCTTATGACGATGCTTTTCGGGAACGTTAAAGCTATCGAGAGAGTTGGTCATAATGATCTCCGGGCCAGCGAGGGTGACGGCGGTGGCGAAGGTATCACAGAGTCTTGTAGGCTGCCAGAATCAAAAAGTCAGCTCTTCTACATTGATTGGGGTGGCAACTGCAGGCGGGAATGGTTTGCTGGTGTAGAAAAGCTACTGGTACTCGCGTCCTTTTTAACCATGTGATCCCGAGCATCTATCTGATTGTATATGGCGCGCGCAACTTTTTGCGGCGGTGTTTGGTAACGGACTCATTCCGATAGAGAAGTGACTCAGGTGCTCGCCTATGTATTCCAGGTCCGTCAGCGTCGCAATTTGCACGGCTGCTGAAACCTTTGGGCCGCCTTGCGGCCCTTTTCGCGAATCAAGGTGAACGGGTCAAGGCTGCTTCAAGGAGCGCGTGGCGCGTTAAGCGCCACCTGCGGCGCTTTGCACTCATTCGGATTGCCCGGCTGCAGGTACGGCATGAGGATCGGTGCCATGCCCTTGAGTACCTGCACTGGCAGCGCCGAGGTGAACTTGAAGGCCTCTGCCGAGCGCCCCGGCACGAACGCGGTCAAGGTACCGAAGTGGTTGTCGCCCAGGAAGAACACGAAAGTGGCGGTACGGTTCAGCGAGCGCGAGCCGATCAGCCGGCCCCCAGCCCCAAAGCTTTCGATGCGGTTGTCACCGGTGCCGGTCTTGCCGCCCATCACCAATGGTGTACCGTCCTGCAGCTTGAAACTGCCGGAAATACGCCGCGCAGTGCCCGCATCCACCACCTGCGACATGGCGCCCTTGAGGGCGCGCGCCACTTCGACCGGCAGTATCCGCACACCCCGGTCCGGGTCAGTGACCAGCTTGGTCTCGTAGGGCGTGTTGGCCGCGAAGTGCAGTGTGTCGATGCGCAAGGTCGGCAGGCGCACGCCGTCGTTCTGGATGATGCCGACCAGCTCGGAAAGGGCGGCAGGTCGATCCCCCGAGCTACCGATGGCGGTGGCCAGCGAGGGTACCAGGTGGTCGAACGGATAGCCCACGCGCTTCCAGCGCTGGTGAATGTCGAGGAACGCTTCGATCTCCACCATGGTGCGAATGCGGCTGTCACGGGCGCCCTGATGGCGGCTCTTGAACAGCCAGCCGTATACCTCCTGGCGCTCGAAGCGGCTGGCATTGACCATTTCGGTCAAGGTCGAACCTGGGTTCTTCAGCAGGTAACCGAGCAGCCACAAGTCCAGCGGGTGGACCTTGGCGATATAACCCTGATCGGGCAGGTCGTATTTGCCCGGGCCATAGGCGTCGTACATCTCCGACAGGCGGCCATCGGTCAGTTTGCCCAGCACGATCTTGTCACCCTTGAGGTGGGCACGGACAAACGCGTTGAAGGTTTCCTGGCCTGCCTCGGGGAACAGGTAGCGGTGTACGGCCGCCAACCGTTGCGGGGTCACGCGCATACTGTCGAGGAAGGTGTCCAGGCGCTGCTGCGAGGTCTTGCGCTGGTATTTCTTCCAGAAGCGCATCAGGTAGTTGGTGCCTTCCTTGTCGGCGAAACGGGCCAGGTACTCCTGGCGGCGCGGGTCGGAGTCGTCCTTGAGCAGCGGCACGCGGTTGTACGGCTGCTGGTAGGTCACGTAGCGCACCAGGTCGCGCATCAGGCGGATGAACGGCAGGTTGATCGATTCGCGCAATGCATCCTTGAGGGTTGGGTTGCGGCTGTTGTCTTCCTTGCGGAAGTTGTTGAACACATGCATGCCGCCGCCGGTGAAGAAGGCTTCGCCGGTGTTGGCTGAATACTTGCGCTCCAACGCGGCATCGAGCATGGCGTCCAGGCTCTGGTTCTTGCTGTTTTGTGCCAGCCATTCCAGCGACCACTGGCTGATGCGGTCGAGTTCGGCGACTTCGACTTTCTTCAACTCGGCGGCAGGTTTGCCAGCGTATTTGTCGTGCAGCTCGGCGATGATTTCCAGGTAGGTGGTGAGCACCCGCAACTTGGCGGTGGAACCCAGTTCCAGCTTGCTGCCTTCGTTGATGTCGAAGGGCTGGTCGGTGCTGTCGGTCTGCACCCGTACCCGTGAGCCGTCGGCGGTGCGCTCGAACAAGGTGAAGCTGTAGCTCACCTGGTCGGTGGTCTTGGCGGTGAGCAGGCGTTCGCCGATCAGGCCGATCTGCGCCGCGAATTCAGGGTCGGCAAGGTTTTTCAGGTACTGGCTGACCTGCAGTTGCAGGTCGGACTGCAGGGTACTGGTGGCGGACACGTCGAGCCGGTCGAGGTCGTACAGCGGGCGATTGAGCATGGCCGCCAGGCGGTTGCGTGCCAGGCTGATGCCCTTGTTGGTGACGATCGGCACGATGGTCGGTTGCGCCACCCAATCGCGATATACCGCCTTGCTGGCCAGTGCCGCGTCGGCCAGTGGCTGCTCGATGACCTTGTTGGCGGCCAGCACACGGATGTGCGCATCGGTCAGTTCGGCCAGTTCGAGCCGACCCTTGGACAGGTAGTGCGAGGGCCGGCGCTGGGCAATCATCAGCGACAGCACCTGGCGCAGGGCCAGGCCGCGTGCGGCCATGCTTTCGGGGTCGCTGGCGGTGGAATTCAGGGTCTGGTTGACCTGGTCGAAATCGGCGCCGTACCACACCCGCAGGCCTTCGGCCATGCCATGCACTTCGCCATGCCCGGGCACTGCCGACAGCGGCACGCTGTTCAGGTAGTCCCGCACGATGCGCTGGCGTGCCTCGGTAGTGTCGGGGCCGCCCTGGTAGGCGCGCACGCTGGCGGAAATCATCTGGCGGATCTTCTCGGCGCCCGAAACGGTCAGGCCGTCCGGTGAATGGCGGTACTTTTCCAGTTGCGTGGCCAGGGTGCTGCCGCCAGCGGACTGGCCGGGCAGGGCCAGGTATTTGGCCACCTGGCTGTAGGCGGCCTTGGCGAAGCGCGGCCAGTCCACGGCCGGGTTGTTTCGCGGGTCCTTGGTGTCGAGCAGGTCGCGGTTCTCGATGAATAGCAGGCTGTTGACGATCACCGGCGGGATCGCAGCGAAGTCCGGGTACAGGTGTTGTGGGTAGTTGTACTGGTACAGTACGTCGCCGCGGCAGTCGGTGATCGACAGGCCTGCCTGGATTTTCTCGATATAGGGGGCGAACAGCCCATGATCGACGTAGTTCATCAACGCCGGCGAGAACCTCACTTGTTCGCTGATCAGGTAGTCGCGCTTGAGCAGGCGCGGCAGGAATTCGCTCAGGGCGCTGTAGCCCAGGCGTTTGTCGAACGGCCCTTCGCCAGGGTAGACGATGGCATCGCTGGGGCCTGGTTGCAGCGAATAGGTGAGGGTGCTGGCCAGCTTGCTGAATTCCCGTGACTGCAGGTTGGAGGTGCGGAATTCGTCATACGCAGCGAAGCCGATGGCCACCAGCGCCACCAGCAGGATAAGGATGATCAGCCGCCACCATAGCCGACGCTGACGGGGGGATTTGGGTTGTGGCGTCTCGGCCGGAGGTATCTCGGGTGCTTCCGTTCTGCTTGGTTCCGATTGCCACAGTGCGCCCATAGTCTTCAATCCGGCCAGGTATTTTCGTCTTGCTTGTCTGAAGCTTAGACGTTGAGCGGGTCAGGTGAAAAATTTGTAAGAGACGGCGAAAAGTGGCGTAGGGCTATGCGGCTTTGGTGTGGGTTTCTTGATACGGCGATGTTGCTATGGTGGCCGGGCGATTTTGGGTCCGCTTCGCGCCCCAGAAATCTAGCTGAATTTTCCTGTTTATACAGCGAAAATCCCTACAACGGTCTTCCTATACTGCTCGCCCCCTTCGCCTTGCCGGGCGCTCTATTCCGGCACACGGGCCGGCCCACGAGGCCAGCCCGGCAAGCCAACGCTTCGCCTATCGGCGTGGCCGGTGCTGCACGAAGGTCAAATCCAATAACAAAATGAGGTTGTATTGCTATGCCAGTCGGCAACCATCCTGCCCACGGCCAGGCCACTGAAGGCGGCCCGCTCAAGCGCGAACTGGGCGAACGGCACATCCGCCTGATGGCGCTGGGCGCCTGTATCGGTGTCGGTCTTTTCCTCGGTTCGGCCAAGGCCATCGAAATGGCCGGCCCCGCTATCATGCTGTCCTACATCATCGGCGGCCTGGCCATTCTGGTGATCATGCGCGCCCTTGGCGAAATGGCCGTGCACAACCCTGTCGCCGGCTCGTTCAGCCGTTATGCCCAGGACTATCTCGGCCCGCTGGCGGGCTTTCTTACTGGCTGGAACTACTGGTTCCTGTGGCTGGTGACCTGCGTTGCCGAAATCACTGCGGTGGCCATCTACATGGGCATCTGGTTCCCCGACGTACCGCGCTGGATCTGGGCCCTGGCGGCGCTGGGCAGCATGGGTGCGGTCAACCTGGTAGCCGTCAAAGCCTTTGGTGAGTTCGAGTTCTGGTTTGCCCTGATCAAGATCGTCACCATCATCGCCATGGTCCTTGGCGGCATCGGCATCATTGCCTTTGGCTTCGGCAATGACGGTGTGGCAATGGGTATCTCCAACCTGTGGAGCAACGGCGGCTTCATGCCCAATGGCGTGACCGGCGTGCTGATGTCGCTGCAGATGGTGATGTTCGCCTACCTGGGCGTGGAAATGATCGGCCTGACCGCTGGTGAAGCACGCAACCCGCAAAAGACCATCCCGCAGGCCATCGGCTCGGTGTTCTGGCGCATCCTGTTGTTCTATGTCGGTGCGCTGTTCGTGATTCTGTCGATCTACCCGTGGAACGAAATCGGCAGCCAGGGCAGCCCGTTCGTCATGACCTTCGAGCGCCTGGGCATCAAGACCGCCGCCGGCATCATCAACTTCGTGGTCATCACTGCAGCGCTGTCGTCGTGCAACGGCGGCATCTTCAGCACCGGGCGCATGCTCTACAGCCTGGCGCAGAACGGCCAGGCCCCGGCGGCCTTCGCCCGTACTTCGAAGAACGGCGTGCCGCGCAACGCGCTGCTGTTGTCCATCGGCGCGCTGCTGCTGGGCGTGTTGGCCAACTACCTGGTGCCGGAGAAGGTCTTCGTATGGGTTACTTCGATCGCCACCTTCGGCGCGATCTGGACCTGGGTGATGATCCTGCTGGCGCAGCTGAAGTTTCGCGCCGGCCTGAGCTCCACTGAACGCAAGGCGCTGAAATACCGCATGTGGCTATGGCCGTTGAGCTCGTATCTGGCGCTGGCCTTCCTGGTGCTGGTGGTCGGCCTGATGGCGTACTTCGAGGATACCCGCGTGGCGCTGTACATCGGCCCGGCGTTCCTGGTGCTGCTGACGGTGCTGTACTACGCGTTCCGCCTGGCGCCGAAAGACGCGCAGGGTGTGGCCAGTACTGCTTCCTGATCTGAAATGGCTGGGGCCGCTTTGCGGCCCTTTCGCGACACAAGGCCGCTCCTACAGGCGACCGCGACAGCAGCATGGGTCGCGATTTCCTGTAGGAGCGGCCTTGTGTCGCGAAAGGGTCGCGCAGCGGCCCCAGGGTTCTATCAGGCTGCCACTTCGCTGTTTGGTTCGAAGCTGTCCGCCCGCGCCAGCTGCCACATGCGCGAATAGAACTGGCCATTCACCTCGCCAGTCAGCAGCTCACCCGGCTTCAAGAACACATGCATCTGCGAGAACAGCTTGATCTCGGTGGCCGAGATGCGTCGCACCAGATGCTTGGCTTCCAGCTGCGCCGGGTGTTCCAGCCCCGCAGCAGCCAGCATTTCGGCCAAGGCTCGCAAGGTATTGTGGTGGAAGTTCAACACCCGCTGGGCTTTGTCCGGCACCACCAGCGCACGCTGGCGCAGTGGATCTTGCGTGGCTACACCGGTCGGGCACTTGTTGGTGTGGCAGCTCTGCGACTGGATGCAACCGATGGCGAACATGAAGCCGCGCGCCGAGTTGGCCCAATCAGCGCCAATGGCCAGCACGCTGGCAATGTCGAAGGCGCTGACGATCTTGCCGCTGGCGCCAAGCTTGATCTTGTCACGCAGGTTCAGGCCGACCAGGGGGTTGTGCACGAACAGCAGCCCTTCGCGCAGTGGTACGCCAATGTGGTCGGTGAACTCCACCGGTGCCGCGCCGGTGCCACCTTCCTTGCCGTCGACGACGATGAAGTCGGGCAGGATGCCGGTTTCCAGCATGGCCTTGGCGATGCCCATGAACTCCCACGGGTGGCCCAGGCAGAACTTGAAGCCTACCGGTTTGCCACCAGACAGTTCACGCAGCTGGGCAATGAACTGCATCATCTCGATGGGGGTGGAGAAGGCGCTGTGGCGTGACGGCGAGATACAGTCTTCGCCCATCAGCACGCCACGGGTTTCGGCAATTTCCCGGGTCACCTTGTGCTTGGGCAGGATGCCGCCATGGCCGGGCTTGGCGCCCTGGCTCATCTTGATTTCGATCATCCGCACCTGCGGGCTGCGTGCCTGGGCGGCGAAGCGTTCGGGGTCGAAGCGCCCGTCCGGCGTGCGGCAGCCGAAATAGCCGCTGCCCAGTTCCCAGACCAGGTCGCCGCCATGCTCGCGATGGTAGGGGCTGATGCTGCCCTCGCCGGTGTCATGGTGGAAATTGCCCAGCTTGGCGCCCTGGTTGAGGGCGCGGATGGCGTTGGCGCTGAGTGAGCCAAAGCTCATCGCCGATATGTTGAAGATCGACGCCGAGTATGGCTGGCTGCACTGCGGCCCACCGACGATGACCCGGAAACTTGCCGGGTCGGCCAAAGGCGCCGGGCGCATGGAGTGGCCGATGAATTCGAAGCCGGACTCGTACACATCGATCAGGGTGCCGAAGGGTTTGTCCGAGGCTTCATTCTTCGCCCGGGCATACACCAGCGAGCGCTGGGCGCGGGAGAATGGCAGGGCGTCGCTGTCTGCCTCCAGCAGGTACTGGCGGATTTCCGGGCGAATGGCTTCGACCAGGTAGCGGATGTTGCCCAGGATCGGGTAATTACGGCGTACCGCGTGGCGCTGCTGCAACAGGTCGAAAAGGCCGATCAGGCTGAGGATGGCGGTGCTCAGGGTGAACGGCCACAACCATTCGTGGTGGGTGAAGGGCAGGCTTGCCAAGGTGAACAGTACACAGGCGGCGAAGAGGGCATAGCGACTGAGAAGTGACAGGCTCATACAGGGTCCTTGCGATGGCGCGGTCAGGCTCAGGGCCTGGGGCAAACCCCGACCATAGCCCGGTTTGGGCGGTGCTGAAAATGAAATTCGGGGTAGCGAAAATCATTCTCGCAGAGACCTGGCAACGGTCTTCAGGCCAACGCGGGCTTTTGTAGGAGCAGCCTTGTGCTGCGAAGAGGCCAGCAGGGATACAGATTGTCTTTGGCAATAATGGCCTCTTCGCAGCACAAGGCTGCTCCTACAGGGCCTGTGCATGCCGTGAAGGCATTCAGAAAGTGTCGCGCAGTAGCTTCTGCCGCCAGCTTTCCTGCTCTTGTGCCGGCGCTTCGACCAGGTACGAATAGTGCCCGGCCACCCGCACCGCCACCGGCACTCCGTCGCGGTACAACAGGCGGTTGCCACTCACCGCCGGCACTTTCGCCCCCGGCAGCAACGACCCGACCAGGTTCAGCGGGTCACTGGCACTCACCACCACCAGTGCCCCGTCCAATTCACGCCGCCGCACCTGCCGCAGCAGCCCCACCGCCTCCGGCAAGGCGAACTGTTCGCCGGCCAGCCCGGCAATGAAACGCCCGCCACGAATCTCGCCACGCGCTTCCAGCCTGTGATAGCAGCGCAGCAGTTCGCGCCAGGGCGGCAGCACATCGCTTTCGCGCTCCAGCAGGCGCCAGCACACCACGCCATAGCGCCGAAGCAGGGCCCGGGCGATGTGCTCCAGGCGCTGGCTGTCGTCTACAGCGCCCCTGCGCAGCAAGGCCCAGCGCCCGGCATGGGACATGCTGCTGGACAGCGGCGGGTGGCCGCGTCGGCTGTTGCGCGATGTGCGTTTCGCCGCCGGGGTGATCAGGCTGCGCAGGCCGGTGAAGCTGTCGGCTCCCACCAGGCCTGCGCCTACCAGTTCCTGCAAGGCCGTTTCCAACTCGCTGGGCAGCAGGTGGGCGTCGTGTGCCAGCTCGTCGAAGAACAGCGCGCCATATGCGTTCAGCACCTGGTGGACGCGTTGCGCCCGTGCGCCGAGGCTATCCACCGCAGGCACGGGGGCCAGGCTGCGCCACAGGCCAAGGTGCTCGCGCGGCAGCAGTACCAGCGGTGTGCTCGACAGGGTGTTGCTCGACACCGTCGCCGCCAGCCGGCTCCAGGCGAACTGCCCGCTACGGCACGCATCGTCGAGCCAGTGCGGGCTGTAGTCCTTGATACGTGCCGGCAGCAGTTCGGCTTCCCAGGCTCCGGCGGCACTCGGGAACCCTTGCAACTGGCCAAGGACCTCAGCCACCGCTTGCGGGCCACGCAGGTGTGTGTCGTTGGCCAGGTGCTGCCAGTCGAACAGAAAGCGCATGAAGTCCTGCAGGCTGACCGGCTCGATCTCCCGGCGCAGGCGTTTGACCGTGTAGCGATGGATGCGTGCCAGCAAATGGCGCTCGCACCATTGCAGTTCGCTTGCGCCAGGGCTGAAATGCCCACGCAGCACATAGCCTTCGGCCTCCAGGCGGGCCAAGGCCTGTTCGATGGCCTGCGGCGGCTTGCCAAGTGCTGCCGCAATCTGCGCGCGGGTCAGCGGGCCATGGCCGCTCAGGCGGGCTCGTAACAGTTCGACCAGCGCAACGTCCGGCTCGATGACCTGATCGAAGCCAGGCAGTACCTGCAACGCAGGTTCCAGCCGGGAGCCGGGGTACAGTGCCTGCAGCAGGCTCAACCGCTCACGCGCCAGCCACAGCTTTTCATCCACCAGGCGCAGGGCCCGGCCGGCCTTGGCCAACTGCCTGAGCAGCAGCTCCCAGCTGGCATTGCCCTGCACTTCGTCCTGGCTGATGGCACCCAGGCCCATCAACGCTTCATGCATTTCGTCGGCGTTGCCCGGCTGCGGCCAGGCCTCGGCCGCGACGGCGGCAATGGCATCGGCGTCCAGCGCGCCCAGGTCGTCGCCGTTCTGCACCTCGCTCCAGCGCCGGTTGAGCACTGCCTGAGTGCGCCGTTCTTCCAGTGGTGCGTCATCCAGGAAGGCATAAGGCCGTGCGTTGAGGATGGCCGACGCCAGCGGCGAAGGGGCGGGCAGGTCGCGGCACAGCAGGCGCACTGCGCCGCTTTCCATACGCCGCAACAGCGCCAGCCAGCCTTCGCTGTCCATGGCCTCGTGCAGGCAGTCGTCGAGGGTTTGCTCGACCAGCGGATGATCGGGAATCTGCCGCTCGCCGACGATGTTCTCCAGGCAGGCGATCTGCTCGGGGAATACGGCGGCAATCAGGTCTTCGCTCTTCATCCGCTGGATCTGTGGCGCCACCTTGCGTCCGCCGACAAAGCGCGGCAGGGCCATGGTCACGCCGGCATTCCAGCGCCAGCGCACGCCAAACAGCGGCGCATCGAGCAGCGCCTGGACCAGGATCGGCTCGGCGCTGCGGCTATTCAGGTAACGCCACACGTCGTCCAGTTCGAAACTGTGGCTGGAGGACAGCGACAGCACGATGGCGTCCTCGCTGGCCGCCGCCTGCAACTCGAAGTTGAAGGTGCGGCAGAAGCGCTTGCGCAGGGCCAGCCCCCAGGCGCGGTTGATACGGCTGCCGTAGGGTGAATGGATGATCAGCTGGGTACCGCCGGACTCATCGAAGAAGCGCTCCATCACCAGCGTGTCCTGCGAGGGCAGGGCGCCGAGCACTTCGCGGGTGCGGGCCAGGTAGTCGAGCAACTGGCTGGCGGCGCCTTCGCCCAGTTCGAAGGTACCCTGCAACCATGCCAGCACCTCGGCCTGGTCGTTGTCAGCCAGCTGTTGGTCGATCTGCGCCTGCAGCCGGGCCACCGCGGCAGACAGCTCGTCGCTGCGCCCCGGCGCCTCGCCCAGCCAGAACGGGATGGTCGGTGGCAGGCCATGGGCATCCTCCACCCGCACCCGGCCTGGTTCGACCCGCAGGATGCGATAGGAGGCATTGCCCAGCTGGAAGATATCGCCGGCGATGCTTTCCACGGCAAAGTCTTCGTTGACGCTGCCGATGTTCAGCGCCTGCGGTTCGAGCAGCACGGCGTAGTCGGCGTTGTCGGGGATGGTGCCGCCGCTGGTCAGCGCGGTCAGTTGGCTGCCACGGCGGCCACGCAGGGTGCCGCTCACCGCATCGCGGTGCAGGTAGGCACTGCGCACGCCCTGGCGGCCGTTGTAGCCCTCGGCGAGCATGCGCAGCAGCGCCTGGTAATGTTGCTGGTCGAGTTCGGCGTAGGGCGTGGCCTGGCGCAGGCAGTCGAACAGGGCCTGTTCGTGCCAGGGCTGGTTGCTGGCCTCGGCTACGATCTGCTGGGCCAGCACATCCAGCGGCGCCCGAGGAATGTGCAGTTCGTCCAGCTCGCCCCGGCGTATGCAGTCGAGCAGGGCCACGCATTCGATCAGGTCATCGCGCGAAGTCGGGAACAGACGCCCCTTGGGCACGCCATCGACCTGGTGGCCAGCGCGGCCGACCCGCTGCAGCAAGGCCGCGATCGAACCTGGCGAAGCGATCTGGCAGACCAGCTCGATGTCGCCGATATCGATGCCCAGCTCCAGCGACGCAGTGGCCACCAGCACCTGCAACTGGCCGTTTTTCAGGCGTTGTTCGGCATCCAGGCGCAGTTCCTTGGCCAGGCTGCCGTGATGCGCGGCAACCGCCTCTTTCCCCAGGCGGTCGCTGAGGTGGCGGGTGATGCGCTCGGCCAGGCGCCGGGTGTTGACGAACACCAGGGTGGTGCGGTGTTCGCGCGCCAGGGTGGCCAGGCGGTCATAGACCAGGCCCCAGACATCGGTAGCCATCACTGCACCCAGCGGCACTGGCGGCACCTCGATGGCCAGGTCGCGCTGCCGAGCATGGCCGACATCGACGATTGCGCAGGGACGGTCGTTGCCGACCAGGAATTGCGCCACTCGCTCGACCGGGCGTTGCGTGGCCGACAGGCCGATACGCCGCAATGGCCGGTTGCACAGGGCCTGCAGGCGCTCCAGGGTCAGTGCCAGGTGGGCGCCGCGCTTGTTGCCGGCCAAGGCATGGATTTCGTCGACGATCACCGTGTGCACGCTGGCCAGGCCTTCACGGCCCGAAGCCGAGCCCATCAGCACGTAGAGCGATTCGGGTGTGGTCACCAGGATGTGCGGCGCCAGCTTGCGCATGGCGGCACGCTCCTTCTGTGGGGTGTCGCCGCTGCGCACGGCCGTGGTGATGCGCGGGGCGTTCAGGCCCTGGTCCGCCAGGGCCTGGCTGATGCCTTCCAGCGGCGCCTGCAGGTTCAGACGGATGTCGTTGGACAACGCCTTGAGTGGCGAAACATAGACCACCTGGGTTCGTGCGGGCAGTTCGCCCTGATGCTCCAGGCCCTGGCGAAACAGTTCGTCGAGCACGGCAAGGAACGCGCTGAGGGTCTTGCCCGAACCGGTCGGCGCGGCCAGCAGCATCGACTGGCCGGCATGGATCAACGGCCACGCCTGGGCCTGGGCATCGGTCACCGTGGCGAAGTGGCGACGGAACCAGGTGCGCACGGCGGGGTGGAACAGCTCGAGCACCGGGTGGTGTTTGGCGGGCAGGTTCATGTGTTGGTTATGGAGGGTGTGGGGCGGGTTGGCAAGGGGCCGTTCGTCTGTGAAATAAGCTTTGACCTGTGCTGGCCTCTTCGCGGGTAAACCCGCTCCCACAGGTACAGCGCCGCTCTCTGGCCCTGTGGGTGCACCTGTGGGAGCGGGCGCGCCCGCGAAGAGGCCGGCACAGGAAACACCGGCCTTGTCAGGCCAATGACCCCCATGGGATCCTCCCCGGCCATTGTTTCAGGTGAGCCCACCCATGCCCAACACCATCCGCATCGCCGCCGCCCTGTTGATCGACCCCCAAGGCCGCACCCTGCTGGTACGCAAACGCGGCACCCAGGCCTTCATGCAGCCCGGCGGCAAGATCGATGCTGGCGAAACCCCGGTGCAGGCGCTGGTGCGCGAGCTGCATGAGGAATTGGGCCTGCACATTGACCCGGCCCAGGCCGTGCACCTGGGCCAGTTCAGCGCCCCGGCCGCCAACGAGCCAGGCTTCGAGGTACAGGCCGAACTGTTCCGTGTCGACAGCGCCGCAGCCGTGCTGCCGGCCGCGGAGATAGAGGAGGTGGTGTGGCTGGCCGCTGACCAGGTACCCGCCATGCAGCTGGCGCCCCTGACCCGCGACCTGATCCTGCCGCTTTACCGCCAGGCCGTCAGCGCACCGCACTGACGCCGTCGAGGGTGGCGAACGAGGTGTCCTTGGCCGTCAGCAGGAAGTCGCGCATGTACGGCGCATCGAGCATGTCGGTGCGCACGGCGGCATAAAGCGTGGCGAACAGGCCTTTCTCACCCAGGCGCTTGCCCTTCACATACCCGCGCGAACTGTACTCGTGCAGCGCCCAGTGCGGCATGCCGCACACGCCACGGCCGCTGGCCACCAGTTGCATCATCATCACCGTCAGCTCCGAGGTGCGCACGGCAGCGGGCTCGATGTCGGCCGGTTCCAGGAAGCGGGTGAAGATGTCCAGGCGGTCGCGCTCCACCGGGTAGGTGATCAGGGTCTGGTCGAGCAGGTCCTGCGGCACGATGTAGGGCTTGCTGGCCAACGGATGCTGGTTGGCCACCGCCAGCATCGCCTCGTAGGTGAACAGCGGCACGTAGGTGATGCCCGCCAGGTCCAGCGGGTCGGAAGTCACTACCAGGTCGAGGTCGCCGCGGGCCAAGGCCGGCAGTGGGGCGAAGGCAAAGCCGGAGGCCAGGTCCAGCTCCACCTCCGGCCAGGCGTCACGGAACTGGTCGATGGTCGGCATCAGCCATTGGAAACAACTGTGGCATTCGATGGCCATGTGCAGGCGCCCGGCGGTGCCGCCGGCCAGGCGCGCGATGTCACGTTCGGCGCCGCGCAGCAGCGGCAGGGTGGCATCGGCCAGCTGCAGCAGGCGCAAACCGGCACTGGTGAAGCGGATCGGCTTGGTCTTGCGCACGAACAGCGGCAGGCCCAGGCGTTCTTCCAGCTCCTTGAACTGGTGTGACAGCGCCGACTGGGTAAGGTGCAGGCGCTCGGCGGCCTCTACCAGGCTGTCGGCCTCGCGCAGGGCATGAAGGGTTTTCAGGTGACGGATCTCCAGCACAGCTGACTCCGGTGTGTGGACTTGAGGAAACAGGGAATGAGTTGAGTTTCCCTCATGTTGCCGTGCCTGTCGACTGGGCGTTCGGCCGCACCGCCTGGCGGGAGTCATCAAACTGTCACCGAACTGTGGCAGCGCGCCCGAACAGAATTCATCAGACTCGCGTTCTACTGGGGATCTGCATTCTGGTGTTTCTTTCATGCGGGCTTTTTGGCTTTTTCTTTTCTTTGTATTCGGCGTTCCTGCGGGTTTTGCTGAACAGCGTTGTGACGCCCACGTGCCGGTGCAGCGTGCCGAACTGGGCGCGGTCAGCCTGGTGTACCAGAGCGTCGGCGCGCCACGCGACCCGGTCTTGCTGCTGGTGATGGGCCTGGGCGGGCAGTTGATTCACTGGCCGGACGATGTGGTCGAGGCGTTGTGCCGACAGGGCTTTCGGGTGATCCGCTATGACAACCGCGATGTCGGGCTGTCGCGCTGGAACCAGGTGCCGCCGTCGGCCAACCTGACGGTCGAACTGCTGCGCTACAAGCTGGGCCTGCCGATGGCGGCGCCGTACACGCTGACCGACATGGCGGATGATGGCGTGCACCTGATGGATGCATTGGGTGTGCGCCAGTTTCATGTATTGGGTGTGAGCATGGGCGGCATGATTGCTCAGCACCTGGCTGCAATGGCGCCCGAGCGGGTGCGCAGCCTGACCTTGGTCATGTCCAGTTCAGGGGCGGCGGGGCTGCCAGCGCCGGCCCCGGCGCTGGTGCAGTTGCTGGCCCGGCGCAGCGCACCGAACCGCGAAGTGGCCATCGAGCAACAGGCCGACCTGCTGGCTGCGCTGGGTAGCCCCGACGTGCGTGACGACCGTGCGGCGTTGCTGCAGCAGGCGGCGGTGGCCTATGACCGGGCGTTCAACCCTGACGGGGCCAAGCGCCAGATCATGGCGATACTGGCCGAGCCGAGCCGGGTTGAGCTATTGAACCAGCTGAGGGTGCCGACATTGGTGGTGCACGGCACGGCCGACCCTTTGTTGCCAGTCATGCATGGCGTGCATTTGGCGGCGCATATCCAGGGCAGCCAGCTGCGCTTGATACCGGGGTTGGCGCACCGCTTCCAGGAGCCGTTCAAGGCGCCGTTGCTGGGGGCGGTGTTGCCCTATCTGCAGGCACATCGGCAGGATGACACGCATATCGCAGGGCTTTGAACCGGCGCGCCTGCTTCCACAGGTGCAGTACAGGTTTAAGGTTTACGCGGTACCTGTGGGAGCGGCTTTAGCCGCGAACACCGGCAACGCCGGTGCCATACACCGCGCTGGATTCTTCGCGGGTGAACCCGCTCCCACAAAGGCCGGAGTCAGCCGGTCAGTCTCAGTGCATCCGCACCCACAAGGTCACTAGAACCGTCGCGGCCATCAGCCAGGCCACGGTGGCCAACGCCAGCGATACCTCCAGGCGCATGCGGTCGACCAGCACATACAAGGTCGCCAAGTACACGAAGTACGGAATGATCGCCCACATGCCGAACAGGATGGTGGTCTTCAGGTCGGCAATGCTGCGCCCCTTGCCGACTATGTAGTGGGCGATCAGGGCGAAGGTCGGGAACAGCGGCACCAGCCCGGCGATGTAGTAATTGCGCGTCTTCGACAGCACCGCCAGCAGCAATACCACACCAGCGCCCAGGGCCGCTTTGAATACCAGGTCCACGTTGTCTTTCCAGTTGAGATTGAGGTCAGCCGAGGCCGTATTTTTTCACTTTGTCGAACAGCGTGGTCTTGGCCATGCCCAGCTCCTGGCTGGCTTGGCTAAGGTTGCCGCCGGTACGTTGCAGGGCGTCGCCGAGCAGGTTGCGCTCGAATGCTTCCACCGCCTCGGCAAAGCCCAGGCCTTGGCTGGCACCACCGCTGGGGCCTTTCTTGAATGCTGGCAGGCCGAGGGCATAGCGTTCGGCGACGTTGCGCAGTTCACGCACGTTGCCCGGCCAGTCGTGGGCCATCAGGCGCGACAGGGTCTGGCTGTCCAGCGCAGGTGTTTCACGGTCGAAGCGCAGGGCCGACTGCTGCAGGAAGTGCTCGAACAGCTGCAGGATATCTTCGCGGCGCTCGCGCAGCGGCGGCAGCTCCAGGGTTACCACGTTCAGCCGGTAATACAGGTCACTGCGGAACTGGCCGCTCTGGCCCATGGCATCCAGGTCGGACTTGGTGGCGGCGATCACCCGGCAGTCCACCGCAATGCTCTGGTTCGAGCCCAGCCGCTCCAGGGTGCGCTCTTGCAGCACGCGCAACAGCTTGATCTGCAGGTTGATCGGCATGCTTTCCACTTCGTCGAGGAACAGCGTGCCGCCGTTGGCGTGTTCGATCTTGCCGATGCGGCGTTTGCCGGCACCTGTGAAGGCGTTGGCCTCGTGGCCGAAAATCTCGCTTTCGAACAGGTTTTCCGGCAGGCCGCCACAGTTCAGCGCCACGAACGGTTGGCCCTGGCGGCGGCTGAAGTCGTGCAGGCAGCGGGCGACCAGTTCCTTGCCGGTACCGGTTTCGCCTTCGATCAGCACGTTGGCCGAGGTATCGGCGACGTTGGCGATCAGTTCGCGCAGGTGCTCCATGGCCGGCGAACGGCCAATGATGCGCCCCTCCAGGCTGCTCTGCTCGGCCAGCTGGCGGCGCAGGGCCACCACTTCGCGCGACAGCCCGCGCTGTTCGAGGGCACGGCGCACCACGTCGACCAGGCGCTCTGGGGAGAAGGGTTTTTCCATGAAGTCGTAGGCGCCATTGCGCATGGCGCCCACCGCCATGTCGATATCGCCGTGGCCGGTGATCAGCACCACCGGCAGACTGCGGTCGCGGGCCTTGAGGCGGTTGAGCAGCTCCAGGCCATCGATGCCCGGCAGGCGGATATCGCTGACGACGATGCCGGCGAAGTCGTCGCCGATGCGTTCCAGCGCCTGCTCGGCGCTGCCCACGCCTTCACAGGCGATGTCCTCCAGGGCCAGCGCCTGTTGGCAGCCGAGCAGCACATGCGGGTCGTCTTCGACGATCAGGACAGTAAGAGGCGCTTGGGTCATGGGTGCTCTGCCGATTCGCTAGGGGGGGAGGCCAGGGGCAGGGCCAGGACGAACGCCGTGCCGCCACTGGCGGGGTGCTCGACGTTGAGGCTGCCCTTGGCGGCGGCGGCAAGGCTCGCCGACAGGGTCAGGCCCAGGCCCAGGCCATGTTCGCCCGGTTTGGTGGTGAAGAAAGGTTCGAACAGGTGCTTGCGCGCCTCGGCGTCGATGCCATGGCCATTGTCGCGCACTTGCAAACGGTACTTGTCGCCCTGCAGCTCGCCTTCCAGCCACAGTTGCGGCAGCGGCTGGGCGGCCATGGCATCCAGGGCGTTGCCGATCAGGTTGACCAGGATCTGCTCCAACCGGGTCTGGTCGATCGCCAGCTGCTGGTCCTCGAACTGATTGTGCAACTGCAGGTGGCAGGCGCTGATGCGGTTGGCCAGCACCTGCAGGGTAGCGTCAACCGCCTTGGCAAGCGAGGCCTGGCCGCTGTCGTCAGCGCGCCGGGCGAACGAACGCAGGCTGGCGGTGATGCGACCCATGCGGTCGATCAGGTCGTTCATGGTGCGCAGGTTGGTGCTGGCGGTTTCCAGCGCCCCGCGTTCGAGGAAGCGTATGGTATTGCCGGACAACGTGCGCAGCGCGGCCAGCGGCTGATTCAGTTCGTGGGCAATGCTGGTGGACATCTGCCCGATGGCGGCCAGCTTGCCGGCCTGTACCAGTTCATCCTGGGCGTGGCGCAGGGTTTGTTCGGCATGCCGGCGCTCGCGAATCTGGCCCTTAAGACGCTCGTTGCTGGCACGCAGGTCGGCCGTGCGTTCGGTAATCCGTCGCTCCAGTTGGCTGTTGGCTTCCTGCAGGGCCTCGCGGGCTGCCAGGCGGGTGGCGATGACCTTGCGTCGTTCGTTCCAGGCGATACCGAGGATTGCCAGCAAGGCGAAGGCCACGCCCACCAGGACGCCCTGTACCATGGATTCGCGGCGCAGGTCCTGCAGCGGGGTCAGCAAGGTAAAATGCCAGGGCGTGTCGACCAGCCGCCGGGTCTGGGCCAGGTAGGCCATTTCGCGGGCCTTGCCCTGTGCGGTTTCGCTGTTGGCCGGGAAGGTCAGCTTTTCCACACCATCGGCCAGTGTTTCCCGGGCCAGGGGCTGCAGCTCGTTCAGCGGCCACCAGTAGTATTGCAGGCTACGGGCCAGGCGCTCCTTGATTTGCGGGGTCAGCGGGCGTACCGACTTCAGGCGCCGGGCCGGGTCGCTGGAGAGGATGATGATGCCGTTCTCGTCGCTGACGAACGCTTCCAGGCGCGCACGTTGCCAGCGCTCTTCCAGGGTATCCAGCCGCACTTTGATCACCGCCACGCCAATGACCTTGCCGTGTTCCTCCAGGCCATGCGCCAGGTAATAACCGGCCTCGCCAGTGGTGCTGCCGATACCGTAGAAACGCCCGGGTTCGCCGCGCACGGCGGTCTGGAAGTAGGCACGGAACGACAGGTCCTCGCCGAGGAACGAGTCGGCATCGCGCCAGTTGCTGGTGGCCTGGACCCGGCCATTGGTGTCGAGCACGAAGATGGCCCGGCTGCGGCTGCGCCGGTTCAGGCCTTCGAGGTATTCGTTGACGGCCTGCCGCGAGCCGCCGTCAGGGTCGGTGAGCAGGTGCGAGACGCTGTCTTCCAGCTCCAGCAGGCTCGGCAGGTAGGTGTACTTACTGATTTCGCTCTCGACCGTGCGCGCGTGCAGCTCCAGCTGGCGCTCGCCGTTTTCGCTGAGGGCGCGGATACCGTTGCTCTCGCTGATCAGGTAGCCGGCCGTTCCCAGGCCGACCATCAGCAGGATGATCAGTGGCGGCAACAGCAATTGGCGGAGCAGGCGGGATTTCACGGCAGGCTTGGCAGGGAGAAGAAGCGAAGGATCGCATTTCATCACAGTGGCCTTGTCACGACCAGCGCCTGCTGCCCGAAAGGGCAGCGGCGCCGACCGCTTCAGTGAAGCAAAATCAGTGTTGCAGGATCTTGCTGAGGAAGTGCTGGGTACGCTCGTGGCGGGCGCTCGGGTTGCCAAAGAAGTCTTCCTTCTGGCAATCCTCGATGATGTTGCCCTTGTCCATGAAGATCACGCGGTTGGCCACCTTGCGGGCGAAGCCCATTTCGTGGGTCACGCACATCATGGTCATGCCTTCGTGGGCCAGTTCGACCATCACGTCCAGTACTTCGTTGACCATTTCCGGGTCCAGCGCCGAGGTCGGTTCGTCGAACAGCATGACGATCGGGTCCATCGACAGGGCGCGGGCAATGGCCACGCGCTGCTGCTGGCCGCCGGACAGCTGGCCGGGGTGCTTCTTGGCGTGGGCACCGAGGCCGACGCGGTCGAGCAGGGCCAGGCCCTTCTTGGTCGCTTCCGCTTCGCTGCGGCCAAGCACCTTGCGCTGGGCAATGGTCAGGTTCTCGGTGATGGACAGGTGCGGGAACAGCTCGAAGTGCTGAAACACCATGCCAACGCGCGAGCGCAGCTTGGGCAAGTTGGTCTTGGGGTCGGCGATCGAGGTGCCGTCGACCACGATGTCACCTTTCTGGAACGGCTCCAGGGCGTTGACGCACTTGATCAGGGTGGATTTGCCCGAGCCCGACGGGCCGCACACCACCACCACTTCACCCTTCTTGACCTCGGTGCTGCAGTCGGTCAGTACCTGGAAGTCCCCGTACCACTTGTTGACGTTCTTGATGGAAATCATACGGTGATCCTTTTTTGCAGGCGCTTGACCAGCCACGAAGCGGAGAAGCTGATGAGGAAGTACACGACACCGGCGAAGATCAGGAACTCATGGGAGCGCCCGATGATGTCGCCGTTGGAGCGTGCCGAGTTGAGAAAGTCCACCAGGCCCACGGTGTATACCAGCGAGGTGTCCTGGAACAGAATGATGCTCTGCTGCAACAGCAGCGGGGTCATCTTGCGGAAGGCCTGGGGCAGGATGATCAGGCGCATGGTCTGGCCGTAGGTCATGCCCAGGGCCTGGGCGGCGCCCATCTGGCCCTTGGAGATCGACTGCACGCCGGCGCGGACGATTTCGCAGAAGTACGCGGCCTCGAACATCATGAAGGCCACCACGCAGGAGGTGAAGGCACCCACCGGGGTGTCCTCGCCAGTGATCCAGCGCAGCACGAATGGTACCGCCAGGTAGAACCAGGTGATTACCAGCAGCAGCGGGATCGAGCGGAAGTAGTTGACGTAGGCGCCGGCCACGTTCGACAGCAGCTTGCTCGACGACAGGCGCATCAGGGCCAGGATGGTCCCCAGTACAATGCCGCCGACCACGCCCATGACCATCAGTTGCAGGGTCATGACCATGCCTTCCCACAGGGCGGGCAGGGCCGGGATGATTTCGCTGAAATCCATGTCCATTTATTTGCCCCCTACGGAAATCAGGCCGGGCACCGAGACTTTCTTCTCGACCATGCGCATCAGCAGCATCAGGCCCATGTTCAGGGTGAAGTAGATCAGCGTGGCCAGGGTGAAGGCCTCGAACAGGTTGGCCGAGAATTCGGCGGTCTGCTTGGTTTGTGCCAGCAGTTCCATCAGGCCGATCAGCGACGCCACCGACGAGTTCTTGAACACGTTCAGGAATTCCGAGGTGAGCGGCGGAATGATGATCCGGTAGGCCTGCGGCAGCAGCACGTTGGTGTAGATCTGCGACAGGCTGAAGCCCATGGCGCGGGCGGCGGCTTCCTGGCCGCGGGGCAGCGCCTGGATGCCGGTACGCACCTGTTCGCACACGCGGGCGGCGGTGAACAGGCCCAGGCAGATGACCACGCTGATCAGCGCCGAAGTGGTCGGGTTGAGGTCCTGCTTGAACCATTCCTGCAGGCCTTCGGGCAGCAGGTCCGGCACCAGGAAGTACCAGATGAACAGCTGCACCAGCAGCGGTACGTTGCGGAACAGCTCCACGTAGGCAGTGGCGATACCTGCTACCAGACGGTTCGGCACGGTACGCATGACACCGAGGACCGAGCCCAGCAGCAAGGCGATGATCCAGGCGGAAATGGCGATGGCGATGGTCCAGCCCAGGCCGGTGACGTACCAGTCCAGATAGGTTTCGCTGCCCACGCCGGTGGACTTGAAGAACACGCCCCAGTCCCAGTTGTAATTCATCGGGATTTCCCCTCAGACGATTGTTTCACGGGCACCTTCGAGCATCCGAGAGCGCTTGGCGCCCTCGGATGAAAGGTTAGACACTAATGAGTGGCCTGCAGTATTGATTGGTGCTGTTGAGCACCAGGCCACTATCTGAGAGTCAGGACTTCTTCTCGTCCGCAGCCTTGTCGGTCGGCTCGGCGATCAGTTTCTTCAGCTCGTCGCTCATCGGGAACTGCAGGTTCAGGCCCTTTGGCGGGATTGGCTGCTGGAACCACTTGTCGTAGCTCTTGTTGACTTCACCCGACTTGAAGTAGCCGACGATGGCGTCATCGACCGCTTTCTTGAAGGCCGCGTCATCCTTGCGCACCATGCAGCCGTAGATTTCGTACGACTGTGGGGTACCGGTGATGACCCAGTCCGCCGGCTTGCGAGCCTTGGCCATTTCACCGGCGAGCAGGGCGTCGTCCATCATGAAGGCCACGGCTCGGCCGCTTTCGAGCATGTTGAAGGCTTCACCGTGGTCCTTGGCGGAAATCACGTTCATCTTCATCTGCTTGTCGGCGTTCATCGCCTTGAGGATGCGTTCGGAGGTGGTACCAGCGGTGGTCACCACGTTCTTGCCGGCCAGGTCCGGGAAGTCCTTGTATGCTGGCTGACCGTCCTTGACCTTGGTCAGCAGGCGGGTACCGACTTCGAAGATACCGACCGAGAAGCCGACCTGCTGCTGGCGCTCGACGTTGTTGGTGGTGGAGCCGCACTCCAGGTCCACGGTGCCGTTCTGCACCAGCGGGATGCGGGTCTGCGAGGTGACGAGGTTGTAACGGACCTTGATGTCCGTGCCCAGCTGCTTCTTCAGGGCCTCGACGACGGCCAGCTGGATGTCATGCGAGTAACCCACGGGCTCGGGCTTGCCGGCCAGGTAGGAAAACGGGATGGAGGAGTCGCGGTGGCCCAGGGTGATGGTGCCCGAATCCTTGATCTTCTTCAGGGTGCCGGTCAGTTCTTCGGCCATGGCCGGCGAAGCGATCACAGCGGCCGCGATGGCGGCGCCCAGCAATTGACGAACGATGCGCATCAAATTTTCCTCGACGTGTTTGTTTTTTTTATGGAGCCGTTGGCGGACTCTTTCGTTCAACGAATACCGCTAGAAGCGAGTGCATTCGGCTACCAAGTGTAGAGCATGAGTCGTGCCAAGCTCTGATAACGATCATAACGCCGCGAAAATCCATGGGATTAATCTTTTTTGGCCTAGGTTTTACCGCTTTTTTCGAACGGGTTTCCGAATGAGTTGCTAGTTGCTGTTCGGGAATCCGAACGAAGGTGTCCGGGTGCCTGGCAGGCCGAGGGGCTTTATATACCGCCAGTACGCACCAGCAGCGTGGTGTCCTGAACCTTTCAGGTACGGAGAACACCAACATGGCAACTGCGCAAAGCATCCCCACGACCTCTATCGATCATCTGATCGCGCGGCAACTACCTGCTTGGCTGACAACTGCCGAAAAGCATCACATCAGCGCTTATCACCAGGCGCTGCGGGCGCAGCAACAAAGTGCAAATGACTTGAAGCACTTGCTTGGCAGCATCCCTGGCCTTGAAGACTTCGCCGCCCCGCTGCTGCAGCAGGCTTTGCTGGAGCAGGGGCTTGGTGATATCGACACACGACGGGCGTGCGTGGTCGTTTCCGAAGAATTTCCTCTCCCTTCGGCTGCGGAAAAGCTTTATCAGCCAAGGATCACGTATTCAACGCGGCAGAGCCTTCTTGCGGCCGCGCTGCATAATTTCGAAGAGCATGAAACCCTGCCATGGCTGATGCGCAAGGCCCATCTTGTCGACCCGAACGGGGTAAGGCTGGCCATGACGTATGAGGATTTTGCCAGGCTGACTCGCACGCTGGACATTGGCGGGCAGTATCAGTCGCTCCTGAAGCGGCTCCTGCACCCCAAGGCCGGTCGCAATCAACCTGAGCATCAGGCCGGAAGGCAGATAGAGCAGCTGTTCGAGAGCAGCGTGCGTACCCAGATGCAGGTTTCGCTGTATCAGGGACGGTTAAAGGGTGAACTGGACGAGCGGGATCTGCAGCGGCTGCAAAAGGTCTTCAAGTCGCCCTCACCGACATACCGGGGAGGTACGCTGACACCCAGCCAACTGTATCTGCTGGGCAAATGTATGGTCGGGGTTGTCGCCTTCGAATGGCGGCCTGCGCCGGATGCAGACATTGACGAAATCATTGTCTGGATTCCTGATGACCCAGAAAAAAGCCTGCGTTATTACGACTCATGGGATGAAGTGTACAGCGCTTTTTCCATTCGCCTGCAGCAGCAGTCTTTCCGTCGGTTCTTCGGCCGTTTCATCAAGGCGCAGGACAAAAGCCAGTTCGAGAAGAACCTGATGCGCTTGCTGGCCGCATCGGAGCCCGGCAAGCCAATGGAACTGGACGGACGAAATCGGCCTGTCGACGGCGACATGTTCGCTCATGTACGAGCCTTGCTGATGGCAAAAATATTCGATGACGCTTGCTACCTCGCTGTCCCGACGGGGGTTGAAGATCGAATGACCAGGCACAAGCGTTTGCAGGAAATGGCCAGCGCGGGTCTGGACCTGATGGGTATGGCAGCTTTCTTCGTGCCCGGGCTGGGCGAGCTGATGTTGGCCGTTGGCGCGGTGCAGCTGCTTGATGAGGTGTATGAGGGATATCAGGACTGGCAGTTGGGTGATCGTCAAGGGGCGCTGGACCATCTGTTTGCCGTTGCGCAGGGTCTGGTACTGGCAGGTGTGACCGCAGGGGCGGTCCACATAGCGAGGCGGCTACCTTTTGTCGATGGGTTGGCGCCAAAAGTAACGCCTGAGGGCGGTGTGAAGCTGGGTCGAGCGCCTCGTTATGCACCTGTTGAAGAGCAGGTGTTGGCGTTGCTCGATCAACTGCAAGGAGAGCACTTTGCCGATACCTTGTCGGATGATGCCAGCTTAATGCTCGAAGTTACCGGCATTCAACTTGCTCAGTTGCGGCGCTTGAGCCTGGAAGATGCAGCCCCTCCGGCGCGGTTGCTGGACATCCATGAGCGCATCGAGCTGGGCCGACGGTATCCAGCCCTCACCGGCACTGCGTTCGAGGACGAACTGCAAACGCTGAGTGAAACGCCTTCGGATGACGGGAAGCAATTGATGGAGGCATTCAAGGGCCTGTCGCCCAGAGGGGCTCAGGAAATTCTGGATCACAGCAGTGCTTCCCTTCTGGAAACACTTCGCGCCAGTAACTCACCGAGCTGCGTGAGGCATTGCGACAATGGCAGGCCGGCTGGCGGACACCGATCGATGCCATCCGTCGTCGCCGTGTTGCGGACACACTGCGGCGCAGTTGGCGACGCAAGTTGGTCGATAGCAACGATCAGTACGAACTGACCATCGAAGGCGAGCAGGTAGGGGCGTTGCCGACCTTGCCGGCAGGTGTGGATTTTGTGCATGTGCGCCGTCTGGCTTTGCGCAATATGCAGCTGCCGGCCATCGACGCCCAGTTCCTCAGCCTGTTCCCGAACCTTGTCGACCTCGACCTGAGCGGTAATCAGCTTGTCCAGGTGCCGGACGGAATCGAGCGCCTGACCCAGCTCAGAAGGGTGGACCTGGGCAACAACCGTATCGTCATGGACGAGACGGGCAGCCAGCGCCTGGCCCAGTTACGCCGCCTTGATACGTTGATATTGAGCTACAACCCGCTCAATGGCATGCCGGACCTCTCCGCCTTGCCGCATGTTCGCGATGTGCGGTTACGCTCTACCGGGCAGGTGGATATCCGCCAGGTCCATGAAAACGTGACGTTGCGCGCCCATATCGATTTGCGTGACAACAGGATCAGCGAGTTGCAACGGGAAATGCGCGGCCTGCGCTTGCGTCTTCAGCGCCTGAACCTTCATGACAACCCGTTGACGGAAAGCAGTGTGCAATATCTGGACGAAGCACGTGGTTTCAACGACGCGGCTGCCAGAGGCAGTGCAGCTTATACCCATGAGGTGGTCGATGAGCAGACCCGGGCTAACTGGGTCATGTCCAGGAGCGATCTGCTCAGGAGTCAGCGGGAAGCTACCTGGGATCGCCTGACTGAAGAGCCTGGTTCGGGTGGGTTGTTCAGGTTCCTGGCCGACTTTGCCGAAAGTGAGGATTTCGAATCCCACCCGCGCTATTTCCGTCGCCGCATATGGCGCATCCTTGATGCCTGCGAAAACAACGAAGCATTACGTGAGTTATTGTTCCGCGAAGCCGATGCGCCGCGCAGTTGCGAGGACCGCCTGTTGCTGATGCTCAACCAGCTGGAAGTCGGCATCCTGGCCTACCGGGGTATCGAGGGGATACCCACTGAGCTGAGGGCGAATCGGTTGTTGCGTCTGGGGCGGCAATTGCACCGCCTGGACTTGCTGGACGAGATCGCCAACAGGCATGTACAGCGGTTGCGCCAGGAGGGCTTGCGCAGGGTCGATGAAATCGAGGTGCGGTTGTACTACCGCTCGCGGCTAGCGGGAGCACTCGACTTGCCGGTACCGCCCGATGAAATGCACTTTGCCTCATTCGCCAATGTGACCATGGCCGACCTGAGCCATGCGGAACTTGAGGTACTGCGTTCCAGGACCCCGGTTGCCATGTTGGACGCACTTGTCGAACGCCCCTTCTGGCAGAGCTACCTGCGCGAAACTTTCCCGGAGCGTTTCGAGGTGCTGGGCGCGCCGTACCATGATCGCCTGGAGGTACTCGAAGAACAGGCCAGGGCTGGCCAGGAACACGAGTATGACGAGCGAGCACGGTCCCTGATGCAGCAGCACGCTGCAGAAGAGTCGAACTTGATGCGCATCCTGACCACCGAAGTGTGGGCGCGCTCGCGCTATGCAACCTAGTGTAAACCGCCCCGCGCCTGAAGGCTGCGAGGCGGCACCGATCAGGCCGCTTGGATGCGTGCCTGATCTTGTCCGCGTTGTTGCAGATACTCCCTGAGTACTTGCTGTTCGCTGGCGCTGGTGAACAGCCCCAGCTTGGTGCGGCGCCAGAGAATGTCTTCGGCGTCGCATGCCCATTCTTCGTTGCACAGGTAGTCCACTTCGCGGCTGAACAAGCCACCGCCAATCGACTGGCCGAGATCTTCAGGCCCATGCACGCCATCCAGCAGGCGCCAGACGCGGCTGCCGTAGGTGACTGCCCAGCGTTTGGCGATGTCTACCGGCAACCAGCAACAGCGCGCCAGGATGGCGTCGACCAGGGCATGGACGGTGGTCATGTTTTCACCTCCGGGGAGCGCGGCCTCAGCTGTCCAGCTGCCTCGCATCTGGTTAAAGAACGGCTTCAGCTCGCCCATGGCCGACTCGGCCAGCTTGCGGTAGGTGGTCAGCTTGCCGCCGAACACCGACAGCAAGGGTGCCTGGCCTTCGCCTGCGGACAACGCCAAGGTGTAGTCGCGAGTGACCGCGGAGGGGTTGTCCGACTCATCGTTGCACAGCGGGCGAACGCCTGAGTAGGTGTGCAGGATATCGCTGCGGCTCAACTGGTGATTGAAGTGCTGGTTCACTACATTCAGCAGGTAGTCGGTTTCCTGCTCGGTGATCGCCACCTTGGCCGGGTCGCCGCTGTATTCGCGGTCGGTGGTGCCGATCAGGGTGAAGCGGTCGAGGTAGGGGATGCAGAAAACGATGCGCTGGTCTTCGTTCTGCAGGATGTAGGCATGTTCGCCTTCGTACAGGCGCGGCACGATGATGTGGCTGCCCTGGATCAGGCGGATGCCGTAAGGCGCGTCGAGTTTGAGGTCGTCCTTGATGAAGCTGGCGACCCAGGGGCCGGCGGCGTTGACCAGGGCGCGGGCGCGAATGCTCTGCAAGCTGCCGTCGGCATGCTGCAGTTCAACCTGCCACAGGCCATCTGAACGCTCGGCGCGCAGGCAGCGGGTACGGGTACGAATCTGCGCGCCATGTTCGCGGGCAGCCATGGCGTTGAGCACTACCAGGCGAGCGTCGTCCACGGCACAGTCGGCGTACTCGAAGCCGCGGGTGATCGCCGGCTTGAGCGGGTAGCCCGGGCCGAAGCGCAGGCTGCGCGAGGCGCCCAGGCGCTTGCGCTTGCCCAGGTGGTCATACAGGAACAGGCCGGCGCGGATCATCCAGGCCGGGCGCAGGTGCGGGCGGTGCGGCAGCACGAAGCGCATTGGTTTGACGATATGCGGGGCCTTGGCCAGCAGCACTTCGCGCTCGGCCAGCGCTTCACGCACCAGGCGGAACTCGTAGTGCTCCAGGTAGCGCAGGCCGCCGTGGATCAGTTTGCTGCTGGCCGACGAGGTGTGCCGGGCCAGGTCGTCCTTTTCGCAGAGAAATACCTTGAGGCCACGCCCGGCGGCGTCGGCAGCGATGCCCACGCCATTGATGCCGCCGCCGATCACGACGAGGTCATAGCAGTCGGCGACTGGGGGCTGGGACGAAACGGGCTGGGACACGGGCAAGGCCTCCTGGGGCTGTTCACATCGAATATGAACATTGATGTTCGTTTTCGAAAATACTAGCGCAACAGAAAGCCGGTCGCCAGTCAGTCTTTATAGAAAAAACTGATCAGATGACAATAAAGTGAACATTTACGAAAATGGCGGGCCGCTTACAGCCCGCTGGCGGCTCAAACTACTTCGAGGCGTATCTTGTATTGGTTCAGCAGCTGGGTGAGGGCTGGTGTTGGCGCCTGGTCGGTCACCAGGCAGTCGACCAGGCTGATCGAGCCCATGCGCACCATGGCGTTGCGCCCGAACTTGCTGGAGTCGGCAGCAAGGATCACTTGTCGGGCATTGGCGATGATCGCCTGGGACACCCGCACTTCCTGGTAGTCGAAATCGAGCAGGCTGCCATCTTCATCGATGCCGCTGATGCCCACCAGGGCGAAGTCGACCTTGAACTGGTTGATGAAGTCGACACTGGCCTGGCCGACAACGCCGCCATCACGGCGCACCGTGCCACCCGCCACCAGCACTTCGAAATCGTCCTTGGCAGCAAGGATCGCGGCGACGTGCAGGTTGTTGGTGATGACCTTCAGGTGGTTGTGGTTGAGCAGCGCCCGGGCGATGGATTCGGTGGTGGTGCCGATATTGATGAACAGCGAGGCATGGTCGGGAATCTGCCGGGCCACGGCTTCGGCGATGCGTTGCTTTTCGTCACGCATCTGGTCGGCGCGCATGGCGTATGCGGTGTTCTCGATGCTCGAGTCGTAGGCCGCGCCCCCGTGGTAGCGACGTAGCAGGTTGAGCTCGGCCAACTGGTTGATATCACGGCGGATGGTTTGCGGTGTAACGACGAACAGCTGCGCCATTTCTTCGATACTGACGTAACCGCGTTCGCGCACCAGTTCGAGGATTTGTTGTTGGCGAGGGGGCAGATTCATGGGCGGTCCTTTGGGGCTGCCGGACAAATGCTGCAATGATGCCGTAGGACGGGGATTACGACCAGTAGACTAACAGGCCCGTTGCTTCACGCGGTCCTTGCTGCGGCGCTCGTCATGCACAAAACCCAAAAGCTGTACTGGTCCCTGTGGGAGCGGCTTCAGCCGCGAACACCGGCGCAGCCGGTGCCATCTTCGCGGGTAAACCCGCTCCCACAGGATTTGGGCAAGCTTTCGCGCCGGGCATCAGGCCTCGTGATCTTCCCAGTCACGGGTACGGTCCACTGCCTTCCTCCAGCCGGCATACAGCTTCTCTTTCTGCGTTTCATCCAGCTGCGGGCTGAACTCGCGCTCGATGATCGCCTTGTCGCGCAGTTCGTCCAGGCCGCTCCAGAAACCACAGGCCAGGCCTGCCAGGTAGGCCGCACCCAGCGCCGTGGTTTCGCGCATCTTCGGCCGCTCCACGCAGGTGCCCAGGATGTCGGCCTGGAACTGCATGAGGAAGTTGTTAGCCACCGCACCGCCGTCCACGCGCAGCTCGGACAGGCGTTGCCCGCAGTCCTGCTGCATGGCGTCGAGCACATCGCGGGTCTGGTAGGCGATCGATTCCAGTGCGGCGCGGATGATGTGGTCCACCTTCACGCCACGGGTCAGGCCGAACAGTGCGCCACGGGCATACGGGTCCCAGTACGGTGCACCCAGGCCGGTGAAGGCGGGCACCAGGTATACGCCGTTGCTGTCCTTGACCTTGCTGGCGAAGTATTCGGTATCCAGTGCGTCGTTGACGATCTTCAGTTCGTCACGCAGCCACTGCACGGTGGAACCACCGTTGAACACCGCGCCCTCCAGCGCGTAAGCCACTTCGCCTCGGGGGCCGCAGGCAATGGTGGTGAGCAGGCCATGGGACGATTTCACCGCCTGATCGCCGGTGTTCATCAGCAGGAAGCAGCCGGTGCCATAGGTGTTCTTGGCCTGGCCCGGCTCCACGCACATCTGGCCGAAGAGTGCCGACTGCTGGTCACCGGCGATACCGGCAATGGCGATGCCGCTCTTGGTGGCCGTATACCTCGGAAGAAGGGCGTACCTCGGGCAGCATCTGCCGTGGGATACCGAGGATTTCCAGAAGCTTGTCGTCCCATTGCAGGCTGTGGATGTTGAACATCAGCGTGCGCGAGGCGTTGGTGTAGTCGGTGACATGTACCTTGCCACCGGAGAACTTCCAGATCAGCCAGGTATCGATGGTGCCGAACAGCAGTTCGCCGCGCTCGGCGCGTTCGCGGGCACCCTCGACATTGTCGAGGATCCACTTCAGCTTGGTGCCGGAGAAGTACGGGTCGGTGACCAGGCCAGTGGCTTCGCGAATGTAGTCTTCATGGCCGTCGCGCTTGAGCTGCGCGCAGATTTCGGTGCTGCGGCGGCACTGCCAGACGATGGCGTTGTACACCGGACGGCCGGTTTCCTTGTCCCACACCACGGTAGTTTCACGCTGGTTGGTGATACCCAGTGCCGCGACTTGGGCATGGCTGATGCCCGCCTGGGCCAGGGCCTCGACCATGGTCGCGCTCTGCGTGGCGAAGATTTCCATCGGGTCGTGCTCGACCCAGCCCGCCTGCGGGTAATGCTGGGCGAACTCGCGCTGGGAGGTGCCCACCACATTGGCGTCGCGGTCGAAAATGATGGCCCGCGAACTGGTGGTGCCCTGGTCCAGGGCGATGATGTAGTTCTTATCCTGGGTGTCTGTCATGGTCGTAGGCCTTGCGAAAATAGGGGGGTCAGGGCTGGGCGTGATGCCGGCGTCAATTGACTTGAGTATCGCCCTGGCGATTGTCATTTGTCTCAGGGTTCACAGCGGCTGCCATTGGCAGGTTGCGGGCGATCAAGCCGCGATAGGTCGCGGCGCCCAGGCAGGCGCCAAGGATCGGTGCGAACACTGGAACCAGGAAATAAGGCATGTCCCGACCGCCAGTGAAGGCGATTTCGCCCCAACCGGCCAGGAAGGTCATGAGTTTTGGCCCGAAATCGCGTGCCGGGTTCATGGCAAAGCCGGTCAACGGGCCCATGGCGCTGCCGATCACGGCGATAAGCAGGCCGATCAGCAGTGGGGCCATGGCGCCGCGCGGCAGACCGTTGTTGTCGTCGGTCAAGGCCATGATCACGGCCATCAGGATGGCGGTGATGATCACTTCGACCAGGAACGCCTGGCCGGTGGATAACGATGGGTGCGGGTAGGTGGAGAACACCGAGGCCAGCTCCAGGCTGGCTTCGCTACCGCGCAACATGGCATGGGCCTGTTCGAAATCGAAGAACAGGTTGCTGTACAGCGTATAGACCAATGCCGCGCCACAGAACGCGCCGCACACCTGGGCCAGCATGTAGAAGGGCAGCTTGCGCTTGTCGAAGCCGGCGAACAGGGTGAGGGCGATGCTCACCGCCGGGTTCAGGTGCGCGCCGGAAATCCCGGCGGTCAGGTAGATCGCCATGCTGACGCCCACACCCCAGATGATACTGATTTCCCACAGGCCGAAGCTGGCGCCCGCGACCTTGAGCGCGGCGACGCAGCCGGTACCGAAGAAGATGAGCAGTGCAGTGCCGAGGAACTCGGCCAGGCATTGGCTGGACAGCGCAGGTTGGCGTAGAGCAGTCGTCATGTATGACCTCGTTTTTTTTGTTGTGAGGCGCGTGGCGCTCGACAGCAAAGCCCGGAGTCTATCCCCGTTGACCCCAGGCAGATGTAGGAATTGCACCTTAAAAGTGCACCATTTATTCAGAAACGAAAAAATATAGACAAGAAACGCTGATGTCAAAGGTCGAAAGTGAACGGTCGGTCACGATCTGGATGCTGATTTCAGGTGTGGATCCGCGTACTAGAGGCGCGCAATTGCGGTGCGCTGGCTGCGGTGTGGGAATTGTCCTAAAGTAGCCGCCGAGCTGTCCCGACCGGAGCCCCTGCATGACCCCCGCCCTAGACCTGTTGAAGAAACACCGTGCCGAGCACCGTGTGCACAGTTACGAACATGACCCAAAATCGGCGTCATATGGCCTTGAGGCGGCGGAAAAGCTCGGTCTCGACCCGCAGCAGGTATTCAAGACCTTGCTGGCGAGCAGCGAGAAGGGAGAATTGCTGGTGGCGGTGGTGCCCGTGGTGGGTACGCTGGACCTCAAGGCCCTGGCCCATGCCGCGGGCGTGAAGAAGTGCGAGATGGCCGACCCGGCGGCGGCACAGCGGGCCACGGGGTACCTGGTGGGCGGGATCAGCCCGCTGGGGCAGAAGAAGCGCCTGCGCACCTTCATCGATGACTCGGCGCAGAACTTTGCAACCATCCATGTCAGCGCCGGGCGGCGTGGGTTGGAGGTGGAGTTGGCGGCCGTGGTGCTGGCCGAGCACACCCAGGGCAAGTTTGCCGGGATCGGTAGAGGCTGAGATTTCTGGGGCTGCTTTGCAGCCCATCGCGACACAAGGCCGCTCCTACAGGGGAATACGTACCCGTGTAGGAGCGGCCTTGTGTCGCGATGGGCCGCAAAGCGGCCCCAAAATATCGAATCAGGTCGCCGAGCTGTACCGGCGCACGCCGTTCTCCTGCCGCGGCAACTGCGCCGCCACGCTGCCCGGGACCGGGAACAGCACCAGGTGATCGGCCTTGACCGCAATTCCCACATCCTCACCGACCTGATGGTCGTTATGGCTAGGGAAGATCGCCTCCAGCTGGCTGCCGGTCGGCAACTGCAGGCGGTACAGGGTCGATGCTCCAAGGAAGCTCTTGCCGACGATGTTCGCCTGCAGCGCACTGCCCGGTGCATGGACGATATCGTCAGGGCGCAGCAGCACATCCACCGAGCTGCCCGGCGCCATGATGTAGGCACGGTTGCCGCGCAATTCACCCAGCTCGGTATTGACCGCCTCGTGGCTGATCATCTGCCCACGGATGAAATACCCCTGGCCAATGAAGCTGGCCACGAATGGCGTCTGCGGCTCGTGGTAAAGGTTGTAGGGTGTGTCCCATTGTTCCAGGCGGCCTTCCTTGAACACGCCGACCTGGTCGCTGACGGCAAAGGCCTCTTCCTGGTCATGGGTCACCAGGATGGCGCTGGTGCCGCGGCTCTTGAGGATGTCGCGCACCTCATGGCTCAGGCGCCGGCGCAGCTCCACGTCGAGGTTGGAGAATGGCTCGTCGAGCAGCAGCAGTTGCGGCTCCGGTGCCAGCGCACGGGCCAGGGCGACCCGTTGCTGTTGGCCGCCGGACAGTTCATGCGGGTAGCGCCCGCCCAGGCCGCCCAGCTTGACCAGCTCGAGCATCTCTTCGATGACCTCGGCCTGGCGCGGGTGCTTGGCGATGCCGAAGGCAATGTTCTGCGCCACGGTCAGGTGCGGGAACAGCGCGTAATCCTGGAACACCATGCCGATGCGGCGCTTTTCCGGGGCCAGGGTGAAGCCGGCCCGGGAAATGACCTCGCCGGCCAGCTGGATCTCGCCGTCGTGCACGGGTTCGAAACCGGCGATGGCGCGCAGGGTAGTGGTTTTGCCGCAACCGGATGAACCCAGCAGGCAACCGATGTCGCCTGCGTTCAGGTGCAGATTGAGGTTCTGGACGATGCGCTGGTCGCCATAGCCGCAGGCGAGGTTGCGCAGGTTGAGCAGTAGGGGTTGACTCATGCGTGGTGGTAAGCCGGTTCTACAAGGAATTCGAGAAGGGCCTTCT
>PJTY01000109.1_pt1 | contig 65908 bp, 60 predicted proteins | sample 1512121 | NCBI WGS metagenome assembly PJTY01 (sample SAMN08177680, study PRJNA422409) | Soil metagenome, whole genome shotgun sequencing project. | isolation source: Soil enriched (2) on filter paper: alkali lignin treatment | place: USA: Madison | collected 2015-01-15 | reverse complement strand
GTAACGACTATCTACTGCAACTCCGAGCCCTGAAGCCCCGGGTGCAGGCGCCGTCGCCCACATGTCCCTTCATCTAAAACCTACAATGTCAAAGAACCGCCAGGCAAAAAACCCGGACAACCAGCTTTCCCCGATTTTGATCTCGAGGAGGATGTTGCCCGTCATGTCTTGGCGACCGCTGCAAAACCAGATGGTCCGCTGCGGTGAGAGGCCCTCTAAGTCCGCCCAATGATTCGGTCAACACGCTAATTTCAAAAAAACGACATTTTCAGAAAAATGGCGGTTTCCCGTAGGTTCGGCCTTCTCGCCGGACCAATATGGGGACGAGCGGCCGGTTATCAACCTTTCGCCTCCAGCCTGCCGCGTGAGCCCTCGTCCGGAAGAACGAGACAGCGCCTCACGCTTTCTTTACCAGCCTGGCTTAGGGGCTTAATCGAAGGGCGCATCCTCCACGAGTGCCCGAACGGAGACCTGAAAAGTTCATGCCGAAGCCGGCGATCAGCGTTGCTATGAGCGTCTACAACGGCGAGCGCTTCCTGGCTCTCGCCATAGAGAGCGTGCTGGCGCAGAGCTTCACGAACTTCGAACTGCTGGTCCTTGATGATGGGTCGAGCGACGGTTCGGCCGAGATCATCAAACGCTATGCCGCATCGGATTCCCGCATCCGTCCGATCATTCGCGAGAATCGCGGTCTCATCGCCAGCCTCAACGAACTTCTGGGGCTGGCCGAGGCTCCCCTCGTCGCGCGCATGGATGCCGACGATATCTGTCGCCCGGAACGCTTCGCCCGTCAGGTGGAGTTTCTGGCGCGTCATGCCGATTACGGCGTCGTCGGCAGCTGGAGCGAGGATATCGGCGAACACGGCGAGGCGCTGATCCGCAGCGGAGCCGATCATCCGCTCACACATGAGGACATGCTCCTTGCCATAGAGAACGGTGAGCAACTGATCTGCCATCCCGCCGTCATGTACCGCCGCGAGGTCGTGCTGGCGGTCGGGGGCTATCACGCCGCATTCCGTCACTGCGAGGACCTCGACCTGTGGTTGCGGCTGTCGAGCGTGACCCGGATGGGCAACATTCCCGAGAGGCTCCTGCGCTATCGCCGCTATCCGGACCAGGTCTCCGCCCGCCATTCGACCGAGCAGCAGATCGGCTCGGTGATCGCCCGCCTCGCCTGGGAGGAGCGCCGAGCGGGGCGGCCCGATCCTACCGAGCATCTCGCCCGCCTTCCCGACATCGACGAACTCGACGATCTGTTCGCACGGCCCGGCCTATCCCGGATCGCCCGTGAGAGAATCGCGCTGGGCCTGCGTTGGTCGCCTGCCGCCATGCGCGACGGCGGCTTCGATATTCTCCTCGACCATGTGCGCGATGGCGGACGTCGGGACGGCCTGTGGCGAACGGTGGCCAGGCTCATGCGGTTCGGCGAGCCGGTACGCGCCGTGCGCCTCGCCGCAGCGCTGGCGCGGAACTGACGGCCATGTCGGTCCGCCGCGCCGCACTCTGGTCGCTCGCCGCCCAATACGCGACTTTCACGGTCCAGTTCGTCGCGAGCGTCGTCATTTCGCGGCTGTTCCTGCTGCCCGCCGATGTTGGGCTGTTCTCGATCGCGCTGGCTGCCGCCATGCTCGTCTCGATCTTCCAGGACCTGGGGATCACCCGCTTCATCTCCGGTCAGCCGGAAATGAGCCCGGCCGCCCTGCCCCACTATGCCGCGGTAGCCGTGACCATCGGGTGGAGCGTGGCCGCCATCGTCGCGGTGGCAGCCCCGTTCGTGGCGCATTTCTATGCCCAGCCCGCCATCGCCCCGCTGCTGTGGCTGATCGCGGCTTCCTATCTGATCACGCCCTACTCCACCGTTCCCGCAGCCCTGCTGGTGCGCGAGATGGACTTCCGCACGCTGTTCCAGGTCAATGCCGGAAGCGCGCTGGCGGGGAACGGCACGGCGGTCGCCTTGGCCGCCTGCGGCTTCGGAGCCTCCTCGCTGGCCTGGGGCGTGATGGCGACAGCGATCGCCCGCGCCGCCATCGCCAACCTCCACCGCCCGGTGCGTCCGCGCATGCCGAAGGATACCGGATCGGTACGCCCCATGCTCGGCTTCAGCTCGATGTCCTTCGTGCTGAGCGCCAGCGCGGCTATCGGTCAACGCTCGCAGGACCTCATCGTCGGCCGCCTGCTCGGCATCGCCGCGACCGGCCTGTTCAGCCGCGCCAGTGCGCTGGCCGGACAGCTCACCACGCTCGTGACCGGGGCAATCGGCAGCGTGTTCTATTCCGCCTTCGCCCGCAAACGCGATGCCGGGGAGCCGCTGGCGGAACCCTATCTCCACCTCGTCGCCTGCTATACCGCGCTCAACTGGGCGGCGATGATCGGCCTGGCCCTGGCTGCCGAACCGCTGGTCATGTTGCTCTACGGTCCCAACTGGATCGGCTCGGCGCCGCTGCTGCGCTGGACGGCGCTGGGCGAAATCTTCTTCGTCGCCATCCCCTTGCAGATGGACGTGCCCCTGCTGCTCGGCCAGATCCGCCGTCTCGTCTGGGTGAACCTGCTCGATACCGCCGCCGCCGTCGTGATCCTGACCGCGGGCTGCTTCATCAGCCTTGACGCGGCGGGGATCAGCCGGGTGGTCTACGGCTTTGTCTGGTGGGCGATCTACGCGATCTACCTCGGCCGCCTGATCGGGTTCCGCTTCGGCGCGCTGATGACCGTCTACACCCGCAGCGGCATCTGCGCGCTGGCCGCCGGAGTGCCGTTGATGATCGCGCGCTGGCAGGGCATGGACCTCGGACTGCTGGCCCTGCTCCTCCTGAGCGCAAGCGGCGTGCTCGCCTGGCTGGCTGCCCTCGCCGCGACGCGCCATCCCGCCTGGAAGGAAGTGCGGATGATGGTGGACGCACTTTCCCGCCCGATCCTTTCGCGCCGCGCCGGCTGACCGGCGATGCGGATGGCCTACCTGCTGCTGGCGCACGATGCGCCCGAACAGCTCGAACGGCTGATCGAGACCCTGCTCGCCCAAAGCCCGGAGGATTTTGCGGTGATCCATGCCGATCGCCGCTCGGCGCTCTGGCAGGACTTGCGCCGCCGCCTGCCCGGTCCGGCGGGCCGAGTCCATCTCGTGCCGGACCCGACGGCAGTGCGCTGGGGGCACTGGAGTCAGGTCGCCGCCACCGAAAGGGTGGTGCGCGAGGCCGTTCGCATCGGCTGCGACCATGCCCACCTGCTCAGCGGCGCCGACTGGCCGACGATCTCGCGGGATCGGATGGCGGCGCAGCTGGGCCAGGGCCTCTGCCATGTCGAAGTCCGCCCCGGACATATGGCCGAGCGCATGCAGACTTATCGCTTCGACACCCGCTGGCTGCGGCTCGATCCCGCGCGGGACCGGATCGCCTACGCCGCCACATGGGAACTTCGCCGCCTCGCGCGCTGGCTCGACCAAACGCGCGGCAGGTTCGGGCGGCAGCGTTCGCAGCCGTTCGGCCCTTGGGCCTATGGCTCGCAGTGGTGGTCGCTACCCGCCGATGCGCTGGAGATGCTCGCCCGCGAACTGCCGCGCCTGCTGCGCAGCGGGCGCCTGAGGGGCACGCTCTGCTGCGACGAGCATGTCGTGCCCACCCTGGTCGCCCACTTCTTCCCGAACCGTATCGCCGGAAACCGGCGCTTCGTGCGCTTCCCCGGAGGCGCTTCGAGTCCGCGCCTGCTGGACCGCCACGACCTTCCCGAAATCGCGGACAGCGGGGACTGGTTCATGCGCAAGGTCTCGGCCGCGCACGATCCGTTCTTCCTCACGTTGCCAGCGGCGCCGAGTGCCCCGGATCGGGACGCGCGGGATACGGAAAAGTTAGGTTAGCGTAAGGCGCGGTGCTATGATCGACCCTGCGACATCCGCAATATAGCGGTGCGCAGGAGAGAACGATGCCAGGAGCAGCCCTCGGGCTGACGCTCCTCTTCGCCGAACTGGCGATTATGGGCGCCAAGCCTGTACCCTCACAGCCCTCGACTGTCCCGTCCTTACCGGCGCAACCGGGGCCTGCCGAACCCGTGCCCTTTGCCGTCCAGACACCGAAAGCCGGGATACAGCACCTCGACACCGACATGGACGCCCCGATCCAGGGCCAGGCCGACAACGACGATCGCATGACCGTATCCGTGGGCCTGCAGGGGCGCGGCCCCTATCGCTTCCTGATCGATACCGGTTCGCAGGCCACCGTCGTTTCCTCGGCGCTCGCCGGAGCGCTGGGGCTCGTGCAGGGACCGCCGGTGACGGTGATCAGCATGGGCGGCACCACCCGCGTTGCCACCGCGCGGCTCGAATCGCTCGATATCGGGCTGCAGTCCTACTTCGACCTCACCGTGCCGCTGCTGGACCGCCAGCATATCGGCGCCGACGGCATCGTCGGCACCGACAGCCTGCAGAACCAGCGGGTCGTGCTCGATTTCACCAAGAACACCATCGCCATCGGCGACGCCAAAAGCCTCGGCGACAACAGCGGCTATGAGATCGTCGTGCGCGCCCGCAAGAAGGAAGGGCGGCTTATCATGACCAATGCCACGATCGACGGTATCCGCGTCGACGTGGTGATCGATACCGGCTCCAGCACCACGATCGGCAACCTCGCGCTGCAACGCGCGGTGCGTGACAGGTTCGCCGGGCAGACCACCCTGCTTTCGGTGACGGGACATGAATTGCCAGCCGGCCTCGGCTTTGCGGAAAAGTTGCAGATCGACGATGCCTTCCTGTCGAACGTGCTGATCGCGTTCGCCGATGCACCCGCCTTCAAGGAACTGAAGCTGGTCAGGCGCCCGGCGATCTTCCTCGGCATGCACGAACTGCGGGCCTTCCGCCGCGTCGCCATCGATTTCCCGACACGGCGTATCCTGTTCGACGTGCCGAAGAAGGGTAATGGAGATTCGAAAGGGCCGGATTCCCGGGGATCGTGAGACGCGCCTTGCCCGCCATGCCGGTAAGGAAATGGGCAGCTCTCTCGCTACACCTTACGATTGTCTATCGCCCCCGGCACCCTAAATAGCGCCGATGCCACCAGATACCGCCGTCAACGATTCGCGCGCCCGCCACGATGGCTGGCGCACCCTGCTGCGCTTCATGCCGTACCTCTGGCCGGCCGGGAATCCGGCGCTGCGCTGGCGGATCGTCTGGGCCTGCCTGTTCATCCTGCTTTCCACCGCGACCCAGCTCGCGCTGCCCTATCTGATGAAGTGGGCGGTCGACCTGATGGGCGCCACCGGGCCGAAGCTGGTGCAGCTAACGATGCTCATGGTGCTCGGCTACGCGGCGGGGCGGCTGATCCAGACCGCCTTCGACAACTTCCGCAACATCGTGTTCGAGCGCGTGGGTCAGGATGCGACGCGCGAACTGGCGGAGAACGTCTTCGGCCAGCTCCACCGCCTCTCGCTGCGCTTCCATCTCGCGCGCCGGACCGGCGAAGTGACCAAGACGATCGAGCGCGGCACCAAGAGCATCGACACGATGCTCTACTTCATGCTGTTCAACATCGCGCCGACAATCCTGCAACTGCTGGTCGTGGCGGTGATCTTCTACCTCAATTTCGGCCCCGGCCTTGTCATCGCCACCGCCGTCGCCATCGCCGCCTATATCTGGGTGACACGCACCATCACCGAATGGCGCACCAAGCTGCGCGAGCAGATGAACCGGCTCGACGGTCAGGCCCTCGCCCGTGCGGTGGATTCGCTGCTCAACTATGAGACCGTGAAATATTTCTCCGCCGAGCACCGCGAACAGGAGCGCTACGCCCAGGCGACACGGGCCTATTCGGTGGCGGCGGTGAAGAGCGAGAACTCGCTCGGCCTGCTCAACATCGCGCAGGGCGTGGTGATCAACCTGCTGATGGCGGGCGCGCTCGGCTACACCGTTTGGGGCTGGTACAAGGGCAACTACACGGCGGGTCAGCTCGTGTTCGTGCAGACCTACCTGACCCAGCTTTTCCGTCCGCTCGACATGCTCGGTATGGTCTATCGCACGATCCGCCAGGGCCTGATCGACATGGCAGAGATGTTCCGCCTGCTCGACGAACCGCAGGAAGTTTCCGACAAACCCGGCGCTCCGGCGCTGGTGATCCGGCAGCCCTCGATCGTATTCGACAACGTGGTGTTCGGTTATGAACCGGACCGCCGCATCCTCAAGGGCCTGTCCTTCGAGGTGCCCGCAGGGCAGAATTTCGCCGTCGTCGGCCCCTCGGGCGCGGGCAAATCCACCCTCGCGCGGCTGCTGTTCCGCTTCTACGATCCGCAGGAAGGCCGCATCCTGATCGACGGGCAGGACATCGCCGGAGTGACGCAGGAATCCCTGCGCGCCGCGATCGGCATCGTCCCGCAGGATTCAGTGCTGTTCAACGACACCATCGGCTACAATATCGGCTACGGCCGTGACGATTCCACGCAGGCGGACGTCGAATCCGCCGCGCGCGGCGCCGCGCTGATGGGCTTGATCGATCGGCTGCCGCAGGGCTTCGCCACCGAAGTCGGCGAACGCGGACTCAAGCTTTCGGGCGGAGAGAAGCAGCGCGTGGCGATTGCCCGGACGCTCGTGAAGAACCCACCGATCCTGCTGCTGGACGAGGCGACTTCCGCGCTGGACACGCGCACCGAGCAGGACATCCTCGCGACACTCCACCGCGTTTCCGAGAACCGCACGAGCCTGTCGATCGCCCACCGGCTCTCGACGATCGCGGATTCGGACCGAATTCTGGTGCTGAACGAAGGACGCCTGTCGGAAAGCGGCACCCATGCCGCGCTTCTGCGGCAAGACGGACTCTACGCCGAAATGTGGGCGCGTCAGGCCGCTGAAGCCGAAGCGATGATCGAAGCCGCACAGTAAGCGAGAGGCGGCGGGAACGCGGCCGGGGTTTCCGGGTTAAGGGATGCAGCATCTCCGGGAAACTCCTGGAGATGTCCAAACCGGAGCCTGCCACCTCGTGAGAATCCCGCCGCTATCCGCCATCCTGCTGCACATGGCCGCACTGGCCCCGCTGATCTCCGCGGCGCTGATCCCGGGCGTCCTCTTCGGATCGTAAGGCATTACGGTCAGGCGAGACGGAGATGGCCAGTCCCGATCTACGCCGACCGCATATGTCCCAGTCGCTTTACGAGATCACTTCACGACATCGGCCTCATGCCAGACGACGGCCTGCGCCGCCTTCATGCAGTTCTCGGCCGTATCCCACGACAGCGACGGTGAGCCGTAAAGACGCCAACCCTGCGCCAGCGCTTCCGACACGCGCTCGCAGAAGGCACGGTCGTCGGCTCCGGTCAGCAGGCGGTAGATCGGGCGGTCTTCGGGGGTCTGATACATCTGGCATCTCTCTCGATATCGAACGTCAGATGCCTAGCCACTCCAGCGGTGCTGGCAAGTCCCCCGCCGCGTAATCGACCTGCAGCACGCGGCGTCGCCGGCCCGGCTCCGCAGCATGGGAGGCATGGAGAATCGGCGTGCGATAGACCCAGACATCCCCCACCTCCGCCAGGCAGGAAAAGATCGGCGCCCGCGCAACCACCGCCTCCACATCACCGACCGGAATGCGCCCCAGTCGGTGCGAGCCCGGAACGATCAACAGCGGTGCGTTTCCGTCATCGACGGGATCGAGATGAATCCGCACCGTCAGCATGGCCTCAATCACCGCAAACGGCGGCTCGACGTGACGGATGCCCTGCTTGACCGTCCATGGCCCGAAACCCGGCAGATCGGCTTCGGCCCGAACCGCAATGGTCCGGTCCTGATGCCAACCGAGCGACCAGTCGGCCCGGTCGTTCTTGTCGAACAGCACGGCTCTGACCGGCCTCACGGGAGCATCGGCCAGTACCGCCACCGCCGCACCGACCGGATGATCCGATCCCAGCAGCCGGGCCAGTTCACCATCTCCGGCAATACGCGTTCCCGCGCGACCGTCCGGCCATTTCGCAAGAATCGCGGTCAGCGCTTCCGATATCGGCAGTGCCAATCCGCCATGAAAGCAAGCCCCGTCACGCTCCAGTTCGAGCGCGAGCCGGTCAGCCGAGTCTTCGGAAAGGCATGTCGTTACAGTCACCCCGGATAGCGCTCGAATTCAGGAAGCCCGCCGAGATGCTTCATCCAGCCGATGCGTTCCGCAACCTGGATATGGGCCTGAGGCGGGAGGGTATCCGGATCGTCGAGAGTGGCGACCTGGATATCCACGAGACCGGGCAGATAGGCTTCGTTGGTATAGAGGATGCCGGTGCCGCAGCGTGGGCAGAAGTGGCGCATGGCCTCGCCGCTGGAATTGTAGATCGACGGCTTGCCCGAAATCAGTGCGAACTCCGGCGTCTTGAACGCGGCCCAGGCCACCGTCGGCGCGCCGGACGACTTGCGGCAGTCGGCGCAATGGCAAAGTGCGACGTGCTCCGGCTCACCCTCGACCGTGTAGCGAATATCGCCGCACTGGCATCCACCTTCCAACTTCATCGCGAATCTCCCTGACGATGCGGGAGAGGCTAATCCATCCGAAGGAACATTCAAGGAACAAATGCGTCGTCCCGGATTCCCCGGGACGACGCATGGTACTTCAGAGGATATACTTGGAAAGGTCCGCGTTGCCTGCGAGGCCTTCCAGCTTCTCGCGCACATAGGCCTCGTCGATGGTCACGGTCTCGCCCTTCCGGTCCTCGGCTTCAAAGCTGAGTTCCTCCAGCAGCTTTTCCATGACCGTCTGGAGGCGGCGGGCGCCGATGTTCTCGACGGTCTCGTTCACCTGTGCGGCGATACGGGCGATTTCGCCGACAGCGCCTTCGGTGACGTCCACCGAGACTTCCTCGGTCGCCAGCAGCGCCTTGTATTGGGCCACGAGATTCGCGCGCGTTTCCGAAAGAATGCGCACAAAGTCCTTCTCGGTCAGCGCCTTCAGCTCGACGCGGATCGGCAGACGCCCCTGGAGTTCGGGCAGCATGTCGCTCGGCTTGGCGACGTGGAAGGCGCCGCTGGCGATGAAGAGCACGTGATCGGTCTTCATCGGGCCGTACTTGGTGGCGACGGTAGTGCCCTCGATCAACGGCAGCAGATCGCGCTGCACGCCTTCGCGGCTGACCGAACCGCCGCGCACGTCGGACACGGCGATCTTGTCGATCTCGTCGAGGAAGACGATGCCGTTGGTCTCGGCATTCGCCAGCGCGGTGCGGGCGACGTCATCCTGGTCCAGACGCTTTTCCGATTCCTCGTCGACCAGCTTGTCCCAAGCGTCGGGCACCTTCATCTTGCGGCGGGTCAGCTTCTGGCCGCCAAACTTGCCCATGATGTCCGACAGGTTGATCATGCCGACCGAGCCGCCCATGCCGGGGATTTCCATCGGCGCCGAGGGGGTATCCTCGACCTCGATCTCCACTTCGGTCTCGTTCATGGCGTTTTCGGTGATGCGTTGGTGGAACGAGGCGCGGGTGGCCTCAGAAGCGCCTTCGCCGACGAGGGCGTTGAGCAGGCGCTCCATCGCCGCCTTGGAAGCAGCGTCGCGCACGGATTCGCGGCGGCGTTCCTTTTCCAGACGGATCGCTTCCTCCACGAGGTCGCGGGCGATCTGCTCCACGTCGCGGCCGACATAGCCGACTTCGGTGAACTTGGTCGCTTCCACCTTCACGAAGGGCGCATCGGCCAGCTTGGCGAGGCGGCGGCTGATCTCGGTCTTGCCGCAGCCCGTCGGGCCGATCATCAGGATGTTCTTCGGCGTCACCTCGTCGCGCAGTTCGAGCGAGAGCTTCTGGCGGCGCCAGCGGTTGCGCAAGGCGACGGCAACGGCCTTCTTGGCCTCGCTCTGGCCGATGATGTGCTCATCCAGCGCGCGGACGATCGCCTTGGGGGTCAGGTTGTCTTTCATGATGTCGATGATCTCAGATGGTCTCGACCGTCACGCGGTCGTTGGTGAAGACGCAGATGTCGGCGGCGACGGCCATGGCGCGGCGGGCGATCTGCTCCGCATCGGTCTCATAGCCGTCGATCGCGCGCGCAGCGGCAAGCGCATAGTTCCCGCCCGAGCCGATCGCGGTGATCTGGCTTTCCGGCCCGCCTTCCGGCTCCAGCACGTCGCCGTTGCCGGTCAGGACCAGCAGTGTATCGGCATCGGCCACGATCATCAGCGCTTCGAGATTGCGCAGGTACTTGTCGGTGCGCCAGTCCTTGGCGAGTTCGACGGCGGCGCGCATGAGCTGGCCGCGATGCTGCTCCAACTTGCGCTCCAGTCGTTCGAACAGGGTGAAGGCGTCGGCGGTGGCGCCCGCGAAGCCCGCGATCACCTTGCCGTCGCCGATGCGGCGCACCTTGCGCGCATTGGGCTTCATCACCGTGTTGCCCATGGAGACTTGTCCATCACCGGCGATGACGGTCTTGCCGCCCTTCTTCACGCCGATGATGGTCGTTCCGTGCCACTGGATCAGGCCGTGGCTGGCCGCGCTATTATCCATGCCGCGGATATATGGCTGCATTTGCGCGGTTCAACCACCGAAGACGCACTGCGACATGTCCTATTCGCAACAAAAAACGTCCGCGAAACCGATGTGGTTCCGCGGACGTTTTTGCGGGAACGATAGTTCCCACCATTTCCCGTCAGGATCAGCTGCCGTTCGGACCGGGGCCGGTCGGGCCGCCGGGGCTGCCCATGCCGGAAGCACCCACCTGGCCGATGTTGCCGAACAGGTCTTCCAGCAGACCGCGATGGCGGCCGAGCGTGGGCGTCTTGTCGCCGTTGGGGCTGATCCGCGCGACCTGCTCCATGCCGCGCTTGTCGACGCCGACCACATTGCCGGACGCATCGAAGCGCACGCGCAGCACCGTCTGCTCCGACGTCTGCGGGCGGCGGAACGGCGGCGTCTTCACCGTCTGCGAGATGTAGTAGTAATCCTTCTCGCCGAACTGGCTGACGAAGGTCGGGCGGCCGAGGGTCTTTTCCACCGAGACGCGGTTGTCGATGCCGGGCTGTACCGAATCGAGCAGCGTCTGGTCGATCAGGTAACCGCGGTGATCGCGCACCGAAGTGCACCCTGCCGTCAGCGCAGCCAGCGCCAGCGCGATGCCTGCCGCTTTAGCCATGTGACCGTAACTGCGCATTTTCCCACTCCATTCGGGGCCAGAACCCGCCTCGGGCATTGCCACCCGGCGCAGGGCCCATATATCGGCCAGATAACGGCACCGAGCCTTATAGTCCGTCAGCCCGTCACGCAATGGGCGTTGGGGCAGGTCGATTGAATTGCCGATGAACGAAAGGTCAGACTGTCCGATGTCCCTGCTTTCCCGTCTCGTCGGCAAGAGTTCCGATCCGCGCGCCGAAGTCCGCCCGCTCTGGCACCGCGTGGTGGAGATCGCCCGCGAAAAGCCCTGGTATGCGCAGTTCGGCGTGGCCGACACCGTAGCGGGCCGCTTCGATGCGGTGACGCTGGTGCTCGCGCTCGTCATGCTGCGCATGGAGCGCGACAAACTGCTGATCGAGCCTTCCGTGCGCCTGACCGAACTGTTCGTCGAGGACATGGACGGGCAGCTTCGCCAGTCCGGCGTCGGCGATCTCGTGGTGGGCAAACGCATGGGCAAGCTGATGAGCGTGCTCGGCGGGCGCATCGGCGCGCTGCGCGAGGCCCTGCCGCAGGGCGACGCGGCGCTGGCCGAAGTGCTCGGTCGCAACATGACGCTGACCGAAGGCGCCGATCGTGTCGCTCTTGCCGGGCAGGTTCAGGCCTTGGCCCGCCAGCTCGATGCCGTTACCGACCACGACCTCATGAACGCGAGCATTACGCGATGACCGATATTCCCGCCCATACCCCCGAATTCTCCCGCCCTGTCGACATCCGCCAGGCCGAAGGCAAGGCCAGCCACGCCGTCGAAGCCGACCCCGCGGAGCGCGAGGCTCTCGCGGCCCGCTTCGGCCTCGTGCGGATCGACCGGCTCACCGCCGATCTCGAACTCGAACGCAAGGACCGCAAGGTCGAGGCGCGCGGACGGATAAAGGCCGATTACGTCCAGGCCTGCGCCGTCTCGGCCGAAGACATCGCGGTCTCGCTGGACGAGCCGGTGTTCTTCCGCTTCGTGCCGGAAACCGACGATCATGTCCCCGACGAGGAGATCGAACTCGATGCGGACGACTGCGACGAGATCGACTATGCCGGTACCCACATCGACCTCGGCGAAGCGGTGGCCCAGAGCCTGGCCCTGTCGATCGACCCGTTCCTCACCGGCCCCGAGGCCGACAGCGCGCGCAAGGCCGCCGGAATCGGCACGCCCGAGGACAACAGCCCCTTCGCGGCGCTGAAGGGGTTCGGCCAGAAGGAATGATGCGGCTCAGTTCGGCGCGATGAGCCGGTAGGCCCCGCCCATGAGCCGCGTCACTTCCTCGCGGCTCAGAACATATTGCGGCTCGTAGCCGAGGCCGGACTGCCGGGTGCGGCGCCAGAGGTCGACGTAGAGGCCCTTGTCCTGCCCGAACACCGAATGGACGTGGCGCGCCAGTTCCGCCGGGCAATCGGCGGAATAGGCGGCGCGGAACAGGCCGATATCGACCACGTAAGGCCCCACCATGACCCAGACGTGGCCGCTCCAGTGAAGCTCCTCGGCGCCGAACACCGCCGCGCCGTCCACCGCCCCGCGATGCCCGTAGACCGGCACCCCGTCCACCGAGAGCACCCCCGCCACGACATGGACCGGTGCCGAAAGGTGCCGTTCGAGCTGCACCGCCAGAGCCGCGCTCAGCCACGCCGCCATCGGCGCGTTTTCCCCGGATTCGGCCTTGGGAAAGACCTTCAGGATCTCGACCGCCGATGCCGCCAGCCGCGCCTTGTCGGCATCGGCCATCTCGTAAGCCTTGAACGCCTTGGCCTCGGCCCAGCCGTGCTGCGCGGCGACCAGCTTGCCCAGCTGGATCAGGTCTTTTGCCACTGTCATCTTGTTCGAACTTGTCCTGCTCTATCGCTCTTCGCCCGGCCCCTTAGAGGAGCTTCCCCGGCGGGCCAAGGCGCGTTTCCCGGCCTGAGCGAGTCATGACATTTGCTGTGGGGGACTTGCCGCCGCCCCGCGACGGTGAGATCACCTGCCGCAACCGCCTGCAAACAGCGAGAAAAGCCCATGCGTCTGCCTGCCCTTCTTGCCCTTTCCCTCACCGCCCTCGCCCTGCCCGCAGGCGCGCAAGTGAAGGACAGCCACGGCAACGAACTCACTGTCGGCAGGCCGCTGAAGCCGGTGGCCGACTACAACGGCGGCACCATCAGCAAGGGCCGCGCCGCCCAGTGCAGGATCGACGACGGCGCGCGGCGGGTCTGCACGTTCTATCCCCGCAACGGCGACGGCAGCTTCGCCATCGACGTGGACGGCCTTGCCTACTACGCGGACAAGACCAGCCCCTCGCGGATCGTGGTGGATTACGACAACGGCGCCCGCCTCGTGTCGCAGGGCGCCTTCACGCGCAGCAAGCGCGATCCGGCCTGCTGGGTTCAGGGAACCAGCCGCCGGATCTGCGTCTACTGAGCCTTAGAAGGCCGGAAGTACGGCGCCTTCGTACTTGCGCTGGATGAAGGCTTTGACCTCCGGGCTGCGCAGCGCGGCGACGAGCTTGGCGACGCGCGGATCGGTCTTGGCCTTCTCGGTGCCCACCACGAAGTTGACGTAAGGGCTGTCCTTGTCCTCGATCAGCAGCGCATCGCGCACCGGGTTCAGCCCGGCGTCGAGCGCGTAGTTGGTGTTGATCATCGCCAGGTCGACCTCGCCCAGCACGCGCGGCAGGGTAGCGGCCTCGATTTCCCGGAACTTCAGGTGCTTCGGGTTGGTGACGACGTCCTTCGGCGTGGCGGACATGCTCTTGGGGTCGCGGAGCGTGATGAGGCCGCCCTTGGCGAGCAGTTGCAGGGCGCGGCCGCTGTTGCTCGGCTCGTTGGGAATGGCGACAGTGGCGCCGTCCGGCAGTTCGCCGATTTTCTTCCACTTGCGCGAATAGGCGCCGAACGGCTCGACATGGATGCCGGCGATCGGCACGAGATGGGTGCCCTTGGCCTTGTTGAACTCTTCGAGATAGGGGCCGGTCTGGAAGTAGTTCACGTCGATCCGGCCTTCGGAGACCTGGACGTTGGGCTGGACGTAGTCGTTGAAGACCTTCACGTCGAGCTTGAGCCCTTCCTTGGCCAGCACCGGCTTCACGACTTCCAGGATTTCCGCATGGGGAACCGCCGTGGCGGCCACCGTCAGGACATGGGGGTCGGCGGGCGCGGCCGACTTGCCGCAACCGGCAAGCAGCAGGGAGGCGAAGGCGGCAAGGAGCAAGCGTCGCTGCATGGGAATTCCTATTTGCGGGTAAAGTGCCGGACGAGACGGTCGCCCGCGGCCTGAAGGAACTGGACGAGGACGAGCAGCAGCACGACCGTCACCAGCATGACGTCGGTCTGGAAGCGCTGGTAGCCGAAGCGGATGGCGAGGTCGCCCAGTCCGCCCGCGCCGACCGCACCGGCCATGGCGGTGAAGGAAATCAGGGAGATCGCGGTCACGGTCGCCCCGGCAATGATCCCCGGCAGGGCTTCGGGCAGCAGCGCGCGGAATACGAGGTCCCGCGTCGTGGCGCCCATGGCCTGCACGGCTTCCACCGTATTGCGGTCCACCTCGCGCAGCGCGGTTTCGACAAGGCGCGCGAAGAACGGCGCGGCGCCCACCACCAGCGGCGGGATCGCCCCCGCAACGCCCAGCGAGGTGCCCATCAGCAGGACCGTCAGCGGGATCATCACGATCAGCAGGATGATGAAGGGCACCGAACGCAGCAGGTTCACCCCGAACGCCAGTGCGCCATGGCCCAGACGGTTCTCCCAGGCCTGACCCGGCCCGGTGAGGAACAGCACGACGCCCAGCGGCAGGCCCAGCAGCACGGTGAGCGCCATCGATCCGCCGAGCATGGTCAGGGTATCGAGGCAGGCCTGGGCGATCTCCGCCCAATCGACATTTGCGAAAAAGCTGTTCATTCGACGTCGCCCTTTTCGCGCAGCGCCGCGATGGCGCGGTCGGTGTCGCCGCCCAGCAGGCCCAGCGTCAATCGTCCGAAGCTGGTGTCCTTGAGCCGGCCGATGCGGCCGTCCAGAATGATGAAGTCGGTGCCGGTATCCCGCGCGATGCGCGTCAGCACCGGGTCGAGCACGGCGCCGCCGTGAAGGGTCAGCCGTACGACGGGACCGTCGAAGCCGATCGGCTCGGCCTGTTCGCCGGACTCGTCGATCAAGGCGCGGGTCTCGCTGGCCTGTGGGCGGAGGAACACGTCGGCGACCGTCCCCGTCTCGACCGCGCGTCCGGCATGGAGCACGACCACCCGGTCGCAGACCTGACGCACCACGTCCATCTCGTGGGTGATGAACACGATCGTCAGGCCCAGTTCGCGGTTGAGATCGGCGATCAGGGTCAGGATCGAGCGCGTGGTCTCCGGATCGAGCGCGCTCGTCGCCTCGTCGCAGAGCAGGATCTCGGGATCGGTGGCGAGGGCGCGGGCGATGCCCACGCGCTGCTTCTGGCCGCCGGAAAGCTGGGCCGGATACTTGCCGCCATGATCGGAAAGGCCCACCCGCGCCAGCAGCCCCGGAACTTTCGCGGCGATCTCCGCCTTGGAGGCTCCGGCGATGCGCAGCGGCAGGGCGACGTTATCGAACACCTTGCGCGAGGAGAGCAGCCCGAAGTTCTGGAAGATCATGCCCACGCGCCGCCGCAGGGCGCGCAGCCCGGCAGGGTCCAACGCGGCGACATCGGTGCCGTCGATCAGGACACGCCCGGAAGTCGGCCGCTCCAGCCCGTTCAGCAGGCGGACCAGCGTGGACTTGCCCGCCCCGGAACGGCCGATGATGCCGAACACTTCGCCCCGCGCGATCTCCAGATCGACACCGGCGAGCGCCGCATGGGTGCCGCCGAACGCCTTGTGAACGCCTTCTAGGCGGATCATGCGCCGGTCACCGTGGTGAATGGATGGAACTGGACCAAAAAAACGCGCATTATCTCCGAACCGGCAGCAACTTGGGAAAAATGGGGCAATAGCGAAGCACGGCCCGGGCATCCAGTGCCGGGCGGGCGCCTTCCGATTCAAATTTTCTCATAGGTGGCAAAGACCCGGTTAGCAGCTTCCCGAAAACTCGACCCCTAGAAACTCGACCACTGCAGAATCGTCGTCACCAGGGCCTCCACCACCGGGTTCGATCCGCCCGGCCCGATCACCACGAAGCGGATACGGGGCAATTCCGGCAATCCGCTCCGGGTCGGCTGCACGACGAGACCGGGCGGCAGCAGCCGCGCCGAATGGGGCAGCAGGCCGATCCCCGCGCGTGCCGCCGCGCTCAGGCCGGTCAGCCCGGCACTGGTGAAGGCCACTCGCCATGTCCGCCCTGCCCGCTCCAGCGCCTCGATGGCGCGGGTGCGGGTGACGCTGGGCGGCGGATAGAGCAGAAGCGGCAGCGGCGCCTCAGGATCGATGCGGAACTCGGGGTGGGCCGACCAGACGATCGGCTCCTCCCAGGCGACCGTGCCGCGCCGGTCTCCCTCCCTCTGCTTGACGAAGATCAGATCGAGCAGGCCCGCGTCGAACGCCTCGTAGAGATTCTCGCTGAGGCCCGCGCGCAGTTCGAGATCGACGTCCGGATGGCGGCGCGCGAAGGCCGCCAGCACGTCCGGCAGGGCCGAGAGCACGAAATCCTCGCAGGCGCCGAGCCGTAACCGCCCGCGCAGCGGCACCGCCGAGAGATAGGTTTGCAGGCGCGCATGGCCGTCGAGGATCGAGCGGGCATGCGCCAGCAGCGCCTCGCCGTCCGCTGTCAGGGCCATGCTGTGGGTGCTGCGATCGATGCAGCGCCTGCCGATGCGCTGTTCGAGACGCTGGATCTGTTGGCTGACGGTCGACTGGCGCACCCCCAGAACCCGCGCCGCGCCGGTAAAGCTGCCGGCATCGGCGACGGCGACAAAAGTCTGGAGAAGATCGACGGGAACGAGGTCCATGGTCATCACAGTACATGATGACTGTTATCCATGCCATCGCAATTGCGCATGTCACCGGCCAATTCTACTTCGGGCCTGCATAGAGAAGGCCCTGCCATGACGACACCTTTTCGCTCCGCTGCCGACCTGATCGCGCGTATCCCCGTCGACCGCTTCCTGGTCCTGTTGGTCGCCACCGTAGCGCTCGCGGCCTGGCTTCCGGCCGAGGGTGTCGGCGCCGTTCTCGCCGACAAGGCCGTGGTCGGCGCCGTCGCCGCGCTGTTCTTCCTCTACGGCGCGCGGCTCGCGCCCGAGGCGATCTGGAACGGGCTTTCGAACTGGCGGCTCCAGGCGCTGGTCTTCGCCAGCACTTACGTGCTATTTCCGCTGATCGGGATCGCCGTGTCCTTCGCGGTGCGCGGCCACCTGCCGCAGGATGTCGTCACGGGACTGCTGTTCCTCTGCCTGCTCCCATCGACCGTACAGTCCTCGATCGCCTTCACCTCGATCGCGCGAGGCAACGTACCGGCGGCGCTGTGCAGCGCCTCGCTGTCCAACATGCTCGGCGTGGTGCTGACGCCGATCCTGGTATCGCAGCTCCTGCCCGCCGCGACCGGCGGCTTCTCGCTGAAGGCGCTGGAGGACATCGCCCTGCAGATCCTGCTGCCCTTCGTTGCCGGGCAGGTCGTGCGTCCATGGATCGCGGACTGGCTGAAGCGCCATCCCGTGCTGACCTCGGTGGTCGATCGCGGTTCGGTGCTGGTGGTGGTCTATGCCGCGTTCAGCGCGGGCATGGTCGCCGGAATCTGGCAGCAGATGTCGGTTCCGGGACTGGCGGCGATCCTCGGCATCTCGCTGGCAGTGCTGGCGCTGGTCATCCTGGCGACGACGCTGGCGAGCCGTGCCCTGTCCTTCCCGATCGAGGACGAGATCGCCGTGGTCTTCTGCGGCTCGAAGAAGAGCATGGCAGGCGGCATCCCGATGGCGACGATCCTGTTCCCAGGCCATGCCGTGGGGCTGATCGTCCTGCCGCTGATGCTGTTCCATCAGGCCCAGCTGTTCGTCTGCGCGACGATGGCCCGCCGCTATGCGCGCCGGGACGCAGAAGCTGCGCTGCGCGAACTGCCCGCCTAGAGCAGGTTTCAATCTGACTGTGTCAGCCCGACTGCTCTAGGTTCTTGGTTTACCGCATTTTCCGAGTCATCAGGTGATACCACCTGATTAGAAAATGCTCTAAATCCCCAGCCGCTTGCGATACAGCCCCACCAGCGCCAGCGCGGTCACGGCCACGATCGCGCCGAGGATCATGTCGCTCAGGTAATGCGTACCCTCGACCGGCGTGGACAGCAGCATCAACGCATTGAGCGTCAGAAGCGGCCAACGCAGCGACGGCACCCGCCAGGCGGCGACAATGTAGAGCACCGCCGCCGCCGTATGGAAGCTCGGCGCCGAGACCAGCCCGCGCAGTTGCCCCAGGTCCACCACATGCACCGAATGGGCGCGCAGGGCCGGGATCAGGCCCGGCTGCCACAGTTCGCTCTCGGGCATGTAGGTGATCGGTCCGTGCCACAGGTACGAGAACGGCCCGACGGCGGGCATCAGGCTGAACAGGCAGAGGGTGATGAAGGCCGCCAGCCAGAACGTCGCCAGGAAGTGATAGGCGCGGTCGTGGCGCCCCGTCCACGCCGCCACCCCCAGCAATAGCGCGGGCGTGACGTAGATGCTGCGGTAGACTGCCGTTCCCAACACCTGAAGCACGGGATGGGCGGCGACGCACCTGTACCAGCCGATCCAGTCGAAGCCGAGCGCAAGGTCGATCCGGTGCAACTTCGCATCGGCATAGCCATGGGTCAGGCCCGAGACCGGATAGCTCGCCGTCGCCCCCATCAGCGAGATCAGCACGAACAGCGCGGCATACTCGCTGAAACGCGCCAACGGCGCGGCATGACGCCAATTGCTCCGCGGCAGGGCGAAGCGCACTCCCAGCGCCAGCAGACCGGCGACGAAGAACGGCAGGTTGCTCGCCCGCCAGGGATCGATGCGCAGTTCCGCAAGATGCATGAACGCATAAAGGGCCGCCAGACTGGCCGCCATGGCAAGGAACAGATGGCGCCGCAGCAGCGACCAGCCCTCTCCCGGAAACGACGCCACGGCAGCGGCCGTCGCGGCAGCGGACGTTGCGACATCCGCCGCCGGGACAACGGCAGAACCCGGCGCGACCGCTCCATGCGGGATCGCAGCCGAGGAAGAGGGAACGGACCACGACCGCTGTGTCATTGTCATTTCATACTATCCAGGCAGACTATACGCGCGGATCACCCGGCGCGGCGACCAACCCCAATTTCGATTAAGCGCCCATGAACCATGGCTTGGGGAAATGCGACATCTTTGCGTGACCCGTGCCGCCCGTTAGCCAATGGGCTCACCGCAAGACCGTTTGCCGAAACACCGGTCATCGAACGGCCCCTTGCGATTCAGCGAGGTCGAAACCACGTTGCTGCCGTCAACGAGGTAGATCATCCCCATGAAGAAAATCGGTTTCCTGTCCTTCGGGCACTGGTCCCCATCGCCCGCCTCGGGCGCCCGCTCGGCCGCCGACGTGCTGCTCCAGTCGATCGACCTTGCGGTCGCCGCGGAGGAACTCGGCGCGGACGGCGCCTATTTCCGCGTGCACCATTTCGCGCAGCAGCTTGCATCGCCCTTTCCGCTGCTGGCGGCGGTCGGCGCGAAAACCCGCCGCATCGAGATCGGCACCGGCGTCATCGACATGCGTTACGAAAATCCGTTCTACATGGCGGAAGATGCCGGTGCGGCCGATCTCATCAGCCAGGGCCGCCTGCAACTCGGCATCAGTCGCGGTTCGCCGGAGCAGGTGATCGACGGATGGCGCTACTTCGGTTTCGCCCCCGCAGAGGGTGAAACCGACGCGGACATGGGGCGCCGCCATGCCGAAGTCTTCCTGGAACTGCTCAAGGGACAGGGCTTTGCCCAGCCGAACCCCAGCCCGATGTTCCCCAATCCGCCCGGCCTGCTCCGCCTGGAGCCGCATTCGGAAGGGCTGCGCGAACGGATCTGGTGGGGATCCGGCGCCGATGCCACCGCCGTCTGGGCGGCGAAGATGGGCATGAATCTCCAGAGCTCCACCCTCAAGGCCGACGAAAGCGGCGAGCCTTTCCATGTCCAGCAGGCCCGACAGATCCGCGCCTATCGCGAGGCGTGGAAGGAAGCCGGTCATGCCCGCGAGCCGCGCGTTTCGGTGTCCCGCTCGATCTTCGCCCTGATGAACGATCAGGACCGCGCCTATTTCGGCCGCGGTGACAGCAGCGATCAGGTCGGGATCATCGACAACATGCGCGCCGTGTTCGGGCGCTCCTATGCAGCGGAACCCGATCGCCTGATCGAGCAGCTCCGCGCGGACGAGGCGATCGCCGAAGCCGATACGCTGCTGCTCACCGTGCCGAACCAGCTCGGGGTCGCCTATAACGCCCACGTTTTGGAAGCGATCCTCACCCATGTCGCTCCGGCCCTGGGCTGGCGCTGAGATCGTTGCTCCGAAACGATCGAATTACCGGTAAGTGCAGGAAAACATGCCATATTCCATCAGGTAGCGGGCAGCGATCATGACCGCGCATGTTTCCCTCGGGAAACGTTTGCATGTTTTTGACGATCTGCCGCAAAATTATCTCGCATGGACGTCAGACCCCCCGAAAGGGGGGCTTGCCGCCTATGTTCACTATACGCCATTTGCTGCCTTGCCCGGCAGGAGAAACCGCAATTCCCCCCCCCGAGACAGCGGCCAGCGAATGTGCAGGTAAAGGAAAGGTCCTGATCGTCGACGACGATCCGGGCGTGCGTGACGCACTGTGCTCGCTGCTGCGGGTGGAAGGCCATGCGGTCACCTGCTTCGCCTCTGCCGGCGCCCTGCTCGATTCGACGCTTCCCGATACCGCGTGCTGCATCGTTGCGGACATGAGGATGCCCGGAATCAACGGGCTGGAATTGCTGGAACGCCTGAAGCAGCGCGGCGAGCCGGTTCCCGTAATCTTCCTGACCGGTTATGCCGACGTTCCACTTTCGGTCCGCGCGATGAAGGCGGGTGCCGTCGACTTCCTCTCCAAGCCCTGCAACGAGGACGACCTGCTGGGCGCGGTGGACCAGGCGCTGGAACGGGACCATGCCCGCCGCACCGCTGCGCGGCAGCGACAGGCGGTGGGGCAGCGCTTCGACACGCTAACCCCGCGCGAACGGCAGGTCATGGCCTGTGTGGTGCGGGGGCTGATGAACAAGCAGATCGCTTGGGAACTGGAGATCAGCGAGATCACGGTGAAGCTCCACCGCTCCAGCCTGATGCGCAAGATGCAGCTGCGCTCGGTGCCCGATCTCGTCCGCGCCTCGCAGGCGCTGGACCCGGCGGTGGCGTAAGAAGGCTTACTTCGCTCCCAGCTTCTGAAGGCGCCGGGGCAGTTCTGCCGCCACCTTGCGCTGCTGATGCGGCTGCGCTTTCTTTCAAGAGCGGCATTCCGGCTTGGTCCTGCCGCAACCCCGGCACCAGCCGGTCTTGCCGTCGAACACGCAGAGTTCGATGCAGGGGGACTTCATGCCGGGTGCATCTCCACGGTCAGGTGGCCCAGTTCGTGGACCGGTCGCAGGCGCTGGCGGATCGTCTCGCCCGAAAGGCCCGGCGCGGCGACCACGCTGACGATCCCGGCATGGACTTCCGGCCCGACGCGCCAGACGTGAAGGTCGGTAATCCGCGCATCCCCCGGCCCTTCCACCAATTCGCGCATTTCCCCGGCGACATGTTCGTCGGCGGTATCGAGCAGGATCGCCGCCGTGTCGCGCAGCAGGCTCCACGACCAGCGCGCGATTACCACGGCGCCGACAATCCCCATCGCCGCATCCATCCAGACCCAGCCGAGATAGCGCCCGGCCAGCAGCGCGGCGATGGCAAGCACCGAAGTCAGGGCATCGGCCAGAACATGGACGTAGGCGGAACGCAGGTTGTTGTCGTGCCCATGCCCATGGCCGTGATGATGGCCGCCATGATGATCGTGGTCATGATGGTGGTGATGACCATGCGCGTGCCCGCCGCCAAGCAGGAAGGCGCTGGCGATATTCACCAGCAGGCCGACCACCGCGATCCAGGTGGCAGTGCCGAAAGCGACGGTCGTGGGTTCCAGCAACCGCAGCACCGATTCCGCGCCGATGCCGATGGCGACGATCCCCAGCACCAAAGCCGAGGCGAAACCGGCCAGATCGCCGACTTTGCCGGTGCCGAAGCTGAAGCGCGGGTTGCTGGCATGGCGCCGCGCGAAAGCATAGGCCCCGGCAGCCACCGAAAGCGCCCCGGCATGGGTCGCCATGTGGAACCCGTCGGCCAGCAGCGCCATCGAGCCGGTCCAGTATCCGGCAACGATTTCGCCCACCATCATGGCCGCCGTCAACGCCACGACCCAGAGCGTCCGGTGCGCGTTCTCGTCATGGGCGGCGCCGAGGAATACGTGATCGTGCGTATGTCCCGCCGGATCGATGGTCATTTCAGTCCGTCCTATTTCGCATAGCGGCGAATCACCGCCAGCAGTTCTTCGGCCCCCTCGGCCCGCTCCGCGTCGGTCAGGCCCGGACGCGAGACATGCGCTTCGAGGTGGTCGGCGATGATCTCGTCCATGAGCCCGTTCACGGCGCCGCGCACGGCGGCAACCCGGTGGAGCACCGTCGCGCAGGAGGCGTCCCCGGTAAGTTCGCGTTCCACCGCTGCGACCTGACCGGCAATCCGGCGCACCCGCGCGATGAGGCTGTCCTTCGATTCGTGGAGATGTGACATACCCATACCCCCTATCCCTATTTTCCGGAGCGTCAAGCACAGCCAGCCACCGCCCAATTGAAGAAATCCCGGTCGGCGACGCTTGAATGCCGGATTATCCTGCCGAAATAGGCGGTTCGAACCTGGAGGCCGCATTTCGGATGCCCGCGAAGAATCCCTATTACCAAGGCCCCGTCACCGACCATTTCGACGGGGTGCGCTTCCACAACCTGCACGGCGAACCGGAAACCGACCGCTCCCTCGGCGAAGTGCTCAAGTGGCGGCGCAGCGCGCCCGACAATCCCTGGCCCAAAGCCACGCCGGTCATCCCGGTGGTGCCGGACGCGCGGGTGGAGGGCCTGCGCGTCACCATGGTCGGCCATGCCACGCTGCTGATCCAGATCGGCGGCTGCAACCTGCTGACCGACCCGGTCTGGTCCGACCGCGCCAGTCCCGTAAACTTCGCCGGGCCGAAACGCGTGAACTTGCCCGGCATCGCGCTGGAAGACCTGCCGCCGATCGACGCGATCCTGCTCTCGCACAACCACTACGATCACCTCGACATTGCGACCCTGAAGGCGCTCCACGCCCGCCACCGTCCGCTGATCGTCACCCCGCTCGGCAACGACGCCATCGTCCGCCGCCGGATTCCCGACGCGCGGATCGCCACCGGCGACTGGGGCGATGCGATTGCCGTGAACCCTGCGGTGAAAGCCCATGTCGTCCCCGCCCTGCACTGGTCCTCGCGCGGGCCGAGGGACCGGCGCATGGCGCTGTGGTGCGGCTTCATGGTCGAGGCAGCCGGGAAGCTGGTCTATTTCGCAGGCGACACCGGCTACGGCACCGGCGCGATATTCCGCCGCCTGCGCGCCGGGTTCGGTCCCGTGGACGTGGCGATCCTGCCGATCGGCGCCTACGATCCCCGCTGGTTCATGGCCGCCCAGCATACCGACCCCGAGGAGGCGATCCGCATCATGCTCGACCTCGACGCCCGCGCCGCGCTCGGCATGCACTGGGGCACTTTCAAGCTGACCGACGAACCCTGGCAGGACCCCGCCGATCGCCTCAAGGCCGGCCTGCTCGCCCAAGGTATCGATCCGCAGCGGTTTGCCGCCTTGCTGCCCGCGCAGGTCGCCGAATTTTGAGGAAATCCGCCCTGCCGCCCTGTGTCGACGTCCATACGCGGGTGCTCGTACTCGGCAGCCTGCCGGGGGAGCGCTCGCTCGCCGCGCAGGAATATTACGCCCATCCTTCCAATGCCTTCTGGTGGCTGATCGGAGAAGTCCTCGGCGAAAGCGGCTTGCCGCAGCGGCCTTACGAGGAGCGCCTGCCCCGTCTGTTGGCGCATGGACTGGGCCTCTGGGACGTGATCGAGAGCGCCAGCCGGAAGGGCAGCCTAGACACCGCGATCCGCGATGCGGAGCACCGCGACCTCACTCTCTTCGCACGAAGCCTTCCGAACCTCCGCGTCATCGCCTTCAACGGCAAGAGCGCCGCCGAGCGCGGTCGCAGGCAGCTTGGCGGCTCAAATCCGGCAGGAAAACCGCCCTGGGACCTCCTCGACCTGCCTTCTTCCAGCGCCGCCCATGCGAGTCTGAGCCGGGTGGACAAACTGTCCATCTGGAAGCGGTTGCAAGCCTATCTGGCATGACTACCTTCGGGAACGCACACGACAAAGGACTCAAAGATGACCCTGACCGGACGCGAGATGCGCACGCATATCGACAAGGACGGAACGCTGACGCTCTCGCTGGAAGAGGTCACGCTCGGCGAGCCGGGCGACGATGAGATCATCGTGCGGGTGGAAGCGGCCCCCATCAACCCCAGCGATCTCGGCCTTCTCATCGGCCCGGCCGATCTCGCCACGCTCGCGGCGTCGGACGACGGCGCCTTGCGCTTCCAGGTCCCCGAAAGCCGGCTGCCGAGCATGAGCGGACGGATCGGCCAGTCGCTACCGATCGGCAACGAAGGCGCGGGCACGGTGATCGCAGCGGGCAGCAACGCCAAGGCGCTGGAAGGCAAGCGCGTCGGCATGATCGGCGGCGGCATGTACGCCGACTACCGCAGGATCGCGGCGAAAGACGTCGTGCCGCTCCCCGAAGGCGCCAGCGCTGCCGACGGCGCCGCGATGTTCGTGAATCCGCTGACCGCCCTCGGCTTCGTCGAGACGGCCCGCCGGGAAGGCCACAAGGCCATCGTCCATACCGCCGCCGCCTCCAACCTCGGACAGATGCTCCAGAAGGTCTGCCTCGCGGACGGCATTCCGCTCGTCAACGTGGTGCGCTCGCCGGAGCAGGCATGGATCCTGCGCGACATCGGCGCACAGCATGTCGTCAACAGCCGCGACGAGGACTTCATCGAACAGCTCACCGCCGCGATCCGGGAAACCGGCGCGACGATCGCCTTCGACGCCATCGGCGGCGGCACGCTGGGCAGCGACATCCTGCGCGCGATGGAACGCGCCGCGGTCGAAAGTTCCAGCAGCTACAGCCGCTACGGCTCGGACACCTTCAAGCAGCTCTACATCTACGGCGCGCTCGATCTGGCGCCGACCACGCTCAACCGCATGACCTTCGGCTTCCAGTGGGCGGTCGGCGGCTGGCTGCTCTTCCCGTTCCTGCAGAAGGCCGGGCCGGAAGTGATGGCTCGCTTCCGCACGCGGGTGCTGGACGAACTCACGACCACTTTCGCCATGCGATACACCGAAGTCGTCGGCCTGGCCCAGGCCCTGCAACCCGATATCCTGCGCCGGTACGAGCGCAAGGCTACCGGCGAGAAGTTCCTGATCGATCCCCGGCTGGGATAAGCGCGGCAACCAGGGGGCGGGGGCTGGACATCCGCCGGGTCAGGATCGAAGACGGCTGTCATGAAATTCAGCCGTTCCGACCTGGCGGACTTCGCCTATTTCCTGGCCATCGCCCGCAATCGCAGCTTTCGCCGCGCCAGCCTTGAACTGGGGATCAGTGCCTCCGCGCTTAGCCATGCCCTGAAGGGACTGGAAGACCGGCACGGCGTGCGCCTGCTCAACCGGACCAACCGCAGCGTCACCCTCACCACGGCGGGCGAAGCCTTCCGTGACGCCATCTCCGAGCACTTCGACGCCATCGACCATGCCGCCGAAGTGCTCAACCGCTTCCGCGACGCGCCGGCCGGGCGCATCCGCCTCAACGTGCCCGAAGACGCCGCTGAACAGATCCTCGCCCCGGTGCTGCCGACCTTCGTCGAGCGCTATCCCGACATCGAGATCGACCTCTCGATCGACAACCGCATGGTGGACGTGATCGAGCAGGGTTTCGACGCCGGCATCCGCTATGGCGGCACCGTGCCCGAGAACATGATCGTCCAGCGGCTTTCCCCGCCGCTGCGCTGGGTCGTGGCCGGCTCGCCCGCCTATTTCGAGCGCTTCGGCGTACCGCAAGTGCCACAGGACCTGATGCGCCATCGTTGCATGAAAATCAGGCTCGGCAACGACCGCATCTACCACTGGGAGTTCGAGAAAGGCGAGGAATCCGAAGTCATCGCGGTGCCGGGGCCGATCACCATAGGCAACTCGCAGATCGGCCTGCACATGGCCCGCAGCGGCGCCGCCCTGATCTATGCGACGGAACCGACGATCGCGCCGGACGTGGCATCCGGAAGGCTGCGCGTGGTGCTGGACGAGTGGGGATCGATGGGCGGCGCCTTCCACGTCTACTATTCCAGCCGCCGCCAGCTTCCTTCCGGTTTGCGCCTGCTGATCGACCTCATCCGCGAGATGCGCCCCCTGGGGTTCTGATATCTGCAATGATGAATTTCATTCATCACCCTATTCGACGCGCGCGGGGATGATCTCCATTCCCTTGCGGCCTATCTGGGGCTGCGTGGCGGTTCCTGCCGTCTCCTCCCTCTCTCCCCGATCAAGGAACAAGCAACGATGACGAAAGCATATGGTGCCGTCACCGAGAAGACGCCGCTCGTGGCGCTGGACATCGAACGCCGCGCGCCCGGCGCGCACGACGTCGCGATCGACATCGCCTATTGCGGCGTCTGCCATTCCGACCTTCACCAGGCCCGCGGCGAATGGGCCGGCACGCTCTACCCCTGCGTTCCGGGCCACGAGATCGTCGGCACCGTCAGCGCCGTCGGCAGCGAAGTCTCCGCCTTCAAGGTCGGCGACACGGTCGGCGTCGGCTGCATGGTCGACAGCTGCCAGCACTGCTCCTCCTGCGACGAAGGTCTGGAACAGTATTGCGAGAACGGTTTCACCGGCACGTACAACGGCCAGACCGCCGATGCCCCCGGCCACACGCTGGGCGGCTATTCGCAGAGCATCGTCGTCAGCGACAAATTCGTGCTGAAGATCAGCCACCCCGCCGAACAGCTCGCCGCCGTGGCGCCGCTGCTCTGCGCGGGCATCACCACCTGGTCGCCGCTGCGCCATTGGAACGTAGGCCCGGGCAAGAAGGTCGGCATCGTCGGCATCGGCGGTCTCGGCCATATGGGCGTGAAGCTCGCCCATGCCCTCGGCGCCCATGTCGTGGCTTTCACCACGTCCGAGAGCAAGCGCGAAGCCGCGCTGGAACTCGGCGCCGATGAAGTCGTCGTCTCGCGCAATGCGGACGAGATGGCCGCCCACGCGAACAGCTTCGACTTCATCCTCAACACCGTCGCCGCCAGCCACGACCTCGACGCCTTCACCGCGCTGCTCAAGCGCGACGGCACGATGACGCTGGTGGGCGTTCCCGAGCATGCGCACCCCTCGCCGAACGTCGCGGCACTGATCTTCCGCCGCCGCGCGATCGCCGGCTCGCTGATCGGCGGCATCGCCGAAACGCAGGAAATGCTGGACTTCTGCGCGGAGAAGGGCGTCGTCTCCGATATCGAGATGATCGACATCAAGGATATCAACGAGGCCTACGACCGCATGGTCAAGAGCGACGTGAAGTACCGCTTCGTGATCGACAACGCCACGCTGGCGAACTGATCGGTTCCCTGGACGGCCCCGGCGCGCTTCGCGTCGGGGCCGTCCCTCGGTTGGCGCTTGACGGCGCGGCCTGTCGGTGTTGAATCGGCCCTGTGACCGATAGCCCGACCGATAGCCCCCAAGATTCCAAGACCGAAGCCAAGGCGAAAGCCGAGGCCCGCGCCGACGAAGCCGCCGCGATCCGGCGCCGCTGGATCACCCTCGGCGAAGTGCTGACGGTGATTGCCGTCACGATTTCCGGCCTGACGCTCTGGAACAACTGGAGCCAGCGCAGCGAGACCGAAGCCTCCAAGAGCGCCGATGCCCGCCGTGCCTCGACACGGGCGGCGATGCTCGTGCTCACGGCATCCGGCTCCGGCGACGATCTCGTCCTGAAGCCCGCCTCCGCCGACCAGTCCGTCCAGAGCCAGCGCGTGACTTTCCCGAGCGCGCTCGCCCTGTCGCCCGCCGAAACCACCGGCGAACCCCGAATCGAAGCCGCGTGGTTCGAACGCGCGCTGAAGAAGGCCCGCAAGGAAGCGAGGCTGCCCGACGATAGCCGCGGCGACGAACGCCTGCCGGTGCTCGTCACCACCCGCTTCCTGGTCGACGGCGCCTCGCACGAGGACTTGGCGGTCTACGACATCGGCTACAGCATCTCGGGCCACTGGCTGGGCGGCCACAGCATCACCCTGCGCGGCGTATCGCTGGTTTCGCATGTCCGCGAGCACGGCGCACAGGCCGCACTCGATGCCCGTTGGAACAAGTTGCTCCCGGCGAAACCCGCTTCCGACAAGTAATCGACGATTTCACCGCCGGGTGATTCCACCCGGCTTGAAAATGCGTGTCGGTTTTATCGCATTTTCCGAGTCACCGGGTAATTCCACCCGGCTTGAAAATGCTCTAGCGCGCCCCCCATGCAAAGACCTTGGCGCACCATCCTGTTCCTCTGGCTCGTTGGGGTGCTTGCCGCCGCGCAGCTTGCGAAATTCTCCACGATCGCACCGCTGCTGCGCGCCCGCTTCGCACTGACCCTGCCTGAAACCGGCCTGCTGATCTCGTTGCTCGAAGTGGGCGGCGCGACGCTGGGGTTCGTGGCGGGGCTGACATTGGGCTGGATCAGTTTCCGCCGGTCGCTGATCGGCGGCATGGCGATATTGGCCGCGATGAGTCTGCTGGAAGCCGTGACGACCGATCCCACCCTGCTGTTCGTCGCACGGGCGGCAGAAGGTATCGGCTATCTGCTCGTCGTCATTGCCGCGCCCACCGCGATCGCCGCCGTCGCCGACGATCGCAGCCGTCCCCGCGCGCTGGCCTTGTGGAGCACCTTCGTTCCCGTTGGCATCGCGATCGGCAGCGCCGTGACCGGAAGCGGCGCGGCATTTCTGGGTCTCGGAGGCATCCTGATGCTCTGGGCCGTCCTGCTGTCCCTGGCCATCGCGCCCGCCTCGCGTCTCCATCTCGGCCATGGCGGCACGCGGCAGATCGTCCTGCCCGCCCCAGCCGCCTGGATCTCGACTTTCGCCTTCGGAATTTACACCTTGTTCCTCTGTGCGCTGACCATGCTCCTGCCCAGCTTCCTGACCGAAATCCACGGCGCGACGCTGGGCGAGGCCGGACTTGTCGCATCGCTGGCCTCGCTCTCCGCCCTGCCCGCTTCGGGGCTGGCCGTCCTCCTGATCCGAAACGGCAGCCTTGAAGCCCGGCGGCTCCTCCTCATCGCCGCTCCCGCACTGGCGGTGACCGCTTTGCTGGTCCCGCCTGCCTTCGCCGCCTCGACCGGGCTTGCCGCAACGAGCGCGGTCGTGGTTGCCGCCGTACTCGTCAGCGGCCTCGTCCCGCCGCTGATGTTCGCCCGGCTGCCGGTCCTCGCCGGTGCGGCAAGTCCACACGATCCGCGCATCGCGACAGCCAACGGCCTGCTGACCCAGTTCGGTGCCGGAGGCGCGCTGCTCGGCCCGCCGCTGGGCGGCCTGATTGTCGAAGGCTGGGGTTGGACGGCACTCGGCGGCGCAATCGCCTTGCTGGCACTGCTGATGCTCGCATTGCTCGGCTTCGCGGAAGGGGCAGCGAAAAGTTGGCCACCGAAATAGGCCGTGCACATATTGTTTCGGTTTGGCATCGGAACTGCCGGTCACCCGCTCTATTCGGCCATGCCACTGTAGATAAATCAAGAAAAACTGGCACAAAAGTATTGCACCGTGAGGATTACGGTGTTTGTTATCTGTTCGGGTAGGCACTCAAAAACAGGCGGGTAACACATCGATATGCCACAAGAAGCGCTTCTGGAACTCACCACCGATATCGTTACGGCTCATGTCGGCAACAATGCCGTCTCGACGGAACAGCTCCCGCAACTGATCGCTTCGGTATATGCCTCGCTCGCAGGCCTGGGCGAGGCGCCGGAGGTCATCGAAGAGCAGATTTCACCTGCCGTTTCGATCCGTTCTTCGGTCAAGCCGGATGCCATTACTTGCCTGGAATGCGGCACCAAGCTGAAATCGCTGAAACGCCATCTTCTGACCACGCATGGCCTTACTCCGGAAGACTATCGCGCACGCTGGAACCTGAAGCCGGACTATCCGATGGTCTGCAGCGACTATGCCGCCAAGCGCCAGGCCCTTGCCATGGAAATCGGTCTCGGCAAGAAGGGCGGCCGCAAGCCGAAGGCCGCGCCTCAAGCAGAAGTCGCAGCCGAGAAGCCCAAGCCAAAGGGGCGCCGCAAGCTCGGCATCGCGGCCAACTGATTTCATCGCTAACGGCAAGTCATCGCCAGTAAAAAGGGGCGTTTCCGCACTTAGCGGAAACGCCCCTTTTTACGCCTGCCGGATTTCTCAGAACAGACCGTCGTCGAAGTCGTCATCATCGAAGTCGAACGGGTCGGAACTCGGCGCGGCTTCGGCGCCGGGCTGGAATGCGCGATGCACTTCGCGTTCGCGCGCCATCGTATAGCGCGCCGCGACCGATCCCAGCAAAGCGCCGAAGGCAGCTTCGCCCGCTTCCGGAATTTCCTCAGCCTCGCGGCCGAGGCCGGAAAGCCGTTCGGCAATCGCCGCCAGCGGACCGCCCACATCGTCCTCGCAGTCGATCGCGCCGGTGGTCTCTTCCAGGATCGCAGTTACGGAAACCGCGCCTTCGTCGAGGTCCGACAGGCCGGAACGCATGCGTTCGCCGCCCTCGCGGATGCAGCCCAGCGATTCCGTCAGCGCCGCGCCGGCATCGGCGGGAGCGTCCTCCTCCGAACCGCGAATGACGGCGGCGGCGGCGGTCAGCCCGTCGAATGACTGGGCAATGCCCGAAGCGATCGTTGCCAGAGTGGCTGCGAAACCGCGAATTTCGGACGCGACCACGGCCAGCCCGCGCCCTTCGGGACCCATGCGATAACAGCGCAGGTCGGTGTTCCAGGCCATTTGCTGCACGTCGCTGGTGATGCGGTGAACCGTCGCCAGTCGCTGCGTCAGATTTTCGGCGGTCGTCGAAGCAAGCCCGCTCAGGCGGTTCGAGCGTGCATCGGCCTCCCGCAAGCGTTCGGTGACGCTCGCCACGTCAGCCACGCTCCGCTCCAGCCGGTGGAGGAACACGCCGTCCCCCTCCCCGTCCCCGCCTTCCCGCAATTCGAGCAGGCTGGCCGCACTCGGGCCGATGCCGCGCAAGCTGCCCGTGAGCAACCGCGATTCCCGCTGGAACGTCTCCAGGGTGTCCGCCGCCTGCGCCGAAATCAGCGCCACGGCATGGTCTGCGATTACCGCCGCGACATCCGCCGAAAGGTCGCCGGGAGCGGCAATGAAGGCCTCGATATCGACCAGTCCGTCGGCCAGATGCTCCAGGCGCTGCCGCGTACTGTCGCCGACCTGGAGCGCGCCGAGCGCGGTGCCGACTTGTGCGCGGATATGGCGAGCGACTTCGGCGATCCGCAAGGCGCGCTCGGCTAGATCGATCTGGTGCCGCTGCAAGGCCACCGCATCGTCAGACAGCTTGCGCGGGATATGCGGGATCACCAGAGCGCATTCCCCGGCGAGTTGGCGCTCAACCTCGAACATGGCGGGCACGGCTTCGGCCAGCCAGGCGATCTCGCGCGAGAGGCCCTCCATTTCGGTTTCGCCGAGGTCCAGCTTGACGAACATAGTATCGGCAAAGCCGGAGAAGTCGCCCGACCCGGCCGCCGCCACCTTGATGTTGAGGCCGCAGATCCGCAGGAAGCTGAGCGTGCGGTTGACTTGGTCGATCTGGTGCGAAAGCGCCCCACTGGCCTGCTCGATCGAGACGAGCGCGGCTTTGCGCGTCGCCTGGATCTCGGGCAACTGCATCAGCCGGTCGGCCGTGCCGCGCATATTGCCCACGGCGGCATCGGCGGCGTCGCGCTCGAAGGCGTTGGTCACGTTCTCGAGCGCCCCGATCAGGCCCTCGACGATCTCGTAGGCCCGCGCCAGCGCCGTGCCCGCCGCCACGAAGCGCGCGTCGAGACCCGCCGCGATGGCGGCGATGGCCTCGCTCAGTTCCGCGAGCGAAGGTCCGGTGGCGGATGCCAGCACAGGTTCGGGGGCATAGGCGATATCGGTCATCGGAAATCTCTGTTCTGGGCCATGTTCTGGCATCGTCATTATCGGTTGGTCGCCGCCAGCAGTTCACGGGCGATGGAACCGAGCGGGATCACCCGGTCCGCCGCGCCGCGGGCGATGGCTTCCCTGGGCATGCCGAAGACGATCGAGGTCGCCTCGTCCTGCGCGAAAGTGCGGGCACCGGCCTGCTTCATTTCCAGCAGGCCCCGCGCGCCGTCGTCGCCCATGCCGGTCATGATGACGCCCACTGCGTTCGAGCCCGCCGAACGCGCGGCCGAGCGGAACAGCACGTCCACCGAAGGACGATGGCGCGAGACCAACGGACCATCCTTGACCGAAACGTGATAGCGCGCGCCCTGGCGTTCGAGCATCAGGTGCTTGCCGCCCGGCGCGATCAGCACATGGCCGCGCAGCACCGGATCACCGTCGACGGCTTCCTTCACGTCGACTTCGCAGAGGCCGTTCAGGCGCTTGGCGAAGGCGCGGGTGAAGTTCTCGGGCATGTGCTGCACCACGACGACGCCCGGCGCATTGGCGGGCAGCGCTTCCAGCACTTCGCGCAAGGCTTCGGTGCCGCCGGTCGAGGCACCGAGGCAGACCACCATCTCGGTGGTGCGGCTCATTGCCCGTCCGCTCGGCGGCGGCAGCACGGCATCGGCGGTGAGCTTCTTGGCCGGACCTTCCGGCTTTGCCTCGCGCACCGCGGGCCGTCCGCGCACGCGGGCGCGGGAAGCGCCCTTCACCACGTCGCGGATCTGGAGATTGTGCTCGGCGAGATGGTCGGCCACGCCGATGCGCGGCTTCAGGATCACGTCCACCGCGCCCGCTTCCATCGCCTGGAGCAGCGTTTCGGAGCCTTCCTCGGTCAGCGAGGAGCACATGACCACCGGCACCGGGCACTGCGACATCAGCTTGCGCAGGAAAGTAATGCCGTCCATGCGCGGCATCTCGACGTCGAGGGTGATGACATCGGGCACTTCCTCCTGGATGCGGCGCGCCGCGCTGAACGGATCGGGCGCGGAGCCGATCACCTCGATCTCCGGGTCTTCCTGGAGGATCGCGGTCATCGTCTGGCGCACGCTGGCGGAATCGTCGATCACGAGGACGCGGATCTTCTTGTTCGCGAGCATCGCCTCAGCCCTTCCGGAACACGGTGTTGGCCACTTGCGTCAGCGGCAGGTCGTGTCCGGTGATCGATTCCGAATGGCCGAGGAACAGGTGGCCGCCCGGCTTGAGGCAATCGACGAGCCGCGAAACCACCTGCTTCTGGGTCGGCTTGTCGAAATAGATCAGCACGTTGCGGCAGAAGACCAGATGCATCGGCTCGCCCACCGGATAGCGATCGTCCATCAGGTTGAGCCGGGCGAAGCCGATCGCGCTGCGCAGCGCCGGCACCATGCGCACGTCGCGCCGCGCCGCATCGCGCGGGAACATCACGTATTTGCGCTGGAGAGCATCGGGCACCGGATCGACCAGCTCGCGTGGATAGATGCCGGTGCGCGCGGTTTCGAGCACGTCCGTATCGAGGTCGGTGGCGAGGATGCCGTAAGCCGGGCCGCCCTGCGTCTCGGCATGATCGTCCAGCACCATGGCCAGGGTATAGGGTTCCGGCCCGGTCGAGCAGGCCGCACTCCAGGCACGGATCGTGCGGACGCCGCGCGCGGTCATCTCCGGCAGGATCACCTTGCTCAGGTAATCGAAATGACCCGGCTCGCGGAAGAAATCGGTCTTGTTGGTAGTGACCGCATTGATCAGCGACAGCCCCTCCTCCGCGAGATTTTCCGTGGCGAAGATATAGTCGCAGTAGTCGTCGAGGGTCTGCGCGCCGGTCGCGCGCTGGCGGCGGCGCAGGCGGCCTTCGAGCATGGTCTTCTTGCTCTCGGGCATCTTGATGCCGGAATATTCGTAGATGTAGGCCGCCAGCCGCGCGAAGTTGCGCTTGCTCATCGGGTCGCTGGCATGCGGGTTCCCGGCGGGCGAACTGCGAGTGGCTAAGGCGGCTGCGGTCATCTGTGCGGCTCCGGAATCAAGGGGTTCGTCAGGCAGCGGCGGCGGAGAGGCGCGAGGCTTCCTCCGCCGAGAAGATGCGCGCCATGTCCACCAGCACGGTGAAGCCTTCTTCGCGCTTCACCACGCCGCCGATATATTCGGAAGGCCAGCGCACCCCGACGTCGGGCGCGCCGCCGATCTGGTCGCCGCGGAAGCTGGTGACCTCGATCACGCGGTCCACCACCAGCCCGAGCGTGAGCACGCGGTCTTCCAGCGGAATGTCCACCACCAGGATGCGCGTCGCCGGGGTCGGCTCCGCCGGCGGCAATCCAAGCCGCAGGCGGAAGTCGATCGTCGTCACGCCCTCGCCGCGCATGTCGGTAAGGCCGAGCAGGTAGTCCGGGCCGCCCGGAATGCGGAAGGCTTCGCGGTGGTCGAGGATCTCGCGGACCAGCGCCACCGGCACCGCGAAGATCTCCGCCCCCAGACCGAACGTGACCGCCTGGATTTCCTGCTCCCGGCTCATGCCGCGTGCATCCCGAATGCGTCGTCGTGGTCGTCCGGACCGCCCATGGCGAGGTCCAGCGCGAAGCCGTTGGTCTTGCCCTGACCGTTGGCGGCGGAAGGACGCTTCACCGGCGCCCTGCCAGCTGCCTTGATCGGGGTCTTGATCGGGGCCGGCTTGCGCACATTGGCGGCAGCGCGGGGTGCCCGGCCGGCATCCTCGACGCGGAAGTAGGCGATCGAGGCCTGAAGCTCCTCGGCCTGCGCCGCCAGTTCCTCGGAGGTCGAGGAGATCTGCTCGGAAGCCCCGGCGTTCTGCTGCGTCACCTGGTCGAGTTGCTGGATCGCCTGGTTGATCTGGCCCGCACCGATGTCCTGCTCGCGGCAGGCGGCGCTGATTTCCGAGATCAACTCGGCGGTGCGGCGAATGTCGGGCACCAGCTTGGAGAGCATCTCGCCCGCCTCGGTCGCCGCGTCCACGGTGTTGGACGAAACCGCACTGATCTCGGCTGCCGCGCCCTGGCTGCGCTCGGCCAGCTTGCGCACTTCCGAAGCGACCACCGCGAAGCCCCGGCCATGCTCACCGGCGCGCGCGGCCTCGACGGCGGCGTTGAGCGCGAGCAGGTCGGTCTGGCGGGCGATTTCCTGGACGATGCCGATCTTCTCGGCGATCGTGCGCATGGCGCCCACGGCACGGTCCACCGCCACGCCGCTGGCTTCCGCGTCCTGCGCGGACTGGCGGGCGATCTTTTCGGTCTGCGCCGCGTTCTCGGCGTTCTGCTTGATGTTGGCCGACATCTCTTCCATCGAGGCCGAAGCCTGCTCGGCGGCAGCGGCCTGCTCGGTCGCACCCTGCGAGACCTGCTCGGAGGTCGAGGAGAGTTCCTGGCTGCCGCTGGCGACATTGTTGGCGGCCACGGTGGCATCGCCGACCACGCCGCGCAGGCGCTCGATCATCCGGACCAGCGCATGGCCCAGCGTATCCTGCTCGGACAACGGCTTGTGGGTGACGGTCAGGTCGCCGTCGGCGATCTTGTCGGCCAGGGCCGCGCTGAGGCGCAAGTTGGCGGTCATCCGGTTGACGGTATCGACGAGGTCCTTGATCTCGTCGTTCGAGGTCACTTCCACGTCGTTGTCGAGGTCGCCGATGGCCACCGCGTTGATCGCATTGCCCACCCGGCCGAGACCGCGCGAGACGATCAGCGAGATCCACACCGCACCGGCCAGCGCGCCGATGATGGCGACGGCGGCGACGGTCAGCAGCGTGGCCCGCGCCGAGGAATAGAGCGCGTTGGTCTCGTCATCGACCTGCCCCATGTCCTCGCGGGCGCGCTCAACCAGAGCATCGGTCTGCTTGCTGACCCGGTCGAGCACTTCGCGGGCACTGCCAAGCGCGAGCACGGCCGCCTCGTCGTTCTGATTGGCGCGCGCCATGCCGCGAATGCGGGCATCCAGCGGCTTGAAGCTCTCGAACGAAGTCCGCATCTCGCGCCAGGTCTGCTTGGTTTCAGGCACTGCACTCGCTTCGCCCTCACCCAGCAGTCGTTCGAATTCGGACAGCGACTGCGTTGCCTTGTCGTCGAACTCCTTCACTTGCGCGGGATCGTTGGTCATCGTCATGCTGCGCTCGTTGCGCGCCAGCGTGCCGAACACGACCTGGACCTGCTGCGCACGGTCGAGGCGGGCGGCGGGGCCGTTGATGAGATCAGTGATCGCGGTGTTGAGCGTGCTCAACCGCGTCAGGCTGACGCCGACGACGACCGCAAGCAGGATCAGGATAATGGCGAAGGTGACGCCCAGCTTCATTTTTATTGTTGCGCGCATGGCAATGGGAACCCTGAAAAAGGGATGGGGGGAAAGTCGGTAATCGGGATCGAATGGTGCGGGCGGAAGCCTCAGGCCGCGTGGGTGCTGAACGCGTCATCCTCGCTGTCGGGACCGCCGGTCGAAAGATCGAGCGCGAAGCCGCGGGCGCGCGCCTGCTGGTCGGCGACCGAAAGCGCACGCGGATTGCGCGCCGGGGCCGGAGCCGCCTTGCGCGGTGCCGGAACCGGCTTGCGGATCGGCGCGGGCGCCACGGCGCGGCGGCTGCCGCTTTCCGAGGTGCGGAAGTAGGCGATCGAAGCCTGAAGTTCCTCCGCCTGCGCAGCGAGTTCTTCCGACGTCGTCGAGATCTGCTCCGAGGCTCCGGCGTTCTGCTGGGTCACCTGGTCGAGTTGCTGGATCGCCTCATTGATCTGCGAAGCGCCGATATCCTGTTCGCGGCAGGCCACGCTGATCTCGGAGACCAGTTCGGCGGTGCGGCGGATGTCGGGCACCAGCTTGGAGAGCATCTCGCCCGCCTGGGCGGCGGCCTGCACGGTCTCGGTCGAGACCGCGCCGATCTCGGCGGCGGCGTGCTGGCTGCGTTCGGCCAGCTTGCGCACTTCCGAGGCGACGACCGCGAAACCGCGACCATGTTCCCCGGCACGCGCCGCCTCGACGGCCGCGTTCAGCGCGAGCAGGTCGGTCTGGCGAGCGATCTCCTGGACGATGCCGATCTTCTCCGCGATCGTGCGCATCGCGCCGACCGCGCGCTCGACGGCGACGCCGCTCGATTCCGCATCCTTCGAGGACTGGCGGGCGATCTTCTCGGTCTGCGCCGCGTTGTCGGCGTTCTGCTTGATGTTGGCGGCCATCTCTTCCATCGAGGCCGAAGCCTGTTCGGCGGCGGCGGCCTGCTCGGTCGCGCCTTGCGAGACCTGCTCCGAATTGGCCGAAAGCTCCTGGCTGCCCGCCGAGACGTTCTCGGCCGCCACGCCCGCATCGCCGACCACGCCGCGCAGGCGCTCGATCATCGTGTTCACATGGCCGAGCAGGTCGCCGATCTCGTCGTTGGAGGTCACCTCGACCGTGCGAGTCAGGTCGCCCTCGGCCACCTGCCGCATGGCGTCCCCGGCCGCCTTCAGGCCGCGCGCGATCAGCAGCGCGAGATAGGCGGCGGCGATCAGGGTAATGAGCACCGCCGCCACGCCCATGCCGATCATCAGCGACCTCGCCGATCCGTAAGTCACTTCGGTATCGTCATCGGCCTGGGTCATCTTGCGCTGCTGGGCCTGGACCAGGGTCTCGACGGTCTTGGTCACGGCCTGGGCGCGTTCGCGGGATTCTCCCATCGTCAGCGTGGCGGCGGCGGCCTTGTCGCGGCCGCTGAGTTCGCTGACCTGCTGGTTCACCGGCTTGAACGCATTCCACTGCTCGCGCAGTTGCGCCCAGGTTGCGCGGGTGTCGTCCGAGGCAACCGCATTGGCCTGCTCGACGTCCTGCTCGACCCGGTCGCGCCAGGTGGTGATGCGCGTTTCCAGCTCGCGGCGCTCCACCGGGTCCTCGGTGAGGACAAGGTTCTTTTCCGAGCGGACCATCATGCTCACGCCGCTGTCGATCGCGCGGGCGCGGTCGAGTTGCTTGGCGGGGCCCGTCACGATCTCGCCGATGGCGTCATTGAGCGTGGTGAGGCGGGAAATGCCGACCAGAATGGTCGCGGTGAGGATGATCAGCAGGAGCCCGAAGGTCCCCCAGAGCTTCAGCTTGATGGTTGCGCGCATGGTGGCCCCCCGGCTCAGTGCAGTGTGGATGGCTGGCCGGCAGCGGAATCGCTTCCCCCGGTCAGCGAACGAAAGATCGCGGCAAGGTCGGGCAGGACGACGACGCCGTCCTGCCTGCGGACCAGTTCGCGGACGAAATCGCGGCGCCAGCGCATGCCGACGGCAGGCGGCTCCTCGCTGGCGTCACGTTGGAGCGTGGCCACTTCGTGGACCTTGTCGGTGCGGATGCCGATCTGGAAGGTTTCGCCTTCCGCTTCGGTCTCGATCACGACGATGCGGCTGTCGACGGTCGCTTCGGCCGCCGGCATGGCGAAGGCCAGGCGGAGGTCGGCGATCGGGATGATCTTGCCGCGAAAGTTGACGACGCTGCCCAGCAGCGGTGCCGCGCCGGGCACACGGGTTTCGGGCAGCAGGTCCAGAATCTCGCGGACCAGCGTGGCCTCCAGCGCGAAAGTCTCCTCGCCGAGGTTGAAAGTCAGCACTTCGAGACGGCCTTCGCCGTCCCACTGCGTGGAAGTCGGTTCGGGCATAAGCTTATCCGGCGGCGCGCAGCCGCTCCTCCTGGTTCTGGCCGAGCAGGACGAGCTGCGCGACATCGAGGATCAGGGCGACGCCGCCGTCACCCAGGATCGTGGCGCCCGCAAAGGTCGCAACGTCGCGGTGCAGCGGAGACATCGACTTGATGACCGTCTGGTGGCTGCCGATGATCTGGTCCACCACCAGCCCGACGCGTTCGCTGCCGGTGGCGATGACGACGATCTTCTGGTGCGGATCGGGCCGCGTGCCGGTGTCGAAGATCTCACGCAGGCGCAGGAACGGCACCAGCCGGTCGCGCAAGGTGATGAAGCTGCGTCCGCGCGAACGCAGGTCTTCCTCAAGGCTGAGTTCGAGGCATTCCTCCACCGCGCCGAGCGGGATCACGTAGCGCCCCTCGCCCACGCGCACGAGCAGCCCGTCGATGATCGCCAGGGTCAGCGGAATGCGCAGCACCACGGTGGAGCCTTCGCCCGGCGCCGAGGTGATGTCGATGGCCCCGCGCAGGCTCTCGATCGTGCGCTTCACCACGTCCATGCCGACGCCGCGGCCGGACAGGTTGGTGACCTGCGCCGCCGTGGAGAAGCCCGGATGGAAGATCATCTGGAGCAGATCGTGGTCGGAAATCGACTGGCCGGGCTGGATCAGCCCCTGCGATTCCGCCTTGGCGCGCACGCGGGCACGGTCGATGCCGCGCCCGTCGTCGCGGATGGTGATGAGCACCTCGCCGCCCGCCTGATGGGCCGAGAGATGGACCTGCCCCGCTGCGGGCTTGCCGGCTGCCAGCCGGTCCTCGGGCGTTTCCAGCCCATGGTCGCAGGCATTGCGGATCAGGTGGACCATGGGATCGGCCAGACGCTCGATCATGGTCTTGTCGACTTCGGTGGTCTCGCCCTCGGTGGAGAGTTCGATGGTCTTGCCGGTCTCGCGCGCCAGATCGTGGACCAGACGGCGGAAACGGCTGAACAGGCTGGCGACGGGCACCATGCGCAGCACCATCATGGTGTCGCGCAGCTCGCCCGCAAGCCGCTCGATTTCCTCGGAGATCGAGCGCAGCGCCAGTTCGTTGCCGACCGCGGCGCCATGGCCGCTCGCAAGCTGAGAGAGGCGGCTCTGGACGATCACCAGTTCGCCCACGCGGTCCATCAGTTCGTCGAGACGTTCCGCAGGCACGCGCACGCTTTCCCCGGCGGGCTTGGCAGGCGTGCGGCTAGCAGGACCGTCCTGCGCCGCCGTCGGCACATCGACTGCGGGCGCAGCCGCTGCTTCGACGGGCACTTCCGCCGGTACGTCGATGCCCGCCCCGACCTCCAGTGGTTCGACGGTCAGTTCCATGTCGTCCATCACGAAGATGAACACGTCGTCGATGTCGTCGCGCGAGATGTCGCCGCGCAGTTCGACGTCCCAGCCGATGTGGCATTCGGTCGGCACCAGTTCCGCCAGCGGCGGAATGGTGTCGGTGCGCGCGACGATCCGGCATTCGCCGAGATCGCGCAGCTCGTCGAGCAGCATCAGCGGGTTGGTGCCGTTGGCCATGGCCTCGGCGGGCAGGCGGAAGAACAGGCGCCAGCCCTTCGGCGCAGCGGCAACAGCAGGGGCGGGAACGGCGGGAACAGACTCGCTGCCCGAAGCACCGTCGATGGCGGCCTGAAGCTGCGTGAGGATCGCCGCACCCGCGCTTTCCAGGCCCGCTCCATCACCCTCGATCAGCGCGCGCATGTGGTCGCGGGCCGAGAGGATCACCGCCACCAGTTCCTGCGTCGCCGGGGCCAGCCCCTTGCGCACGCGGTCGAAGGCGGTTTCGCAGTGGTGGGTGAACTCGGCCAGCGCATTGAAGCCGAACATCGCGCCCGAGCCCTTGAGCGTGTGCAGCCCCCGGAACACTTCGTCGATCAGGCCGCGATCGTCGAGCCGATGGCCGAGATCGAGCAGGCCCTGCTCGATCTGGTCGAGCAGGTCGCCCGCCTCGACGCGGAACGCCGCGATCGGGTCCTGCGTGCTCACCGGCCCAGGACCTTGCGCGAGACCTTGATGAGCTGTTCGGGCACGAAGGGCTTGACCAGCCAGCCGGTCGCTCCGGCGGCCTTGGCCTGCTGCTTCATCGCGTCATCGCTCTCGGTGGTGAGGAAGATGATCGGAATGCCCGCCTGCTCCGGCGCCTTGCGCAGTTCGCGGATCATCGTCAGCCCGTCCATGTTGGGCATATTGAGATCGGTGATGATCAGGTCGAACCGCTTGCCGCCTGCCGCGGCCAGCCCCTCGACGCCGTCGCCCGCTTCGGTGACGTCATAGCCCGCGCCGGTCAGCGCGATGCGGATCGCCATGCGCAGGCTGGGGGAATCGTCGACGGTAAGGATAGAGGCAGTCATTGCGGCAGTTCTCCGTGGAACCAGAATTCGAGATCCTGAGGGGTGAGGTCCGTGAGGAAGCCCGCGCGTTCGAGCAGCCGGACGACCGCGCCCCCGGCAGGATGCGTCAGGCGCAAGTCGCGCCCCGCCCGCGTCCACTGATCGCGGGCAGCGTAGAGGATCTCCACAAAGGCAAGATCGACTTCGTTCAGCGCAGACAAGTCAAGATCTAGATCCCTCTCCGTATCGTACTCGGCGGAGAGAATACCAGCGAATTGGCGAGCGGAACGCACCGTCACCGAATCCGGTACTACCAAGGACTGGCGCATTACTTCCTCTGGAATTTTGCCGACGGAAGAAATCGCGTCGGCGCGAACGGGGGGATGTTCTGATTCTAGAGGAATTCCGGGAGACACGGACTTTCAAACCGTATTTTTTCGCCCCGTGCCGCGTGTTCGCCCCTACCGCCGGGAGGACGTCCGGCACCTGCCCGCAGTCGTTTCGGCTTCGAGCAGGGCTTTCAGGATCGCTTCGGAACGGCGCTGGCCATAGCCTTTACCATAAGCCGAAGAGGTAACGGCAATGACGAGACGGCAGGCGGGAACGACGTAGATCTTGTTGCCCCCGTTCCCCGAGGCGAAGGAAACGTCGATGGCGGCTCCATCGACGCGATGGGTCTTGCCGTACCAGAAGTATCCGTAGGTGTCGGCGTAGGCATCGTCGGCAGCGATTGTCACGTGGGGCGCGGTCATGTCCGCTATCCACTGCGCGCTGACCACCTGCCGGCCCCGATAGCGCCCGCGATTGCGCACCGTCTCGCCCAGCACGGCAAGGTCACGGACAGTGAGCCGGAGATTGCCCTGCCCCTTGGTCATGCCCGCGGCATCGGCGTCCCAGTGCCACCGCGCGATCCCCAGCGGCGCGAACAGATGCTGTCCCGCGAATTCCGCCATCGTCGATCCCGTCGCGCCGGCGACGGCCAGTCCCGCGACATAGGCGGTAACCGAATTGTAGCGATAGCGCGTGCCCGGCGAGTCCGCCCGAGGCACGCCGCGCACGAAGGCCGCAGGATCGGGCGCGGCGTCCATCCGGTCCTCATTGCCGGGGGAGGCGGGGTCCTCGTCGAAGGCGGCGAGGCCCGAGCGCATCGTCAGCACGTCGCGCAGCGGCACCGGGCCGATCGCACTGCCTGCCGAGGCAGGCCAGTAGCGCGACACCGGATCGCCGAGCGAGTGGATCGCGCCCCGATCGACCGCGATCCCCGTGACGAGCGCCGTCACGCTCTTTCCGGCGGAGCGGATGTCGTGCAGTTCATCGGGCACAGCGCCGTTGTAGTAGCGTTCCGCGATCCGCCTGCCCCCGCGCAGCACGACCACGCCGCGCAAGTCGGGATGATCGTCGCGGTCCCAGCGTTCCAGGACCGCCGCCACCTCATCAGGCGTCGCTGCCCCGGCAGGCGTCACGGACGCGCAGACCGCGACCGCAGCTATCAGAACGATGCCACCGCTGCCGTGCATTCGCCTTGCTCCCCCTCGACCGACTCGCGGACCGGGAGGATAGCATCCCTTCGATGGTTTGGGATGGCGGAGAAGGCAGCCCCTCCCCGCCATCGCAGATCCGCGTCAGGCCTTGATGAAGGCCAGGATCTCCGGATTGAGCACGTCCGCATGGATCGTCAGCATGCCGTGCGGATAGCCGGGGTAGGTCTTGAGCACGCCGCGCTTCAGCAGCTTGATTGACAGCAGCGCCGCGTCGGCGATCGGCACGACCTGATCCGCCTCGCCGTGCATGACGAGGGTGGGGACTTCGATCGCCTTCAGGTCTTCGGTGAAGTCGGTTTCGGAGAACACCGCGATGCAGTCGTAATGGGCCTTGGCGCCGCCTGCCATGCCCTGGCGCCACCAGTTATGGACGGTCGCCTCGATGACCTTGGCGTCGGGAAGGTTGAAGCCGTAGAAGGGTCCGCTCGCGACATCGCTGTAGAACTGCGCGCGGTTGGCGGCGAGAGCGGCGCGGAAACCGTCGAACACGGCAAGCGGTGTGCCGCCCGGATTCTCGTCCGACTGGACCATGATCGGCGGCACGGCTCCGGCCAGGACCGCCTTGGCGACGCGGCCCGGCTTGGCACGGGCGACGTAGCGCGCAGCTTCGCCGCCGCCGGTCGAATGACCGATGTGCACGGCGTTCCGGAGGTCGAGATAATCGGTGAGTTCGATCACGTCGGCGACATAAGTATCCATGTCGTTGCCGGTGTCGGTCTGGGTCGAACGGCCGTGGCCGCGGCGATCATGGGCGATCACGCGGAAGCCTTCGCCCAGGAAGTAGAGCATCTGGGCGTCCCAATCGTCCGACGAGAGCGGCCAGCCATGGTGGAACACGATCGGCTGCGCGTCCTTCGGACCCCAGTCCTTGTAGAAGATTTCGGTGCCGTCGGCGACTGTGATGGTGGGCATATCGAAGCTGTCCTTGGCTCTTGGTTGACGATCGGCGCAAACCGACACGCTTCCATATGAGCCGGATATTCCCTTCGGCGAGCCATGCGCGAGCATCACCGGGACTGGACTTTCGTATAGCCGCACCGCTCTCAGAGCGTCTCGCGCGGGCCGATCTTGCCCCGGAAAACCCAGTAGCTGTAAGTCATATAGGCCAGGATGACCGGGACGATCACGATCACCGCGCCTGCTACGATGGCCTGGGTGCGCGGCGAGGAGACGCCTTGCCGGATCGTCATCACCCCGGGAATGGCATCGGGCCAGATGCTCGCCCCGATCCCGGCGAGGGAGACGACGAACAGCACGATACTCGCTGTGAACGGCAACCATTGCCGCTCGCCCCACAGCCCGCGCCAGGCGGCAAGCCAAGCGATGACGGCCGCGATCGGCAGGGGAGCCAGCAGCAGGGCGGACGGCCACGCAAACCAGCGCGCCGCGACATGGGGGAACATGATCGGGGTCCAGATGCTGACCAGCGCGATGGCCGCGCCGGTGGCCAGCAGCGCCGGACGGGCGATCTCGCGCGCGAAGATCCGGGTATTACCTTCGGTGCGCCAGATCAGCCAGCCCGCGCCCAGCAGCGCATAACCGGCGACGACGCCGAGGCCCGTCAGGCAGGAGAACAGGCTCAGCCAGTCGAACGGTCCTCCCGAGAATTGCCTGTCCGTCACCTGGATATCGCCGCCGATGAAGGCGCCGAGTACGGCACCCTGGCAAAACGCCGCCAGCACGGAACCGGCGGTGAAGGCGATCGACCAGGTCAGTTCGAGGAAACCTTCCTGCGCGCGGAACTCGAAAGCGACGCCGCGCAGGACCAGTCCCAGAAGCATCAGCGCCAGCGGCACGTAGAACGCCGGGAGCAGGATCGAGAAGGCGACGGGAAAGCCTGCCAGCAGGACCATGCCGCCCAGCACCAGCCATGTCTCGTTACCGTCCCACATGGGGGCGAGCGAGCGCATCATCACGTCGCGGTCGCTCGTGCGCGGCGCGAATGGGAAAAGAATGCCGACGCCGAGGTCGAAGCCGTCCAGCGTGACGTAGAGCGCGATCACCACGCCTGCCGCGCAGGCGAAGAATGTCGGAAAATCGATCCAGCTCATCGGTCGGCATCCTTCCGGGGCGAAGTCAGGCCGATCGCCCCGGCCTTGCGCCCCACGAGAGCGACCGGGCCGGGACTGGCCGGTCCCTTGAACACCATGCGCCCGGCGTAGAGGAAGAAGCCCAGCAGCAGCAGGTTGTAGAGCACCAGCGCAATGCCCAGCGATGTGGCGACGGCGCCGCCTGCCACCGGCGAAACCGCGTCGGAAGTCCGCAGGAAGCCGTAGACCACGTAAGGCTGCCTTCCGATTTCGGTGACCATCCAGCCCGCGATCGTGGCGATGAAGCCCAGCGGCACACCCGCCATGCAGATCAGCAGGAAGCGCCGCGAGGCGAAGAGACGCCGCCGCACCCTCAGGACCAGCCCGGTCACGGCAATCGCCAGCATCGCCATGCCGCAGCCGACCATCACGCGAAAGGCGAAGAACACCGGCAGCACCGGCGGCTGCTCGTCGGGCGGCACTTCCTTCAGGCCCTTGATCGTGCCGTCCAGCGAATGGGTGAGGATGATGCTGCCGAGCAGCGGCACTTCGAGAGCGAAGTCGTTCTTCTGCGCCTTCTGATCCGGCCAGGCAACGAGGTTGATCGGCGCGCGCGACATCGTTTCCCAGCGTCCCTCGATCGCGGCCAGCTTCATCGGCTGGTACTGCCGCGTATTGAGGCCCTGCTGATCGCCAAGGACCATCTGGAGCGGCACCAGCACGACCGCCAGCCACAGCGCGAGCGAAAAACAGGCCCGCGCCGCGTTCTGCTCTTCCTTCCGCCCGCGCCAGAGCCAGAATGCGGACACGCCGGCGACGACGAACGATCCCGTCACGAAGCTGGCAGTCAGCATATGCGCCAGCCGGAACGGCATCGACGGATTGAACACGACGCCCCAGAAGCTGGTGGCGACGAAGCGGCCGTCCGGCGCGATCGTGAAGGCGGTGGGGGTCTGCATCCAGCTGTTGGCACTGATGATCCAGAATGCCGAGATCACCGTGCCGGTCGCGACGATGGCACAGGCAGCAAGATGGAACCTGTCGCCGACCCTACCCTGCCCGAACAGCATGACGCCGACGAAGCCCGCTTCGAGGAAGAAGGCGGTCAGCACTTCCAGCACGAAGAGCGGGCCGATCACGTCGGCCGTCATTCTCGCGTAGTTCGACCAGTTGAGACCGAGCTGGTAGGAAATCACCACCCCGGTCACCACCCCCATGCCGAAAGCCAGCGAGAAGATGCGGATCCAGAAGCGCTGGAGCTGGCGATAGGCCGGATCGCCGGTGCGCAGCCAGGCGATGCCGAGGAAGACGATGAACCATGCCAGGCCGATGGTGAAAGCGGGCCAGAGGATATGGTATCCCATGGTGAAGCCGAACTGGAGGCGCGAGAGGATCAGGGCGGACATCGAGCGGCTCCTCTATGCGGCGGCGTTGGAGGCGCGCCCCACGAGGCCCTCGCGCACGACCGTGCTGCGTGCCGCGTCTTCCGGTCCGGCGCGGCGCAGGCGCACCGGCATCGACTTGTAGGACGGCGTCAGGCAGTCGGGATCGTGATGCTCCAGCGCGATCAGCGGCTGGGTTTCGGGATAATAGGCTCCGCAGCAGCCGTCGGGCAGGTCGTAGCGCACGACCGTCAGCGCGCGGACGATGCGGTCCGGGCGCGCAAAGGCCAGCGCCGCCTCGACATTGACCAGATCGCCTTCCGCAAAGCCCAGCCGCGCCATGTCGCGTTCATTGAGGAACAGCACGTCGCGCCGCCCAAAAACGCCGCGATAGCGGTCGTCGAGGCTGTAGATCGTCGTGTTGTACTGGTCGTGCGAACGCATGCTGGCAAGCCGCAGGACATCGTGATCCGCGGCCGCCAGGTCTTCCTCCAGATGGTCGAAGAGCAGGAAATTGGCCTTGCCGGTCGGCGTCTTCCAGATCCGCATCGCTGCCGAATTGACCAGCTGGAACCCGCCGGGCTGCCGGATCCGGGCATTGTAGCCCGCGAAGTCCGGGAACACGCCCTCGATCTTGTCGCGGATCAGGGCATAGTCGCCGATCAGCGCTTCCCAGTCGACCGGCACCCGGTCGCCCAGCGTGGCCTGGGCGAGCTTGCCGATGATCCAAGGTTCCGAGCGCAGTTCGCCCGAAGGCGGGTTCAGGAACCCGCGCGATGCATGGACCATCGACATCGAATCCTCGACGGTGATCGACTGGATTCCGGTCGCCTGGATATCGGCATCGCTGCGTCCGAGAACCGGCAGGATATAGGTCGCGCTTCCCGCTCTCCGGCCTGTCAGTAGGTGCGTGCGGTTGAGCTTGGTCGCCATCGATACGGCCAGATCGAGATTGCGGAACGCCGTATAGCAGGCCTGCGGGTCCGGCGCGGCCACGGCCAGATTGCCGCCCAGGCAGATGATCGCCTTCGAGGCGCCGTCGCGCATGGCCGCGATCGCATGGACCACCGAATGGCCGTCGTTCGCGGGCGGCTCGAAGCCGAACGTGCGCCGGATGCCCTCCAGCAGGGCCGGAGACGGCAGTTCGGTGATGCCGACCGTCCGGTTGCCCTGGACGTTGGAATGGCCGCGCAGCGGGCAGATTCCCGCGCCGACCCGCCCCATGTTGCCGCGCAGGAGCAGGAGGTTGGCGATCTGCTGCACGTTCGCGGTGCCGGTGCGGTGCTGGGTGATGCCCATGCCGTAGCAGACGATCGCCGCACTCGAGCGCGCATAGGCCCGCGCGACGCTTTCCAGATCGGCGCGGGACAGTCCGCTCGATGCCACGATATCCTTCCAGAGCGCGGCGTCGAGGTCGCGCACGAATGCCTCGAACCCGGCGGTGTGCCCGGCGATGAAATCGTGGTCGAGCACCCGCGCGCCGTCCTCGGCCACTTCCTCGCGGTCCATCGCGACCAGCGCCTTGCAGATGCCCTTGAGCGCCGCCGCATCGCCGCCGACCTTGACCTGGAAGTAGGTCGAGGCGATCGGCGTGGATGTCATCGTCGCCATTTCGAGCGGCTCCTGCGGCGCCTGGAAGCGCTGCAAGGCCCGTTCCTTGAACGGATTCATCACCACGATCGTCGCCCCCCGCCGCGACGCCGCGTGCAACGAAGTCATCATGCGCGGGTGATTGGTGCCCGGATTGTGCCCGATCGAGAGGATGAAATCGCAGTGGTCGAAGTCTTCGAGGGTGACGGTGCCCTTGCCGATCCCGATCGAGCGCGGCAGGCCCACCGAGGTCGGCTCGTGGCACATGTTCGAGCAGTCCGGGAAATTGTTGGTTCCGAACCCGCGCGCGAAAAGCTGGAACAGGAAGGCCGCCTCGTTCGACGCGCGGCCGGAGGTGTAGAACTCGGCCTGGCCCGGATGGTCCAGCGCTTTCAGGCGCGTGGCGATATCCGCGATCGCCTCGTCCCATTCGACCGCCTCGTAATGGTCCGTTTCGGCGTTGTAGCGGATCGGGTGGGTGAGGCGCCCCTGCCCTTCCAGCCAGTGATCCGGCCGTTCCCATAGCTGCGAGACGCTGTGCTCGGCGAAGAATTCGGGCGGAACGCGCTTGGCGGTCGATTCCCAGGTGACGGCCTTGGCGCCGTTTTCGCAGAATTCGAAGGCCGAGGTATGCTTCGGGTCAGGCCAGGCACAGCCGGGACAGTCGAACCCGGCAGGCTGATTGTTCTTCAGCAGCGTACGGGTTCCCTGGGCGACGATCTGCTCCCGCTTCAGCGCAATCGCGACAGCCTTGAGAGCGTCCCAACCACCTGCGGGTTCGTCGTACTCGCGAATTCCATCGGGGCGTTTCTTGTCCATTTACGACAAGTTGGGCGGCGACCTTGGCATCGCTTGTAGATAAGCGGCATCTTGTCACGGAACCGATGGAGAATTAGGCTGCGACCGGAACTGCCCATTGCAGGACGATCGGCGGTCATTCGAAGCGCAGGGCGGCGAGATCCGGGTCTCGACTTCGCAAGGCCCGGGCACGCAGGTCAGCTTCACGCTGCCGGTGCACCGGTGTTCGAAAACCTATTCGTAGACCTGATGGAGATGCGCGGCCGACCGGCCGCGCACCCTTACCCAGAGAATTCGGAATGAAGCCTTAGAGCCAGCGAACCCGGCCCGTCGCAAGCTCATAGACCGCGCCGACGACCTTCAACTCACCGCGCGCCTGCGGATCGATCAGCATCGGTTCGGAATAGGTCTGCAAGCGTTCGACCATACGCCGAACGTTCTCTTCGATGGCCGCATCGACCAGCTCTTCTTCCCCGGCATTGCGCTGCGCCGCGAGGACGGCCGGAATGATCGGCTCGACCATGCGGCCGATGCTGCCGGGAAAGCGAACGTCCTTCCTCACCACATCCGCTGCCGCTGCGACAGCGCCGCACTTTTCATGACCGAGCACGACGATCAGCGGCACGTTCAGGACGGCCACGGAATACTCGATGGACCCCATCCCCGCCGCATCCACGTTGTTGCCAGCGGTTCGCACGATGAACAGTTCACCCAATCCAGCGCCGAACAATTGTTCGGGGCCGACACGCGAATCAGAGCAACCCACCAGCGTCGCGAAGGGCTGCTGCCCTTCCGCAAGCGCCAGGCGGCGCTCACGCGATATGTCGGAATCCGCAGGCCGGTCAGCTACGAAAGATTCGTTGCCGTCGATCAGCCGCTGCAGCGCCTCGTCCGGTGTCGGCTGAGCAGGAAGCGTACCGCTTGACGTCGCCATGAGAATTCTCCTCGTTGATTTGCAAGAACGGACCGGGAGATGGTCATCTTCGATCACAAGCGATTGGCTCGTTTGTGACGATTGATGTCCGACAACCCCGCCATCGCGCCAGCTTCGGTCCAGCAGCCTGCCCGCCCATTCCGGCGAACGCAAGGCGTTTGCCGTCATGTGGACGGACGGGCCGCGTCACCCGTTCGCGCGACATTCGCGCGCCGAACACAGCGAACTCGTGCATCAAAAGGGAGGCGCAGTACCCGAGCTATCCCAATCCGCGCGAACGCGCTTTCTCCAGCCCGTGGCATTCACTGATAGCGAAGCTTGTTCTCGAACCCTTCATTGGCTTTGGTCATCTTGGCAATCTTCCGGAGGGTTCCGCGGACATGTCGTTCGACGCGGCGATCATCGTGGATGCCGGTGATCCGATAGTCCTCCTGATCGAGCAGTTGCTTGATCCGAAGCGCAAACGCGGCCTGTTCGCTCTCGCGCGCGGCGGCTCTCAAGCTTCGGCACACCCACTCTTCGGCGGCCGCCTTGTCATAGTCGTCCTCGGCCCCATACCCTTGCCTGTCGGCCGTCGCCTGATCGCGGGCCGCCGCCTCGATGCGCGCTTCCAGCCACATCGAGACCAACTCGCTGTCCCACGGTTTGGACGAAGCGCTCATCGATCTCTTCCGATCCGGCAGATCGTCATGATTCAGTTGCCCTCCGCATCGACGGAAAAGACCATGGGCTTGCCGCGAGAGGCGGGCTCCCACCCTGCTTGCAACGCAGCCCGGATACCGCGTGACACGAGCGCGTCGCTGATCTGGAGCCGCCCTCGCGGCAGACCTTTCACCAAACGCTTGGGAGCGGGGAACTCCAGCACGGCTTCGCGCTGGGTTTGCTTGCGGAGCAGCGCAACGGTCATGCCCCTCCAGCCTTCAGCATCCCCCCACTGCGGCTCACTCCGAAGCTCCCATTCGTATTGGAGCCCATCCACCTCGACGATACCGGCTGTCTTGTTTGTCATAGCGGTCGCCTAGCAGGTCTGCGCGCGCGAACCACCCTTCGATTTTCAGGAAGGAGCAACTATCGTCGCCGGACAGAGGGGGACTTCGAGCGGCTTGCTGACGGCCCCCTCTGTCCGTTCGTGTTCAAATCACCAGGTCAACCCGGCTCGCACATACAGATAGCGCCCGTTGAAGCCGAAAGGCGAATAGTACGGGAAAGCCGTCACGCCCGAGCTGTTCAGCGAGGCGGGAGTCTTGCGCGGGTAGACGTCGAGCAGGTTGCTGGCACCCACCGCCAGGTTCAGGGCGGAATCGCGCGGCTGGTAGCGCAGTTCAAGGTCGGTGATTGCGCGCTTCCCGGTATTGAGGTCGCTCGTGACAACGGTGCCCGGTTGCAGGACGTTGCCATAGTAAGTGACGCGGGCCGTCGCGCCGAGATTGCTTCCGGTCCAGACGACCGTGCCCGAAACCTTCTCGCCCGGCGTGCCATCCTCGATGGTCAGGATGCGGCTGCGGGCGAACAGGGTCGACAGCGGGCTGGTCGGCACCTTGGTGACCTTCACGTCGTTGACGTTGCCGGCGACGGTCAGGTCGAAAGTGCCCGCACCCTCGGTGACGAGCTTGTAGTTGGCCACCGCATCGATGCCCTTGGTGGTCGTGGCCAGGCCGTTGAGGAAGAAGCGTGCCGCCGAAACGCCCGTGATGCCGGTGACGGGAATGTTCTCGGAGAGGCCGATCTGGTTGCGAACGTGGATACGGTAGCCGTCCACGGTCAGCGAGAAGCCGCCGGTGCGCACCACGAAACCGGCCGAGAGGTTCGTCGACTTCTCCGGCTCCAGCGCCTTGCCGCCCAGCGACACCGCCTGGGCCGAAGTGGACGGATAAGTGCCGGTGCTGAGCGGGTTGCCGTTCTGCACGACCGTCGTGATCGAGGTATAGTACTGCTGGATCAGGCTGGGCGCGCGGAAGCCCGTGGACGCCGTGCCGCGGATGGCAAAGGCGGGCGCGAAGTCGTAGCGCAGCGAGAGCTTGCCGGTGCCGGTCGTGCCGAAGTCCGAATAGTCCTCACCGCGACCGGCGAGGCCGACCAGCAGCTTGTCGGTCACTTGCGCTTCGAGGTCGAGATAGACCGAGCCGTTCTGGCGGTGCCGGTCGACTGCGTTCTGCGGTCCGAAACCGGGGAAGCCCTGCGCGCCGGGCGTCGCCGTTGGGAAGGCCGTGCCATAGCCGTAGGAGGCCTCTTCGCCTGCCTTGATCTGGTAGCTCTCGCGGCGCCCCTCGACGCCCCATGCCACGTTCAGCGACTTGAAGACGTTGAACTGCTTGGAGAAGTCCACGCCGCCGACCCATTGGTCGTAGACAGCGGCGCCGTCATAGAAGTCGGTCTGGCTGGTCGCACCATAGGTATAGTTGGCGGAATCGCGGGTCCAGTAATCGATGCGGTTGCGGCCGTAGCTGACGTTGACGTCGGTTTTCCAGCCGGCGATCTCGCCGCGCAGGCCGCCGGTAACCGTCAGGTCCTTCGAATGGGTGTTGATCTTCGGCAGGAAACCTTCGAGACCATAGGCACCCGCCCCGGTGGCGCCCTGCGTCAGGCGGGGGAAGGCGGCGGAGCTGGTATCGCGGTATTGATAGCCGCCGAATGCGTAAACTTCCCAGGTGTCGTTCAGCGGCTTGGCCGAATTGACGTAGACCGAATAGCTGTCGACCTTGGGATCGCCGAAACGGTTGTCCACGACCGGGGTGGCCAGACGCGGATCGACATCGCCGCGGCTGGTCGGATTGCGATGGGTATATTCGCCCGAGACCGTCAGGAAGCCGTCCTGCCCCAACTTGATGCCCTGCCACCCGGCGGCGGTGACGACGCTTTCACCGGTGACGTGGCGGCTGTCGCGCGCGGTGTCGACCTGCGTATCGTAGAGACCGTAAGTGACGGTGGCGCCGCCGCCGTGATCGGCTTCGCGCAGGCGCAAGTTGACGACGCCGGCGATGGCGTCGGAACCGTACTGCGCCGAGGCGCCGTCCCGCAGCACTTCAATGGAACTGAGCGCGGTGGAGGGGATCGTGTTGAGATCGACCGCCGCCGAACCGCGCCCGACGACGCCGTTGACGTTGAGCGAGGCCGAAGTATGGGCCCGCACGCCGTTGATGAGCACCAACGTCTGGTCCGGGCTCATGCCGCGCAGAATCGCCGGACGGATCGCGTCGGTGCCGTCGTTGGCGGCCGGGCGCGGGAAGGAGATCGAGGGAACGGAATTGGCCAGCGCCGTCGCCAGTTCGGTCGTGCCTTGCTGCTTCAGTTCCTGCGCCGTCACCACGTCCACCGGGGAAGCGCTGTCGAGCTTGGAACGCCCCTCGGTGCGGGTTCCGGTCACGACGATCTCGTCGTTTCCGGTCGTTTCGGCGGGGGCCTGCTGGGCATGGGCGGTGCCGCCCTGAACCAGGGCCAGGCCGGAAACGGCGGCCAGCAACAGCGCACTTCTGAACGTCATTGTAATCTCCTCGCGCGGGAAGACCGGGCGGTCCGCTCGCGGCATGTCCTGAACCTCTAGTGCCGCTGTCTCCCGCAGCCGGTGCGCCTTGCGCGGCGGGCTGCGGTGCCCTCGCGATGGCTTTCTGTTCCGGGGTGGATGGCATGGAAGGGGCGAATGTGTCTGTTTAGTTTTTGAAATATGACACAAAGTTCTTCTTGCAGAGAAGATAGCCCGTCATTCGGCAAAAGCGCTCGGCCGATTGCGCTCGGTCACCTCGAAGACGAGGTGGCAACGGATATCCGGTTCCTCCCCTTCAAACTCGCCCCGTCGATGCAATCGGACGGCGCGAACCTGGCAAACCCTATCGCGCAGCAGTACGGATTCGGCTTGTACTGCGCAGGAGGTTTTTGATCCATTCCATTAGCCCGGCGCGCTGGGTAGCCTGCCAGTCCGCGCAATCGCGAACGTCGCGTGCACTGAAGAAGTCTGTACGCCAGCGGTGCAGCGAGCAGCCGAGCCGAGCCGAGCCGGTCCTGCACGGCGGCATCATCGAGGAATGCCCCGGATTTTTCCGCTCGCCGTCCGGGCTTCTTTTCCATTTTTACGAACGCGACGGACAGGATTATTCAGGTTCATCGCGAGGTTCGACTGCCATAGACAGGAAGCACACCCAACCTGACCCAACGATCGGAATACGAAATGATCCCTCCTCACCCCGTCGGCTCCGCTTTCGGCGTTTCCATCGAAGTCGCGGCATGGGATGCCGTCGGCGCCGAGGTGGACTTGTCCTGCGCCGGCATGTTTACCCGCGAAGTTGGAGCGGAATTGTCCGGCGGGCTGGCCCATCTCGATGCGGCACTGGAAGGGCGGCTGCTGGAACTGCGTCGCAGCGGCAGCTTTACCGGCCGTCTAGGCGAATGCCTGTTGCTGGACAGCCCTCCTGCCGCCATTCGTGCCCGCGCCGTCCTGCTGGTCGGTCTCGGTGAGCCGGAGGGCTGGTCCACTGCCAGCCTGCGGGAAGCCCTGCGCGCGGCGGGCGCCTTTGCGCTGGCCCTCGGCGTGCGCAGCGCCGCTTTTGCGCCGGGAATGCTGGACAGCGGTCTTGCGCCGGATCAGACCCTCGGCGCGCCCACCGAAATGACCGGCGGGCTTGCAGCGGCGCTGAAAGCCCGCGACGTTCTGGTGAAGATGGGTCTGGCCGAGGCGCCCCGCCTAGAACGCTGGGTTTTCGATGTCGGCGAAGCACGGCTGACATCGGCCACAGAGCAGTTCCGCAAGGCCCTTGCGGCCACTTGAAAGGGCGCGATCGACGGCAGGAACCATCGATCGCACCGCTCGCAATCAGAAGCTCAGTCGACGAAGCGCCACCGGAGCGTCTCGCCCGCATGGAACGGCACGATGCGCAGGTCGCCCTCGGCGATCACGTCCGGAACCGTCACGTCCTCGCGCTTCAGGGTCACGGTGCCCTCGTTCAGGGGCAGGCCGTAGAAGCGGGGACCATGTTCGGAAGCGAAGCCTTCCAGCCGGTCGAGAACGCCTTCCTCGTCGAACACCTTGGCATAGCTTTCCAGCGCGAAGGGCGCGTTGAAGATACCCGCGCAGCCGCAGGCGGCTTCCTTGCGGCCGATCGCATGGGGCGCGCTGTCGGTGCCGAGGAAGAACTTGGGCGAACCCGAAACCGCCGCCTTGCGCACCGCCAGACGATGGCGCTCGCGCTTGGCGACGGGCAGGCAATAGGCGTGGGGCCGAATGCCGCCGTCGAAGATCGCATTGCGGTTGATGATGAGGTGCTGCGGCGTGATCGTGGCGCCGATCAGCGGGCCGTTCGCTTCCACGAACTCGGCCGCCTCGGCCGTGGTGATGTGCTCGAGCACGATCTTGAGGCCGGGATAGTCGCGGACCAGCGGGGCCAGGACCTGCTCGATGAACACCGCCTCGCGATCGAAGATGTCGATGTCGCGGTCGGTCACTTCGCCGTGGATCAGCAGCGGCATCCCGATCCGCTGCATGGTCTCCAGCAGGCCGGTGAGCTTGCGGATGTCGGTGACGCCGTGCGCCGAATTGGTGGTGGCGTGGGCGGGGTAGAGCTTGCAGGCCGCAAAGACGCCCTGCTCGTAGCCGCGCGCGATCTCTTCCGGATCGGCATCGTCGGTCAGATAGGCCACCATCAGCGGGGTGAAGTCCGATCCGGCCGGCAGCGAATCGAGGATCCGCTGGCGATAGGCCTCGCCCGCCGCCACGGTGACGACCGGCGGGGTCAGGTTCGGCATGACGATGGCGCGCGCGAACTGGCGCGCGGTGTAGCCGACGACCGCTTTCAGCATCTCGCCATCGCGAAGATGCACATGCCAGTCGTCGGGGCGGCGGATGGTGATCTGTGAGGTCATGCGCCCCGCTCTAGCCATCTCGGCGCGGGCCGTCGAGACCGCTGCGTCAGCCCGGCAGGCTTGCCGTCTGGCGCAAGGCCTCGCCGAGGGCGAGAGCGGCCGAACTCGCCAGGTTCATCGAGCGCACCTCAGGGCGCATGGGGATGCGCACGCGTTCATGGCAGGCCTCGGAAACCGCCTCGGGAACGCCTGCGCTTTCCTTTCCGAACAGCAGGATATCGTCGGGCCTGTAGCAGAGATCGTAGGACGACTGCCGGGTCTTGGTGGTGAACAGCACCAGCCGCTGCGACCCGATGGTGGCCCTGAACGCGTCGAAATCGGCATGGCGCCGGACGACGACATGATCGATATAGTCCATCGCCGTGCGGCGCACCCGGCGATCGTCCCATTCGAACCCGAGGGGTTCGATGAGATCCACGGCCGCCCCCATGCAGGCGCCGAGACGCAGCACAGCACCGACGTTTCCAGCGATTTCCGGTTCGAAAAGAGCAATACGCATCCCGGCTCCTTGGCGTCGCCGGGCGAACCATGCAAGGTGTCTGTTCAGAGACCCAGTGCGGCGGCATTGCCCGAGGCAGCGGCCAGATCGGCGCTCGATGCCAGCCGTTTCAACCGGCCGTCGAGCAGCCCCAGCGCGACGCTGGCCGCGGTTTCCTCGCGGGTGTTGACGAGGAACAGGTCGCTGGCGCCCATCTCGAACCGGCGCCGCTCGGCCACCGCCATCGTGTCGGCGCGCTGCTTTTCCTGCACGGACAGGGCGATCAGCTGCGTGGCGGCATCGAAGCCGATGACGATCCCGTCCACTTCGGCGCGAATCTGCTCGTCTAGCCAGCGCGCGCGGGTCTGGTTGGCATCGAGTTCAGCCTGCGTCTGCATCAGCTTGCCGCGCGCCGTGCGCTGTTCGAGCGGGACCGAGAACTTGACCCCGAAGCGCACGTCGTTGCCGCTGCGCGAGGCGCCGCCGGGACCGATATCGCCGATGTCGCGCGCCACTTCCATGTTGAGGTCGAGACGCGGCAGCAGGGCATTACGGTCGAGCGCGAGGCGATCCTGCACCAGCCGCGTCTTCAGTTCCGCGACCAACAGGTCCGGCCGCTGCACGTCCTGCGGCATCGCGGTGACGACCGGATCCGGCAGCGCCGCGGGCAACTGTTCGCGGCGCGGGATCGTCGGGTTGCCATCACTGTCACGCCAGTAGAGCGACAGGGCATTGGCAGCGGCGGCCATGGCCTGTTCGGACTGGACGACCATGGCCTCGCGGCGCAGCACCATCTGGTCGTTCTCGGTCAGGACGATGCGCGGGCGCAGCCCGGCCTGATAGGCGCGTTGCAGCCCGCGCTGCCGCTCCTCCGCCAGATCGAGGAGATGACGATAGACCTTGAGCCGCTCGCCACTCGCCACCCAGCTCAGATAGGCGTCGAGCGCCTTGCGCTGGACGCCGATGGCCACCATCTGCCGCTCGGCATCGGCCACGGCGCGATCCGCGTCCGCCGTCACCCGGCCGAAGCGGCGGTCGTCGATCATCCGGTCGCGCAGCAGGGAGAACACCGCGCCCGCGCGGATCTCGCCGAATTCGTTGGTGTAGTTCTTGTCCTCGTAGATCGGGAAACGACCGCTCGACGCGCGGTAGCCGCCGTAGATCTGGCCGCCCCAGTTCTCCAGCGGGCGCGCGATTTTCGCATCCGCATAAGTGCCGCCGTAATAGCCGACCAACCGCGATCCGCCCTCGGCGGAGAAGACCGTGTCGAAGGCGCCCTCTGCCGTCAGCCGCTTGGCATCGGCGGCGCGGGTGCGGGCCAGCGCCTCGATGATCTGCGGCGATTGGCGGGCGGAATTGGCGAGCAGGTCGTCCAGTTGCAGCACCGGCGCATCGACCGGCGCGGGCCGGGGCAGCGGTGCGATCTGCTGCGCCGCCGACGGTAGGGCGAAGGCGCAAAAACCGGCCGCCAGTACCCCGACAAACAATGGGCCATGGGGGCGTTTACTTGGCATTGCCGCCGTCCTTCCCGGCCGAACCACCCTTGCCGCCAGCCTCGTTCACGCTGCCTGCGTAAGTACCCGCGTCGAGGGCGCTCACCGGATATTGCAGCGGGAAGTCGTTGAGCAGGCGCCAGAGTTCATAGCCGCTCGATACGGTGTCCATCATCACCCAACCGCGCACTTTGGCGCCGAGGCGCACGAATGGCTTCTTCGGCCAGGGCCGCGCACCCGGCTTCTGCTCGACCAGCACGCGGAACAGTCCGTTCGCGGATGCCGAGACGTCGATCGCGCGCACCTGCCCGTCGAACATGCCGACCGCCACCGAGGGCCAGCCGCTGAACTGGATCGCGGGCCAGCCCTCGAACTCCATCCGCACCGGGCGGCCCGGATGGATCAGCGGCACGTCGCGTCCGTCCACGTAGAGTTCCACCACCCGCACCGCCTGCTCGGGCGCGAAAGTGGCGATCACGTCGCCTTCCTTGACCATCGTGGCGCTATCGCCGCCGAGGATGCGCAGGATACGCCCGTCGCGCGGGGCATGGACCATCTGCACCGACTGGCGGTTGATGTTGATGTCCAGCCGGTTGCGATCGGCCAGGCTCTTGGCGACTTTGGCACCATAGTCCGCCACCTTGATCTGCGCGAGTTCGAGATCGCGGCGCGGCGCCAGCCCTTCGCCGTAGAGCTGCTGCATGCGGCCGACGTCGCGCTGGGCCACGCCCATCGCCTGACGCGTAGCCGCGATCTCGGCATCGACTTGCGCGCGTTCGGCCTGGAGGCGGGCGATCAGGTTGGGATCGTTGTCGGCGATGCGGGCGATCCGGTCGCCCTTCTTCACCAGTTCGCCGTCGGTCACATACCATTCCTCGACCCGGCCGGGGACGAGCGCGGTGATGTTCTGCACGCGGTCGCGCGGGTCGAGCGCGATGACCGAGCCATTGCCGTTCGATGTCTGCTGCCAGGGCACCAGCAGCAGGAAGGCCAGGACAATGGCCATGGCGATCAGCAGCATCCAGGCGAGCACCCGCGCGGGGCGCGGCGGGCGCAGTCCCTGGAGCGTCCTGAAGTGAACGATATGGTCATCGCGGAAGGGCATGAAAACCTCCTTCTGCAGAGTTTCTGGCTTTCGCGGCGTTGCGGGCGGCGGCGAAAGCCGCGCGGTCCTGTGTCAGCAATTGGGAATCCCGTCCAAGCCAGAGCATGTGGTCGAACTCGAAAGCATCGGGGCGGCAGGTGAAGACGATGATCGTCGTCTCGCGGTCGTCGAGCTGCCGCAGCGCGGGGCGCAGTTCCTCCACCGGCACCATGTCGAACAGGCCCGAGAGGATGAGCACGCGCGGGCGGGCCAGCAGGGCTCCCGCCAGCTTGAGGCGCATCGTCTCGGCGCGGGTCAGCGGCCAGCCGCTGGAGGACAGCAGGCAGTCCATGCCGCCGTCGAGGCTGACGATCCGGTCGCCCAGCCCCACGAGCTCCAGCACGTCGAGCACTTGCGCCGGATCGGCCTGCGGATTGGCGAGGCGCAGATAGTCGCGGATCGTGCTCTCGACGATGTCCGGCCGGTCGAGCACGATCACGTCGCTGCGCAGGCGGTAGATATTGAGCGCGGCGATATCTGCGCCCCCCAGCGTGATGAGCCCTTCGTCGGGGCGGTAATGGCGCTTGAGCATCCGGCTGAACAGCCGGTCGATCCCCGGATCGCTCGCCGCCACCGCATGGGTTCCCGAGGGAACGTCGAGATCGAAGCGCGCGCGGTCACCCCCAGCGGCGATCGCCACCCGGCGCAGCGACAGGCCGCCGTCGCGGGGCCGGGCATCACCCTCGCTGCGCGGGGCCATGTCCTCGACCGGGATTGCATGGAACAGCGAGAGTTCCTCGACCGCCGCGACCAGATCGTAGAACGTGTCGAGATAAGGCCCAAGCTGCGCGGCGCCGTAGAACACGCTCGACAGGATCAGTTCCGCCGCGACGAGCTGGCCGATCGAGAGCTGCCCGCGAATGACCAGCCAGCCGCCCAACGCCAGCAGCGCCGCGCTGGCAAGCGCATAGAGCAGCAGCAGCGCCACGCTCTGCGGGAAGGTCGCGCGGAAATGCTCGCGGTGCGCGTCGACATAGGCCGCCGTGCGCATCTCCGACATGTCCATCGCATAGTCGAGATGGCGGCTCGACTTGTAGAAGCCGTTGGAGGCGCCCACGCTTTCCAGCCAGTGCGCGGTCTCGTACTTGCGGTGGCTCAGCGCCACGCCGCTTTCCATCGCGCTGCGCGCCCAGATCTTCCAGATGATCCAGACCGCCAGCACGAAGAGCAGGTTGAAGGCCAGGAATACCGGATGGTAGAACGAGGTGACGATGAAGCCGATCATCGCCTGGAAGAAGATCGTGAAGCCGCCGATCAGCAGCGAGGGCACGGCCTTCTGTACATTCGCCACTTCGAAGAAGCGGTTGAACAGGTCGCCCCGGTGCTCGTCCTGGAAGAACGGGTTCTGGGCGTGGACCGCCTGCAGGGTGATCTCCGCAACCGAGCGCGCGAAGAGGCGGCGACGGAAGATTTCCATCACATAGCTGCGCATCGCGCCGAGCAGCGACCACAGCGCCAGCAGGCCGAACAGCACCGCGGCCAGCGTGAACAGCGGCACCGGCAGGGCAGTATTGGCCACCGAGTTGATCAGCATCTGCACGGAGATCGGCGTCGCCAGCGACAGCAGGCCGATCGCGGCGCCGTAGATCATCGCCATCGTCATGAAGGCACGGTCGGGCGCCAGCACGCCGCGCGCCCAGCCCATGAATGTGCCCCAGTCGATCCGCTGGGGGGAATGGCCGGCCATCGGTGATAGTCCCTTTTCACTGCCCGCCGCGTCATCGCAACCGGCGCAGGCGGGCGCGGCCTCTATCGGAGCGCTTGTGAAATTGGATGGACTGAGAGTTACATTTGGTTTCGCGAGGCGCTCTCGACCGAAAACGCCCGCTCTTCGCGCAGCGTTTCCAGCAAGGCGTCGGCCCGGCGAAGGTCGCCGGTGTCGAAACCTTCGGTAAAGGCCGCCCTGACCGCAGCCAGCCGCTCCAACGCTTCGTCACCGCGGCCTTGCGCGGCAAGCAAGGGCGCCAGGTCGAGCATGATCCACAGTTCCCAGGCGAGCGCGCCCTGGCGGCGACTCCATGCCAGGGCTTCCTCCAGCAGTGCGAGCGCCTGCCCGCATTCCGCCTGCCCGCATTCCGGCCGCCCGCCTTCCTTCTTCACCAGAATCGCAGCTTTGATCCGCAACAGGTTCGGCGTGTAGATATGCTCGCCATTGGCTGCGCAGCGCGCAATAGTGGCGTCGATCAGCTCAAGCGCCTCGGCCCGCCGTCCGCCTTGCATCAACGCCAGCGTCAGGGTGGAGGAGAAGGAGGTCGTCAGCAGATCGTAGCGCAAGGCCTGCAATTGCGTCAGACTCTCTCCCACCCCGTCCAGAGCCGCGCGCCAGTCGCCTTTCCGCAAGGCCTGGTTGCCGCGCAGCCCGCCCACGGCGGCGACATAGGGCGCAAAGGCATTGCGCCGGGCCGCCGCCTCGAAACTGTCGAGCGTCGCTGCCGCGCGCGCAAGGTCGCCCGTCGCGATATGGATCGGCAGCGCCCAGATCAGCGCAATGCAATGGGTCGTCGGATGGTCCAGCCGTTCCGCTTCCCGCACCGCCTCTTCCGCAAGTCGGCGTGCCCGGTCGGCATGGCCCAGCAGCCAGAACGTGCGCGCCAGGGCGATGATCGAACGGTTGCGATGATCGAAACCGTAGTGGATCGTCCGCCACCGCTCGGACGGCAGGGACAGCCGCACCGCCCGCTCCAGACGTTCGCGCGCCAGCTTCTGGTCGCCGCCGAGGTGATGGGAAATGCCCGAGAGCGATGCCGCCACCGCGCTCGCTTCCGGATCGTCCAGCGTCGCGGCCACCGCCAGCGCCATCTCCGCCCATTCGTGCGCCGCGGCATAGTCGCCGATGCGCTCGTGGAAGATGTGCAACCGGCCGAGCAACCGCAACTGCCGCCGTGCGTCGCCCAGCGATACCGCGATCTCGAGTGCCCGCCGCAGCGCCGCTTCCACGGCATCGCTGTTGCCGCGCGTGAACATGAGCGTGAGGCCCAGCGTGGCCTGAAGCTCATACTCTTCCGGAGTCCCGCCGCTCTCCTCCTCCAGCAGGGCGAGCGCGCGGGCGCACCAGTCCCGGCTCTCCGCCAGCAGCGACATTTCGAGGAAGATCGGCGCACTGACGGCACTGAGCCGCAAGGCCTGCTCCGGATCCTCGCCGTTGTCGAAACAGGTTGCCAGCGCGCTGCGGATATTGCCGATCTGGCCGACGATGCGAATGCGGCCGCGGGAATAGCTGCCGTCCTGCGCGCGAATGTCTTCCAGCAGCGCAAGGTAGAAGGCCGCATGACGGCGCGCGGCCGCGGCAGCCTCTACGGAGCCGCGCCCGCGCAGCTTTTCCTGCGCATGGGCGCGCGTCATTTCGAGCAGCCGATAGGCATTCGGCCCGCTGCCGCGATCGGCGGCGACCAGCGACTTGGCGATCAGCGCATCGAGCGCCATGGCCACTGCCGCGGCATCGAGATCGTCACCCGCCCCGACCGCCAGCGCCGCCTCCAGCGAGAACGGACCGAGGAACACCGAAAGGCGCTCGAACGTCCGCTGCTCTGTCTCGGACAGGAGATCGTAGCTCCAGTCGAGCGTCGCCTGAAGCGTCTGCTGCCGCGCGACCGCTGTGCGCCGGCCCGTCCAGCCGAGACTGAAACGCGCGCCCAGCATCCGCGCGGTCGCCTCCAGCCCGTGCACGGCGGCGCGCACGGCCGTCAGTTCGATCGGCAGCGCCATGCCGTCGAGCCGGGCGCAGAGATCAGCGATTCCCCGCACTGCCTCCCGGTCGACACGGAACCCGCTGTTCGCCGCCATGGCCCGCTCGACGAACAGTTCAACGGCGGGAAAGGCGGCCAGTTCCTCCGCCTCCAAGGCATCCGCCCGGTCGCCCGGATAGGCCAGTGCGCCGAGCCAGTGAACCTGCTCGCCGACGATCCGCAGCGGCTCCCGACTGGTTGCGAGAATGCGCACCCCGGGCGCGGCCTCGCCGATCCGCTCCGCCGTGTCGGAAACCGCATCGATCAGGTGCTCGCAATTGTCGAGCACGAGCAGCAGCCGCTGGTCGCGCAAGTGCCCGAGCACGACGAGCAGCGGATCTTCCGCCTGCACGGGAATGCCCAGGGCGTCGGCGATTGCCGATGCCACGAGTTCGGCCCGGTCCAGCGCGCCGAGATCGACGAAGTGGACCCGGCCAGCAAATTTCCCGAGAACCCGGTGCCCCACTTCCACCGCGAGCGTCGTCTTGCCGACCCCCGCCGCGCCGACGATGGCGCAGAGCTTGTGTTCGCCGAGCGATGCGATCAGGAATGGCACATCGTCATCGCGCCCCAACAGGCGGCGCGACCGGCACGGCAGGGGAGGCGCGGATTGCCGGTACGTGATCGTCCCGGTGCGCGGATGCACCGTCACCTCCCGCTCCGTTCGAGGCGAGATCTTGGCAACGAAAGCATAGCCGACGCCGACCTGGGTACTGATGTAGCGTGCACCATCCACGCCTTCGCCGAGCGTCCTGCGCAGCGCCGCCATTTGAAACCGCAGGCTACCGTCCTCGACGACGACATCGGGCCAGACCCGGCGAAGCAGGTCGCGCTTGCCGACGACCGCCCCGGCCCGCTCGACGAGCGCCGTCAGCAGATCCAGCGAACGCCCCCCGATCTCGACCGGTACGCCGTCACGGGTCAGCAGACGCTCGCCCGCATGGAGGACGAAAGGCCCGAAGGCCGCGCGAAAAGATGAAGGTGAAGGCATGTCCTCCACAAATTGCCGCCTTTCCCCTGACATCCGCATCTTTTCGCCGAGCGCGCCGCGGCTTCCTATAATATTTCGGTATGTGTTGCGCGCTGCAGCGAAGCGGGCAGGAGCAGCCGCGCCCCGTTCCGCTCAGGCCTGGGGCCGCCCCAGCAGCAGAAGTTGGGCAACGACGGCGATCGCGATCACGTCGGGTTCCTTGCCCGCGACTCCGGGAATGCCGATCGGTGCGGTCAGGCGCGCCAGGGCCTCCGGCGAAATCCCGTCGGAAAGCAGACGCGAGCGGAAACGGGCGATCTTGGTCGAGGAACCGATGAGACCGACGAAAGCCAGCGGTGTCCGTTTCAGCGCCGCCAGCGTCAGGACATAATCGAGCGGGTGGTCATGGGTGAGGATGGCGAGCGCCGCATCCTCGGGCGCTTCCTCGATGCAGCGGGCGATCTCCGTTTCCGGCATTACCGTCACGCCGTCCACTCCCGCCATGTCCTCGCGCGTGTCAAACCAGGCGAGTTGCAGCGGCAGTCCGGTCAGGTGCCGGGCGATGGCCTGCCCGACATGGCCTGCGCCAAACAGGTAGAACGGCCGGGGCCGCTCGCCGACCGGCTCGACGATCCGCGTGCCGATCTCCGGCCGATCGCCCCGCGCCGACTGTCGCGTCGCCGTCTCGCGCGCAAAGACCGCGCGGTCGACCCGGTTCTCGCCCAGTGTCGTCGCCAGCATGCGGCCCGGTTCGGCTGCGGTCAGCCAATCGAGTCCGGCGAGGTCGAGGTGCTCGATCAGCAGGCGCACCCGCCCGCCGCAGCACTGGCCCAGCAGCGGCCCGAGCGGATAGTCCTGCACCCGCCAGGTCCCGGCCGGACGCTCCAGGATCGCGCGGGCCTGTTCGAGCGCGCGAAACTCCAGTTGCCCGCCGCCGATGGTGCCTTCCTGCCCCTGCCCCGTCACCAGCATGCGCGTCCCCGCCCCGCGCGGAGCGGAACCTTCGGTCGCCAGCACGGTCACGAGCGCCGCGCGCTCCTTCGGCAACGCGCGCAGCCATCGGAGCCACTGCGTCATCGCGCGGCAAACTCGGCGATGGCCTTCAGCACCCGCTCGGGCGTCGCCGGGGCGTCGAGCTGCGGCATTTCCCGGAGCTCCGGCGCGGTGGCCGCGATGGCGCGGTTGATCGCCGAAAAGACCGAGATCGCCAGCATGAACGGCGGCTCGCCCACGGCCTTGGAGCGGTTGATCGTCGGCTCGACATTCTCGCCGTCCCACAGGCTGACGGTGAAGTGCTTCGCCCGGTCGGAGGCGGTGGGAATCTTGTAAGTCGCCGGGCTGTGCGTGAGCAGGCGGCCCTTGTCGTCGAACACGAGGTCCTCGGTGGTCAGCCAGCCCTGCCCCTGCAAGAAGCCGCCCTCGACCTGCCCCTTGTCGACCATCGGATTGAGCGAACGGCCGACATCGTGGAGGATATCGACCGCCAACACCTTGTGCTCGCCGGTCAGGGTGTCGATCGCCACTTCCGACACCGCCGCACCATAGGCGAAGTAGTAGAACGGGCGACCCCGGTGCACCGCGCGGTCGTAGACGATGCCGGGCGTCGCGTAGAAGCCGGTCGAGGACAGCGAGACACGGGCCATGTAGGCCTTGCGAACGGCATCGGCGAAAGTCAGCCGCTGTCCGCCCGCCAGCACGGCCTCGTCCGTGAACAGGACTTCATGTTCGGCGCATTCGTGGAGGTCCGCAAGGAACGCGGCCAGCCGGTCGCGGATCGTCATCGCCGCATTGTGCGCGGCCATGCCGTTGAGGTCCGCGCCGGAACTGGCCGCCGTTGCCGACGTGTTGGGCACTTTGTCGGTGCGCGTGGCGGTGGTGCGGATGCGCGACAGCGGCACGCCGAACACGTCCGCCACGATCTGCGCCACTTTCACGTAGAGGCCCTGCCCCATTTCGGTGCCGCCGTGGTTCACCTGGATCGAACCGTCGGCATAGACGTGGACCAGCGCCCCCGCCTGGTTGAGGAACGTGGTGGTGAAGCTGATCCCGAACTTCACCGGGGTCAGCGCGATGCCTTTCTTGATGACCGGGCTGGCGGCATTGAACGCGGCGATCGCGGCGGCCCGCGCGTCATAGTCGGTGTCCTTGCGCAGACGCGCGATCAGCTGCGGCGCGATATTGTCGGCCACGGTCATGCCATAGGGCGTGACATCGCGGCCCGGCCCGTAGAAATTGGCGGCGCGGATCTCCAGCGGGTCCTTGCCGAGCGCCAAGGCGGCATGATCGACGACCCGCTCTATCGCCAGCATTCCCTGCGGACCGCCGAAACCGCGAAAGGCCGTGGCCGAGACCGTGTTGGTCTTCAGCCGCTCCGAGACGATCTCGACATCCGGCAGGAAATAGCAGTTGTCGACATGGAACATCGCCCGGTCGTTGATGGCCGGGGAAAGGTCCTGGCTGGCCCCGCAGCGCGAGGCGAGGTGCAGCGAAAGCGCAAGGATACGACCCGCCGCGTCGAAGCCGACCTCGTAGTCGACCTCGAATTCGTGGCGCTTGCCGGTGAGCACCATGTCGTCGTCGCGGTCGACGCGGAACTTGGCGGGACGGCCGGTCTTTGCCGCGACCAGCGCGGCGGCGGCCGCGAAGCTGGTCGCCTGCGTCTCCTTGCCGCCGAAGCCGCCGCCCATGCGGCGCACTTCCACGGTGACGTCGGCGGACGGCACTCCCAGCAAATGCGCGACCAGATGCTGGACCTCGCTGGGGTGCTGGGT
>PJTY01000108.1_pt1 | contig 66226 bp, 55 predicted proteins | sample 1512121 | NCBI WGS metagenome assembly PJTY01 (sample SAMN08177680, study PRJNA422409) | Soil metagenome, whole genome shotgun sequencing project. | isolation source: Soil enriched (2) on filter paper: alkali lignin treatment | place: USA: Madison | collected 2015-01-15 | reverse complement strand
GGGCAAGACCGTGGACGGCGACCAGATCATGGCGCTGATCGGCACCCAGCTTGCCGCGCGCGGCGCTCTGCGCGGCGGCGGCGTAGTGGCCACGGTCATGTCGAACCTCGGCCTCGAACGCTATCTGCAAGCGCAGGGGCTGACGCTCGAACGCACCAAGGTTGGCGACCGCCACGTCCTCGAACGCATGCGCGCGGGCGGCTTCAACGTCGGCGGCGAGCAGTCGGGCCACATGATCCTGCTCGATCATGCCACGACCGGAGACGGCACCGTGGCGGCGCTCCAAGTCTTGGCCGCGCTCGTCCAGTCGGGCAAGCGGGCGAGCGAACTGCTCCACCTCTTCGACCCGGTGCCGCAGCTGCTGCGCAACGTGCGCTTCTCGGGCGGGCAACCGCTGGAGGCCGCCAGCGTGAAAAGCGCCATCGCCGATGCGGAAGCCGCGCTCAACGGCAGCGGACGCCTCGTCATCCGCGCCTCGGGCACCGAGCCGCTGATCCGCGTGATGGCGGAAGGCGACGATGCCGGACAGGTGGAGGCCGCCGTGGCCTCGATCTGCGCCGCCGTGGAAAAATCACTCGTGCGATACTGATGCACGGGGCGGGGCGCGGGCTTAGATTAGCTAGCATGTTGATTGTTCATTCTGCGGCTTACGTGGCAAAGGCGCTCGTTCCTCAGGCGAACTGATCAAAAGCCGATCTGGTGAATACATGCATTCTGCTTCAGATTATGAACGCCCAATGCGGCTCCGTCACGTCACCAAATATGAGGCATCCGTAACTTTTACAGTCTATCATTGCGACACGATGGACCGTCCTTCGAGCCGAGCAATTGCATGGTGCACGACATTGTCGAGTGCTTCTTCTGAGAAGAAACCTCCAGGAATTAGACATCGGTCTACTAAGACACGCCGGAAAGAACTAAACGTCTCCGGATCCGGAGGGGTGGGCGTTGTCCAGAAGCTATCTAGTCCACCTTGGTGTGTCAGGTCCGGAATGTCGTAAACGGCATGGCCCAGCACGACTACAGGCACGCCTGCAGCAAGGGCGAACGTGCCGCTTGTACTATTGATTGTGACAACGCCTTGTGATCCGTGCGTCACAGCCTGGATGTCACCCCAAGCAAGATAGTCGACGCGATCCTCCACACCGAACAAGGTAGCCATATCGGTTGTGATCTGGCGCCAATCACGCACTCCATTATCTAGCGGGTGTTCCTTGAGTATCAAGCGAGTCCCCCTTGGGGCATGGCTGGCGAACGAACCGATAACCAACCTGATCGCATGTGCGATACCGGCGAAAGGCGAATGCAGCCTGATCTGAGCGTCTGAGTCTAACTGAAGGGGAAACAGGAAGTAGGGCTGTTCCGACGACTCGAGCCGGGACAGAAGTTCTGTGGCGCTTGCCTCGCGCTCCTTGCGGCGCGAGAGCTTTCGCCACCAACCTATGCCCTCGACAATGGGATGCCATGGGCGATGGTTGCTCCAACCGGGATAATGCCAACGTGTTAGTACATCGGCAAAATTGTAAGTGAAGCCCTCACTTGCACGGCGACGGAACGAGGCGGAAAACCTATGATGCGGCGGAAGTGGAGGTAGGGAGGCGGCCTGTTCGCGATACCATGCCGGATCACGCGGCAGCGAAGAGTGACCATTGACGCCGCCCAATTCCAACGTAACCCAATCCGGACGAATGTAGCCTTCTTCAAAGACGTGGACAGGTACGCCTTCCTGTTCGCAAATGCGGATGGCAGGCATGTGGTGATCACGGCAATCACCGAACAGAACGACATCGGTGATGCCTTTTTCCTTAAGCAATTGCTTAAAAAAATCGGGCCAATCGCCTAGAGTGCCCCGATATTCGATGCCATTCGGAAGGCGCCAGAACGCCCGGTCGCCCCCGTTAAAGTTGACCTTGTAAACTGCGTGTCCGCGCGCGTTCAGTCCTTGGCCGAGCCGGCGGAACAGCGGCCCCATGAGGCCCTGCAAAAGAAGCACAGTCCGAGGGGCGCTTAATGTTGAGGCAGCTTCACAGGTGGTAATGGAGGTATCTGGCATCTGGGAAAACTACTCCGTATCGACATCCGTCAATTTTACGGCCCGCTCTATCCGATCGTTCTCGTAGCATGTCGCGCGGGCGGGTTAATGCGTTCGGAACCATGCAGCAAGCCCATGGCTGATCGCTAAAACTAAGACGGAGCCGGAGGGGATTAACCTTGATACATGGTCTGAGGTGCCGGAACGCCTTCTTGCCTATTGTTTCCCAAGCAGTGGCAGCCGCTCTTTGAGCCAACTAACGAAAGCAAATCGGTGAGGTCGACCGGTGCGAGGCCGAAACATATTTAGTGCATCTGTTTCAACAATCGCTTGTCGGGCATCCTTAAACGTCACGAGTGGATCCCATGAGGCACCTCGATGGCGATATGAATGGAGCCGGGCGGCGCCTAGGTCAGCTTCAGTAGCCAGTTCGCCAGTTCGGCTAGTCCTTCACCGCCGTGCTTGAAGGACTGCTCTCCAATTTTTGTGCCGTGAACATCCGACACCCGAGCTTGATGAATTTCAGTAGCCCAATCGATACCGGCGAACCAAAGTCTCTCATTTTCCATGGCCTTGACCTCCTATGGTCCGGGCCAACCGCGATCTTCGTCATTCCCTGTACTGGCGCTCCAGGCGCAAACTCCCCACGGGACGTCATCGCGGCCACCTGCCGGGGCACATGTCCCCCCCAGGTGCTCAAGGCGCAGGGGGCGAATTGGTCGCTCCCGACAGGGTGGCCCGTCCGCAGAACCTACAGCAGGTTTACGCGGACACGAACGAGGTACAGGGGGGCAGAAAATCCAAAGGGATGACAGGATTTTTATCGGCTTCGGCAATTTCCGAAATTTCCCAAGGTTCGATTCGCCAACGTTCCGCTTTTCAGTAGCTGAAGGGTGACATTCTGGTTCAATCGTGTTCGATTTAGCTTTTCAGAATCGAACCAAGTATTTCTTTCTTGACAATGGTATAATTTATGGATCGATTTCAAGAAATTTTTGCAAAAATCACATTAATTCAGGTGCATGTGTAGAGTTTTTGACTCACGCTACCCTCTCGACTGGGGGCGCCATCGGCACAGTATTTAACGTCCATGATCGTCGATGTCGCATAAGGTTAGTAACCATGAACGCCAACCTATTCTGCCTTACGGTCGATCGTTTGCTTCAAAACCGCGCCCGAGCGAGAGGCAAGGCATGCGTCTCGTCTTTCCTGAAGGCGGTGGGCGGTGGAGCTATCGCAGCGACGTGCCTGGCGGGCGGCCATGCCGGCGCTCAGGACCTCAGCGGCTCGCGGCAGTCGTTTGAAAAGCCGAGCAACGATCGCATAGTCCTGGGAATCGGTGCGGCCGTAACGCCTGTGTACCAGGGCGCGGACGATTACCGGGTCCTGCCGCTGCCCGCGATCGATATCGTCGAAGGGCCGATCTATGCGAATTTCCGGAACGGCGTCGGGTTGAATTTCGTCTCCCGTCCCGGATTCACCATCGGATCGGGCGTTACCTTCATGCCGGGATATCGCCGCAGGGACGTGCCGGAAGGAGTCGGACGACTGACCTCGGGAGCCGGTGCCCGTGTGTTCGCCGCTGTCAGCAGTGGGCGAGTCATTGCCACATTGGGTGCAACCCAGGGCTTCGTCGGCAGCACTCGCGGGTTCATTGCCGATGCTAGCCTGTCCTATCCCATCATCGCAAGCCGCAAGCTGATAGTGACCCCGTCGATCGCGACCAGTTTTGCAGACCGACGCCACAATGATCGCTATTTCGGCATAAGCGCTGCAGAAGCGCGGGTTTCCGGCCTGACGGCCTGGCGCGGCAAGGCCGGTTTCAAGGATGCGTCGACGTTGCTGACGGCAATCTACCGGCTTGACGACCGTATCAGCATCAGCGGTTCCGTAGGCGCAACCAGGCTGCTTGGACGGACTGCGTCCAGCCCTTTGGTCAAGCACAGGACCCTGCCCAGCGGTTTTCTTTCGGTTACCTACAGGTTGTCGCCGAAAGCGCGCGGGAGACGGTGAACAGGCGTGTGGATGGAGCTCTCAAGGACTCGTCCGCCTCGATGCGACTATCGTTTGCATCGCGTCCGCGTCCTATCGTTTCCCGACCGGAAAAAGGCCGCCGTTCATTCCGCAGTACCCGAGGCCACCGGGTTCGGTAACTATGATGCCGCTTCCCCTGTGGTCGATATCGAATCTTGCACCGCACGGCTGGCATCTGAAAGTCGGACGGCGATCAATGCGCATCCGTGATGAGGAAGTTCATGGATTTGCTGCAGATTTCACCGTGCTTTTCACGGACATCCGTTTCGCCGCGCACTGCGGCGTCGGCGCGGGCACTCAAGGCTTCCGCCATGACCTTCTCCCACGCATCGACGACGCGGGAGCTGGAGAATGAATCGGCAATGCTTCTTGCACTGCTGCCGAGGCGGCGGCGCAGTTCGGGATCTTGCATCAGCTCGCGCATTTTTCGGGCCAGAGCATCGACGTCTTCCGGTGGCACGAGCAGTCCATTGACGCTCTGCTGAATCAGTTCTGCCGGTCCCCAGTTGCAGTTGAACGAAATCGACGGAATTCCGGCGGCAAGCGCTTCGGCCAAGGCATTTCCCCAGCCCTCATATCGCGAACTCATCACGAAAATGTCGGAGTTTTCGACCCAGCCGCCCGGACGTTCACTGACACCGGCAAAACGCACGCGTGCGCTCAGGCCGAGTCGAGACGCCATGTCTTCCAGCTTGGAGCGCTCCGGACCCATGCCCCAGATGACCAGATTCCACTCCGGAAACTCGCCGGCCAGCGCGGCGAAGGCTTGCAGGAGCAAGTCGAAACCCTTCTGGTGGACAAGTCTGCCCACCGCGGTAATACATTTGGTCTTCGCCGTCGGCGCGTCGCCGCGTTCGAAGCGCAGAACCGGATTGGGGATGACCCATTGGCGCCGGCGCATGGCAGGCGGAAAGCAATCCATTGCGCCTTTCGTCATTGTCACAAGTCCGAATGCACGCGGATAGAGGCGTGCTCGCAGCCAGGACCACAAGAAGCCGACCGATTGCTTCTGGGGATTGTTGCGTTCTGAAACGATGATGGGTGTCTGCCTTCCCAGTCCCGCGATGAGCGCAAGGATGTTGGTGCGGGTCAGGAAGCTGACTACGACGTCGGGCGCGGCTTGGTCGATTGCCCTGCGAAGCCGGACGGCGCGGCGGATCGCCGCGATGCTTTTGGCGGGAGCCGACAGGCGTGCCGGCGGAAGGTCGAGTCGTATCACCTCCACTCCGGCGGGGTATTGATAGTAGGATGGACTGTCGGCTTCGGCGAAGCTGATCACGGACATTTCCCAGCCGCGCTCGTCGAGCAGATCCGCAATGATGTTGGCGATGCGCTCAGCTCCGCCGGCGCCCAAACCCGGTAGCACCAATGCGGCACGCTTCCGCTCGGAAAGGGCGGACCGTGCTGCCGGTTCGGCCGCGACACTTTCAATTTCCTGCTGAAAGCGGTGAGTTGTCATCGCCTTTCGGTCCTCCCCCTTGCCGACATCTTCGTGCCCCAAGGCAGCGAGCCGATCCGCCTTCGTTCGGTGTATCGCCTTCCCCGGTATTTGTTGCGCGTATTTACACCCGAGGTGAACGATTAATGCCTGCGGCCAAGAGGGTTACTCCGCTTTATCCAGGTATCCCCTCTCGGAAGATCGTGGGCATCCTTCCACTCGCTTGCGGATGATGCACCATCAAATGCCGGGACCAGACACCTGGTCTGCGTCAGCGGATGCTGGGGAGGATGACGCTCAGGCTTCGTTCGGCTGCGGGGCCGGGTTGTTGCCGGCACGCTCGATGGCCTTGGTGATGTCCTTCACGAAGCGCGAATGGCGTACGCCGAACAGGAAGGTGTTCTGGATCAGGCTGCCCAGCCAGCGGCAGGGGCGCTTGATCTGGATGAGCAGGATGTAGCGATCCTCGTCCGTTTCGTTCCACACTTCGTGGTTGAACATGTCGTCGAACAGGAAGGACTGGCCGGGTTCCCAGGTCAGGACATGCAGCTTGTCGTCGCCCTCGACGTGCATGCGGCACTTTTCCCGCTCCTTGGGGGCCTTCAAGGCGAGGTGGTAGGTGAGCATGCCCTTGGTCATGCCCCAGTGGCGCGGGATGTGGCCTCCGGCCTCGAGGACGGAGAAGTTGGCCGTCACCAGCCCCGGAATCTTCTCGATGGCGGCAGCCGTGAACGGCGCGCGCGAGGCGTTCTGCCGGAGGCGATAGCCGTAGCCCTTCAGGAAGAAGGCACGCCAGCGGCGATCCGCTGCGATGCGGCCATGGTCGAAGGAAAGATCGCCGAGCGAAGGGATGTCTTCCGTCCGGATGCGAACGGCTTCGTCGCGGATCGTTTCCCACTGGCTCTCAAGCTGGGCCATCCACGGGAAGAACGATTTGTCCTGAACCGCCGCGTCGGGAATCCGCGAATTCCGCATGATGACGCGGTCGATCTTGGGGCGAAGCTCCTTGCCGATCTGGAACAGCGACTTGTTGACGAAGGGAACCTTCCAACCGCGCGAGTTGAGGGTCTTTTGCCAGTTCAAGAAACTGCTCCTTATACTTCTTCCAGGACAACGCAGGCGGGCCTCAAAGTGCGCTTGTACACACTTTGAGCGAAGCCTTCGGTCATCGCTTGATCGTTTACCGCTTCAGCGAGCGAATCTTGCTGCCGAACACATTGTCCCAGAAAATGGCCGAGATCGAGTAGTTGCCGCTCTCGTCGACATAATGGTGACGCATGTGATGCCGTTTCAGCGCCGAGCCGATTCGGCCCTTCATCGCCCAGTGGTGACAGGCGTAGTGGACCACGTCGTAGATGACGTATCCGATCATGAAGCCCAGAAACAGCCAGGTTCCCGCGCTTGCGAACAGCAGGACGAGAATCCCCCAGACCGCGAGCGCGATCGGCACGCTGGCGCCGAGCGGCATGAGGCTGCGCAAGGGATCGTTCGGCGCGTCGTGGTGGTTGCCGTGCATCAGGAACACGAACCATTTCAGCACCGGGACATCGGATTCCAGATGGAACATGTAGCGGTGCATCACGTATTCGAAGAGGCTCCACACCCCCAGTCCGGCCAGAACCAGGCCCGCGCCCGCGAGCGGGCCGACCGTTCCCCAGCCTGCCCAGGCGATGGCTGGAAGCAGCACAGCCCAGACAGCCGCAAAGAAACGGGGGGAGATCAACGTGAGCCGTTCGAGCGTTTCGCTCTTGAACAAACGGATACGTTGCGGACTAGGATTTAGTGCGGGCATTGGGTCGATCTCGAACATCAGGCGTCGGTAAGTGTCAAGCCAATAGTACCCTAATACGCTGAGATGTTGACAATCACGGCCGATTGCACGGATGCAGCGGCATGAACATTGGGTCCCCACGCAAGAGAATTCTCATTACCGGCGCTTCGGGCGGACTCGGCGGGGCATTGGCCCGGCAATATGCCGCTCCGGGCGTGATGCTTGCCCTCTGGGGGAGAGATTCGGCGCGTCTCTCCGCGCTGGCAGAAATCTGTCGCGTTCGTGGGGCCTGCGTCGAGGTGCGATCGCTGGATATCTCCGATGTCGCGGGCGCGGTCCGGGCCATAGAGGCCGAGGATGCAGCGGGACCGATCGACCTGGCGCTTCTGGCATCGGGTCTCGGAGACGTGCGTGCCGAGGGCGACACAGTGGAAGATCCCGCGCTCGTGGCCAAACTGGGCATCGTCAATTTCGCAGCGCCCGCAGCCATGGCTGCTGCTCTCGCGAAGCGTATGGCGGAGCGGAAATCCGGCTCCATCGTTCTTATCGGCTCTGCCGCGGCGTTTCACGCCTTGCCTTTCGCGGCGGCCTATTCCGGCTCGAAGGCGGGCCTTGCGCGTTTCGCCGAAGCGCTGCGCCTCGGCGTGCGCGAGCACGGGGTCACCGTGACACTGGTGTCTCCCGGGTTCATCGACACTGCCGCAGGGCGACAGGTTCCGGGTCCCAAGCCGCTGATGCTGAAGCCGGACGAGGTCGCCGCCCGAATTGCCGCGGCGGTCGCGAGCGGCAAGGGGCATGTGATCCTGCCCTGGCCTTTCGCGGCGCTACGGCTGTTCGACCGCCTCTTGCCGCGTTTTCTGCGCGACCGCCTGCTCCTGTCGCTCGCGCCGCCGCGATAGGGCCAGTCAGGAGGAACTCTGCCCGGGCGCCACGTCGCCGAGGGTCGCGCCGAGGATGGCATGATGCAGGCCCGCCGGGGTCAGGTCCGCATGTCGATCCTCGCCGCGGACGATCGTGCCGGAGGTGTCGAGGCGAATCATCACGTAGGGGGTGTGCCGGTCTCCACCGGGGGTTGTCGCGCCCGGAATGCTGGGGCGATGATCGCCGAAGAACACAAGCAGGGAAGGGCGTTCGAGTGCGCCCAGTCGCTCGACAAGGGAGGACAGCATCGCATCGCTGTTGCGCGCGAGCCGGAGATAGCTTTGCTTGAGGTCGCCGCTGGAATGCTCCTCGGGCGCCCAGGGACCGTGGTTCTCGATCGTGACCGCATAGATCATGGTCGGTCCGGTCGCTTCCGCCGCGAGCGAGACGATCTCGTCGGTCATGGCCGCATCGGTGACGTAGCGGCCCTCGCCGGGTGCGGGAGGCTCGAAGCGATCCTCGCCGACGAGGTGGGCGAAACCGGCCGCGGGCATGATCCGGTCCCGGCCGTAGAAGCGCATGTCATGCGGATGCGCAAACAGGCTGCGCCAACCGGCCGGTTTCAGGCGGGCAGGCAGGGCATGGGACACGTCGTCCAGAGCCGTCAGGAACGGGTCGTAGCGCCGAAAGCCGAGTTCTTCCTCGTCAAGGCCGAACAGGACCCCGTATTCCGTGCGCATCGTATAGGCGCCGAAGCCGCTGACCTGGAGCCGCCCGGACTGCCAGGCGTGCTTCCGCGCGGCGGCAAGGCCGGGCAGGGCCAGGTCCGGGTCCGAGAAGAGTTCCACCGGATCGGCGAAACTCTCGCACTGGATGATGACGACGAGTTCCGGCGCCGGTGCGATCGGGGTTCGAAGCGGCGCCGCGCAAGTCGCCGGGGCTTCGCTTTCGCGCCAGCGCAGCCAGTACAGCAGCAGCGTCGGCAGTAGGCCATGGCGTTGCACGTCGGCGTGGGCCGCCGGCACCCTCGCCAGACGGCGGATGGGCGCAGTCTTCAGGGAGAGCCCGAGAATCGCGAGGCTCGCGGTTACAGTGCCGAATCCCATCAGGTGCGGCTGAAAAGCCGGGACGAACAGCCGGGCGAGAAGCGCCAGAAGGAGGAGCGCAATGATCCCGGCTACGGTGCGCTGCCAGACCGCGACCGCGGAAAGATAGAACTGCGGATGGCGGAAAATCGCCCCGATCAGCGCGAGATCGGAAAAGAGCAGCGGTTCGCCGAGCATGGCATGCTTGGCATTGGACGCCACCGCCAGCAGGGCGAGCACGCCGAGCGAGAGGCAGACGGAGACGGGGACGTTGCCGCAGACCAGAAGGAAGAGACCCGCCAAGGCCATCGTCATCCACAGCAGTAGCCAGGTGCCGGGTAAGCTCCGTCCGATGGAAAGCGGGAAATTGTCTCGGCGCGGACGCACGAGTCCTTCGAGCAGGATGGCGCCGATCGGCAGCGCCGCGAATGTCATTCCGTCGATAGTCACTGTTCTGCCGTGCAACCCGGATTCATGAGCCCAGCACCGTTCGACCATCGTTCAGCGGGCGGAAGCGCGCTCATAGCGGGGACGACCGGGACTGTCATCCGGTGTCTGCCCTATGCCTACTTCTGCCACCCCCTGGCCGCGGCTTCGCGTTCCTGCGCGGCATCGAGCGGATCGCCCGCGGCCATGTCCTGCGCCGTCGCCATCAGATCGGCCTGGCCGGAACCGGCCTGGCGATAGTCCGCGCCCGTCTTGCCGGATCCTGCAACGACATGTTCGAGTACCCAGCGGCCCGAATCCTTGCAGGCTATTCCGGCGGAAGCCTTGGCGGCGTAGGCCCGGCAATAGTCGCCGTCCCGGCGGCGGAAGCTGGCGAGGATGCGCAGGTCTCCGCCAGGTGCGGAAGCGAGTCGGGCCTCCAGCCCCCGGGCGAGGTCGCCGGTGGCCAGCAGGGTGCCGTCCCGTTCTGCCACGTTGCCGCGTTCCAGCTTCGTGCCGATCATGAGGCCGAGCACCAGCGTGGCAGCCACTGCAAGGCCGATGCTCCAGCGAGGCAAGTGCCGCGGTCGGCCGCGTTTCATCGGTGCTTCGGCCTTTTGCCGGTGACGAACCTCGGCGAGATCGACGACCTGCGCCTTACCGGCAGGCCGTTCGGAGGGCGGACGGGCATCGGTCATATCCTCTTCCGCGTCCTGTGCAGCGGCCGCCGTGATCAGCAGGGTCAGGTCCTCCGGGACAGGTTCGGCCGCGACCGGATCGAAAGTCCCGCGCAGCAGGGCGCGCAGGCGCCGCTGCGCTGCGAGCTTCCCGGCGAGGGCGGGATCGGCCGCGACGGCGGCGGCTACGCGCGCGGCATCGGTCTCGGCAAGTTCCCCGTCTGCATAGGCCGCGAGTTCTTCGTCGGTCACGGTCACGCGGCTTCTCCCAGTTCGCGCAGCAGCGCCTCGCGGCCCCGGCCGAGGCGCGAGGTCAGGGTGCCCTGCGGAATGCCGATGATCTCGGCAGCTTCCTTGTAGGCAAAGCCCTCGACGAGCACGAGCATCACCGCTTCGCGCTGTTCTTCGGGGAGCCGTGCCAGCGCGCGGCCGACATTGCCGAGTTCGACCAGGTTTTCGGCATCGCGGTCGCCGGGCGTGCCTATGCCGGAGCCTTCCTCCTCATGGACGAAAGTCTGTGCACGCCGCTTCCTTGCTCGTGTCTCGTCGATCCATTGGTTTCTCATGATCCTGTAAACCCATGCGTCGAGGCGCGTCCCGTCCTGCCATTGCCGGCGGGACTTGAGCGCGCGCTCGACGGTCTGCTGGCACAAGTCGTCGGCATCGGCCGCATCGCGAGCGAGGCCGCGTGCGAACCGCCGCAGGCGCGGCAGCAGGGCGGTCAGCTCTTGGAAAAAGCGGTCTGTGCTCATCGAATATCCTGCCTGCGGGATGAAACGCATGAGCCTTGGCGTTTCATCCCTGAGTGCTACGATTTTTCGGAATGGACAAGCGGATGAGAACGGTCGTGATCCTGGCCACTGCTGCGGCGGTAGTGGTTTCGGCACCCTTGCGGGCGCAGCTTCTGCCGGTCGATCCGCTGGGCACGGTCGGCCGAGCGGGCAGGACGCTCGGCGAAACCGTGCGGGATACGACGTCGCAAGTCACCGATCCGCTGGGCGAGGCGGTGCACGATGCCCGCTCGATGGCGCGCGAGCGGCTCCGGCGGATCGGCGGTTTCGTCTCCGGCCACGGCGACCGGGTCGAATGGGACGATGACCATCAGCCTGCGGTGCGCGGCGAAGTGCTCTTGGTAAGCCCGGATCCTGCCGCGCTGGAGACCGCGCGGGGCAAGGGCTACACGGTTCTGGAGCAGGCCGAGATCGAGGCGCTGGGCCTCGCCTATGCGCGCCTGGGTACGCCGGAAGGCATGTCGCTCGCGAAAGCGGTGCAGGAACTGCGAAAGGCGCTCCCCGGGCGCGAGATATCGGCGGATCAGCTTCATTTCCCCTCGGGTGCGGCGTCGCAGCCGGGCGGCGCAGGCACACCGGAGACTTTGCCTCATGGTGGCACGGTCGGCGTCATCGATGGCGGAATCGCCAGTTCCTCCCGGCTCGCGGCGCAGCGCGGCTTTGCATCGGGTGCGCCGAAGGCCAGCGATCATGCCGGTGCGATTGCCTCGCTGCTGGCAGGAGCGGGGACGACGAAAATCTATGGCGCGGATGTCTACGGTTCCGATCCGGCAGGGGGCAGCGCATTGGCGATCGCGAGGGCGCTGGGCTGGATGCAGGGGCAGGGAGTGCCGGTGGTCTCGATCAGTCTGGTCGGACCGTCCAATCCGCTGCTGGCGCGCGCGGTGGCGGGCGCGCAGGGCAAGGGCATGGTGATCGTCGCGGCGGTCGGCAACGACGGGGCGGCGGCGCCACCCGCCTTTCCGGCATCCTATCCCGGTGTGGTGGCGGTGACGGGCGTGGACCGCGCCGGGCGGGTGCTGATCGAGGCAGGGCAGGCGGCACATCTCGACTATGCCGCGCCGGGGGCGGACATCTCGGCGCGGATTCCCGGACGCGGGCGGGTTTCGCTGCGGGGGACGTCCTATGCGGTGCCGCTTGCCGCCGCGCGGATCGCCGCGTGGCACACCCGGTTGGGAAGCGGTGCGAATGCGCTGAAAGCCGTGGATTCCGAAGCGATCAAGGGCACCCGCCGGACCGGGCGCGGGGTACTTTGCAGCACCTGCCGCAGCGGGCTGTGAACGGGGCCGCCGAAATAGTTCGCGGCCCGCGCGGATGAAAGCAAGAGGGCCATCCGTTCCTTCCAGCAGACACACCGAACGGGTGTGGAGAACAAGGAAGGAGCAGAATCATGAACAAGCTCACTCTCGGGACCGCCATCGCCACGCTCGCCCTCGTCGCCGCTTCCCCTGCGGCCCATGCCCAGCTTCTCGGTGGGGGCGGCCTTGGTGGTTCGCTGGGCGGTTCGCTCGGAGGCTCTTTGGGCGGGACGCTCGGTGGCATCGGCAGCTCGATCGACGGCATGGGCAGCGGCGCGGGCGATATCAGCGCCTCGCGGGCGAGCCGGAGCGTTTCCTCGCGGGCCGGTGGCAGCGGGCGGGCCAGCAAGGCTGTGAAGACGCCGCAAGGACAGGCTCCGGATGCCTCGGGTGTTACGGCAGCGGCCGGCGGAGCGGGTTCGCGAGCCGGTGGGCTGGTCGATTCGACCCGTTCGGCGCTGTCGGGCGCGGCGGGCAGTGCTTCGGCGGCGGGCTCGGGAGCCGGTGCGCTGTCCGGATCGGGCAATGGTGGCTCGGCGACCGGCTCGGGTAACCTGACCGGCGCGGCCGATCTTGCCGGTGCGACAGGCGCGGCTTCGGGTTTGACGAGCAAGGCAAGCGACGGCGCTCAGGCCGCGCGCACTGCCGCCGCCGAAAAGGCGCAGGGGTTGGGCGACAAGGCGCGCGAGACCGCGACCGGTCTTTCCACCGGCTCGGTGGATGCCTCGGGCAACGGATCGGGCAGTACGAGCGCGGGCGTGCACAGTGCCGGTGCGACGGGTTCGGGCAGTGGTTCGGCCTCGCGGAATGGGGCAAGCGGTTCCGCGAATCTCGGCGTGAACCTTGGCAGCAGCGCCAGCGGGTAAGTCTGGCGAGCAAGTCTGCCGGTCCGAAGCGATGCCCCGGCGAAGGAAGGCCTTCGCCGGGGCATCGTCTTATCCGGGGCGGGGCTTGGTCCGCACGCCGCTCATGAGGAACAGCAGCCAGGCGCTGCGCTTCACGATCAGCCATCCCAGGAACGACAGCGTGAAGGCGACCGCGATCATCACGAGGTAGCGCACGAAGTAGGGCGCGGGGATCGCCTCCACGAGGCCGAAGGTCGCCACGATGATCGGCAGGTGGAGCAGGTAGATGACGAAGGACGCCTCCACCAGTTCGCGGACCCGCCGCGATTCCGTTTTGAACAGGGTGCCTGCGGCGGAAACGATGCTCTGGGTCAGGCCGACGGCGGCCACGGCCTTGAGGACGGGGCGGGTATATTTCGGCAATTCCCCGGCGCCCACCGCCACCAGCGCGAGACCGATCGCGACGAGCGCCACCAGCCAGGAGAACCGGTTGAACCGGCGGTTCATGGCCGGGACCCGGTTGAGCAGCGCACCTATCGCGAAATAGGGCGCGTATTCGAGCGCGAAGCCGAGCGAGACCGGGTTCTTGAGCAGCTCCGGAAGCAGCGGATTCACCTTCAGCAGGGCGACTTCATAGACGCCGATGCCGAGGCCGATGGCCAGCATGGCCGGAAGGAACAGGCGGGAGGCGGTGCGGTCCGACAGGTTCAGGCGGAATGTCCGCAGTTTCGGCGAGAGGCAGACCAGCGCCGCGACGGCGCTGAAGTAGATGAGCACGATCACGAACCACAAGTGGCCGGTCGTCTCCCGCCCAAAGGTCAGGCTTTGGATGACCCACAGACCAAGTCCCGCACGCGTGCCGGACGCGTTGTGCAGGTCGGCGGCGAGGTTCATCAGCGGCACGATCGCCAGCAGGCCCACCACCAGCGGCGGAACCAGCCGGGTCAGGCGGCTTTCCAGATAGGCGCCCACGCTCCGCTTCAGGAGCAGCATCGCCGTGAAGTACCCGGCGATCAGGAAGAATCCCTGCATGCGGAACAAGTGCAGGAATTCCATGACATGGGTGAGCGCCAGCGAACGATCCGCGGACATCACCATCCAGGTCTGGCCGTCGTCCCGGAACGGATGGGTGGCGTGAAAGGGAATGCCCAGCAGCATCAGCACGGCGCGAACGGCGTCCAGATGGTGCTCCCGGCTGGGATGCACGAGCGCGCCGTCGGGCGGCTTTGCCAGGCCGGTATACTCCATACCCGCTGTTTGCGACGAAGGCCGGGGCAGGGCAATTACCCTGATGGCTGGCGCATTGGGGTAATTGCGTTACCGACATTCCCCGGCGCGAAGCGCCGCGCCGAGGAATATCGGTTATCCCGAATCAGTTCATGCGGAAGGCGATGTTCTGGGAAGCGGCGGAGCAGGCGGTCTCGCCGCCGGGGCGATAGCTGCTCTCGTAAACGAAATCCTTGGCCATGATCGAAGCCGCATCGGAGAATACGAAGGGCGGATACGCGATCAGGGCGCGCTGCTGGCGGGTACGCCCCGATGCGTCGACGTCGAACTCGACGCGGGCCCAGCCTTCGAAGCCCATGCGTGCCGCTTCCATCGGATAGTCGCCTGAACTCGCCCCGTTGCGCTTCATGGCAGGTACTGCGCCGATGATGGCGCATTGCTCGCTGCTGAGGCCGGTCTGCTCGAATATTTCCTGCGCCCGCGCGAAATCCTTGTTCTGCGCGGCCCAGGTCGCGCTTTGCAGGAGGGCGTTGATCTTGAGCGGATGATCCGCTGGAAGCGCCGGATCGGCAATCACCGCGTCGCGCAGCGGTGGACCGTCGACCGGCACACCGAGCCGGTAACCGGGCGATGCGATCTTGAGGCGCACGGTATCGATAGCCAGCGCGTCCCCGGAGGCCGTGACCACGGGCAGTAGTTCGCGAAGGGCGGTGCGGACTTGCGCGGGGCGGCGTTCGTTACGGCTGGTGACGGACTGGAAGCGCAGCCAGTTCGTGACCTCCAACGGCATTCTCCGGCTTTCTGCCAGGGCGAGGGCTTCGTCGAGGTAGGTTTTCCCCTGAACGGTGCCGACGACCGGGCTCATGGCCAGAATGCCGAGCAAGGCGACGGTCGCCTCGTCCTTCTTGTCCTTGCGCGATAGGGCCAGCAAGGCCTCGGCGCGAACCGCGGCTTCGCCTTCGGTGCGGGCCTTTAGCGTGTCGCCCACGAGCGGCATGGCCCAGGCCTGAAACCGCGCGGTCAGCGGCGAGTCGATTTCGGGGCGGCCCGCCGCGACGGTGCAACGCATCTCGACGCGCATGACATTGCGCAGGAAGGGCTTGATTTCCTGAACCTTGGCGGGTGTCCACGACCAGCGCATGGCAGCGCGGGCGAAGGCTAGGGCCACATCGCGTCCACCGGTGGAATAGATCGGCTGGACGCCGAAGGCCGAGCCGTCGTCGCCGATGCTGAATTCGACGACGGCGAAGTCCGTCGGCGTCAGGCCGCTGGTTGCGCCGCAGAGCGGAACGTCCATGTTCTCCGCCCGCGAGAACGGCGCCTGATCCATCCGCCCCGCGCCGGTATAGGCGAGGTAGTTGCGGGCATCGTCGCGGCGATTGAGGAGCATCGCCGCAATCGCGAGGTCCGAGCGCGTCGCGATGTCGGTGAGCGATACTTTCAGGGTGAGGCCGCCCTGAAGCTTCAGGGCGTTCTTGAGAAGCGCATAGCCCGCTTCCTTGTCTCCGCGATTCAGCAGGATGCGGGACTTGAGCGTCAGCAGCTGCGCCCGGAAGTCTTTGTCGAGAGAAGGCGTTTCCTCGGCGATGCGCGTGGCCTCGTCGATATAGGTGAGAGGTTCCGGTCCGGGATCGAACACAGAGACCTGGGCAAGCCCCAGCAGCGGCTGGAATCGTCCATCCTTTCCGGCCGAGGCCAGAGCCAGACGAAACTCGTGGGCGGCGCGCTCGTAATCCAGCTGTTGGCGGGCGGCGGCCCCCAGATTGAGGTGGGCGGCCAGGACATCTCCGGCAAAGCCTTCTCCGGCGGCGGCGACGGCGGGGAGGCCCGCCTGGATCGCCGCTTCGCCTTCTTCGCTGCGCAGCATCCGGACGAGGCATCCGCCCTTGCGAACACCGATCGCGCCCCGGACGATCGGCGATTTCAGGGCGGCAGGATTGCGTTCGATCGTTTCGAAAGCGGCGACGGCTTCGCTGCACCGACCGGTCGACGCGGCCTCGCTGGCGGCGTCGAACTGCTGCTGAAGCGTGGCCGGTTTTGCGGCAGGGGGCGCCGAAGCCTCTGCCGTAGCCGCCGGAGCAGTTGCCAGCAGCAGAGATTGCGCAATAATACCGAACATGAAGACCCCCCGTGAACGCACCGATCCGCGCACTGTACTATCGCGCCCGATGTTGCAAATTAAAGCACTGATAGCGCTTGCAATATTGTCGATCGGTTTTTCGTCGGCGGCACAGGCCCAGGAGCAAGCGCGGCTTGGTCTCCCGGCGGATACCGTTCTGCTTTTCGTTGCCGCCTGGTGTGCACCCTGTCTCGCGGAACTTGCGCGTTTCGAGGACCTGGAGCGGACAGCAAGGCCTCGTCGGCTTCTGGTCGTCTCGCTGGACGAGAGTGCGCGCGGCCTGGAATTGACGCGTCGCTTTTCGGCCCGGCAGAAGCTGGCCCTGTCCGAGCGGGAAGGGTGGGATCTCCTGCGCCGCACGACGATGGGAAAAGGGGTGGGATTGCCCTATGCGGTGATGACCGACCACGCCGGAGCGGTCTGCGCCTTGCGCAATCGAGGTCTGGTCGAAGCGGAACTGCGTGCGATGGCTTCTGCATGCGGACAATGACGGCTGCGAGAGTTTACGCATCGGTATAATCTTGTAACTGTCCCCTCATGACGACCGACCAGGGTGAAAACGGAAGCGCGGCGGCCTTGCAGCCCTTGCGGATTGGCGATGTGGTGCCGCGGTTCCTGGCGCGCAGCACGCAGGGACCGTTCGACCTCGACGACTATCGCGGAGAATGGCTGATCCTGTTCTCCCATCCGGCGGACTTCACGCCCGTCTGCACCAGCGAGGTGGTGGCGCTCGCCCGTGCCGCCGGTGACTTCGCGGCGCTGGGGTGCCGGCTCGTGGGGCTCTCGGTGGACAGCCTCTATTCCCACCTCGCGTGGATACGCCTGATTCGCGACAGCATCGGCGTCACCGTGCCGTTCCCCATCATCGAGGACCCGACGATGGAGATCGCGCGGGCCTACGGCATGGTCGGCAGCGATGCGCATGACAGCGCGACCGTGCGGATGACCTATTTCATCGATCCCGACGGGGTGATCCAGGCGACCAACAGCTATCCCCTGACCGTGGGCCGCTCGATTCCGGAATTGTTGCGCATCCTGACGGCCCTGCGCGAGGTGCGGGATGGCTCGGGACTGGCTCCGGCAGACTGGCAGCCCGGCGCGCCGCTGCTCCGCCAGCCGGGCGAGACCGCCGAGGCGGCGCTGGCAAGTGGCGATCCGGCCGGGTGGTTCCATGCCCCGCTCGGCGCCGCGGATGGGGAGCAGGCCTGATATGCCGCAATCCCACCTTACCGCTGAATTCGAAGCGACGGCCGAGTTGTTGAGGGCGCTGGCCCATCCGGTGCGTTTGCAGATTCTCCACGCGGTTCGGGAGCGCCCACTTGCGGTCGGGGAGATCGAAGAAGCCACGGGCATCGGCCAACCGGGCCTGTCCCAGCAGCTTTCGGTCCTGCGCAAGGCCGAACTGGTGCTGTCGCAGCGCAACGGCAAGCAGGTGTTCTACCAGGTCGACGGCGCGCGCATGGCCGAGATCGCCCAGACCCTGACGGCGCTCGGCGGTGGGGCGGGGGGCGCTGCACCGCCCTCCCTGCCATCGCAAGGCGCTGCGCCGCAGGGCGGTGCAGCGCGCTTCGCCCGCGTGTTTCGCTGAGGTCTTAGAGCAGCTCGGAGACTTCCAGCGCTTCCTCGCAGAGCGCCAGGGGCGCCTTGCGGTGCGAGACCAGCACGAGGCCGCTGCCGGTTCGTTCCAGCCAGCCGCGCAAGCTCTCGACCAGTTCGGCTTCGGTGGCGGCATCCAGACCTTCGCTGGGTTCGTCCAGCAGCAGCCAGGGGCGTCCGCTCAGCAATGCGCGGGCCAGCGACAGCCGCTTGCGCTCACCGCCCGAGAGAATCCCGCCGCCCTCGCTGACCGGGGTATCGAGGCCCTGTTCGCTGCGGCGAATGCGCCGGTCGAGTTGGGCGACTTCCAGCGCGTCCCACATTTCCGCCTCGGTCACGCCGGAACGGGCGAGGCGCAAGTTGTCGGCCACGGTGCCGATCAGCATCGGCGCGTCCTGCGGCGACAGCGCGAACTGGCTGTTCAGGCGCCAGGCGGGAAGAGCATCGAGCGGCTCGTGATCGACGCCGAGCGCTGCGAGCGGCTGCTGCATTCCGGCAAGCGCCAGCAGCACCCGGGTCTTGCCCGAGCCTGACGCGCCGGTGATAGCCAGCCGCGCACCGGGCTGGAACTGCCGCGCGCCAAGCGTGAGCGGGGCCGCTGCAGCGGCGACGGGTTCCTGAAGCTCGGCATCGAGGGCATTGAGCGTGGCGATTCGCCGCAATCCCGCTTCGAGCGAGGCGCGGCGCAGCAGACTGCGCGACAGTCCGCCCATTGCCTCTACCGCCGAGGCGGTCGCCAGCATGGCCAGCGCCACCATCGGCGCCGATTCGCGGGCCAGCAGCAGGACACCGGCCACGGCCACGCCGCCGTAGATCGAAAGCAACGCGCCTTGCAGGGCCTCTGCGCGGAACAGTGCCGCACGGGCCTTGTCGAGCCGTTCGGCGATCGGTTCGAGTTCGGCGAGTGCCCGGTCGGCCAAGCCATAGGCGGCTATCTCCGCGCGCGAACCGGCGAGTTCGATATAGCGGATGCGCAAGTCTCCGAGGGCACTGGCGGCGGCTTCGGCGGGCGCGCGGGTCAGGCGCTCCGAGAGGCGGCGGAACAGGATAGGCAGACCGGCCATCATCAACGCAAGGAACAGCAGCGCCGCCCAGCCGCCGAAGGCGACGAGCGCCAGGCTGACCACGGCCGAGACGATTGCCGCGTGGCGCGCGGGTTGGCGGATCACCAGATCCTCCAGCGCTTCCACATCGTCTATCAGCCGGGTGCTGGCTTCGCCGGGCGACGTGTCGGGGGCGTGGCGGCTATCCTGCGCGGCGAGCTTGTCGAACAGCGTGCCGCGCAAGTCGGCCATGCCCTCCAGCGCGACCTTGTGGGACAGCAGGCGCTCGCCGTAGCGCGAGAGGGTGCGCACGATCGCCAGCAGGCGGATCGCCGCGCTGGGGATCAGGTAGTTGAAGGCCATGGCGGTGGCGACACCGGCGGAACCGGCAAGCGCGGCGGCGGTCAGGAACCAGCCGGAGAGGGCCAGCAGCCCGATCGCGGCCACGGCGGCAAGGCCCGCGCAGAGGCTGGCGAAGAACAGGCGGCGGCGGGCGAGGCCGGCGGTTGCCAGAAGTTGAGGCCGCTTCGGGGAATTCACAGCTTGATCTCCCGGCGGGCGGCACGGATCAGGGCGGTGTCGTGGGTGGCGACGAGGATACAGCGCTCGGCCGAGAGTTCGCGGAGCAGGGCGACGATCATGGCGGCGGAAGCCGCGTCGAGATCGGCGGTCGGCTCGTCGCAGAGGATCAGCGGGCGCGCGGAGAGGATCGCGCGGGCGAGACCTATCCGGCGCCGCTCGCCTCCCGAAAGGCCGGATCCGGCATGGTCGACAGGCATGGCAAGGCCGCCGCGCCGTGCCAGCACCTCACCGAGGCCCACCTGTTCCGCGACCGCGAGCACTTCGGCCTCGGTGGCTTGCGGCGCGGCGAGCGCGAGGTTGTGGCCGAGGGTGCCGGTCACCAGCAGCGGGCGCTGCGCGGCCCAGGCCACGGCCTCGGGCGCGAGCGGCAGGCCGGAGCGCATGGCGATGTGGCCCAGTGTCGGCACGAGTTGCCCGGCGATGGCAGCCAGCGTGCTCGTCTTGCCGCTGCCGGTCGGGCCGGACAGGGCCACGAGGTCCGCCGGTTCCAGCTCGAAATGGAGCGGGCCTACCGAAAGCCCGGGAAAGGCGAGGGCGAGGTGATCGACATGGAGACCGTCGAAGGGCGCGGCCTTTTGGGCCTTGAGCGGCGTCGGTGCTTCTTCGAAGGGGGCCAGGGCCTTCTCCGCAGCCTCGCCAAGCTGCTTCTCGTGATAGGCGGCGGCGAGGCGGCGCATCGGCAGGTAGAATTCCGGGGCCATCGCCAGCACGAAGAAGGCGGGGACCAGAGTGAGCTTCTCCGGCGCCGGGAACGGCAGCAGGCCGAGTAGCGAGAAGCCGCAGTAGACGGCGATCAGCGCGATCGAGAGGGCGGAGAAGAACTCCAGCACCGCGTTGGACAGGAAGGCCGTGCGCAGGACCGAGACCGTGCGGCGGGCCACTTCGCCGGTGGCGGTGCGGACCTGGCGACCGATGCGCCTCTCGGCGCCGAAGTGGCGGATCAACGGCAGGTGGGTCACGCGGTCGACGAAGAGGCCGGACAAGGCGCCCAGCGCGGCAAGCTGGCGCTCGGCGGCGCGGCGGGATGCGGTTCCGGCCAGTATCATTCCGAGGGTGAAGGGTACCAGCGTCCCCAGCATGATCGCCGCTGCCACCCAGCTGGCCGGAGCGACGATCGCAGCCACCACCAGCGGGCCGATCACGGCGTTGATTCGGATGGGAGAAAACCGGACGTCGCGATTCTCGATTGCCGTGTTATGGTCCAGGGCAAGATTTGCGCTTTCGCCTGAGGAGACCAGTCTCGCCAGCCGTCCGCCGAGAAGTCTTTGCCAGAGATGGGCCCGGCGGGTGCGACTTGGCGCCTGCGCGGCCCCCACGGCGATCCGGTCTACCGTGCAGGACGCCAGCGCGCGCAGCACCACGCCGCAGAGAATCCATGCAGCAGGAAAGGCGGGCGACCCACCGTCCGCGACGACGCCTACGCCGGTTGCCACCCCCCACGCAAAGAGCGCCGCACCGGCAATATCGATGAGCCAGGCACTGGGGATCAGAACCCGGGCAAATTTGACATAGATCAAATTAAGTAAACCATGTAAGTAAAGTTTGACAGCTTTCAGATCGAAGCCTAACGCGACCCTACGAAACCAACCAGCTTGGGGCAATCGCTTTCTTACCGCCTCAAGCCGCTAAAAACAGCGGGATTCGACATGATCGACATGGCAGTGGTGGAACTATCGCGGCTGCAGTTCGCCTTGACGGCGCTGTACCATTTTCTCTTCGTTCCCCTGACATTGGGCCTTTCCTTCATTCTTGTAATTACGGAAAGTGTTTATGTCATAACCGACCGTCCCATCTGGCGGGACGTGACTCGGTTCTGGGGCAAGCTCTTCGGAATCAATTTCGTGCTCGGCGTGGCCACCGGCCTCACCATGGAGTTCGAGTTCGGCACCAACTGGGCCTATTACTCGCACTACGTGGGAGACATCTTCGGCGCTCCGCTGGCGATCGAGGGCCTCATGGCCTTCTTCCTCGAGGCCACTTTCGTGGGCCTGATGTTCTTCGGTTGGGACCGCCTTTCCAAGCGCGGCCACCTGCTGACGACGATCATGGTCGCGGTCGGCTCGAACCTGTCGGCGCTGTGGATTCTCATCGCCAACGGCTGGATGCAGCACCCCACGGGCGCTGTCTTCAATCCCGAGACGATGCGCATGGAAGTGTCCAACTTCAAGGACGTGCTCTTCAACCCGGTGGCGCAGGCCAAGTTCGTCCACACCGTCAGCGCGGGCTATGTCTGTGCCAGCGTCTTCGTGCTGGGCGTGTCCTGCTACTACCTCCTGCGCGGCCGCCATATCGAGCTGGCCAAGCGCAGCTTCACCGTGGCAGCGGCTTTCGGCCTTGCCTCCTCGCTCTCGGTCGTCGTGCTGGGTGACGAGAGCGGCTATGCCCTCACCGACAACCAGCAGATGAAGCTGGCCGCGATGGAAGGCATGTGGGAAACCGAGAAGGCGCCCGCCGGGCTGACGCTCTTCGGCATCCCCTCCAACTCCGCGCGCGAGACGGCTTACGAGATCAAGGTTCCCTATGTGCTGGGCCTGATCGCCACCCGCAGCCTTTCGGGCGAAGTCGCCGGTATCGTGCCGCTGGTGGAGCGGGCCGACTACCGCATCCGTCAGGGCGTGATCGCCTATGACGCGGTGGAAAAGCTCAAGGTCAACCGGGGCGACCTGGCCGCGCGCGAGGCCTGGGAGCGTCACAAGAGCGACCTCGGCTATGCCCTGTTGCTCAAGCGCTTCGTGGCCGATCCGCGCCAGGCCGACGATGCGACGATCGCCAAGGCCGCCTGGAGCACCGTGCCCAACGTCCCGGCGCTGTTCTTCATGTTCCGCATCATGGCGGGGCTGGGCTTCTTCCTGATCGTGTTCTTCGCGACGGCCTTCGCTTTCTCGGTCCGCCGCCGGTTCGACCGCAAGTGGTTCCTGCGCACTGCCCTCATCGTGATGCCGGCGCCGTGGATCGCGATCGAAGTGGGCTGGGCCGTGGCCGAGTTCGGCCGCCAGCCCTGGGCGGTGGACGGGGTGCTGCCGACCTTCCTTGGCGCATCGAGCCTGACGACCACCCAGATCTGGGCGACGATCTTCGGCTTCACTGCGCTCTACAGCGTCCTGGCGGTGATCGAAGTGAAGCTCATGCTTCAGACCATCCGTCACGGGCCGGAGCCTTACGAGCCCTACGAAGGCGAGCCCGCTTCCGAGCGCGCGCCCGCTGCCACCTTCACCGCCATCCCGGCCGAGTAAGACGGAGGCCACAATGTCCATACCCTTCGACTACGAAACGATGCGGCTGATCTGGTGGACGCTGATGGGCGTCCTGCTCATCGGCTTCGCCCTGACTGACGGCTTCGACCTCGGCTCGGCCTCGCTCCTGCCCTTCGTGGGACGTACCGATGCCGAGCGCCGCATGGTCATCAACACCATCGGCCCGACCTGGGAAGGCAACCAGGTCTGGTTCATTCTCGGCGGCGGGGCGATCTTCGCGGCCTGGCCCTACGTCTATGCGGTGAGCTTCTCGGGCTTCTACCTTGCGATGTTCCTGGTGCTGGCCGCTTTCATCCTGCGCCCGGTCGGCTTCAAGTACCGGTCCAAGCGTCCCGATCCCGCCTGGCGCGCGCGTTGGGACTGGGCGCTCTTCGTCGGCGGCTTCGTCCCGGCGCTGGTCTTCGGCGTGGCGGTCGGCAATGTCCTTCAGGGCGTGCCCTTCCGGCTCGATAGCGACATGCGCAGCTTCTACGAAGGTACGCTGCTCGGCCTGTTCAGCCCCTTCGCCTTGCTGGCCGGTCTCGTCTCGGTGGCGATGCTGGTCCTCCACGGCGCGGGTTGGTTGACGCTCAAGCTGGAGGACGGCCCGGTGCGCGACCGTGCCCAGCGCTACGGACAGATCGCCGCGCTTGTCGCCTTCGTACTCTACGCTTTGGGCGGCGTGTGGCTGGCGATGGGCGATATCGGCTACCGTCTGGTCGGTGCGGTGGATCCGCTCGGTCCCTCGAATCCGCGCATGGCCGAGGCCGCCCACACGGCGGGAGCATGGCTTGCCAACTACGGCGCGCATCCCTGGATGATCCTCGCTCCGGTGCTGGGCCTCGCCGGGCCGCTGGTGGCGCTCATGGGCATCTGCGGACGCAAGGACACGCTGGTCTTCGCGGGTTCCTCCATGGCGAACCTCGGCATCATCGCCTCGGTAGGCCTGTCGATGTTCCCCTTCATCCTGCCCAGCTCGATCGACGCGCGTTCCAGCCTGCTCGTGTGGAATGCCTCGTCCAGCCACACGACCCTGTTCATCATGCTGCTGGTGACGCTGATCCTGCTGCCGATCGTGCTTCTCTACACGGCCTGGGCCTACAAGGTGATGTTCGGCCGGATCACGACGCGCGACGTCAACCTCAACCCCGATTTCTACTGAGGAAACGACAATGTGGTATTTCACATGGATACTCGGCGTCGGCCTGGCCGTCGGCTTCGGCATCATCAACGGCGTGTGGGTGGAGTTCCACACAGATCCGGCGGATGAAAAGACCGTGCTCGACTGAAACGGTCAGCACAGGAAAAAGGGCAGGGGGCCGCGGCCTCCTGCCCTTTTCGCATCTGTAAGGTCGTCAGGCCGGTTTGATGCCCATGCAGAGGTATTTCACCTCCATGTAGTCATCGAGGCCGTAGTGCGATCCCTCGCGGCCGAGGCCGGACTGCTTGACCCCGCCGAACGGCGCGACTTCGGTGGAGATCAGCCCGGTGTTGATCCCGACCATGCCCGCCTCCAATGCCTCGGCCACGCGCCAGACACGGCTGAGATCGCTGGCATAGAAGTAGCTGGCCAGGCCGAATTCGGTATCGTTGGCCATGCGGATGGCGTCGGCCTCGTCGGTGAAGCGGATCACGCCCGCCAGCGGCCCGAAGGTCTCTTCCTTCGCCAGCTTCATGTCCGGCTTCACGCCCGCAACCACGGTGGGATTGAAGAACGAACCACCGCGTTCGTTGCGCTGGCCGCCCGCCAGAACTTTCGCTCCGCCCGCAAGCGCATCCTCAAGATGCTCCTCCACTTTCTCGACCGCCTTTTCGTCGATCAGCGGGCCGACTTCGGTGCCTGCATCCATGCCGTAGCCGACTTTCATGGCGGAGACCCGCTTCGCCAGCTTCTCCACGAACGCGTCATAGACGCCGTCCTGCACATAGAAGCGATTGGTGCACACGCAGGTCTGGCCGCCGTTGCGGAACTTGGAGATCATCGCGCCGTCGATCGCGGCATCCACGTCGGCATCGTCGAACACCAGGAACGGTGCATTGCCGCCCAGTTCCATCGAGGTCTTCTTGATCGTCTCGGCGCACTCGCGCAGCAGGTCGCGGCCGATCTCGGTGGAACCGGTGAAAGTCAGCTTGGCGACCTTGGGGCTGGCCGTCAGTGCCGAACCGATCTGCCCGGCACTGCCGGTCACGACATTGACCACGCCCGCCGGGATTCCCGCCAGTTCGCAGAGATGCGCGATGGCGAGTGCGGAATAGGGCGTGGCCGAGGCGGGTTTGATGACGATCGTGCAGCCCGCCGCCAGCGCCGGGCCGAGCTTGCGGGTGATCATTGCATTGGGGAAGTTCCAGGGCGTGATCGCGGCGACGACGCCGACGCCCTGCTTGATCACGACGATGCGGCGATCGGCGGCATGGCCGGGAATGGTGTCGCCATAGGCGCGCTTGGCCTCTTCGGCGAACCATTCGATGAAGCTGGCGCCATAGGCGATCTCGCCGCGCCCTTCGGCCAGCGGCTTGCCCTGCTCGCGGGTCAGCAGTTCGCCCAGATCGTCCTGATGCGCGATCATCAGGTCGAACAGCCTGCGCATCAGTTTCGAGCGTTCGCCCGCAGTCCTGGCGCGCCAAGCGGGCAGGGCGCGTTCTGCGGCATCGATGGCGCGCCCGGTTTCGTCCGCGCCCATCTTCGGCACCGTGCCCAGCACCGCCCCGCTGCCGGGATCGGTGACTTCGAACGTGGCACCGGAATCGGCATCGCACCACTGGCCGTCGATATAGCACTGCTGACGGAGGAAATCGGTGAAAGCCATGGTCTAGCGGGTCCTCGCTCGTTTTGCGCGCGGCGGCGCAGGCTGCCGTGGAGATATGCAGCACCGGATAGCGAGGCAACCGCCGACCGATCGAGAGGTTCCAGCTAGCGCCTGCGCGATTGGTGAACGCGGGGGGCATTTTCCGCAGGCCGCATCTAGGCAAGCCCTTGGCCAAAATGTCAGGCTGACCGACGAAAACAAAAACGCAGGATGCCACCATGACGGTCCACTACCCGCCGCCCCCGCGCCAGACGGCCAATCCGGCCCCGGTGCGCTCTGCCCGTTCGCTGCGCCGCACGTCCAGCATAGACGTTGCATGGCCCGATGGCGTCGATGGTCCGCGCCTCTTCGTCGGCCGTGCGCGGGACTATCTGACCGGGCCGGACGGTCATGGCCGCACGCTGGCCATGGGCGAATTCTCGCTGCGGATGACCGAGGACAAGACCATCACCGAGATCGCCGCAGAACCTGCTCCGGCAACTATCGGCGGGCTCGTCGGCGCCCGTGCGGGCGGGCATTTGCGCATGACCCTGCGCGAAATCATGCCCGAGCTGATTGCGAAGGCCGATCCGCTCTACCTCGTGCTCGATGATCTTTCGGGCACTGCGCTCGTTTCCTCCTTCGCTTGGGGGCAGTGGTTTCCTGAACGGATGGAAATGCTCAGGAAGCGGCTTGGCGGCGGCAATGAGGACAACCCGGTACTGGCGCAGCGCGCCAACGTCTGCTGGGGCCTTCAGGAAGGCAACAGCGGCGTTACCGGCGGCGTGGCGCTGGAAAACGTGGCCGATGCGGACGCGGGGCACTTGCGCAATCCCGCCGATCCGGAAGGCTGGCATCCTTTCCTCGAACACGAAGGGCCCGGCTTCCGCCGCGCCCGCCGTATCGACGTAACGCGCGGCGGCGGCCTGATCCGCATCGCTTCGGCCTTTCAGGACAGCGCGAAGCTGCGCGAAGGCGGCCGCGTCGCCATCCACGAGTACAACCTCGGGGCGACCGTCGATGCGGAGACGCTGGAGGTGCTGAGCCTCGAACCCGAAGCGCGCATCCTGCCGTTCCGCGAATGCCCCGGTGCCGTCCACAACGTCGCGCGGCTGGTCGGCCGGAACTTGGGTCAGGTGCGGGAGGATGTGCTGGACATGCTGCGCGGCCCGGAAGGCTGCACGCACCTCAACGACGCCCTGCGCGCGCTGGCCGATATTCCGAGACTGGTGGAGGCGCTGCGGGAGACGGCTTGAAGGGAAACGGGGATTCTGGGGGATGATCCCCCAGACCCGCAGGATGTAGGCGTCGTGCTTGTGCCGGTCAGGCGTCCTTTTTCTTCAGCAGTACACTGCGCAGGCAGGAAAGTGCCACTTCACCGCGCTGGTTGGTCAGTTCGTGCCGGAACACCACGATCCCCTGCGACGGCCGTGACTTGCTCTCGCGCATCTCGACCACTTCGCTGGAGCAGGTCAGCGTATCGCCGATAAAGGTCGGTTTGGGCGTCACCACTTTGTCGAAGCCGAGGTTGGCAACCAGCGTGCCCACCGTCGTATCCGCGATCGACAGGCCCACGGCGAGGCTGAAGGTGAAAGTGGAATTGACCAGGATCTGTCCGAACTCGCTCTTCTTCGCGAATTCCGCATCGAGGTGCAGCGGCTGCATGTTGTGCGTCATCGCCGAGAACATCAGGTTGTCGGTCTCGGTGACGGTGCGGCTCGGCTGGTGGGTGATCCGGTCGCCCACCGTCCATTCGTCGAAGAAGCGGCCCGGCATTACTTGTCTCCCTGGTCGAGCATGAGCTTGAAGCCGGCATGGCTTCTGCTCCAGCCCAGTCGTTCGTAGAAGCGGTGCGCATCGGTGCGCGCATTGTTCGAGGTCAGCTGGACGAGCTTGCAGCCCCGTTCGCGGCAGCGCTCGACCGCCCAGTCGATCATCCGTGAGCCGAGGCCCTGGCCGCGTACCGAACTGTTGATCCGCACGGCCTCGATCTGGCCGCGCCAGGCACCGTGCATCAGCAGGCCGGGGATGAAGGTAAGCTGCATCGTGCCGACGATCCGCCCCTCGAACTCCGCGACCATCAGCAGCTGGTCCGGTGACCCGTCGATCGCGCGAAAGGCTTCGAGATAGGCTGGATCGAGCGGCGGGCCGGGTTCGTCGGCATGGCCGATCTGGTCCTGCGCCAGCATGACGACGATGGCGGGAAGATCGTCCTCGCGCGCGCGGCGCATCGCTAGTTCGTCGCTCATGCGGGGGCTTCCTCGATGACTTCCTCGATCCGGGCCAGCAGCGCATCGACCTGGACTTGCGCCCCGGCCACGGCATCGAGTTCGGCCACGACGCCGTCGAACGGAGCGGTAAGGGTGTGTTCCATCTTCATGGCTTCGAGCGTTAGCAGCTTCTGTCCTTTCGTGACCGCCTGTCCTGCCGAAACCTCGACCGCGATGACCTTGCCCGGCATCGGCGCAAGAATCGCGCCCGAGGCGTCCGCGCCGCCATGCACGCCGTCGCGGCGCCAGGGGGTGAGCAGCCAGGCCTGTCCCTGCTCGGTGACGAGCACGGCTTCGTCGGGATCTTCGCTGCCTTCGCCCGTCAGCGCGATCTCCACTTTCTCGCCGTCGAGCGAGAACCATGCTGCACGCGCCGGTGCGGCATTGAGACGGAAACCGGCAAGCGGGGTGATGGGCACGAGCGAATTGGCGGCGGCCTCCAGCACTTCGTCGGAAGGCATGGGGGCTTCGGCCATGGCCTCGCCGTCGCGGCCGATCAGGCCGGTATCGACTTTGCCCGCCGCGAAGTCGGGATGCTGGAGAGCCTTCACAAGGAACGAGGCATTGGTGCGCACCGGCCAGACGGCGGTGTCTTCCAGCATCTCGCCCAGCCTTTCCCGCGCTTCGTCGCGGTCTTCGCCCCAGGCGATGACTTTGGCGATCATCGGGTCGTAGAAGGGCGAGACTTCCGCGCCTTCGTATACACCGGTGTCGATGCGGCCGCCTTCCGCGTCACCGAATTCCAGCAGTTCGAGCTTGCCGATGCTGGGAAGGAAGCCTTTGGCCGGGTCTTCGGCATAGAGGCGCGCTTCCATCGCCCAGCCGTCGATCGTGAGGTCTTCCTGCGACTTCGGCAATTTCCCGCCGCTCGCCACCAGCAGCTGCCATTCGACCAGATCGACGCCGGTGATCTCCTCGGTCACCGGATGCTCGACCTGGAGGCGGGTGTTCATTTCCATGAACCAGATGCGGTCTGCGGAGAGCTGGCCCGAGCCGTCGGCGATGAACTCGATGGTGCCCGCACCGACGTAATCGACCGCCTTGGCCGCTCGCACCGCCGCAGCACAAAGTGCCTCGCGCGTGGCTGCGTCCATGCCCGGCGCGGGGGCCTCCTCGATCACCTTCTGGTGGCGGCGCTGGAGCGAGCAGTCGCGCTCGAACAAGTGCACGACATTGCCGTGGCTGTCGCCGAAGACCTGCACTTCGATGTGGCGCGGGCTGGCGATGTACTTCTCGATCAGCACATGGTCGTTGCCGAAAGAGGAGGCCGCCTCGCGCTTGCACGATGCCAGCGCGTCCACGAAAGCCTCAGGCGCCTCGACCAGCCGCATGCCCTTGCCGCCGCCGCCGGCAACGGCCTTGATGAGCACGGGATAGCCGATCTTCGCGGCTTCATCGGCCAGGAAGGCAGGCTCCTGATTCTCGCCCATGTAGCCCGGCGTTACCGGAACCCCGGCCTCGGCCATCAGCGTCTTGGCGGCGTCCTTGAGGCCCATCGCGGTGATCGAGGACGGGTTCGGTCCGACCCAGATCAGCCCGGCGTCCATCACCGCCTGCGCGAAGGCGGCGTTCTCGGACAGGAAGCCATAACCGGGGTGGATTGCCTCGGCGCCCGTCTGCCTGGCGGCGGCGATGATCTTCTCGCCGACGAGGTAGGATTCGCGCACGGCCGAGGGGCCGATATGCACCGCCTCGTCCGCCTCGCGCACATGCAGGGCATCGGCATCGGCGTCGGAATAGACCGCGACGGTGCGGATGCCCATCTGGCGGGCGGTGCGGATGACTCGGCAGGCGATCTCGCCGCGATTGGCGATCAGAAGCGATTGGATCATGTCTTGTCTCCCGTTCCGCCGATCACATCCGGAACACCCCGAAGCGGGGCGCCTCCGGAATCGGCGCTTCGAGGCAGGCGGCCAGCGCAAGGCCGAGCACGTCGCGGGTCTGTGCCGGGTCGATCACGCCGTCGTCCCACAGGCGCGCGGTGGCGTAGTAGGGGTTGCCCTCGTCCTCGTACTTCTGGCGGATCGGCGCCTTGAAGGCTTCTGTCTCCTCGGGCGACCACTTGGCGGCGTCGCGGTGGACGGTGGCCAGCACCGAGGCGGCCTGCTCGCCGCCCATCACCGAGATGCGGGCATTGGGCCAGGTGAACAGGAAGCGCGGGTCGTAGGCACGGCCGCACATGCCGTAGTTGCCCGCGCCGAACGAGCCGCCGATCAGCACGGTGATCTTGGGCACCGTGGCAGTGGCGACGGCGGTGACGAGCTTGGCACCGTGCTTGGCGATGCCTTCCGCCTCGTACTTTCCGCCGACCATGAAGCCGGAGATGTTCTGGAGGAACAGCAGCGGAATGCGGCGCTGGCAGGCCAGTTCGATGAAGTGCGCACCCTTCTGCGCGCTTTCGGAGAACAGCACGCCGTTGTTGGCGAGGATCGCCACCGGCTGCCCGTGGATATGCGCAAAACCGCAGACCAGCGTGCTGCCGTAGAGCGCCTTGAATTCGTGGAATTCGCTACCGTCGACGATGCGGGCGATCACCTCATGCACGTCGTAGGGTGCGCGCACGTCCTCGGGCACGATCGCGTAGAGTTCCTCGGGGTCGTACTTGGGCGGGCGCGGGGCGCGCAGCGGCTGGTCGTGGTGATGCAGCGGGCCGAGGTGGCTGACGATATCGCGCACGATGGTCAGCGCGTGCTCGTCGTTGTCGGCAAGATGGTCGGTCACGCCGGACTTGCGGCTGTGGAGGTCGCCGCCGCCGAGGTCTTCGGCCGAGATCACTTCGCCGGTTGCGGCCTGCACCAGCGGCGGCCCGGCGAGGAAGATCGTGCCCTGTTCCTTCACGATCACCGATTCGTCGCTCATCGCCGGGACATAGGCGCCGCCCGCAGTGCAGCTTCCCATCACGCAGGCGACCTGCGGGATGCCCTTGGCGGACATCTGCGCCTGGTTGAAGAAGATGCGGCCGAAATGGTCGCGGTCCGGGAAGACTTCGGCCTGATGCGGCAGGTTGGCGCCGCCGCTGTCGACCAGATAGATGCACGGGAGGTTGTTCTCCTGGGCGATCTCCTGCGCGCGGACGTGCTTCTTCACGGTGATCGGGTAATAGGTGCCGCCTTTCACGGTGGCATCGTTGCAGACGATCATGCACTGGCGGCCGGAGACGGTGCCGATGGCGGTGATAAGCCCGGCGCCGGGAATGTCGTCCTCGTAGAGGCCTTCCGCGGCAAGCTGCCCCAGTTCCAGCAGCGGCGAACCGGGATCGAGCAGCCGCTCAACCCGTTCGCGCGGCAGCAGCTTGCCGCGCGCGACATGACGTTCGCGGGATTTTTCGTTTCCGCCAAGCGCAGCCCTGGCGACTCTCTCGTGCAGTTCGGCCACGAGCGCCCGGTTGTGGCGATCGCGCGCCTGCGCTTCGGGACTGTCGGGATTCAGGCTGCTCTGGAGCACCGGTGCGCTCATGCTTGTTTCTCCGGTCCGGCCGTTTCGGCCTCTTCCCAAGTTTGAATGATTTGTCCTGCCTATGTAGACAAGCACAAGCCTCAGCGGAAATTGAAAGTTTCCGCGCTTCGTAATAGATCGTGTCTATGATCGACCAATATCTGCTGCGCTATTTCCTTGCGGTGGCCGAAACCGGCAATTTCAGCCGCGCGGCGCGCAGTGTAGCGGTCACCCAGCCGACGCTTTCGGCGGGAATCGCCAAGCTGGAGCGCGAACTGGGCGCGCGGCTGTTCGACAGGGATCGCCAGCGCGTTGCCCTGACGCCGGCGGGCAGCCGCTTCCTTATCCGCGCGCGCCGGATCGCCGCCGAGTACGAGCACGCCCTGGTGGAACTGGCGGAGCCTGCCGAGCCCAGCCTGCTGCGGGTGGGCGTGCTGAACACCATTCCCACTTCCCTGATCGGCCGCGCTCTGGCGGAGCACCACGCGCGTTCGGGCGAGGCGCTGGAACTGCTTGACGGTAGCGAGCGCGATCTTACCGAACGGCTGGAACGCGGCCGGATCGACGCGGCGCTGACCGTCGTGCGGCCGCACCACGCCCGCTATCGGCCCGAAGTTCTGTCCCGCGAGCGCTACATGATGGTGCTGCCGCCCGATCATCCCCTGGCCGGAGAGCGCGAGGTGCTTGCCGAACAGCTGGCGCAGGATCGCATGGCCTTGCGCCGCCATTGCGAGGCGCTGCCCGAGATCAACCGCTTCTTCACCCAGCGCGGCGTCCGCCCTCGCTTCGTGCTCAAGACCACCAGTGACGAACGTGTCCTCTCGGTGATTCGCAGCGGCGCCGGGGTCGGCATGATGCCGGAAGGTTTCGCGGATGGTTCGCTGCGCTTCGTTCCGGTGCGGGATTTCGAACTCGTGCGCGAAGTGGGGTTGCTCCATGCCGGAGCGGCACGGGAGAGTGCATTCCTGGACAGCCTGCGCCGGCAACTCGGCATGTCCTAGCTAGCGAGCTGCTCGCTCAGCGAACGGGCGGACGTCGCGAGCACGGTCTTCAGGCTGGTCAGATCGCTGCGCAGGGCCGCGCCGATGCCGATGGCAACGAGGGCGTGACTGGGCGTGCGACCCGGCTCGCGGCCCGTTTTCCAGACCGGGGCGGCGATGACCGTGACCCCGGCGATATAGTGCCCGGCGTCGACGGCCACACCGCTCTCGCGCGCCTCGGCCACTTGGGCGCACCAGTCCGGCCATGACGGTGCCTCGTCCCAGCGCAGGGTGTCGAAGCGGGGTTTGAGGTCCGCGATGTCGTGATCGCCGAACGCGGCGATGCAGCGCCCGGTGGCGGAAACCAGCGCGGGGAAGCGACTGCCGACTTGCGTCGAGAGCTGAAAGTTCTGTCCGGACTGAGACATCGCGGTGACGATGATGTGGTCCAGCCCGAAGATCTGGACGCCCAGCGTGGTCAGTCCGAATTCGCGTGCCACGCGGTCGAGGATCGGCTGGGCAAAGTCGTTGAACTGGTCCCGCCGCAGCCAGGCACGGGCAAGCGTCAGCACCCCCGCATCGAGGGCATAACGCTTGGTGTCCGCGTCGAAAGCCACGAGATCCTCGGTAACCAGCGCCCGCAAGACATAAAGGCAGGTGCTGGGGACGAGGTTCAGTTCGCGGGCGATGGCCTGCACCCCCATCGGCGTTCCGCGCTTGCCCAGCAGGCGCAGCACCGCCGCCGCCCGGGCGATTGCGGGGGCCTTGCTGGCGCGCACGGCGTCTTCGAGAGGGGCAATCTGGCTCATCGTTCAATATGTAGAATAACATTCAATATTTACAAAACAAGCCTGCCCCAGCACATTTGTTGAACACAAGGACAAATGGCCGACGCGCTGAGTCGTGTCGGGGTGGAGTGGGATGAGCGATGGTTAGGCTGACCGAACTGACAAGCTATGCCGATGCGCAGGCGCAGGCCTCGTCGGCCGCGCTGTGGGAGCTGTTCGACGGCGACCGCGACGTGCTCAACATCGCGCATGAATGCATCACCCGCCATGCCGACGGTTCGGGCCGCCCGGCGGTGCGCATCGCCCACGCCGACGGTCGTGATGAAATCCTCAGCTTCGATCTGATCGCGGCCGGTGCCGCGCGGTTCGCGCACTGGCTGGATGCGGAGGGCGTGCAGCCGGGCGAGCGCATCGCCTTCATGCTTGAACCGTCGCTGCCGTTCTACGTCTGCCTGTTCGGGGCGATGCAGACCGGTGCGATCTCGGTGCCGCTGTTCACGCTGTTCGGCCCCGATGCCCTGAAGCTGCGGATCGACGACTGCAAGCCCGCGATCCTGATCACCAATGCCGAGAAAGCGGACCTCGCGCGCGGGGCGGTGACGGCGGAAAATGGACTGCGCGTGATCGTCGCCGACGATGGCCTGCTGGACGAGATCGCGAAGTTCCCGGCGACGTACGAGCCGAAGACCAGGGCCAGCGACCTCGCCGTGTTCCAGTACACCAGCGGCACCACGCGCGAACTGCCGGAGGCGGTGAAGCATACGCACAAGGCGCTGGTCACGCTGATGTTCGCGGCACTCTACGGCACCGGCATTCGGCCGGCAGACGAGTTCTTCTGCCCCTCCTCGCCCGCATGGGGGCATGGCCTGTGGCACGGCACGCTGGCGCCACTGGGCCTTGGCGTCACCACGGGCACTTTCGCCGGGCGCTTCGATCCGGTGCGGCTGATGAAGGCGCTGGACGACTACGGCATCACCAATATGTCGGCAGCGGCGACCCACTACCGGATGATGAAGAACAGCGGCGCGGCGGGGGACTTTGCGTTCCACTTCCACAAGCTGTCCTACACCGGCGAGCCGATCGATCCAGCGACGCTGGAGTTCATCGACGGCGCGTTCAAGGTGCCCGTCTGTTCGATGTACGGCACCACCGAGATCGGCGTGGTGCTGGTGAACTACCCCGGCGCGGAAGATTTCACGGTAAAGCCCGGCTCGCTGGGCAAGGCGGTTCCGGGGCAGAAGCTGGAAGTGCAGCGCCCTGATGGCACGCCCACCGCGCCCGGCGAGATCGGCGAACTGATGCTCTGGCGGGGCGGTGGGTGGATGACCACCAAGGACCGCGCGAAGATCGATGAGGAAGGCTACTTCTACCACTGCGGCCGCGCGGATGACGTGATCATCTCGGCGGGCTGGACGATGTCCGCGGTCGAGATCGAGAACACCATGCTGCGGCATGAAAACGTCCTCGAATGCGGCGTGATCGGCGTGCCGGACGAACAGCGCGGGCAAGTGGTGAAGGCCTTCGTCGTCGCCAACCGCGCGGGCGACGATGTCTTCGTCAAGGAGCTTCAGGACTTCACCCGCGAACGTCTGGCCCAGCACGAATTCCCGCGTCTTGTGGAGTTCGTGGACGAGCTTCCCAAGAACCCGGCGGGCAAGGTCCACCGCAAGATTCTGCGCGATCGCGAGGCGGCGAAAGCTGCTGAAGCGGTCGGCTGAAAACCAATCCCGAGAATCCAGGCCAAAAAATTCAGGCCAGAAAGTTCAGGAGAGTACCGAAATGGCAACCACAGCAGAGCCTACCACCAAGTTTCCCAAGATCACCGAGGCCGGTCTCGACGATCTGCGCGCCCGCATCGGCGTGAAGATCGAGAACACCGTCGAGCCTTGGAACTACGAGGCCACCCGCGACGCGATCCGTCACTATGCCCACGGCATCGGCGACGACAATCCGCTGTGGTGCGACCCGGAATATGCCGCGAAGACGAAGTACGGCTCGGTCGTCGCGCTGCCTTCGTTCCTGTTCACCACCAGCCGCATCGTCTCGGGCTATTGCGGCGGTCTTTCGGGCGTGCACGCCATGTGGGCGGGTGCGGACTGGACCTGGAACAAGCCGGTGCTGCGGGGCGACACCATCACCACGGTCGCCTACCTGAAGGACCTGGTCGAGCACCAGACCAAGTTCGCCGGTCGTTCGTTCCAGCAGATCTACCACGTCGACTTCTACAACCAGAACGGCGAGCAGGTTGCCGGGGCGGATTCGTGGGTGTTCCGCACCGACCGTGACGAGGCGCGCGAGCGTGGCACCAAGTACACCGAAGCGCGCGGCCGCGTGGAGCCGTTCACGCAGGAACAGCTCGACGAATTCTACGACATCTACGACCAGGAAGAGATCCGAGGCGCCACCCCGCGCTACTTCGAGGACGTGAACGTCGGCGACAAGCTGCCGCCGATGATGAAGGGCCCGATGACCGTCACCGGCTTCATCTGCTACGCGCAGGGCTGGGGCGGTCTCTACATCCGCGCCAACAAGCTGGCCTACAAGATGCAGAAGGCCCACCCGGGCCTGGGCATCCGCAACCGCTTCAACGTGCCGGACTGCCCCGAGCGCGTGCACTGGGACGAAGCCTTCGCTCTCGAAGTCGGCGCACCGGGCGCTTACGACTACGGTCCGGAGCGCTGCTCGTGGCTGACGCACCACATGACCGACTGGATCGGCGACGACGGCTTCCTGACCAAGTCCGACTGCCAGATCCGCCGGCACAACCCGGATGGTGATGCCATCATCATCACCGGCGAAGTGACGCGCAAGTTCGAGGAAGGCGGCAAGAAGTTCGTCGAAGTGGCGCAGAAGGCGACCACCCATCGCGGCGAACTTTCGGCCTTCGGCACCGCCGTTGCGGAACTGCCCAGCAAGGGCTGATCCGGTGGAGGAGTGCGGGGCGCATCGTCCCCGCGCTCCTCTGACGGCCCAGCTTGTGTGCAAAGGCGGCATGGCGCAGCATCGGAGCGAGCCGCTTGCAGCAAGAGAGAGCCACATGACCTCCGAATGGCCCGGTCCGCTTGCCGGCGTGCGGGTGATCGATTTCACCCGCGTCCTTGCCGGTCCCGCCGCCAGTCTCGCACTGGCGGACATGGGGGCGGAGGTGTTCAAGATCGAACCGCCCGGCACCGGGGACGAGACGCGCACGTTCCCGCCGGTGCGCGACGGGGAGAGCCACTATTACCTCGCGGTCAATCGGGGCAAGAAGTCCATCGTCGTCGACCTGAAGAGCGAGGAAGGGCTGGCGCTCGTCCGCGATCTGGCGGCGAAGTGCGACGTGCTGGTGGAGAACTACCGCCCCGGCGTGATGGACCGGTTGGGCCTTGGCTACGAGGCGATTTCGGCGATCAATCCGCGCCTGATCTACTGCTCGATCTCCGGCTATGGCCAGACCGGCCCGTTGAAGGACCGGCCCAGTTTCGACATCGTGCTTCAGGCGATGTCCGGCGCGCTCTCCATGAACGGGGAGCCGGACGGACTGCCGACCAAGCTGGGCATCCCGCTGGGCGATCTGGTGGGCGGAATCAACGGACCGATCGGCATCCTCTCGGCGCTTTACGAGCGCGAGCGGACCGGCGTGGGGCGGCATATCGACGTCAGCCTGATGGACGGGCTGATCGGCATGCTCGGCTACATCGCGCAGCTCGCTTTCTTCAACGGCACCGATCCGAGCCGGGTGGGATCGCAGCATCCCAACCTTGTCCCCTATGGCATTTTTCCGGCGCGCGAGGGGTCGATCGTCGTCGCCTGCCTGACGCCGGGGTTCTGGAGCCGAATCTGTCGCTCCATCGAACGGCCCGAACTGATCGAGGACCCGCGCTACGACACGCTGGAAAAGCGCCGCGATGCGCGGGCCGAAGTGAACGCCATCGTTTCCGCTTTCACAGAGCGGTACACGGTGGACGAACTGGTCGCGATCTTCACCGCGCACGAAGTGCCGCACGCACCGATCCTCGGCATATCCGAAGCGCTGGCGCAGCCGCAGGCGGTGGAGCGCGAGATGGTGGTGGAAACGCAGCACAAGACGCTGGGGCGGATCCCTATCGTGGGCCGCCCGATCCGCTTCACCGACGCCCCGCAGCCGGTGCCGACCGCGCCGCCGGTGCTGGGCGAGCACACCGATTTCATTCTGGAAGACGTGCTCGATCTTTCGCCGGAGCGAATTGCGCAGCTCCGCAGTGCGGGCGTGGTTGCCTGAGCCGATGCATCGGGCAAGGCTTGCGGAAAGAACTTGAGAGGATTTCCAGATGGCCGACTTGCGTTTCGATAACCGTGTCGCCGTGATCACCGGCGGCGGGCGCGGGCTGGGCCGGGCCCATGCGATGCTGCTGGCGAGCCGGGGCTGCAGGATCGTGGTCAACGATCCCGGCGTTTCGATGGCGGGTGACGCCACCGATGAAGGCCCCGCAGAAGCGCTGGCCGCCGAGATCCGAGCCTTGGGTGGAGAGGCGGTCGCCAACACCGACAGCGTCGCCACGCCGGAAGGCGGCAAGGCCATCATCCGGTCCGCGCTCGATGCCTTCGGGCGGATAGATATCCTGATTCACTCGGCCGGCAATGTGCGGCGCGGCAGGCTGACCGATCTGGCCTATGAGGATTTCACCGCCGTCCTCGATGTCCACCTGAAGGGCGCCTACCATGTCGTGCGCGAGGCGTTCCCGCACATGATGGCGCAAGGCTATGGCCGCATCGTGCTGACCAGTTCGATCAACGGGCTCTACGGCAAGTCGGACAATGTGACTTACGCGATGTGCAAGGCGGGGTTCATGGGCCTGTCCAACACCGCGGCGATCGAGGGCCAGCACGCCAACGTGAAGTCCAACCTTATCGTGCCCGCCGCCGTCACCCGCATGTCGGAAGGGATCGACACCAGCCAGTTCCCGCCGATGGAGCCGGAGCAGGTGGCGCCGATGGTCGGCTATCTCTGCCACGAAAGCTGCGAGGCTTCAGGCGAGATGTTCGTTGCCATGGGCGGCCGTCTCGCGCGCGCGAAGATCGTCGAGAACGAGGGCGCCTTCCGCAACGACTGGTCGCTGGAACAGGTCGCCGCCGGGATCGGCATCATCCGTGATGGCGGCGAGACGCTGACCTTCCCGCCGGTTCCGGACGGACAGCTCGAACATCTGCTCTACGGCTTCGGCATGATCCGCGCCGCAACGGCTGCCTGAACGGAAAAAGCCCGCCCGGTCTCACGACCGGACGGGCTTTCCTGAAACTGCGACCCCAAGGATGGGTGGGAGGGATCGCCGTTCCTCCTGGATCAGAAATCCAAGCCGTTAGAAGTTGGCGGTGAAGCCGACGAAGATCGTGCGGCCCAGCGCGTCGTAGACGCCCGGATAGGTGTTGCCGTTGCCGAAGTTCTGCAACAGGCCCGAGTCGAGGATCGGCGGATCCTTGTCGAACATGTTGTTCACGCCTGCGCGCAGGGTGAAGCGCTTGTCGATCGCCTGGGTGAGCGACAGGTCGAAGTAGTTGTAGGCGCTGATCTTGCGGTTCACGACCGTGCGGTCCGCCGACAGCAGCGGATTGTCGGTCAGGCTCGACAGCTTGGTGCCGCCGATGTGGCGCCAGGACAGCGAGACGGTGGTGTCGGTCGGAGCCATCCACGAGAGGCGCGCGACGTGGCGCCATTCGGGGGTCGGCTGGCCGCAGGTGTAACCGAACAGGCCCTTGCAATCGTAGGAACCGCCGCCGGGAACCGGCTGGGCGACCTGTTCGATCAGGTATGTGCCGACGAGGCCCAGGTTGATGCTGCCGAGGTTGCCGATGTCGAAGGTGTAGTCCGCATTAACGTCGAGACCAGAGGTCTTGAGGTAGCCCGTGTTCATCGTCGTGGAGATGATGTAGCCCGAGTTCTGGCCGAAGACCTGGCCCGAACGCGGATCGCGGACGAACAACCCGCAGAAGTACGGATCACCCGTTTCGGCGCACTGGCCCATGATCAGCGAAGGCGCGATCGAGCCGATGTAGTCCTTCACCTTGATGTTGTAGTAATCGACCGAAACCGAGAAGCGGCGCAGCGCCTTCGGGGTGATGACGACGCCGAGGGTATAAGTGTCGGCGGTTTCGGGCTTGAGCGCGATATTGCCGCCGCCAAGGCCGGAGCACTGGTCGGACGGGCAGTTCGGGATGCTGCCGTACATGGCCTGCGTCACGCCGGTGGCCTGGCAGATCTCGAACGACGCGCTGGGGTTGGCACCGGCGCAGGGATCGGTGCCGTTGACGTTGCCGACCGCCTGCGAGGCGAACAGTTCACCCACGTTGGGCGCGCGGATGGCGTGGTTGTAGCTGGCACGGACGCGCAGGTCGTCGATCGGGGCCCAGGACAGTTCGCCCTTGTAGGTCCAGACGTTGTAGCCCGACTTGATGCCGGTCGAGTTCTGCTTGTTGTCGTAGGACGAGTAACGCAGGCCGCCGTTGATCGTCAGCGATTTGAAGAACGGCTTGTTCTCGATCAGCGGGATTTCGATTTCGCCGAAGGCCTCGGTCACGGCGATGATGCCGTCGGAAGGCAGGGTGCCGTTCTGCTGCGCGACTTCGTCGGCCGTGAAGTTCAGCGTTTCGCGGCGGCGTTCGAGGCCAAGCGCGATGCCGACGCCCTTTTCGGCCCAGGGCAGGGTCACGCCCATCTGGCCGAGGTCACCGCTCAGCGATCCGGAGAACACGCTGAGCGAGTTGCGCGAGGCGGTGTTGCTTTGACCGAAGATGTAGGCGGCCTGGTCCGCCGTCACGCCACCGGGCGTGAAGACGTTGATCGGAATGCAGTTCGGATCGGTACCGTCGATGACCGAGCGGCAGGTCGGCACGCCGTTGACGTTGACGGCATTGAGCGCGAGACCTGCCTTCGCCTGGTTCACGTCGTTCAGGTAGGTTTCCTTGAACTTGACCAGCGAGTACATGTAGTTGACGTCGTAGCTGAAGCCGCTGCCGATATCGCCGCGTACGCCTGCCGAGTAGCGGTAGTCGTTGAAGCGCAGGTTGTCGCGGCGCGGCTGGCCGACCACGCGATAGCCGACGTTCGTGGGGGCAGTGGTGTCAGTACCTGCTGCCGAACCGCAGATGGCCGCAAGCTGGGATGCATTGGCGTAAGGGTTGTTGCACGATACGTCGAACGCCGTGCCGAACCAGACCGCCGAAGGCGCGACCTGCGAGAAGGTCTGGTCTTTCATGTACATGAAGCTGCCGTAGAGTTCGGCGGCCTTGCTGATCTCGAAGCGTGCGAAACCGCCCGCCGTGTAGCGCTCGTCGGAGCGCTGGAAGTAGTTGTCCGGCGAGGTGTTGTAGGCATACGAAGGATCGTAAGGCACCAGCGTGCCGCTGCCGTTGTTGATCAGGGTCTGGCCCTTGTAGGGGCTGAGGTTCGAGAGCGGGATGAACGAGCCGTAGGGCGTGTTGCTCGAACCGCCGCAGAACAGCTGGTCGAAATTGCCGGAGCCGGCCACGGATTCGCGATCCTGCAGGGCGCAGGCGGAAACGTCGCGGCTGGACTGGCGGACCGGGCTGAACTTGCGGTAGCCGCCGTAGACGGTGATGTTGCCGCGGCCGTCGGCGAAGTTCTTGCCCGCCGCGATGGTCACGTCCTGCTTGCCGCCGTCGATGACCGAGGAGGGGGCCGTGTCGTAGCCCGAGGCGCGCTGGAGGGCGCGGATCGAACCGTTGTTGTTGTTGTGCTGCGAGAAGCCGGTCTGGGCGTCGATGCGGACGCCGTCGAGGTCCTTCTTGAGGACGAAGTTCACGACGCCGGAGAGGGCGTCCGAACCGTAGACCGCCGAGGCGCCGCCCGACAGGACGTCCACGCGCTCGACCAGCGAACTGGGGATGAAGGAGAGGTTGATCGCCTGCGAGGGCATCAGGCGCTGCCCGTCGAGCAGGGTCAGCACGCGGTTCGAGCCGAGGTTGCGCAAGTTGATCTTGGAGGTGCCGTCGGACCCGTTCGAAACGTTCTCGTTGGCGTCGGCCGTGAACTGCGGAAGGCGGTTCAGGACCTGTTCGACGGTGGTCGCGCCCTGGTAGCGGAACTCGTCCGATCCGACGACGGTCTGCGGGCTGTTGCTGTTCAGATCGGGCCGCTTGATGCGGGTGCCGGTGACGACGATGTCGCCCGCTACGCCGCTGTCGCTTTCCTGAGCCTGTGCGGTGCCCGCGACGATGGCGGCAAGTGCAGCCGCGCAATAAAGTTTCTTACGATGACCCCTCATGGGCGTAACTCCCTTTTGATTACGCCAACCTTGCGTCACATTTCCTTCATTGTCAAATATAGTATACGAAATATCGTATTGAGATGAAAATCTTGTAAACCACGGAAAACCGCGCAGAAGCGCGCGTTTGCAGCGTTTCAGCGACGCCATTTAACGGTAAAAGTGATGCAAAGGTGTCACGGCGCGAGAATGTGCGGCGACGAATCGCCGTTCGTCCCGTCAGGCGGTTCAAACGGACGATATGTCCATCGTCCCGCGCAACGACGGGTCAGGGAGCTTGATGCTGTGAGGAAAATGGTGGGCGGTGAGGGGCTCGAACCCCCGACCCTCTCGGTGTAAACGAGATGCTCTACCAACTGAGCTAACCGCCCTAAGCCCACCGTGTGAGGCGGCTTGGTGGAGGCCGCTTTACGGAAAATCGTGGCCGGGTCAACTGGCGCCGGTGCGATTTTGGAGGTTTGTCGTCGGTTCCCGGCTGGGCGCCGATCCTCGCTGGGGAGGATCGGCGGCGAAACCGCTTACCAGTCGAACCAGCGACGCTGGCGGCGGACGGCCGGGATACCGTCATGGGTGACGACGGTACCGGGCGCCGTTTCGACATAAGCCGGTGCAGTCCGTTCCTCGGCAATGGCATCGGCACGGGCTTCCGCGCGGGCGGCGCGCAGTTCGGCGTCGCGAATGCGGTCCTCGGCGTTGCGCGCTTCCACTTCGCCGCGGCGTTCGCGGGCGATGGCGTAGTAGTGGCTCCACATCTGGCTATGCGCAAAGGCCAAGCACAGGCCGCCGATGATCGCGACGTTCTTCAGCGCCATGATCTGCTGCATCGGATCGGTGAACTTGTTGTGGAAGAACAGGATCGTGGCGGCGACGAACCCTATGAGCAGCACCGATACCAGCCGCACCATGAACCCGGCTGCAAGGCAAAGACCGGCGATCAGTTCGAACAGGCCGGTCGGGATCGCAAGACCGCCTGGCAGGCCGGCGGCAACGATCATGGTCTCGGTAGAGGCGACGTCCATCAGCTTGGAGGCGCCGGAAATCACGAAGATCAGGGCGATCAGGAATCGCCCGACAATGGCTGCGATCTTGGACATGTCTTCTCTCCCGACATGGCTTTCATGCCGGGAGAAGCGGACGTATCGGGGGATTGTTCCCTAAAGCTTGGGCAGGGTGACGCCGAGCTGGCCCATGTACTTGCCCGCACGATCCGCATAGCTCGTCTCGCAAGGCTCGTTCCCCTTGAGGAACAGGAACTGGCAGGCACCTTCGTTGGCATAGATCTTGGCGGGCAGCGGCGTCGTGTTGGAGAATTCCAGCGTGACGTGGCCTTCCCAGCCCGGCTCCAGCGGGGTGACGTTCACGATGATGCCGCAGCGGGCATAAGTGCTCTTGCCCAGGCAGATGACCAGAACGTCGCGGGGCACGCGGAAATACTCGACCGTACGGGCCAGCGCGAAGGAATTGGGCGGGATCACGCAGACGTCGGTCTCGCGGTCCACGAAGGAGTTGCTGGCGAAATCCTTGGGATCGACCACTGCCGAATCGACATTGGTGAAGATCTTGAACTCCCGCGCGACACGGGCGTCATAGCCGTAGGACGAGAGGCCGTAGGAAATGCAGCCGTCGCGGCGCTGGGCCTCGACGAAAGGCTCGATCATGCCGTGTTCGAGCGCCTGCTCGCGGATCCACTTGTCGCTGAGAATAGACATGGCTGCGGTGATTGCCCAAACCAATGCGAAGCGACAAGAGCGGTGCAAGTCTTGTCCACGATCGCCCCCTATCTGTGACGGATGTGTCGAGGGGGATTTTCCCTTGTCCCAATTGCGGTTACGCATCGACGCGGAGCAAACGGGGTGGCGACGCGATGAAATATATACTGGCTGTGTTGAGCTGCGCGGCAATGGTTACAGGGGCGGCCAATGCCTCCGAGGCGAACATCCAGCCTGGCGACGAGGCGGACAGCGCTGCGATCGCGCAAGCCTACAAACTGATCGGCGAAAAACAGGCCACGCAGGCGCTCGACCTCGTGACGCCGCTGCTCACCCGTTTCGACGCGCAGATCGCGCAGGCAGAAAAGAAGGGCATGGTTTTTTGCGGCCCTACCATGATGGAGACAATCCTCTATGCCACTTTGCCCGCAACCCAGAAGATGGATGGCGTCGTATTGGGCCCTGAGGTCTGTGATGCCCTGTTTGCCAAGTCCTATGCGCTGGTCGAACTCGATCGCAAACCGGAGGCGCTGGCCGTGCTGCAACGACTGACGGCACTCGCGCCCATGCACACGCAGTATTTCATCGAGCTTGGCTACGCCTATCGGATCAATGGCCGGAATGACAAGGCAGAGGAAGCCTATCGTGCCGCGCTCGAACACGCGGACTTCGCCGAAGATGAGAAGACCAAGAAGCGTAACCGCGCCTTCTCTCAGCGAGGAATTGGTTACATGCTTGTCGAGAAGGGCGATCTCGAAGGGGCAGAAAAGGCTTACAAGCAATCGCTTAAGGATGAGCCTGACAGCACTGTTGCAAAGAACGAGCTGGATTTCATTTCCCAGCAGCGCAAGGGCGCGAAGTGAGGCGGCGCTTATGCGACGCTTAAGAACTCTCAGGTAGTCTAGCCATCATGACCAAGCACGCCCGCATTCTCGTCGTCTTCGGCACGCGCCCGGAAGCGATCAAGCTGTTTCCCGTGATCCATGCGCTGAAGGCCGATCCGCGCTTCGAATGCGTGGTCTGCGTCTCGGCGCAGCATCGCCAGATGCTCGACCAGGTGCTGGAGATCGCCGGGATCGTGCCGGATCACGATCTCGACGTGATGCAGCCGGACCAGACGCTCGACGCGCTGACCGCCAACCTGCTCACGGGCCTAGGCAAGGTGATGGATGCCGCAAGGCCGGACCGGGTGATCGTGCAGGGCGATACGGCGACCGCCATGGCGGGCGCGCTGGCGGCCTATTATCGCAAGCTGCCGGTCGATCACGTCGAGGCCGGGCTGCGTTCGGGCAATATCTATCACCCCTGGCCCGAGGAAGTGAATCGCAAGATCATCGGCGGCATGGCCAGCCTGCACTTCGCGCCCACCGAGACTTCGCGCAACGCTCTGGTGAACGAGAATGTCGATCCTGCGCGCGTCCACGTCACCGGCAATACCGTGATCGATGCACTGCACTGGGTCACCGCCGAAATCGAGCGGGAGCCTTCGCTCGCCGCCGGGCTGGCCGAGCTTGAGGCGCGCTTCGCAGGCAAGCGGATCATTGGCGTCACCAGCCACCGGCGCGAGAACTTCGGCGAGGGAATGGAGCAGATCGCCACGGCCATCCGCACGATCGCCGAGCGGAGCGACACTGCGGTGATCTTCCCGGTCCATCTCAACCCCAACGTGCGCAAGGTGATGAACGAGCGTCTGTCCGGGCTCGACAACGTCGCCCTGATCGAGCCGCTGGACTATCCGCACTTCGCCCGTTTGCTGGCGATCGCCGAGATCATGCTGACCGATTCGGGCGGCGTGCAGGAAGAAGCCCCGGCGCTCGGCAAGCCGGTACTGGTCATGCGCGAGACCACGGAGCGGCCCGAGGGCGTCGCCGCCAGCACCGCGAAGCTGGTCGGCACTTCGGCCGAGACGATCGTTTCCGAAATATCAACCTTGCTGGATGATAGAGAGGCCTACGAGGCCATGGCGCGCGCCCACAATCCTTTCGGGGACGGGCAGACATCGCGCCGAATCGTGGAGTTGCTTGCGCATGAAATCCGACACCAAGCCTGACGTCTGCGTCGTGGGGCTGGGCTATATCGGCCTGCCCACCGCCGCCGTGATCGCCCGCGCCGGCTGCAGGGTGCTGGGGCTCGACGTTTCGCAAAGCGTCGTCGACACCATCAACCGGGGCGAGATTCATATCGAGGAAGTCGATCTTGACGGCCTCGTGCAGGGCGTCGTCTCGCGCGGGCTGCTTTCGGCCTCGACGCAGATCGCGCCCGCCGACATCTTCGTGATCGCGGTGCCGACGCCGTTCGAAAAGGGTGAGGGCGGCGAACATGCGCCGGACATCTCCTACGTGCTGGCTGCGGGCCGTTCTGTAGCCGCCGTGCTCAAGGCGGGCGACGTGGTGATCCTCGAATCGACCTCGCCGGTCGGCACCACCGAACAGCTTCGCGACCTCATCGCCGAACTGCGGCCGGACCTGAAAATTCCCGGTCTCACCCGCGATACGCCCGACGTCTCGATCGCCTATTGCCCCGAGCGTGTGCTGCCCGGCCGCATCCTTGAGGAACTGACCAACAACGACCGCTCGATCGGCGGCATCACCCCGCGCTGCGCCCGCAAGGCTCTGGCCTTCTACAAGCGCTTCGTGCGCGGAGAATGCGTGACCACCGACGCCCGCTCGGCCGAAATGACCAAGCTGGTCGAGAACGCCTATCGCGACGTCAACATCGCCTTCGCCAACGAACTGTCGATGGTGGCGGACCGCATGGGGCTTGACGTGTGGGAAGTGATCCGCCTCGCCAACCGCCATCCGCGCGTCAATATCCTGACGCCGGGACCGGGCGTGGGCGGGCACTGCATCGCCGTCGACCCCTGGTTCATCGTCCACGGCGCGCCGGAGGAAACTCCGCTGATCCGCACCGCGCGCGGCGTCAACGACCGCAAGATGAGCCATGTCATCGCCCGTGCCGAAGCGCTTGTGGAGGCCGATCCGGAGGCGAAAGTCGCCTGCCTCGGCCTCGCCTTCAAGGCCAACATCGATGATTTCCGCGAGAGCCCGGCGCGCTTCGTCGCCAGCCGTCTCGCGCGCAAGTTCGGCAGCCGCATCCACGTGGTGGAGCCTTACGCGGCGCAGCTTCCGATCGAGTTCACCGATACCGGGGCGGTGCAGATCGACATCGACGATGCGCTGGAGACTTGCGAGATCCTGATCGTGCTCGTCGATCATGACGTGTTCCGCGTGGTGCCGCTGGCGGAACGCGCGAAAAAGCTGGTCTACGATACCCGCGGCATCTGGCCGGACCAGCCGCGCGTCGTGCGCGACGAGGAAGCCCGGCTGGCGCTCACCGCCTGACGGCGAACGCTGCTGTTTCCGGCCCCCGCGTGAGCAGGGGCCGGGAAAGCCTTACTTGCAGACCTTCACCTTGCGGCCGTGCTGCACGACATAGCGGCAGGACACCTTCTTGTGCGCGGTCTTCTTGACCGTGGTCTTGCGCACGGTCGTCTTCTTCACGACCGCGGGCTTGTGAGCGCCCGTGTGCGAAGCGCCGGTATGCGAGGTGGCGGTGTGCGAGGTGGTCGTGTGCTGCTGGGCGAGGGCGGCTCCGGCGGGAACGAGCGCGGCGAGTGCGAGAGCGGAAAGCAGGGTGGCGGTCTTCTTCATTGTTCCTGTCCTTGAATTCGAAATTCAGACGGCCTTGCGGCCACAGCGTCGCACCCGCTGTCCGGGGAGCAAAGCACGGGCGCGGCTGAAGTTTCGGTGAACGTGGACAGATTTTCGAAGCGGACTTCGCTCCTCAGCAGGCGACCACGTTGATGGCGAGGCCGCCCTGACTGGTTTCCTTGTACTTGCTGGACATGTCGAGCCCGGTCTGGCGCATCGTTTCGATCACCTGATCGAGTGAGACGCGCGGGGTCTCGCCCGCGTGGAGGGCCAGCTTGGCGGCGTTGACCGCCTTGACCGAGGCGATGGCATTGCGTTCGATGCAGGGTATCTGCACCAGCCCGCCGACGGGGTCGCAGGTCAGGCCGAGATTGTGCTCCATGCCGATCTCCGCCGCCGCGCAGACTTGCTCGGGCGTGCCGCCCCAGACCGCTGCGAGGCCTGCTGCCGCCATCGAGCAGGCCACGCCCACCTCGCCCTGGCAGCCCATTTCCGCGCCCGAGATCGAGGCGCGCTGCTTGTAGAGCAGGCCGATCCCGGCGGCGGTCAGCAGGTAGCGGCGGGCCTTGGCGGGAATTGCCTGGCGCCCCTCGCTGCAATATTGCCGCAGCAGCGAGGGCACGATGCCCGCCGCGCCGTTGGTGGGCGCGGTGACGACACGGCCGCCGCTGGCGTTCTCCTCGTTCACCGCCATGGCGTAGAGGTTGAGCCAGTCCATCAGGGTCTCGGCCTGGTTGTCCTGCGGGCGCGAGATCAGGTTCTGGTGAATGGCGCGGGCGCGGCGGCGCACCTTGAGCGCGCCGGGCAGCAGGCCCTCGCGTTCGAGGCCGCTGTCGATGCACTGGTTCATGGCATCGGCGATCGCGTCCAGTCCGGCGAAAGTCTCCTCCTCCGGCCGCCGTGCCGCCTCGTTGGCGAGCATGACCCCGGCGATGTCGAGACCGCTCTCCGCGCAGACTTCCAGCAGCTGCGCGCCCGACCCGAAGGGCCAGGCGACGGGCGGGCCATGCGTGACCTGATCGTCGGGCGCAGGCTGTTCGAGCTGGTGGCGGCTGGAGAAGAAGCCGCCGCCGGTCGAGAAATATTCGTGCCGGGCGATTTCGGCGCCCTCGGCGTCGAAGGCGGTCAGGACCATGCCGTTGGGGTGGAGATCCGGAATATGATCGAAGTCGAGCACGAGGTCGGTCTTGGGATCGAAGGCGATCTCGCGGCGGCCGAGCAGGGCGATTCGTCCGGAAGCGCGGACCTGGGCGGCGGCGGCGTGCGCTTCACCGGGGTCTGCGGTTTCGGGCTGGAAGCCGATCAGGCCCATCAGGCAGGCGTCGGGCGTGCCGTGGCCTTCGCCGGTCAGGGCCAGCGAGCCTTGCAGTTCGACGAGAACGCGGGCGATCCGGTCGAATTGCCCGGAGTCGTCCAGAATCTGGAGAAAGCGCGCGGCGATTCGCATCGGTCCCACCGTGTGCGAACTCGAAGGGCCGAGGCCGATGCGGAACAGGTCGAGAGCGGAGATCAAAGGGCGGACTCACGCAGGACTGCGGGGAAGGGCACTGCAAACTCTCCGAATAACGACCTGACAGCGTGGATAGGCATCGCCGGGGCGGATGCAATGGCCCTGTGCGGCAAATCCGTCGCGACTTCGGCCGGTGCGGCAAAATCGCCGCAGGTCGGGTGTGGATCAGGCGCCGAGCAGATGCAGGGCTACCTGCCGCCGGTGCGCCATGCGGCGGTGCTCGGCCAGATAGATGCCCTGCCAGGTGCCGAGCGCCAGACGGCCGCCGATCACCGGAATCGACAGGTTCACGCCGGTCAGCGTCGCCTTGAGATGCGCGGGCATGTCGTCCGGGCCTTCGTCGTCATGGGCGTAGCAATGGCTTTCCGGCGCGAGCCGGTCCAGCCAGTCGAGCAGGTCGCTGCGCACTTCGCGCGCGGCGTTTTCCTGGATCAGCAGCGAGGCGGACGTGTGGCGGCACAGCAGGGTGAGCAGGCCTTCCGCGATGCCGGTCTCCCGCTGCCACGCGGCGATTTCGCGGGTGATATCGGAAAGGCCCCGGCCGGGGGTATCGAAGGTAAGAATGGTGACAGCCTGTTTCATCAGGCCTTTCTGGACCGCTTGCGGAGAGTCATCAATGAAGGGAAATCGTGCCCCAAAGGCCACGAAAACCACCTTGACGTAATGGTAAGTGGGTGGAAGAAGCCTCTCTTCACCGCTTCCACCGATCTTTTGCGGGGGTGCCGATTGACCTATCGGATTCGCGGATTTCTGCGCTTTTCAGCCCCCTCACCGATAGCGGTGGGGCACTTTTTGCGCATGCCGGAGTGCACTGGCGATTGATCTACCCATATCTGCCGCGTATTGCCCCGCACTGCGGCGGGCCCGACAGGCCAGCGCGGAGCACGTCGCACACAGAGATCGTTCGGTCGCACGGGGCACAGGAAAACAGGCCCCGAACACAGCGTCCGGAGGGTCCAACTGGCGAGCCCGGACTCACCGGGCCGCACGAGATTCACGCAAGGGTTCGTCATGAGTTGGCTTAGCAAGGTACGCAATTCCCTCGGGAGCCTGAAGAAACGGGACACGCCCGACAACCTGTGGACCAAGTGTCGCGGGTGTGGCGAAATGCTGTTCACCAAGGAGTTCGAGGACAACCTGTCGGTCTGCCCGCGCTGCCAGTTCCATGGCCGCATCGGTGCGCAGGCCCGCTTCGACCAGCTGCTCGACGCCGGTTATTCGGTGCTGCCCGCCGCCAGGGTTCCGGAAAATCCCCTGAACTTCCGCGACAGCAAGAAGTATTCCGACCGCATCCGCGCCGCTCGCGCCGCCAATCCCTTCCCCGATGCGCTGACCAATGCGCTCGGTGCGATCGAGGGGAAGAAGGTGGTGCTGGGCGTGCAGGACTTCGCGTTCATGGGCGGCTCGATGGGCATGGCCGTGGGCGAAGCCTTCGTCGAGGCGGTCGAACGCGCCATTGCCGAGAACTGCGGCTATGTGATCTGCACGGCAGCCGGCGGCGCCCGCATGCAGGAGGGTATCCTCTCGCTGATGCAGATGCCCAAGGCCACTGTCGCCATCCGCCGCCTTGCGCGGGCGGGGCTTCCCTATATCGTCGTCCTGACCGATCCCACCACCGGCGGCGTCACTGCCAGCTACGCGATGCTGGGCGACGTCCAGATCGCCGAGCCGGGCGCGCTCATCGGCTTTGCCGGCCAGCGCGTGATCCAGGACACCATCCGCGAAAAACTCCCCGACGGCTTCCAGCGCGCCGAGTACCTCCATGCCCACGGCATGGTCGACATGGTGGTCCACCGCAAGGACCTCAAAGGCACGCTGGCATCGCTGCTCGAATATCTTGAACGAAAGGAAGTTGCGTGAACATCGACAGCGCGCTGGTACGCGAGCTCGCCGAGCTCCTCGCTGAAACTGGTCTGACCGAAATCGAGGTCGAAGACGGCGAACGCAAGATCAAGGTCACCCGTCAGGTCGCGCAGCAGATCGTTGCCGCCGCACCGGCCTATGCCGCTGCTCCGGTCGCGGCGCCCGTCGCTGCCGCTCCGGCTGCCGAGGCTGCGCCTGCCGCTGCCCCGGTCGACGCCGTGAAGTCGCCGATGGTCGGCACCGTCTACCTCGCCCCCGAACCCACCGCGCCGAACTTCATCAGCGTGGGCCAGCAGGTGAAGGCCGGCGACGTTCTGCTGATCGTCGAGGCCATGAAGGTCATGAACCAGATCAACGCTCCCAAGAGCGGCACGATCCAGGCCATCCTCGTCGACAACCAGCAGCCGGTCGAATTCGACCAGCCGCTCGTCGTGATCGCCTGAGGACCGTAGTTTCATGGCCATCAAGCGCCTCCTGATTGCCAACCGCGGCGAAATCGCGCTGCGCATCCATCGCGCCGCGCGCGAGATGGGCATCGAGACCGTCGCGGTGCATTCCACCGCCGACGCCGACGCCATGCATGTGCGCCTTGCCGACCACGCGGTCTGCATCGGCCCGCCGGCGGCCAAGGATTCGTACCTCAACGTCGCGGCGATCATCGCCGCGGCCGAGATCACCCATGCCGACGCGATCCACCCCGGCTACGGCTTCCTCTCGGAGAACGCCCAGTTCGCCGAGATCGTCGAGGCGCATGGCCTGATCTGGGTCGGCCCCAAGCCCGAGCACATCCGCACGATGGGCGACAAGGTGCAGGCCAAGCGCACTGCCGGTGCGCTCGGCCTGCCGCTGGTTCCGGGCTCTGACGGCGCGATCGAGGACTTCGACGTCGCGCGCGAGCTGGCCGAGCAGATCGGCTATCCGGTGATCATCAAGGCCGCTTCGGGCGGCGGTGGTCGCGGCATGAAGGTCGTGAACTCGGCCGAGGAACTTGAAAGCCAGATGGGCCAGGCCCGTTCGGAGGCGAAGGCCGCCTTCGGCGATGCCACCGTCTACATGGAAAAGTACCTCGGCAACCCGCGCCATATCGAGTTCCAGATCTTCGGTGACGGCAAGGGCGAGGCGGTTCACCTCGGTGAGCGCGATTGCTCGCTGCAGCGCCGCCACCAGAAGGTGCTGGAAGAAGCGCCCTCGCCGGTCATCACCCCCGAAGAGCGCGACCGCATGGGCGGCATCGTCTCGAAGGCCATGGCCGACATGGCCTATCGCGGGGCCGGCACGATCGAGTTCCTCTGGGAAAACGGTGAGTTCTACTTCATCGAGATGAACACCCGCCTGCAGGTGGAACATCCGGTGACCGAAGCCATCACCGGCGTCGATCTCGTGCGCGAGCAGATCCGCATTGCCGACGGCCAGCCGCTTTCGTTCAAGCAGGACGAGATCGAGTTCAAGGGCCACGCCATCGAATGCCGCATCAATGCGGAAGATCCGTGGAACTTCACCCCCTCGCCGGGACAGGTGACGAACTACCACGCGGCGGGCGGCATGAACGTGCGCGTCGATTCGGGCCTCTACACGGGCTACCGCATCCCGCCGTACTACGATTCGATGATCGGCAAGCTGATCGTCTCGGGCCGCACACGCAAGGGCGCGATCATGCGCCTGAAGCGCGCGCTGGAGGAGATGGTGATCGACGGCGTCAAGACCTCGATCCCGCTGCACCAGGCCCTGCTCGAGGACCCCGAGTTCCAGAGCGGCGAATATACGATCAAGTGGCTGGAAGAATGGCTGGCCAAGCGCGCCTCCTGAGGCGCGCTGAAACCGGCAGGTAAACGGAAAGAGCATGATCTCGTTTCTTGAATTCGAAAAGCCGATCGCCGCGCTCGAAGCGCGCATTGCGGAGCTGCGCACGACGGCCAGCGACAGCGATCTCGACATCGCGGGCGAGATCGCGCGCCTCGAGAAGAAGAGCGCCGGGATGCTGGCGGCGACTTATGCCAAGCTGACGCCCTGGCAGAAGACGCAAGTGGCGCGGCATCCGCAGCGTCCGCACTTCGTGGACTACGTGCGGATGGGCTTCACCGACTTCATCCCGCTCGGCGGTGATCGTCTCTATGGCGAAGATGCCGCGATCATCGGCGGCTTCGCGCGCCTCAATGGCCGCAAGGTCATGGTGATGGGCCACGAGAAGGGCCACGACACCGCCACGCGCATCAAGCACAACTTCGGCATGGCCAAGCCCGAAGGCTACCGCAAGGCGATCCGCCTGATGGAGATGGCGGGCAAGTTCGGCCTGCCGGTCGTCACTCTGGTCGATACCGCCGGTGCTTTCCCCGGCGTCGAGGCCGAGGAACGCGGCCAGGCCGAAGCGATCGCCCGTTCGATCGAAGCCTGCCTTGCCGTGCCGGTGCCGATCGTCTCGGCGATCGTGGGTGAGGGCGGCTCGGGCGGCGCCGTGGCGTTGGCCGCGGCCGACCGCGTGCTCATGCTCGAACACTCGATCTACTCGGTGATCTCGCCCGAGGGTGCCTCCTCGATCCTCTGGCGCACCCCGGACAAGGCTCCCGATGCCGCCGAAGCCATGAAGGTGACGGCGCAGGACCTGCTTTCGCTGAACGTCGTGGAACGCGTCGTGGCAGAGCCGATCGGCGGCGCCCACCGCGATGCCCAGGCGACGGCGCAGGCACTGTTCGGCGCCATCGAACAGGAACTCGACGTGCTCGAAGCTCTCCCGGCCCGCGACCTGCTCGCCCGCCGCGAGGAACGCTTCCTGGCCATCGGCCGCGCGTGATTTGAAAAAGGCGTCGGCTTCGGTCGGCGCCTTTTTCCTTGCGGTGCAACTGCGTCCGCAGCCATTGACCGCCTCAGCCCGCTGTGCCAGAGCGCGAGACGACTGATCGCGCCGGATTATCCGAGGCCGCCGATCTGCGGGTGTAGCTCAATGGTAGAGCAGCAGCTTCCCAAGCTGAATACGGGGGTTCGATTCCCCTCACCCGCTCCATTCCCTTACTTTTGCAAACAGTCCGTCACTTGTACTGGACAAGGCGACGCCCTTGGTGTGTCCTGAGCGGGTTTCCGTTTGGACTTAGGGGGATAGCGTGACACCGATCGAACGTGGGATGCAGGCTCTGGCAGTCTCTTTGGGGAGCGAACCGGGGACGCTGGATGCCGAAGCGCGCAGGAAGCTTGCGGTTGCGGTTCGTGCGGTTCTGGAAGCCGTTCGGGAACCGGACCAGCTCATGATGGAATCGGGTGCGGAGATCGTCCGCTATGTCGGGAACGGCGAGAGCGACGAGGCTTACCGCGACGATGCCGCCAATATCTGGCGCTCCATGATCGCTGCCGTTCTCGCCGAAGGCTGACAAGGCATCCGGGTAGCAAAAAGGGGCCGTGTTGCCACGGCCCCCTTCTTTCGTTCGGCTTGAAGCTGCCTTAGCGGGCGCCGCCGAACAGGTCGGCCAGCTTGACCCTGGCGCCTACGAAGACATAGCGGCCCACCGCGCTGATCGGGGTGTTCAGGCTGCCGATATCGGGCTTCTGGTCGAACAGGTTGTTCACGCCGCCGTAGATCGTGAACTGCTCGCCCACATCGTAGGTCACGCTGAGGTCGTGCGAGAAGCGTTCCTTCAGCTTGAGATATTCAGGGGCGACGATGTCGGGGTTCGCGGCGATGGTCTGGCGATCGTAGCGATAGACGGCCGAGGCGTAGTTGATCTGCCAGTCGAGCCCGAAGGCGCCGCTCTGCCAGGTGAGGTCGGCCGTGACCTGGTACTTGGGTGCCCCCGCGACATAGGCGTTGTTGACCGTGGCCGCGCCGGGGATCGGCACGGACGTCAGGCGGTGGAGGTAGCTTGCCATCACCCGTGCGCCGAAGGTCCCGGCCCTTGCGGTCGGCACTGAATAGCCCAGCGCGAGGTCGAGGCCGGACGTGCGGATCTGCGCGACGTTGAACGGGGTGAGCTGGAAGCTCGTGATGTTGCCCGCGGCGGCGCCGCCGTTCTGGCGGGTGATCGCGCCGCAATAGGGATTGTCGAGGCTGGCCTGGTCCACGCAGAGATCGGCGAGGCTCTGGGCGGAAACGACGTTGATCGCATTGCGGATGCGGATGTCGTACCAGTCGGCCGAAAGCGTCAGGCGCGGGAGGAAGCCGGGCTGGAGCACCGCACCGGCGGTCCAGGTCTTGGCGGTTTCTTCCTTGAGGTCCGGATTGCCGACGCCGAAGCCTGCAATGCCCTGGCCTACGACACCGTTGAACGCGGTCGGATCGGCGCCCAGGCCGGTGAGGAGGGCGCTGCAATTCGCGGCCCGGTACCGGGTGCCGTTCTGGACATTGGTGACGCCGCAGGGATCGTTGATCAGCTGTGCGGTCTGGGTGGCGCCGGTGTAGAGTTCGCTGATATTCGGTGCGCGCACGGACTTCGAATAGGAGCCGCGGAACGTTACGTCCCGCACCGGCGCCCATTCGCCGCCGAGCTTCCATGCGCTGGTCGAACCGACGCTGGAATAGTCGGAATAGCGGACGGCGCCGTTGACCGACAGGCGGTGCGCGAATGCCATGTCCGCCAGGATCGGCACGTTCACTTCGCCGAAGAGTTCCCAGACGTCGAACGAGCCCTTCGAATTGCCCAGCGCACTGGTGAAGGTCAGGCCTTGCGAGACCAGTGGGTCGGGCACGAAGCGGCTCTTTTCGCTGCGGTATTCACCGCCGACGGCGAAGGAGACCGGGCCGCCGGGAAGCTCCAGAAGTCCATGGGTATCGCCGGTCACGGAGCCGCTGACGACATGCTGGGTCAGCGTCGTGCGGTCGGTGGTGTCGGCCATGATCCAATCCAGCGCGGCCTGGTTCGAGGCGTTGTTCTCACCGAAGAGGTTGAGCGGCTGGCAGTCGCCGGCCGCGAAGGTCACAGGCGGGATCGGCGCGCGGTTGCGGTTGTAGGGCTGGAACGGCGTCCAACCGGCCTGGGTGTTGACGCGGCAGGTCACGCCGCCGTTGCCGTCGCTCACCGCGTCGATCGCGGCGAGGTAGCGGTCGGTCAGCATGTTGTTGACGTAGCGCGATTTGATCCTGGTCTGGCCGAAGACGTAGGACAGATCGTAGCGCAAGTTCGGGCTGATCTGCCCGCGCGCGCCGAGGACGCTGCGGACGGTCTCGCGCGTGATATCCTCTCCGCGTCGGCCGAAGTCGAAGTTGTCGCGGTTGACGAGCACGCCGCCGTTCGCGGGATCGATGGCAGCCTGTACCGCAGCCGGGAGGTAGGGATTGTCCTGCGGGATGAACAGGTAATAGTCGAAGGTCGGCTGACCCAGCGTGAAGGAGCGGCTGCGGGCGTACTTGCCCTCGGCATAGAGGGTCAGCGCGTTGCTGACGTCGAAGTGGGCCGAGGCGCTGACCACATCGCGCTTGATCCGGGGCAGGAGGTCGTTGCCGTAATCGGAAACGAGCGTGCCCGAGCCGCCCTGCTGGTAGCCGGGGGCGATGATCGTGCCGTGATCGAAGAGCTGGCCGTCGCCGCCGACGAAGTCCGGAACGCGGTCGAAGTTGACGTCGATCGCGCCCGCGCGCGAGGTGTCGAAATAGCGGATGTTACGCAGGGGTATATTGTCGGGAATGCCGTCGTTGCTGACGAGCCCGGCTTCGGTGTCGGCGGGGTTGTGGTAGAAATCGACCTTGTTCTCGCCGTCGAGATAGCGCCGCGAATGGGCGCTGAGGCGGTCTTCCTCGCCATGCTCCCAGGCCACCGCGATATTGCCGCGACCGCCCGCGAAGTTGTGCCCGGCAGTCAGCGCGATCAGGCGCTGCCCGGCATCGCCATGGCTCGAAATGCCGGTCTGGACGCGCGCGGTCACGCCTTCGAAGTCCTGCTTCTGGATGAAGTTCACGACGCCCGAAACGCCATCCGCACCGTAGACGGCAGATGCGCCGCCGGTGAGCACTTCGACACGCTCCACAAGGTCGAGCGGGATCGTGTTGATGTCCACCGACTGGGTGCCCGCGACGGAAGCGACCTGTCGGCGGCCGTCGATCAGCACCAGGGTGCGCTGGGTGCCCAGGTTACGCAAGTTGAGCAGGTTGAGGCCGGTGAAGCCGATCCCGGCGCGGTTGCCGCTGGTCTGATAGGAATCGACAGAGTTCTGGAGCGCGGGAACGGTCTTGAGGAAGTCGGTCAGGTTCGTCGTGCCCGAATCCGAGATGTCTCTGGCCGTCACCACGGTGACCGGATTGGGCGTGTCGGCGGCTGGCTGGGCGATGCGAGAGCCGGTGACGACGATGGCTTCACCCGCTGCGGCATCCATCGCCGGGACGTCCTGCGCGAAGCCGTGCTGCGGAAACAGCAGGGCGAGGGCCGGCACGAGGGCGCCGCCGAGAAGGACCGTGTCCTTGCGGGTCATCATTTTCGCGTTCCTTAGACAGTCGCATCGACCCGGTCCGGCCGGGGACTGGCCGGGAGGGTTCGCGGCGGCGGTACGCGAAGAGATTTACGCAGCTGTTAACGGGAATTGTAATGACGCTTTGGTGGAAACATGGCGGATTTGCGTTGTAGTATTGCTACAGTGCTGTCGCGCAGGCCGCCGGGGGCCGCTTTCGCGGTGATACCCCGGCTTTGCGCTAAGGTCAGGCCGGATTCCAGCCGACCACCGACTTCACTTCGAGATAATCGGCAAAGCCGTGTTCGCCCCACTCGCGGCCGTTGCCGGAGCGCTTGTAGCCGCCGAACGGTGCGTGGAAATCGAACCCGCCGTTGACCCAGATCGCCCCGGTGCGCATCCGCCGCGAAATCGCGCGCGCCGCGTCGAGATCCTCGCCCGAGACGTATCCGCCAAGGCCGAAGTTGGAATCGTTGGCGATAGCAACCGCATCGTCCACATCGTCGTAGCCGATGATGACGAGCACGGGGCCGAAGATTTCCTCGCGCGCGATCACCATGTCGTTGCTGCCCACGAACACGGTGGGCTTGACGTAGTAGCCCTTGTCCAGCCCTTCGGGTTTTCCGGGGCCGCCGGCGATTAGCTTCGCGCCTTCCTCCAGGCCCTTTTCGATGTAGCCCTGGATGATCTCGTACTGGCTCTTCGAGACGACCGGACCCATCGCGAAGTTGCCCTTGGGATCGCCCACGGTGACGCCGTTCGCAGCTTCGGTGGCAGCGGCGATGGCATCGTCCATGCGGGCGCTGGGCACCAGCAGGCGTGACCCCGCCGAGCAGGTCTGGCCGGAATTGCCCATCATGCCCCCGGTGGCGGCAGTGACATTGGCGGCGAGTGAGGCGTCGTCGAGCACGATCCACGCGGACTTGCCGCCGAGTTCGAGGCCGACGCGCTTCACGGTATCGGCGGCGTCCTTCTGGATCTGCACGCCCACCGGTTCGGAGCCGGTGAAGGAGATCATGTCCACATCCTCATGCGTGGAGAGCGCGGTGCCGATCTCGCTGCCCTTGCCCTGCACCATGTTGAACACGCCCGCCGGTACACCTGCCCCGTGCAGGATTTCGGCCAGGATCTGGGCCGAGTAGGGCGCGAGTTGCGGCGGCTTCAGGATCATCGTGCAACCGGCGGCGAGGGCGGGGAAAATCTTCACGCAAGTCTGGTTCATCGGCCAATTCCACGGCGTGATCAGCCCGCAGACGCCGATCGGTTCCTTGCGGATCAGGGTGACGCCGCGCTGTTCCTCGAACTTGAAGTCCTTCAGCACTTCGATCGCGGTGGAAAGGTGGCCCTTGCCTAGAAGCGTGTGGAACCCGCAGGCGAGCGACATCGGCGCGCCCATTTCCTCGCTGACGGCTTCACCCAGTTCGGTTTCGCGCTTCAGGTATTCGGCCAGGATCGCTTCGAGCAGGTCGAGGCGTTCCTTGGCGCTCGTCTCGCCGAAAGTCGCGAAGGCGCGGCGGGCGGCGGCAACGGCCTTGTCGACATCGGCGGCCGAGCCGAGCGAGATCGTGCCGGAGACTTCCTCGGTGGCCGGATTGACGACTTGTGCGGTGCGCGGCGCGATGGGATCGACCCACTGACCGTCGATGTAGAACTGGGTGTAATTGCGCATCGTTCTCTCCCTTCCTCCCCGAAACGGGGAGGGGGACCGCCCGAAGGGTGGTGGAGGGGCACGGGCCGATTGCATGAGGTTCGCGTGAGCCTCTGGCGTTGTTCGAACCGCGCGTGCCCCTCCACCATGCTGCGCATGGTCCCCCTCCCCCTAGGGGAAGGATTTGTCGTTACTGGGTGCCTTCGGCGTACCAGGTGCGGAACTCCGAGTAGTTCGGCATTTCTTCCGAGTTCGCCGCCGGGTCGATCGGCACATGGATCACGGTGCAGCCGCCACGCTCATAGGCGCGCTTGATGGCCGGGCCGATGTCTTCCGCCTTTTCGACATATTCACCCGCGGCGCCGAAGCCTTCGGCGATCTTGTCGAAGCGGACCTTGTCGGACCAGTGCACGCCGGTTTCCTTGGTGCCCTTGCCGAAAGTGCGCTTGTAGACGCCCACTTCGAGGCCCCACTGGAAGTCGACACCCACGATCACCACCAGCGGCAGGTTCTTGCGCACCGCCACTTCCAGCTCGCCGACATGGAACAGGAACGACGAGTCCGAGGTGATCAGCATGCCCGGACGCTGCTTGCCGGTCTCCGCCTGGTCGGCGAGCATGGCGCCCGTCGCATAGGGCAGGCCGGTGCCGATGTGGCCGTAGTTCTGGTTCCAGATCACATCGTGCGGCTTGGCCTGCGAATAGGTCCACTGGAAGATCACCGTGGCGCCGCCATCGCGGATCAGGATGCCGTCCTTCGGGAAGGCCTTGGTCGCTTCGGTGACGAACTGGCTGGTGTGCATCTTCGCGGTGGAGCCATCGGGCTTGCCGGCGGCTTCTTCTGCCAGTTCGACAAGCTGCTGGGCGTCACGCTCGATGTACTCCGCCAGCGAAGGCGAAGCCTTGCGCGGAGTATCCTTCAGCGCACGGACAAGCTGCGGCACCACGGCGCGCACGTCGCCCACCAGCGGCACGTCGATCGGGCGGTTGACGCCGATCGCGGTCGGGTCCTGCTGGACGTAGATCCACTTGCGGTTGGCTTCGTTGTCCACCCAGTGGCGCCAGCGGCCATAGTGGCTCGGCTCGCCCAGTTCGGTGGCGAGTGCCACGCAGCAGTCGCTTTCAACGACGGCGTCGATGGATGCTTCCGAGAAGCCGTAAGGGAAGGTGCGATCCTCAAGCCCCTCGATGAACGAAGTGCCGCCCGAGGTCTGGATCACCGGGCACTGCATCAGCTCGGCCAGTTCCTTCACCGAGGCACCGGCCTTGGCGGTGTAGACGCCGTGACCGACCAGCAACACCGGGTTCTTGGCATTGCGGATGATCTCGGCCGCTTCGGCAATGCGGTCTCCATCGGCGCCCTGGTTGGTCAGGCGGTAGCGATGCGGCGGCAGCACCGGCGGCAGGTCAAGCTCTTCCAGAATGACGTGTGCGGGATACTCGATATAGGCCGGTCCGGGGGTGCCCGACATGGCGACGCGGATGGCTTCGCGAATGATCTCGTCGGTCTGATCGGCATATTCGATCGAGCTGGAGAACTTCACCGAATCCTCAATCATCGGCTCCTGGCGGACGAACTGGATGCGGCCGCGGCGCACGCGGCGCTCGGTGATGCGGGCGCGCTGGCCGCCCATGAAGATCACCGGATCGTTCTCGACCTTGGCGCACTGGATGGCGGGCATCATGTTCGCCATGCCCGGCCCGAGGGTGCCGATGCAGAGCGCGGGCTTGCCGGTGATGCGGGCGGCGGCGGCGGCCATATGGCCGGCGGATGCTTCGTGGTGCGGCGAAACGACGGTCCAGCCGCGCGATTCGGCCTCAAGGAAAAGGTGGACGAAGTTGGGATCGGGAATGCCGAACAGGGTCTTGATGCCCTCAGCCTCGAACAGGTCGAGAATGCGCTTGTAAACCGGGGTGCCCTTGCGTGCCTTGGCAGGAGCTTCCGCTTGCGGTTGATCGTCGTACATCGTCTTGCCTTCCTCTCGATCCGTTTTCTGCCCGCGATGCTTGGCGGGTGGAATCAGGTTGCCGGTCTTTGTCCCAAGGCGCGGCTTGAACAGGTGGTTAGCCCAAGCCTCGGGACACTGTCAGGTGAAATCAACAGTACTGTTCACTTGGAATCGACTGCTATCGCCGGGGCGACGCTGGCGGTCTCCAAAGCGAGTTCTCCGAGCACCGCTTCGCTGTCCTGCCCCAGCGTGGGCGCAGGTCCGCGAACCTTGCCGGGGGTGGCGGAAAACCAAGTTGGCACGCCGGGAAAGCGCACCGGGCCCTGCTCGGTCTCGACCTCTTCGAAGAAGCCGATGGCGTTGAGGTGCTCATTGTCGAACAGGTCGTCGGTGGAGCGTAGCGGTGCACACGGAATGTGCAGGCCGCGCAGGGTATCCAGCCATTCCTGCGTGGTGCGCGTCAGGAATGTCTCCCCCAGCAGCCCATAGACCCGGCCGATCTGGCGCGCGCGCTTTTCCAGCGTGGAGAACTCGTCAGTAGCCCATTCCGGCTGCACCGATTCGACGAAGGCGTTCCAGTGCTTGTCGTTGTAGACCAGCGCGGCGACGTAGCCGTCCTTCGTGCGATAGGGTCGCCGGTTCGGCTCGACCGCGCGGTGGTAATGCGCGGGGCTCGTCGGCGGCGTGAACATCGCGCCGTTGGCGTGCTCCACCAGCACGAACGAGGTCATCGCCTCGAACATGGTGACTTCCACTTCCTGGCCCTCTCCGGTCCGCTCCCGATGATAAAGCGCCATCATCGTCGCGTAGAGCGCGTGGAGACCGGCCACCTTGTCCGCCATGATCGTGGCGACATAGCCCGGCTCGCCGTTCATCAGCCCTTGCACGTGCGGGATGCCGCATTCGGCCTGGATGGTGTCGTCATAGGCGGGCTTGTCGCCCTCCGGCCCGCGCCGCGAATAGCCGTAGCAATTGGTGTAGACCACGTCCGGCCGGATCGCCCGCACCGCCTCGTAATCGAAGCCCAGCTTGCGGATCGCGCTGCCGCGCATCGAGTGGATGAAGACGTCCGCCGTGGCGATCAGCGCGCGCAGGCTCTCGCGATCCTGCTCCTGCCGCAGATCGAGCACAATCCCGCGCTTGCCGCGATTCACGTTGACGTAGATGCCGCCCATGCCCGGCACCGGCCCCTTGGTGATCCAGCGGGTGTTGTCACCCTCCGGCGGCTCCACCTTGATCACTTCCGCGCCCATGTCCGCCATGATCTGCGTGGCATAGGGCCCGAAGACCACGCTGGTGAGGTCCACCACGCGCAGTCCGGCCAATGGCCCATCCTGGGGTCCGCCACCTTTCGAATCCTTGCTCGCGGTCAAGGCCCTCTCCTTCTCGTTGGCCTATGCGTAACGCACCGCCGGAGCGAAAACCATTCGTATTTGCGTTTGATGGACGCATATCGGCACGATGATGGTTGTCTCGTGCAGGCCCCGCTGTTAGTCCGAGGATCGGGAAGACAAGAGGAACGCCATGGATTTCGCCCTGACCGACGACCAGCAGAACATCCGCGAGGCCGTTCTCAAGCACTGTTCGCAGTTCTCTGACGAGTACTGGCTGGAAAAGGATCGCAGCGGCGAATTCCCTTACGAGTTCCACAAGTCGATGGCCGAAGCCGGCTGGCTGGGCGTGGCCATGCCCGAAAGCGTCGGCGGCGCGGGGCTGGGGATTACCGAGGCGGCGGTGATGATGCAGGCCGTGGCCGAAAGCGGCGGCGGCATGACGGCGGCATCCTCCATCCACTTGCCCGTTTTCGGGCTGGAGCCGGCGATGCTGTTCGGCACCGAGGAACAGCAGCAGCGTATGATCCCGCCGATCCTGTCGGGCGAGGAGAAGATGTGCTTCGCCGTGACAGAGCCGAACACCGGGCTCGACACCACCAGCCTCAAGACCCGCGCCGAAAAGGTGCCGGGCGGCTACCGCGTCAATGGTGAGAAAGTGTGGATCACGCAGGCCCATATCGCCGATCGGATGCTGATCATCGCCCGCACCACGCCGCTGGAACAGGTGAAGAAGAAGACCGACGGCCTCAGCCTTTTCTACGCCAAGCTGGACCGCGAGCACATCGAGACGCGGATCATCCCGAAGATGGGCCGCCACGCGGTCGGCTCCAACATGATGTTCATCACTGACCTGTTCATCCCGGACGAGGATCTGATCGGCGAGGAAGGACAGGGCTTCCGCATCCTGCTAAAGGGGCTGAACCCCGAACGCGTGCTGCTGGGGGCGGAAGCGACTGGCCTCGGCCGCGTCGCGATCCAGCGGGCCTCGCGCTATGCACGGGAACGCGTGGTGTTCGGGCGGCCGATCGGCCAGAATCAGGGCATCCAGCACCCGCTCGCCAAGGCGTGGATGCAAGTGGAGGCGGCCAGCCTGATGGTCTTCAAGGCCGCCACCCTGTTCGACAAGGGGCTGGACTGCGGCGTGGAGGCCAACTCCGCCAAGTACCTGGCCGCCGAGGCCGGGTTCGAGGCCTGCCAGACCGCCGTGATGTCGATGGGCGGCATGGGCTATGCGCAGGAATATCATGTGGAGCGTTACCTGCGCGAAGTGATGATCCCGCGCATCGCCCCGGTCAGCCCGCACCAGATCATGAACTTCATCGCCGAGAGGGTTTTGGACCTCCCTAAAAGTTATTGAGGCGGCTCCACTTGAGAAACCCCGTCATCCCGGCGAAAGCTGGGATCGTAATCGGAAACGCGGGGCCTGACTGCCCGCGATCCCGGCTTTCACCGGGATGACGACTGGAGAGAACATGCCTGTAACGCACGAACCGATCGCCGCCCGCTCCTGGCTTTTCGCACCGGGCGACAGCGAGAAGAAGATGACCAAGGCGATGGAGGGCGAGGCCGACATCGTCCTCATCGATCTGGAAGATGCCGTCGCGCCCGATGCCAAGGCCGCCGCGCGCCCGATGGTGCATGACTTCATTGCCGCAAACCCCGAACAGCGCGGCCGCCTGTGGGTGCGGATCAACCCGCTCGACGGGCCGCACACGCTGGACGACCTCGTGGCGATCATGCCCGCGCGTCCCGGTGGGATCATGCTGCCCAAGGTCTATGGCCGGCAGGACGTGGAGACGCTGGACCGCTACCTCGAAGCGCTGGAAGTGGCGAACGGCATCGAGCAGGGATCGACCCCGATGATCGTGCTGATCACCGAAACGGCCGAAGCGATGTTCCACACCGGCGACTACAAGGGCGCACCGCGCGTGGTGGCGCTGACCTGGGGCGCGGAAGACCTGGCCGATTCGATCGGCGCTTCGTCCAACAAGGAAGCGGACGGGGCCTATTCCTTCACGTACGAACTGGCGCGCAGCCTCACCTTGCTGGGCGCGGCGACGGCGGGCGTGACGGCGATCGAGACGATCAGCGCCGACTTCAAGGATCTCGAAGCTCTCAAGGCCCGTGCCGAAAAGGTGCGCCGCGACGGCTATCGCGGGATGATGGCGATCCACCCGGCGCAGGTGCCGGTGATCAATGCAGCCTTCACCCCCACCGAGGCCGAGATCGCCGAGGCGCAGGAGATCGTCGACATCTTCGCCGCCAACCCCGGCGTCGGCGCCATCGGCTGGAAGGGCGGCATGCTCGACCGGCCTTACCTCGCCCGCGCCGAACGTCTGCTGCGGCAAGCGGGCAAGCTGTGACCATCGCGCTCGCCGCGTCCGACCTCGACCTCTCCCGGTTCCTGAAACCGGGAGATCGTATCGTCTTCGGTCAGGCCTGCGGCGAGCCGACCACGCTGGTGGAAGCCCTTATCGAACAGGGCGAGGCCATCGGCGGCCTCCACGCCTTCATCGCCACCAGCTTTTCCGGCCTGTTCATGCCGGAGAGTGCGCGATCCTTCCGCCTTTCCAGCATGGGCGCCATCGGCGCGCTGCGCAGCATGACCAAAGCGAATGCGCTGGATGTCATCCCCGTCCACGTCAGCCAGATCGCCTGCCTGATCGAAGCCGGAATCATGCCCTGCGACGTGGCGATGATTCAGGTGAGCCCGGCGGATGCGCAGGGCAACCATAGCTGCGGCCTGATCTCCGACTATGTGCGCGCGGCGGTGGACAAGGCCCGCCTCGTTATCGCGGAAGTCAACGAGCAGGTCCCTTACGTGCCGGGCGAGACGATCCCGGGCGACCTGATCGACGTGGCCGTTCACGTCAGCCGTGCCCCCGTGGAAGTGGCGCCTGCGAAGATCGGCCCGACCGACGAGGCGATCGCCCGCCACTGCGCCGAATTCATCGGTGACGGCGCCGTGCTGCAAACCGGCGTAGGCGCGGTGCCGGATGCCATCCTGCGCCTGCTGCACGACCGCAAGGACCTTGGCGTTCACTCCGGGATGCTGGGCGACGGACTTGTCGATCTGGCCGAAGCCGGGGTGCTGACCAATGCGCGCAAGGAGATCGATCGGGGCGTCTCGATCAATGGCGCGCTGATCGGTACGCGGCGGCCCTACGACTGGGCTGCGAACAACCCCGCGATCAGGATGATGCCCAGCAGCTATACCCACGGGGTGAAGCCGATCATCCAGCTTACCCGGCTGGTGACGATCAACTCCGCGCTGGAAGTGGACCTGACCGGGCAGGTCAATGCCGAGCAATCGGGCACGACCTACCTTGGGGGCACCGGCGGACAGGTCGATTTCGTGCGCGCCGGATCGCGCGTGCCGGGCGGCGCCTCGCTGATCGTGCTGGCCTCCACCGCGAAGGGCGGCGCCTTGAGCAAGATCGTCCCCGTTCTCTCCGGCCCCGTTACGACCGCGCGGACGGAAGTGGATGTGATCGTCACCGAATACGGCGCGGCGCAATTGAAGGGCCAGACCTTGGCCGAACGCGCGAAGCGACTGGTCGCCATCGCCCATCCCGACTTCCGCGAGGACCTGTCCCGCGCAGCCCATGAGATCGAGAAAAGGGGCTTCTAAAGTGTCTCAAGCCGTAATCTATGATGCCCACGACGACGGCATCGCGGTCATCACCATCAACCGCCCCGACCAGCGCAACTGCCTCAGCCGCGAAGTGCGCGAGGGTCTGCGGGAGGCTTGGGCGACTTTCGAAAGCGACGCTTCCGCTCGCATCGCCATCCTTACCGGCAGCGGCGACAAGGCCTTCTGCGCGGGCGGCGACCTCAAGGAGATGGTCGAAACCGGCATGGCCGTGCCGCCGCGCGATCTCTACGCACTGCCCTACGACACGATCGAACTGACCAAACCCACCATCGCCGCCGTCAATGGCCATGCCTTCGCCGGCGGCTGGATGATCGCGCAGGCCTGCGACCTCTGCGTCGCCAGCACGAATGCGAAGTTCGCGATTACCGAAGTGAAGGTCGGGCGCGGCAGCCCCTGGGCCTCGCCGCTGATCCACATGATCCCCCAGCGGATCATGATGGAGATCATGCTCACCGGAAAGCCAATCACCGCCCAGCGCGCTTACGAGATCGGTCTGGTAAACCGCCTTGCCGAGCCCGGTGCGGTGCTTGATGCCGCCATCGATCTGGCTCTCGAAGTGCTGGAAGGTGCGCCGCTATCGGTGAAGGCCGCGCGGGAAACGGTGATGCTTTCGACGGAAATGGGCCGCTCGGCTGCGCTTGCAGCCGCTCGGGCAGCGCATGAGCAAACCTACAACAGTGCCGATGCGCAGGAAGGCCCGCGCGCCTTTGCTGAAAAGCGCAAGCCCGTGTGGAACGGGCGATAGGCGAACCGCCTCTCCCGGCGAACAGGGAGAGGCGATCGGCGAGCCAATACTCTAGCGCTCTTCTACAACGCTTTCCGCATCGGCTCTCGTCAGGTGAGCGGGGGAAGCGTCCTCGAACTTCACACCGCCGTGCGTGTCGCTCTTGCGCCAGTCGGCCAGCATGTCGCGGAAGGCGTCCCAGCCGGGCAGATAGCCGCGGAACAGCGCCCACTTCAGTTCCTTGTCGCCTTCGTTGTTGAAGTAG
>PJTY01000107.1_pt1 | contig 66419 bp, 52 predicted proteins | sample 1512121 | NCBI WGS metagenome assembly PJTY01 (sample SAMN08177680, study PRJNA422409) | Soil metagenome, whole genome shotgun sequencing project. | isolation source: Soil enriched (2) on filter paper: alkali lignin treatment | place: USA: Madison | collected 2015-01-15 | reverse complement strand
GGTGGTCAGCCGCGAGAGCATCTGGGGCACCACGGAATGGCCGAGCGAGGGCGATGCACCGACCCGGAACGTGCGATCCTCCCCCTTGGCGAGGCGGCGCACGACATGCTCAAGGTCGCTGAAGCCCTTGTAGATCTGCTCGATCTCCTCGAACAGCACGCGGGCCTCCGACGTGGGAACCAGCCGTCCACGGGTGCGGTCGAACAATCGGAAATGGAGTTTGTCCTCCATGTGCCCGAGCATGCGGCTGAGGCCGGGCTGCGAGGTGCCCAGCATTCGCGCGGCACCGCTCACCGTCTTGGTGATCATCACCGCACGGAAAATCTCGATCTGCCTGATGGTCAGCATGGCTTGCGGCTAGCACGCCGCTGTCCTCGCGCCAACGGCTCTCTTGGGCGCGGTCAGCCGGCCCGGCGGCGGCGGTGGACCAGATAAAGCAGGCCGCCGAGCACGTTCCAGCAGAGGCAGGCGATCAGCGTCTTGTTCGGCAGACTGGCGAAGAGATAGAGGCAGCCGCCGATCGTCACCGCGCCGACGAGAACGCCCGCGGGAACACGGAACGGACGATGGGCCTCTGGCTGGCGCTTGCGCAGTACGATCAGGCAGGTGCCGACCGCCGCGAATGCGATCAGGGTCCCGGCATTGGCAAGCGCCGCGATTTCCGAGATCGGCAGGATTCCGGCCAGGATCGCCACGATCACGGCAGTCATCGTCGTCACCCGTACCGGAGTCCCGCGCGAGGAGAGCTTTGCCAGCGAGGCTGGCAGGAAGCCGTCGCGCGCCATGGCGAGGAAGATGCGGCTCTGGCCGTAGAGGAAGCCCAGCAGCACGGTGGGCAGGGCGATCACGGCGGCGATCGCCACGACATGGGCGACGCCCTCGCGGTTCATCTGGCGCAGGATAAGTGCCAGCGGTTCGGGGCTGTCCGCAAAGCGGGCAAAGGGCATGGCGCCGATCGCGGCGGCGGCGACCAGCACGTAGACGAGCGTGCAGATCGCCAGCGAACCGATGATGCCGATCACCAGATCACGGCCGGGATTGCGGGTTTCCTCGGCGGCGGTGGAGATCGCGTCGAAGCCGTAGAAGGCGAAGAAGATGATCGCTGCGGCGGCCATGACGCCGCGTTCCACACCATCCGGGCTCATCGACTTGCCGAAGCCGAAGGGCATGAAGGGGGAAAGGTTCGCGGCATCGAAGGCGGGCAGGGCGACGGCCACGAAGAGGCTCAGCGTCAGGATCTTGATGACCACCAGCACGGTGTTCACCCTGGCGCTTTCGCGCGTACCGAAGGCGAGCAGTCCCGCGACCACTGCGATGATGACGATGGCGGGCAGGTTGATGATCCCACCCAGTTCCGGTCCCTCGGTCAGCGCCTTGGGGAAGCCCAGACCGTGGAGCAGCGGCGCGGCATAGCCCGACCAGCCGACCGCCACGGTCGAGACAACCAGCGAATATTCGAGGATCAGGCTCCAGCCGACGATCCAGCCCACCGTGCTGCCCAGCACCTTGTGGCTGTAGCTATAGGCGCTGCCCGCCGTGGGCATCATCGTCGACAGCTCGGCATAGGCGAGTGCGGCGCAGGCGCAGATGGCCCCGGCGATGGCAAAGGACACCAGAACCGCCGGTCCCGCGCGGTCGGCGCCGACCCCGATCAGCGTCAGGATGCCGGTTCCGACGATGGAGCCGACGCCGAGCGCCAGCAGATGCGGCCAGGACAGGGTCTTGGGAAGGGCGGATGGAGCCGGTGCGTGGGCCGGTGTTGGGGCCGGTGCTGGGGTAGTCATCGGGGTGATCCTCTCGGGTATTGCTCCTGCCCTAGCACTCGCGGGACGCGGCGCAAGTTCGCTTGGCCTTGTCGTCCACCGATGGCCCTCCGCTGACGGGAGGGGCGGCTCTGCCAGCGGAAGTGCCTCCGACCGGTTCGGTGCGGTCGTGCAGCCATCGGCTCGCTAGGAGCGCGTCGATGGGTTTGAGCGAACCTGTTGCAATCAATCGCAAAAATGTCTTTTCGAGTAATTAAGCAATCGTTTTTAGTTCTATTCCTGTCTCTTGCGGCTGACTTCGCGAAACAACCTGTTCGGTTGCAATTCGGTGACGCTCTGAAACCAGCGTCCAATTCCCCTCTATAAGGCAGGAGGATGCCTCGCTCGCCGATACTCTATCTGGCCGGGCGAGAAACTCAGGGGTGGGGGAAATCCGAATGGAATGGTTCAAGGCCAATGCACCGATCCGTCTGAAATTGCTGATCTCTTTCGGCAGTTTCGTGGCGCTTGTAGCGGTTTCCGGAGGGGCGGGGTTGCTCGTGGGCGAAAGCGCCGCGCACTGGGTGGCGCTGGGTGCGACCCTGGCGGCGGCGCTTCTGGCGGTATTCTATCGTGAGGCGATCGCCGGGCCTTACGTCACGACCGTGGTTCGCATGGAAGGACTGGCAGCGGGCGATCTGGAAAGCCCGATCGAGTTCACAGATTATCGCGATTGCGTGGGGCGGTTGACGCAGGCGATGTTCCAGTTCCGCGCCACGGCGCAGGCGGAAATCGTGGCCAATGAGGAGACCCAGCGCAATGCCCTTGTCGTGCAGGGTATGGCGGAGAACTTCCGCAGCCTTTCCGATGGCGATCTGACGGCGGACATCGTTGCCGACTATCCTGTGCAATATGCGGCGTTGAAGGACAGTTTCAACGAAGCCCTGGCCAGCCTGCGGGGCCTGCTCGGCTCGGTCAAGGCGAGCACCCAGAACAGCCTTACGGGGTCGCGCGAGATCGCGCAGGCCTCGGAAGACCTTGCGCGCCGGACCGAGAGCAACGCCGCCAGTCTCGAACAGACGGCAGCGGCGATCCAGCAGATCGACGAGCGGCTGCGGGCTACGGCGCAGGCAGCGACGCGCTCGGTGGCGACCTCGGAGCAGGCGATGGGTGCGGTGCTGGAGGGGCGTGCGCGCACCGATGCGGCGGTTCAGGCGATGAGCCGTGTCAGCGATAGTGCCAAGGGTATCGACGGGGTTATCGAGGGGCTGGACAAGATTGCCTTCCAGACCCGCGTGCTGGCCATGAACGCCGCTGTCGAGGCGGGGCGGGCCGGCGATGCCGGGCGGGGCTTCGCGGTGGTGGCCGATCTCGTCTCGGCTCTGGCGATGCGGGCGGAGGAAGAATCGAAGCGCGCGCGCGATCAGCTCGGGGTCACCCAGACCGATATAGCAGTGGCGGTGGAGGCGGTGCGGAAGGTCGATTCCGCGTTCGGGGTGATATCTTCGTCAGGCGAGGAAGTGACGCGGCTGGCCGGGCAGATCGCCGCCGACAACGATGCCCAGGCCGCGGCCATCGGCGAGATCAACACGGCGGTCGGCGCGATGGATCACGCGACCCAGCAGAATGCCGCAATGGTCGAGGAAACCTCGGCCGCCGCCCGCAACCTTTCTTCGGAAATCGTCGCCCTGGCGGCGGAAGCCGATCGCTTCCGGATGGGACCGGCGACGCCGGGCCTGCGACTTATCTCGCGGCACGGCTGATACGGTTTTACCGCGGGTGCGTGAAGGCTCCCCCGCCGATGAGGCAGGGGAGCCTTCTTCCTATTTATTTCCAAGCCAGGCCTAGCGCCTTCTGGATTGCAACGTAGTCTGCCGTGAGCGTCGCGCGGGCGGAGACGAGGTTCTGCTCGGCGCCGTTGCGGTCGTCCTGCGCCTTGAGCAGGGCGATCCTGGTGGCGGTGCCCGCCTGGAAGCGCTGCTCGGTCAGGCTTTCGGCCAGCGCGGCCTTGTCGCGCGCGCGGGCGAGCGCGGCGACAGTGACCCGGCCCTCGCGGTAGCGCGCGAGCGAATCCTCGGCATCGCGCAGTGCGGTCAGCACCGTGCCGCGATAGCGCGCTTCGGCTTCGTCGCGCACCGCCTCGGATTGGTGGACCTTGGCCTTGTTGCGGCCGAAATCGAGGAAATTCCAGCTCAGCTGGGGGGCCGCCAGAGCCGTGAAATCGTCCAGCTTGCCCAGATCGCTGATCTTGGTGCCGCCGATGCCGATCAGCCCCATGAACGAAAGCCGCGGAAAGCGTGCGGCTTCGGCCTGACCGATCTTTGCCGTGTCAGCCGCGAGTTCGCGCTCCGCCGCGCGGATGTCCGGACGGTTGGCGATCAGGCGGGCGGGATCGCCGATGGGGACCGAGGCGGGCGGCAGCGGGATATCTCCGGCGGCGGCCAGGCTGGCGTCGAGCGCGCCCGGCTCCTGCGCGGTCAGCACCGCCAGCGCGTTCATGAAGGCATCGCGGTCCGCGGCAAGCGGGGCGAGCTGGGCGCGGGTGGAAGCAAGCTGTCCTTCCGCCTGCGCCACGTCCATGGCGGTCGCGGTGCCGCGTTCGAAGCGCTGACGGGTCAGGCCGAGGGCTTCTTCCTGAAGCGCGATCGACTGCCTTCCGAGCGCAATCCGCTGCTGGCGGTCGCGCAAGTCGAGATAGTTCTTCGCGACATTGGCCGAGAGGCTGACCTGCACGTCGGCCAGGCTGGCCTCGCTGCCTTCGAGGCTGGCGCGGGCGGCCTCCACCGCGCGGCGCTGGCCGCCGAACAGATCGATCTCCCAGCTCGCATTGAAGCCGAGGTTGTAGAGATTGAGATCGGTGCTGCCGCCGCCGCCGCTTTCCTCGCCGGAGCCGGACCCACTGCCGCTGTCGCTCGAACCCAGATTGAGACCGGGGACATGGGCATGGGCGTACAGGGCCGAGGCGCTGGCCTTGGGTGCGAAATTGGCGCGCTGCTCGCCGAGCGCGGCGCGGGCCTGGCGAAGTCTGGCCTCACCGGCCTTGACGTCGGTGTTGTTCGCCAGGGCGCGGGCGATCAGATCGTCCAGCAGCGGGTCGCCGAGCGGCTTCCACCAGTCGGCGACCGGGGGAGCCTCGGTCACGGCAGCGGCATCGGCGCGCACGAAGGCGCCGGGCGTCGCGGCGTCCGGAACGGCCTTGGGCGGACCGGCATAGTTGGGGCCGACGGTGCATCCGGCCAGGACGCCGGTCAGCAGGGGCAGCAGGAGATAGGAGCGCATGGTGTACCTCAATGTCCGGTCGCCAGCGGTGCATTCTTGGGCAGCGGGCGAAGGAACAGGACGAGCGGAATGACGAAGACGATGCCCACCGACATCATCCAGAACATGTCGGCGTAAGTCATCGTCAGCGACTGGATCTGGATCGTCGCTTCGAGCGAGCGCAGGACTCCGGCACCCTGCGCGGTCACATAGTCCTGCACGGCGATGGAATTGGCGTTGAGGCTCTCTTCCAGCCGCCGCGCGTGGAGCCAGAGGCGCTGGTCCTGGATCACCGCGATCCCGGCCAGCGCGAAGGAGCCGCCGAGGTTGCGTGCGGCGTTGTAGAGACCCGAAGCGTCGCCCGCCTCTTCCTTGGGCACCGAGCGGATCGCCGCCTGGTTCAGGAACATCATGCAGAACACCGTACCCATGCCGCGCATGAGCTGGGATTCGACGAAGTCCGCGCCGTCGGAGAGCGGGGTGAGGCCGGTTTCCAGCCAGGCGCTGAGAGCCAGGACCGAGAGTCCGAAGCCCACCGAGAGCCGGATGTCGACATTTCGGATCAGCCAGGGCGTCACCGGCATCATCAGCATGACGGGAATGCCCGAGAGCATCACCACCTGCCCCGATTGCAGCGAGTTGTAGCCCGCGATCGTCGAGAGGAACTGCGGGATCACGTAGGAGGTCCCGTAGATCACCATGCCGACCACGGTGACCATGGCGACGACGCTGCCGAACTGACGGTCCAGCAGGAGCCTGAGCTTGATGACCGGCTTGCGCGCGAAGACCTGACCCAGGGCGATCATGATCAGCCCGAGGATCGTGACCCCCGTGAGCATGACGATCAGTTCCGAGGAGAACCACTGTTCGCGCTCGCCTTCTTCCAGCACCACGGTCAATCCGCCGAGGCCGAGGGCAAGGCCGAGAATGCCCAGCCAGTCCGCCTCGCGAATGAGGCTGAGGTTGGACTTCTGGTGCGGAATCGCGACGAGCAGCAGAGTCGCCAGGGCGATGCCGACGGGCAGGTTCAGGAAGAAGGCATAGTGCCAGCTGACGTTCTCGGTCAGCCAGCCGCCCAGCACCGGGCCGACCACCGGGCCGAGCAGGGCGGTGGCGCCGAACAGGGCATTGCCGATCGGCTGCTGTGCGCGGGGTAATCGCGTCGCCACGATGGTCATGGCGGTGGGGATCAGCGCGCCGCCGGTGAAGCCCTGGCCGATGCGGCCGACGATCATCATCGGCAGCGTCGTCGAGAGGCCGCACATGATCGAGAACAGCGTGAACAGCGCAGAAGCGACGAGCAGCAACGTCCTCAGGCCAAGCAGGCGTTCGAGCCAGCCGGACAGCGGGATGATGACGATCTCCGCGACGAGATAGGCGGTGGCGATCCAGGTGCCTTCGGTGCCGCTGGCGCCGATCTCACCCTGGATGGTAGGCAGCGAGCTGTTGACGATGGAGACGTCGAGCGTCGCCATCAGCGCGCCCAGCGTCCCCGCCGCTACCGCCAGCCAGGCGGCGGCATCGGCGCGCTGTTCCGGTACGGGCGCGCTCCCGGAAAGAGCGGGAGCCGTGCTCACTGGCGCTTTTCCCGCTGGGCCTTCTCTTCCTGAGCGATGCTGTGCTGCGCGCCTTTGGCCGAGATCGTGTCGACGGTGACCGTCACCGAGAGACCGGGCACCAGCACGCGGCGGGCTTCCGGTCCGGCGTCGATGGCGATGCGCACGGGGACGCGCTGTACGATCTTGGTGAAGTTGCCGGTGGCGTTCTGCGGCGGCAGCAGAGAGAACTGCGCGCCCGTGCCCGGCGAAATGCTTTCGACGTGACCGGCGATCTTGGTGCCGTCCAGTGCATCGACTTCGATCGTCGCGGGCTGGCCGGCGTACATAAGGCCGATCTGCGTTTCCTTGAAGTTCGCCGTGACATAGAGCTTGTTCAGCGGCACGACCGACATCAGGCGGGTGCCAGCCTGCACGTACTGCCCGGCGCGCACGGTGCGATCGCCGATGCGGCCGTCGACGCTGGCCTTGAGCACGGTGGCGCCGACATTGACATGGGCGGCGGCCAGCTGGGCTTTTGCGGCTTCGCCCTGGGCTTCGGCCTGACGGATCTGGGCTTTGAGCGAACCGATCCGGCGTTCGGCCGAAAGCAGGGCGGCGCGCTGTGCATCGGCAGCGGCGCGGGCCTTGGCAGCCTGGTTGCGCAAGGATGCGAGCTGCTGCTTCGTTTCGGCGCCGCTGGCGGCGAGGGGGGCGTAGCGGGCGGCCTCGCGCTCGGCATAACGGGCGTCTTCCTCGGCCGAGGCGAGCTGGGCGCGGGCCTGGGCGATCCCGGCCTCCTGCTCGCTGATACCGGCGCGGACGTTTTCGGCATTGGCCTTGGCGACGTCGATCTGCGCCTGGTACTGCTGGGCCTGCGCGTCATAGTCGCGCGGGTCGATGCGCACGAGCGGCTGTCCGGCCTTCACGTTCTCGTTGTCGCCGACCAGCACGGCATCGACATAGCCGGAAATCCTGGGCGAGACGGTAACCGCATCGGCCTGGATGAAGGCGTCGTTGGTATCCTGCAGATACTTGCCGCGCGTCTCGTAGTGGAGCAGCCAGGCCCCGCCGGCGACGATCGCCACGGCTACGCCCCCCAGAAGCACGAAGCGCGTGCGGGAACTTTTCTGCGCGGAGGGGCTTTCCTGCGACTCGGTCACGTCGTTTGCCATCGGTCTTTTACTCGTGCCTTATTGCTGCATCGCAGCAGTGATATATCCTGCACTTGCACCGCTGCGAAGCATATGGCAATGCCATTTGATATGGTCCCACAATATTTCTTGTCATGAGCATTCAGCAGAACGTCCTCGAGCAGATGCGCGATCTGCACTTCAGAATGCACCGTCTCTTCAACGACCGGATGCGGGCGCAGGGCGCGTCTCTTGCCCAGCTCAAGCTGCTGTTGTTGATAGAGCGTTGCGGAGAAATGCGCTCGACCGACATTGCCGATGCGCTCGGTCAGGCACCGCGCACCGTCACCGAGGCGGTGGATGGGCTGGAGCGGGACGGGCTTGTCATGCGCCATCCGGACCCGAACGATCGGCGGGCCAAACGGATCAATCTGACGGAGGCGGGGCGCGGGGTCATCCGGGAGGTGGAGCCTCACCGGGATGTGTTCGCTTCGGAGTTCTTTGCATGTTTGCCGGAACAGGACCTGGAGAAGTTCCTGTCGATTCTCACGACATTGAACGGGCGCATCGTTGAAATGGGCGCGCCCAGCAGCCTGGGGGCCTTCAGGCCCGACGAAGGATCAGGTCAATAGCAGGATCGTGACGAGCGCGACGCTGCCCGAACAGCAGACCGCGGCGCACAAGGCCCGAAACTCGCAGACGCAAAATACGGATTCCAACCGTTCCATGGCGCTCTCCTGTTCATCCGCTCTCTGGCGGTTGCATGCAGGATATCACCATCCGGTGCGGGGTGGAAGAGAACATCGTTCTTGCGGCGGATTTAGCTTCGATAATTGCCCTTTGATCGATCGAGCGATGGATCGGGCAAAAACTCCGCCTTTCTAATCCTTCATTCCAGCGTTTGCCGATGGCCGCGCCGCGCGGCTTGGTCTAAGGATGCCGAACCGGAGGCCGCAGGGCCGCCGCGTCTCACACTTTCAGGCCGTCATCGCCTCCAATACCGTCAGGCAGGGAACCGACCATGAAGCCGACTACGCTCACCCGTTTTCTGATAGAACAGCAACGGGAGCCCAATTCCGCCTGTCCCGCCGAACTGCGTCTCCTGATCGAGACCGTGGCCCGCGCCTGCAAGGTGATCGCACAGGCGATCTCCAAGGGCGCGCTGGGCGACGTGCTCGGCAGCCTGGGCTCCGAAAACGTCCAGGGCGAAGTGCAGAAGAAGCTGGATGTCATCGCCAACGACTTGCTGGTCGATGCCAACGAGTGGGGCGGTCACCTTGCTGCCCTGGCCTCGGAAGAGATGGAAACCATCCACCGCATTCCGGGTCGCTATCCTAAGGGCGAATACCTGCTGCTCTACGATCCCATCGACGGTTCCAGCAACATCGACGTCGATCTCTCGGTCGGCACGATCTTCTCGGTGTTCAAGGCGCCCGAAGGCGCGTCGGGCCGTGAAGTGACGGAAGAAGACTTCCTCCAGTACGGCCGCGAGCAGGTCGCCGCCGGCTATGCGATCTACGGCCCGCAGACCCTGCTGGTCCTGACGATCGGCACCGGCGTCTACGAATTCACGCTCGACCGCGAAGTCGGTGCCTGGCGCATGACCGACGGGCCGCTCAAGGTCACGTCCGGCACGACCGAGGTCGCGATCAACATGGCGCGCCGCAGCCAGTGGTCGCCGGGCATCTCGCGCTATGTCGACGAGCGCGTGGGCTGCGTCGACGGCCCGCTTGCCGGGCAGTACAACATGCGCTGGACCGGCTCGATGGTCGCGGACGTGCACCGTATCCTGAAGCGCGGCGGCGTGTTCCTCTACCCGTCGGACTATGCCAATCCGGGCAAGGCGCGTCTGCGCCTGCTCTATGAAGCCAATCCGATGGCTCTCCTGATCGAGCAGGCCGGCGGTGCCGCCACCGACGGGCGCGAGCGGATCCTCGATGTCGAGGCGATCGGTCTGCACCAGCGCGTCGGCGTGGTGCTTGGCGATCCGGCGGAAGTGGCGGCCGTGCGCGAACTTTCGCTGGCGCTGGACCGTCAGGACGTTCCTGTTACCTGAACCCCCTTGAAGGTTCGAGCGAAGCCCCGGTCGCCTTGGCGGCCGGGGCTTCGTGCGTTCAGTCCCGTTCGACGGGCAGGGTGCTGGCGCCGTCGAGGTAGGGCATGATGAGCTTGCCGTCCGGTGCCGCGGTGAAGGTGGTCTGGGTGGGATAGGGGATCGAGATGCCCTCCGCCGCGAAGCGCTTCATGATCGCCACCAGCAGCCGGTCGCGCAGCGGGTGGGCGACCGACCAGTCCGCGCCCGGGACGTCCACCAGCAGGGTGAAGTCCAGCGAACTGGCGCCGAAAGTCTCGAAACCGGCGCGCGCCGCCTTGGCGCCTTCGGCCTCGACCAGTTCCTTCAGGATGGCGGGAACCCGCGCCAGCGTTTCCGGCGGCGTTTCGTAAGCGACGCCGATGGTGAAGGGCATGCGGATATGGTCCCGCTTGGTGACGTTGAGCAGTTCCTTGTCGAGTAGGGCCTTGTTGGAGATCACGCGCAGTTCGCCGGTATAGGCGCGGATGCGGGTGGACTTGAGGCCGATCGCCTCGATCGTGCCGCTGCTGGTGCCATAGCTGATCTGGTCGCCCTTGCTGAAGGGCCGGTCGAAGATGATCGCCAGAGCCGCGAAGAGATCCGCGAAGATGCCCTGCGCGGCCAGGCCGATGGCGATGCCGCCGACACCGAGACCGGCGACGAGACCCGTCACGTTAACACCCAGGTTGTCCAGCAGGACCACGGTGGCGACCGCGAAGACCACCACGCTCACCAGTAGCCGGATGAGGCTCATGGCGTTGATGATCGTCTCGCCCTGGAAATGCTCGCTGGCGGTCTTGTGCTCGATGGCGCCGAGGATCAGCTCGCGTGCCCAGATCGCGCATTGCAGTACGGCGGCGATGGTGAACAGGAACGTCACCAGGTTGTCGAGCATCGGCGGCGTCTGGGCGTAGTTGTCGACCACCTTGATGGCGACCATGATGATGAAATAGTTGGTGGTCTTGGCCGCTACCCGGCCCACCACGGTCAGCCAGGCGCCGCGTGCATGTCCCGGGCGACAAAGGCGGGTGCCGAGCCTGCGCAAGGCATAGAGTGCCGTGACGATGCCGAAGGCGATGGCGCCGGCGATGATGATCTGCAGCCAGTAAGCCTGGAACCAGCCGACCGTCGAATGGGTAAGGTCCTGAAGCTGCGCCTGCACGTCGGGCGCAGGAGGGCGGGTCTGGGCTTGGACCGGCGGTGTCGAGGAGGGGGTGGGAGTGCTTGCAGCCATGGGTACTCTTCGTTCTGGTGTGCTGTCGGCGGGATGCCCGTTGGAGAGCATGGTCCCACCGGTCGGGCGATCCGCCAAAGCGATTTGCGCGAATGCCGCGCGGGCGTCCTTGCAAGCCGGATCAATGGTTATGTCGGTGAAATTGTTCCCGGCGGTTCACGCTTCCGGATTAGGAGCAGGCCTGTGAAAGCGTCAACTGGCGGCTGTGCCGAGCGGGGATGAGGGCACTCCACGCGTTCCGGTGCGTTAGCGCTTGGCAAGTCCGGGAGAGTTCGTGACAATGCCAGAGCCATTTCCACAAGACCGCCTCGTCTTCGTGCCCGACGATGTGGACCTCTCGCGCTCCCCGCTGGCCGGGCATCTCGATGCAGAGACATATGTGCTGGGTGCGTTCAATCCGGGCTTCACGCGGTTGCCCTCCGGCAATCTGCTGATGATGGTCCGCGTCGCCGAGGCGCTGCGCGAGCCGATCCGGGACGGTCATGTCCACGCCATCCGCTGGGAGGGCGAGGAGGGAGCCGAGGGACGCTATGTGCTGGACGCCTGGCCGCTCGAACACGCCGACACGGCCGATCCGCGCAAGTTCATGCTGCGCGGCGGCGGCTGGAAGGTCATGGCGCTGACCTCGCTGTCCTGGCTGCTCCCGGTCGAACTCGATGCCGAGGGACTGGAGGTGATCGCCGTCCATTACGACCGTGCCGTGGCGCCGCGTAGCAGCCTGCAATGCTACGGCGTGGAGGATGCGCGGATCAGCAAGGTGGGTGGAAGCTGGCTGATGACGACCTGTTCCGTCAGCCCGGAGCGTCATTCGACGACGCTCTACAGCTCGGAAAACGGGCTGGACTGGCGCTTCGAGGATATCGTGCTCGATCACCAGAACAAGGACATGCTCATCTTCGAGGGTCTGATCGACGGACACTACTGGGCGCAGACCCGGCCGCTGGGCGATCTCTATTTCGCCTATCCGCCGGGCAGCGAATGGCGGGCAGGGCCGTCGATCAACCTCGCCCATTCTCCCGACGGCAGGTTCTGGAAGCCCTGTCGCAAGCCCGGCATCCGGCCGCATTCGGGCACTGTCGCCACCGCGCGCATGGGCGGAGGAGCCCCGCCGATCCTCACCGAGGAAGGCTGGCTGACGCTCTGGCACGGGGTGGAGCCCAAGGAGATCGTCGGCATCTATCGCACGTACTGGTCGATCCTCGACGGCGCCGATCCCTCCCGCGTCCTGCGCACCGGAAGCAGTCCGCTGATCGAGGCCGATCCGCGGCTCACCCGGCCGCTGGAAGCGCAGATGTACCTGCATGACGTTGTTTTCACGACGGGAATCGTCGAGGCAGGCGATCATTACATTGTAGCGTCCGGAGAGGCGGACCTCGCTTGCCGGATTACCCATGTTCCCAAATCGCGGTTCCGGGGTGCCTGACCCAAAGTCCGAATGCGACGAACCGTGCCCGGCGTGGCGGAACCGGGCCCTCCTTTCGCGGATTAGGCACCGGAGCATTACTGTGATGAAGAGGGGCGAATGCCTGGGGCCAATCCCGAAGACCGTAACGGAAAAGTCCTGGCGATCATCCTGGCGGGAGGTCGGGGCAGCCGCCTTCACGACCTGACCGACCGCGAAGCGAAACCGGCGCTGCCGATCGGTCCCCATGCGCGGCTGATCGACTTCACGCTGGCCAATGTCGTCAATTCCGGCATCGGTCAGGCCATGGTGCTGACCCAGTATCAGCCCGATACGCTCCATCGCCACCTGCTGGACAGTTGGCAGGCCGAAACCGCGCAGCCTGCCATCTCGATCCTCGACGGCGCCGAATACGGCCCTTACGAAGGCACGGCTGCTGCGGTTTCCTGCGTCGTCGACGAGATCGACCTGATCGCGCCGCGCCATGTCGTGATCCTGGCCGGCGACCATCTCTACCAGATGGACTACCGCCCCTTCGTGGAACGTCACATCGCCACCGGTGCCGAAGTGACGGTGGGCGTCGTCCATGTCCCGCAGGACCAGGCGACCGGGCTGGGTGTGCTCGAAGCCGATGCCGCGCATCGCGTGACGTCCTTCGTCGAGAAACCCTTCGTGGCGCCGCCGGCACCGGACAGGCCGGGCTTCACGCTCGCTTCCATGGGCATATACGTCTTCGGATGGCCGCTCCTGCGCGATCTGCTGAAGGAGATCGAGGGCACCGTGGCCGATCTCGACTTCGGCAAGCACATCGTTCCCGCGCTCGTCTCCTGCGGAACGGCCTTCGCCTATACCTTGCCCGGGCGACAGGGCCGCGAGCCCTTGTGGCGGGATCTCGGCACGCTCGATGCCTATCACGGCGTACAGCGCCAGTTGCTCGACGGCTCGCTGCCGCTCGATCCCGCATGGTCGATCGACTATCCGGTGCATCATGGCCTTGGAGACCGCCGGGCGATCGGGTTCGGATCGCGCTTGCGCAATGTCGTGTTGCTGCCGGGCGCCATGATCGGGCGGGCGGTGACGATCTCCGATGCGATCGTGCTGGCCGATGCCGTCGTGCCGGACGGCTTTGATCTCGATGCCGAACTGACCGAGCATGGCCGGTGGTGTGTCGTTTCGGAAGGCGGCATCCGGGTGATTTCCGCAAGGGCGCTCCAGCGCCTGGCATCACGGCGGCGGCGCGAAGCCGAACCGTCATCGATCGGCGGCTTCCGCGAGCCGGACCGGCGCCCTCGCAGGGCTGGAGCGGTTTCGCCTCCCTCTTTCCTCTGAACCCTGCTTACTGGCGTGTTCGGGTGCAGTCCCGGCATGGCGGGATCGCGCCTGATCGATCGGTCTTGACAAAGCCCTCCGATCTGCCGATTGGTAGCGCTATCACTTAAAGAAACATGGGAGGGGGAATCCGTGGCGAATCCCGATACTGCATGTCGTTGATGCCTGCCGACTGGACTTCCGGTACTTTTCTGGGGCGCGCCGATTTCGGCGAAGGGCCCAGCCCGATTCTCGTCGTTCGCGGCGAGCTGATCGAGATGTCCGCCGTGGTGCCGACTGTCTCGGCGCTGGTCGAGGCGGGCGACCTCTCCGGCACCGGCGGCAAGAACCTCGGCGCTTTCGATCCCGAGGCCGTGAACTTGCTCAGCCCGGTCGATCTGCAGTGCGTGAAGGCCTGCGGCGTCACGTTCGCCACCTCCGCCATCGAGCGCGTGATCGAAGAACGCGCCCGTGGTGACTGGAGCGCCGCCGCTGCCATTCGCGAGCGTCTGGAAGCGCGCATCGGCGGCCAGATCCGCTCGGTCGTGCCAGGTTCGGAAGGCGCCGCTGCGCTCAAGGCCGCGCTGATCGAGGACGGCCTCTGGTCGCAGTACCTCGAAGTCGCGATCGGTCCCGACGCGGAAGTCTTCACCAAGTCGCCGGTGCTCTCCACCGTCGGCGTCGGTGCCGAGATCGGCGTGCGCTCGGATTCGAGCTGGAACAACCCCGAACCCGAAATCGCCCTGCTGGTCGGCAGCGACGGCCAGGCGGTCGGTGCCACGCTCGGCAACGACGTCAACTTGCGCGATTTCGAGGGCCGCTCGGCCCTGCTGCTGGGCAAGGCGAAGGACAACAACGCCTCCTGCTCGCTCGGCCCGCTCGTCCGTATTTTCGACGAGAGCTTCACCATCGATGACGTGCGCGTCGCCGAAGTGCGCCTCTCGATCACCGGCGAGGACCAGTTCGTGCTGCGCGGCACCAGCAACATGGCCGAGATCAGCCGCGATCCGCTGGACCTCGTGCGCCAGACGCTGAGCGAACATCAGTACCCCGACGGTTTCGTGCTGTTCCTCGGCACGCTCTTCGCGCCCGTGCAGGACCGCGACGAGGAAGGCCGCGGCTTCACCCACAAGGTGGGCGACGTCGTCACCATCGAGAGCGACAAGCTGGGCCAGCTCCGGAACCGCGTCGTCACCTCGCGCGATGCCGCGCCCTGGCGCAACGGCATTGCCGCGCTCTATGCCAACCTGCTCTCGCGCGGCCTGCTCAAGGCTTGATGAAGGCCCATCCATGACCAAACATTCCGCTATCTATCCCAGCCTCAAGGGCAAGCGCGTGGTCATCACGGGCGGCGGCACCGGCATCGGTGCGGGCCTTGTCGAGGCTTTCGCCGCGCAGGGTGCCCAGATCGCTTTCGTGGACATCAACGCCGCCGCCGGCGAGGCACTTTCCGCCTCGCTGCCGGGCACGCATTTCCGCGCCTGCGACCTTCGCGATCTTGACGCCACCGCCGCCACTCTGGCTGAGCTTTCGGGCCTGCTGGGCGGTGTGGACGTGCTGCTCAACAATGCCGCCAACGACGATCGCCACACGATCGACGACGTGACGCCCGCTTACTGGGACGATCGCATGGCCACCAACCTGCGGCACCAGTTCTTCGTCGCGCAGGCGGTGCTTCCCGGCATGAAGGCGCAAGGTTCCGGCGTGATCCTGAACTTCGGTTCGATCAGCTGGCACCTCGGCCTGCCGGACCTCGTGCTCTACCAGACTGCCAAGGCGGCCATCGAGGGCATGACCCGCGCGATGGCGCGCGATCTTGGCGCGGACAATATCCGCGTCAACACGATCGTGCCCGGCAATGTCGATACCCCGCGTCAGAAGCAGTGGTACACGCCCGAGGGCGAGGCCGAGATCATGGCTGCACAGTGCCTGAAGGCGCGCATCCAGCCTGCCGACGTCGCCGCGCTCTGCCTGTTCCTGGCCTCTGACGACGGCGCCATGTGCACGGGGCACGACTACTTCGTCGATGCCGGGTGGCGCTGAGATGAAGCCGGAATCTGTCCTCTCCATCGGCGCCACGCTGGGCGAGGGGCCGGTCTGGACCGGCGACCGCCTGTGGTTCGTCGACATCAAGGAGCACCGGCTCTACCGGCACGATCCGGCGACGGGCATGCTCGACATGTGGCATGCGCCCGACCAGATCGGCTGGGCGCTGCCCAGCGCGCGGGGCGACATGATCGCCGGGGTCAAGACCGGGCTGCATCGCTTCAGCCCGGAAACCGGCACGTTCGAGCTGCTTCACGATCCGGAGCCGAGCCGTCCCGAAAACCGGCTCAACGATGCCGCTACCGATCCTGCGGGGCGCATCTGGCTGGGGTCGATGCACGACGACGAGACCGAGGCTTCGGGTGCGCTTTACCGGCTCGACAAAGGGCACTGCGCCCATGCCGGCCTGCCCGAGGTGGTCATCACCAACGGCCCGGCGATCAGCGCGGACGGACGGACGCTCTGGCACACCGATACGCTGGGCAAGACGATCTGGCGCGTCGCCGTCGCTGAGGACGGCATGCTCGGCAGGCCCGAGCTGTTCGTCACCATCGAGGACGGCGCGGGCTGGCCCGACGGCTGCGTGATCGATGCCGAAGGGTGCCTGTGGACCGGCCTGTTCGGCGGCTGGGGCGTGCGCCGCTACGACCCGACGGGCAAGTTGATGGAGACCGTGAAATTCCCGGTCGCCAACATCACCAAGATCGCCTTCGGCGGCCCGGATCTGCGCACGGCCTACGCCACGACGGCGCGGAAAGGCCTGTCGGCGGCGGAACTGGAACAGCAGCCGCTCGCGGGCAATGTTTTTGCTTTCGATCCGGGCGTTTCCGGCTTGCGGGTGAGCCCGGCCAACAGCTAAGTCCGGGCGACTGATTTCGGGCGCTAAAAATAATATCGCGCATCTCGATGAAGGGGAAAGAGGAATGACTGCGGCGCAGACTGGGCCAGCTTTTGGCTCGGAAAGCCGGATCAACATGGCGTTCATCATCGCCATCGTGGCGGTTGCCACGATCGGCGGTTTCATGTTCGGCTACGATTCCGGCGTTATCAACGGCACCCAGAAGGGGCTTGAAGCCGCCTTCGACCTCGGCAAGCTGGGCATCGGCTTCAATGTCGGCGCGATCCTCGTTGGCTCGTCGATTGGCGCTTTCGCCGCCGGTCGCATGGCCGACGTCATCGGCCGCCGCGGCGTGATGATGCTCGCCGCCGTACTGTTCTTCGTCAGCGCCCTTGTAGCCGGTGCCGCCGGTTCCTCGGCCATCTTCATCATCGCGCGCATCATCGGCGGCCTCGGCGTGGGCGCGGCCAGCGTGATTTCGCCGGTCTATATCTCGGAAGTGACGCCCGCCGCCATTCGCGGGCGCCTGTCGAGCGTGCAGCAGGTGATGATCATCAGCGGTCTCACCGGCGCCTTCGTCGCCAACTTCGTACTCGCGCGCTATGCCGGCGGTTCCACCGCGCCGCTCTGGCTCGATCTTCCGGCCTGGCGCTGGATGTTCTGGCTCCAGTCGATTCCGGCCGCGATCTACTTCCTGGCGCTGCTGATCATCCCTGAAAGCCCGCGCTACCTTGTCGTCAAGGGCCAGGAACCGCGTGCCCACGCCGTGCTGACCAAGCTGTTCGGCACGGCTGAGGCCGACCGCAAGGTCGCCGAGATCCGCGCCAGCCTCGCCGCAGACCATCACAAGCCCAAGCTCTCGGACCTGATCGAGAAGACCACCGGGCGCGTGCGCCCGATCGTCTGGGCAGGCATCGGCCTTGCCGTGTTCCAGCAGCTCGTCGGCATCAACGTGGTGTTCTACTACGGCGCCACCCTGTGGGAGGCGGTCGGCTTCTCGGAAGACTACGCGCTCCAGACCAATATCCTCTCCGGCGTGCTCTCGATCGGCGCCTGCCTGGCGACGATCGCGCTGGTGGACCGCATCGGTCGCAAGCCGCTGCTGCTGATCGGTTCGGCCGGTATGGCGGTGACGCTGGCGACTGTGGCCTATGCCTTCTCGACCGCCGTCACCGGCGCCGACGGCGCGGTCTCGCTGCCCGGCAACAACGGCGTGATCGCACTGGTCGCCGCCAACCTCTACGTGATCTTCTTCAACATGAGCTGGGGCCCGATCATGTGGGTCATGCTCGGGGAGATGTTCCCCAACCAGATCCGCGGCTCCGGCCTCGCGGTGGCGGGCTTCGCGCAGTGGATCGCCAACGCGGCGGTCTCGGTGAGCTTCCCGGCGCTGGCGGTCAGCCCGGGCCTCGCCGTGACCTACACCGGCTATGCCTTCTTTGCAGCGGTATCGTTCTTCTTCGTCCGCGCCATGGTCAACGAGACCAAGGGCCGCGAGCTGGAAGAGATGGAAGGCTGATAAACCCCGGGGCAGGGGCCGCGTGCCCTTGCCGCTTTCCATTCGTCATTGCGAGCGTAGCGAAGCAATCCAGGGCGGATTACGCGGCTCTGGATTGCCGCGTCGGCTTCGCCTCCTCGCAATGACGAGGGTGGGGAAATGGACTGCCAGAAACGAAAAACGCCCCTTGCGATCTGTCGCAAGGGGCGTTTTTCGTACCGTCAGGTCAAGATCAGGCTGTCGGGCCGGCGTCCGAATCCCGGCGGATCAGCTTGAACTCCGCCACGACATGCGGGTGTTCGCCTGCCGACTTTCCACTATTGCGCGAGCGGATTTCGCCGATCAGCAGGCGGACCGCCCGCCTTGCCATTTCGGTGGTGGGCTGGCGGATCGTCGTCAGTTCGGGCCAGACCGAAACGGCCAGCGCGGTATCGTCGTAGCCGCAGACCGTGAGCTGACGCGGCACGTCCAGCCCGCGCCGGTGCGCCACGGTGATCGCGGCAGCGGCCATGTCGTCGTTGGAGGCGAAGATCGCCGTCGGCGGCGTGTCGAGGTCGAGAAGCTGCGTCGCCGCTTCCAGCCCCGAGCGATAGGTGAAATAGCCCTGCGCCACCAGCGCCGGATCGAACGGCAGGTGCAGCGCCGAAAGCGCCTCGCGGTAACCGTCGAGGCGCTCGGCGCTGGCAGTCTGGTTGGGATGGCCGGTGATGAAGCCGATCCGGCGGTGGCCCAACGAGGCGAGGTGGTGGGTCATCGTGAAAGCCGCCTCGCGGTCGTCGATGCTCACCGAGAGCGCCCATTCCGGCGCACGGCCCGTGGCGACGGCCACGACCGGCACGTCGGCATGGCGGAGCGCTTCCAGCACGGCAGGGGAGTCGCTAAGCGGCGGCGGAAGGATCACGCCGTCGATGCGGGTGCGCAGCAGTTGCGCCACTGCCTTGGCTTCGCCGCCGCCTCCTTCACCTTCCTCGTTGCAGGGCTTCACCAGCAGCTGCGCATTGGCTGCGCTGGTTTCCTCCAGCGCGCCGACCAGAAACTCGCTGAGATAGGCAAAGCTGGGGTTCGAGTGGAGCAGGCCGATCCTGATGTCCTCGCCGCCCGCCAGGATGCGCGCGGCATTGCTGGGGGCGTAGTTCAGTTCCGCGATGGCGGCCTCGACCTTGCGGCGGGTCTCCTCGCGAACATTGGCGCCCTTGTTGATAACGCGGCTAACCGTCATCGGCGAGACCCCGGCCAGCCTCGCGACATCGTCGATCTTGGCGCTGGCGCGCTGCTTGCGCGGAACTCTGGTCTGGCTGGTCATCTGGTTCCCCGGTGGAGTCCCGGCACGCGCGAAACGTGCCGGGGAATGTTCGCTAACACCACAAGTCGGGCTGATAGCGCAACCATCGAAACGCGATCAGTTTGTCCCGATCGATGGTGCCAATCAATGAGGATGCCCAGGCGCGAGGGGGAAGTCCTGCGCCTTGTACCAGGCCAGATCGTGTTCCGGTGCAGCCACGCCGGAGGGCAGCGGCAGTCCGTTGACCGACATCCAGTAGGCCAGGCTGGCATCGCGCCACCACTTGGCCTCGTTATGCTGGATCTGGAGGTAAGAGGCCGTCTTCTGCCAGCGTTCGGCATCGACCGAGCCTTTCACGCCCTGCCACTCCGCCTGCATCTGCGCGACGGCGGCAACGCCGCGGTCGTAATGCGCGACCATGTCCTGCCACAACGTACGGCCGGACTTCATCTTCCAGTCCCAAGGCAGGTGATGGAACCACAGCAGTTCGCTTTCCGGCGTCGTGCGCGGGTCTGCCAGCATCTTTGCGACCGCCGGTTCGTACTGCGCGACGGCATTGCTGCCGGTCTTTGTGCGGTCGAAGCCGATTCCGTTCTTGTCGGCCTTGTGGTAATAGACCGGGTTCCATTCGGGCCGGGCGAGATCGCTGATCCACGGCCCCGGACCGTAGTGGTGGCCGGTGCCCATGAGGTGGGCGAGGCCGAACGGGCCGGTATAATCGACCACCGCCTCGCGCGAGGCCATCATCATCTTCTCAGCGGTATCGACCACGCGCGGATCGTTGCCGAAGGTCTGCTGCGCCCATTCGCGGGCGATGGCATCGGCGGAGAGCGTGGGATCCCACGCAAGGCGGCCGAAGGCGTACCAGTTGGCCTGGTTGAACGTCGAGCCGGACCAGTCGCGGTCGCGCCCGACATTGGCGACGCCGGCAATGCCGCTGAGCTTATGGCCATAGAGCGAACCGTCCACCACCTTGGCGACCGTCGATCCCTTGCCCTTGGCGCGGGTGTCGGCCTCCAGCACTTCCTCGAACAGTGGGCCGAGGTAGGCGAGGTGGGTGGCGAAGCCGAGGTATTCCTTGGTGATCTGGAGTTCCAGCATCATCGGCGTCTTCGGCATGGCGCCGAACAGCGGGTGGAACGGCTCGCGTGGCTGGAAGTCGATGGCGCCGTTCTTCACTTGCACCAGCACGTTGTCGGCGAACTTGCCGTCAAGCGGCTTGAACTCGGTATAGGCCTGCTTGGCGCGGTCGTCCGGGTCGGTTTCGGCATAGACGAAGGCGCGCCACATGACGATGCCGTTATGCGGCGCGACGGCGGCGGCGAGCATGTTGGCGCCCTCCGCATGGCTGCGGTGATAGTCGCGCGGACCGGGCTGGCCTTCGCTGTTGGCCTTGACCAAGAAGCCGCCGAAATCGGGGATTTCGCGGTAGATCTCGTCGGTCTTGGTCTTCCACCAGGCCTGAACTTCGGGATCGAGCGGGTCGGCGCTCTTGAGGTGGCCGATCTCGATCGGGGCCGAGAAGCGGGCGGAAAGGTAGACCTTGATGCCCCAGGGCCGGAACACCTCTGCCAGGGCCTTGGCCTTGGCGATATAGGGCGCGGTCAGGCTTTCGGGCTTGGCGTTGACGTTGTTGAGGACGATCCCGTTGATGCCCAGCGCGGCATTGGCGCGGGCATAGTCGGTATAGCGCGGGTCCTTGAAATCCGGCAGGGTCCACCAGTCCCACAGCGACTGGCCCGCGTAACCACGCTCCACCGACCCGTCGAGGTTGTCCCAGTGGTTGAGCACGCGCAGACCGATCTTAGGGGCAGATTCGAGATCGATCGCAGCAAGATCGGCGCCGGTCTTCTGCGCGCGGATCAGGGCGAAAGCGCCGTAGAGCACGGCGCGATCGGTCTTGCCGGTGACGACCAGAGACTTGCGGCCATCGAGCGTGGCGGCGCGCACGAGATAGCCTTCCTCGCCCAGCGATGCCGTGGGCAGGCGCAGGGCGGCAAGCGCCGGGTCGCCTACTTTCGCAAGCACGACCGGAAGCGGCGTGGCGGCCAGATCGCGGCGCAGTTCGCCGGCGGCGCGCTCCAGCGTCTCCGACTGTCCGATCACGCGGATTTCCGTGGTGGTCGAGGCATTCGCAGGCGCCAGCCAGAGGTCGTAGCCGTCGTTTGCAAAGGCCGGAGCGCTCGCGAAGCCGAGGGCCGTTACGCATACGCCGATCGTCAGAAGCCGCTTCTTCATCATCCTCCCCTGTATCCCAGATCGTGGCCGGTGGCCGAAATGCAATTAGCGCGGCGATGCCATTGACAAGCTCGCTCGTTGTCGCGCATGATACCGCTAACACACAAAGTTCCGGGCAGGCAACAGCCTTTGCCGCCGGATTGGGAAATGGGCCGGATAGAGGGCCTGAGGATGCAGGGGAGCACGATGATTCTTCCGGTTTATCTGGCGCTTGCGGGACGTTTCTGTCCGCTTCCGGAGGTTTTGGCATGATCGCCGCTGCGGTGAAGCGCCGTGAACTTCTGCGCTGGGGCGCGGGCGCCTCGATGCTAGCCTTCCTTCCGGTCTCCGCGCGCGCTGCGACGCAGCTTTACAAGGACCCGAAGGTCCCGGTGGATCTCCGCGTCAAGGATCTGATGGCGCGCATGACGCTGGACGAGAAGGTCGCCCAGCTCGTCAGCCTTTCCACCCGCAAGCGCGAGATCATGAACGAATCGCGCGCTTTCGATCCGGTCCTCGCCAGCAAGGCGCATCCAGACGGTATCGGCCAGATCGCGCGCCCTTCGGATCGCGGCGGCGCGGCCACGGCCAATAACACCGGCACCGAAGTGACGGGCCGCTGGCGCAAGCCGGCCGATACCATCGCTTTCGTCAACGCCACCCAAAAATGGGCGCGCGAGCAGACCCGCCTCGGCATTCCCGTGCTGTTCCATGAGGAATCGCTCCACGGCTACATGGCGCCCGAAGCGACCAGCTTCCCGCAGGCCATTGCCATGGCCGGCAGTTTCGACACCGATCTGGTGGAGCGCGTGCAGTCGGTGATCGGCCGCGAGGTGCGCGCGCACGGCTCCACCCTGGCGCTGTCGCCGGTGGTGGACATCGCCCGCGACCCGCGCTGGGGGCGTATCGAGGAAACCTTCGGGGAAGACCCCTATCTCTGCGGAGAAATGGGCGTCGCCGCCGTGCGCGGCCTCCAGGGGCCGGGCAAGGAACTGGCCGAGGGCAAGGTCTTCGCCACGCTCAAGCACATGACCGGCCACGGCCAGCCCGAGGCAGGCAATAACGTCGCCCCGGCCCCGCTCGGCAAGCGCGAGCTTTACGATTCCTTCTTCCCGCCGTTTCGCGAAGTGGTGCGCCGCACCGGTATTGCCGCGGTCATGCCCTCGTACAACGAGATCGACGGCGTCCCCAGCCATGCCAACCGCTGGCTGCTGAACGACGTGCTGCGCGGCGAATGGGGCTTCGACGGCGCCATCGTCAGCGACTATGCCGCAATCGGCGAACTGGCCAGCTTCCACCACCTCGCCAGCGATATCGAGGGTGCGGCGCGCCTTGCCCTTCACGCGGGGGTAGATTGCGACCTGCCCGACGGCGAAGCCTATCGCACGCTGGCCGATCAGGTCCGCAAGGGGCTGGTGCCGCTTGCCGCCGTCGATTCCGCCTGCCGCCATATGCTGACGCTGAAGTTCCGCGCGGGCATGTTCGAGGCCGGACCGGTCGATCCCAAGGCTTCCGCGAAGCTCACCGCCAATGCCGAAGCCCGCGCGCTGGCGCTGGAAGCGGCGCGCAAGTCGATCTGCCTGCTCAAGAACACGGGCGTTCTTCCGCTCGCGGCGGGCGCGCAGAAGCGCATCGCGGTGGTCGGTCCGAACGCCAATGTCACCCGCCTCGGCGGCTATTCGTCCGAGCCGCGTTCCAGCGTGAACCTCGTCGAAGGCATCAAGGCGCGTGTCGCGGGCAAGGCGGAAGTCGTCTTCGCGCAGGGCGTGTTCATCACCCGGAGCGAGGACCGCTCGGCCAACGAAGTCCTGCTGGCTGACCCCGCGAAGAACCGCGCGCTGATTGCCGAAGCCGCAGAAATCGCCAAGGGCTGCGACGTGGTGGTTCTGGCCATCGGCGATACCGAGCAGACCAGCCGCGAAGGCTACGCGAAGAACCACCTCGGCGACCGCACCGACCTCGACCTCGTGGGTGAGCAGAACGACCTGTTCCGCGCGCTCAAGGCGACCGGCAAGCCGGTGATCGTCGTTGCGCTCAACGGCCGCCCGCCGTCGTGGCCGACCGTGGCCGATCAGGCCGACGCGATCCTCGAATGCTGGTATCTCGGCCAGGAAGGCGGCACCGCCATGGCCGAGGCGCTGTTCGGAGACGTCAATCCGGGCGCCAAGCTGCCGGTCACCGTGGTCAAGGACGTGGGGCAGGTGCCCTTCTTCTACAACCACAAGCCCTCCGCCAAGCGCGGCTATCTCTTCACCGAGACGGCGCCGCTCTATCCCTTCGGTTTCGGCCTCAGCTACACCACCTTCACGGTGGGGGCACCGAGCCTTTCGGCCGCGCGGATCGGTACGGCGGGCAATGTCACCGTCTCCGTCGATGTGACCAACACGGGCCAGCGCGAGGGCGATGAAGTGGTGCAGCTCTATGTCCACGATCAGGCCGCGAGTGTAACCCGTCCGGTCATGGAAATGCGCGGATTCCGCCGGGTCACGCTCAAGCCCGGCGAGACGCGCAAAGTCGAGTTCACGCTCGGCCCCGACGATTTCAGCCTCTGGAACGAGGACATGCGCGAAGTCGTCGAACCCGGCCTGTTCGATATCCTGGTCGGCGCCAGCAGCGTCGATCTCAAGACCACAACTCTCGAAATCGCCTGAGGATTCACCCAATGCCCAAGATTGTCGATGCCAAGGTCATCATCACCTGCCCGGGGCGCAACTTCGTCACACTCAAGATTACCTGCGACGACGGTACCACCGGCGTCGGGGACGCGACCCTCAACGGCCGCGAGCTGTCGGTGGCCAGCTACCTGACCGACCATGTGATCCCCTGCCTGATCGGCCGCGATGCGCACCGTATCGAGGACGTCTGGCAGTACCTCTACAAGGGTGCCTACTGGCGCCGCGGCCCGGTGACGATGACCGCCATCGCCGCCGTCGACATGGCGCTGTGGGACATCAAGGGCAAGATCGCCGGGCTGCCGGTCTACCAGCTGCTCGGCGGCGCAAGCCGTGAAGGCGTGATGGTCTACGGCCACGCCAACGGCACGACCATCGAGGACACCATCAACGTCGCGCTCGATTACCAGGCGCAGGGCTACAAGGCGATCCGCCTCCAGTGCGGCGTGCCCGGCATGGCCTCGACGTACGGCGTCTCCAAGGACAAGTATTTCTACGAGCCCGCCGACGCCGACCTGCCGACCGAGAACGTCTGGAACACCGCGAAGTACCTGCGCGTCGTGCCCGAACTGTTCAAGGCCGCGCGCGAGGCGCTGGGCTGGGACGTCCACCTGCTGCACGATATCCACCACCGCCTGACCCCGATCGAGGCGGGCCGCCTCGGCAAGGATCTGGAACCCTACCGCCCGTTCTGGCTGGAAGACGCGACCCCCGCCGAGAACCAGGAGGCGTTCAAGCTGATCCGCCAGCACACCACCGCGCCGCTGGCCGTGGGCGAGATCTTCAACTCGATCTGGGACTGCAAGGACCTGATCCAGAACCAGCTGATCGACTACATTCGCGCCACCGTGGTCCATGCGGGCGGCATCACCCATCTGCGCCGGATCGCCGCGCTGGCCGATCTCTACCAGATCCGCACCGGCTGCCACGGCGCCACCGACCTCTCGCCGGTCTGCATGGCCGCCGCGCTGCACTTCGACCTGTCGGTGCCGAACTTCGGCGTGCAGGAATACATGCGCCACACACCGGAAACCGACGCGGTCTTCCCCCATGCCTACACTTTCGAGAACGGCATGATGCATCCGGGCGATGCGCCGGGCCTGGGCGTGGACATCGATGAGGAACTGGCCGCCGGCTACGAATACAGCCGCGCCTTCCTGCCGGTGAACCGCCTCGAAGACGGCACGATGTACAACTGGTGATCACGGTGAACGGCGTGACGCCTATCAATGACGCGGCGGCGGAGCCGAAGAAGCCCTCGGGCCGGATCCGCTGGATCGTCTGCGCGCTGCTCTTTGCGGCAGTGGTGCTGAGCTATGTGGACAGGCTGGTCCTGCCCACGCTCAAGCCCGAGCTTCAGGCGCGCTATGGCTGGAGCGAGAGCGGCTATGCCGACCTCGCGATCTGGTTCCAGGCGGGCTACGGTATTGCCTATGTGTTCTTCGGCCGTCTGATCGACCGGATCGGCGCGCGGGCGGGCTATGCTCTGGCCGTGACGCTCTGGACGGTGGGCCACATGGCGCACGCGCTGTTCACTTCCACCAGCGGCATGCTGTTCGCGCGCATTCCGCTGGCCATCGGCGAGGCGGGGACGTTCCCCGCCGCCATCGCCGCCACCAACGAATGGTTCCCCAAGCGCGAGCGCGCTTTCGCCATCGGCATCTTCAACGCCGGTTCCAACGTCGGCGCGATCCTGACGCCGCTGGTCGTGCCGATCATCGCGCTGACGCTGGGCTGGCGCTGGGCCTTCATCCTCACCGGGTTGCTAACGGTCGTGTGGCTGGCGGCCTGGCTCGGCTTCTATCGCCGCCCGCGCGACAAGAAGACCCTGAGCGCCGAAGAGCTGGCCTGGATCGAGGCCGATCCTGTCGAAAAGCCGCGCCCGGTCAAGTGGCGCGCGCTGTTCGGCTATCGCCAGACCTGGGCCTATATGCTGGGCCGCTTCCTGATCGACCCGGTCTGGTGGACCTTCCTGTTCTGGCTGCCGGACTTCTTCAACAAGCAGTTCGGCGTGAAGATGCTGGACTTCGGTCCGCCGCTGATCGCCGTCTACCTGCTGGCCGATGTCGGCTCGGTGCTCGGCGGCTGGGCTTCCTCGCGCTTCATCGGCCGGGGCTGGAGCGTCAACCGCTCGCGCAAGACGGCGATGTTCCTCGCCGCGTGCGGCGCCGTGCCGATCGCCATGGCGCCGCACGCGCCCGGCCTCTGGACGGCGGTGGCACTGGTCGGCCTCGCCTGCGCCGGACACCAGGGTTTCTCCGCCAACCTCTACGCGCTTCCCGGCGACACGATGCCGCGCTGGATGACTGGATCGGTCGTCGGGCTCGGCGGGCTGGCGGGCGCCGTGGGCGGCATGCTCATGGCCAAGTTCGCCGGTGCCATCCTCGAAACCGTGGGCAGCTACGAGCCGATTTTCGTCGTGGCTTCCTGCGCCTATCTCGTGGCGCTGGCCGCCATTCACCTCGTTCTTCCCCGTTACCAGATCGCCGATCCCGACGCTGAGAAAGCCACAGCATGACCCGTCCGCTCGTTCTCCATCCCGACCGCCTGTTTCCCGCCGATCCCGGCACCCGCGCGATCGCGCGTGCGCTCTACGAGGGCGTGAAGGACCTGCCGATCGTCAGCCCGCACGGCCACACCGATCCGGCCTGGTTCGCCTATGACGAGCCCTTCACCGACCCGGCTTCGCTGCTGATCGTGCCGGACCACTACGTGTTCCGCATGCTCTATTCGCAGGGCGTGGCGCTGGAATCGCTGGGCGTGCCGAGTGTCGACGGCAGCCCGGTCGAGCAGGACCCGCGCAAGATCTGGGCGATTTTCGCGCAGCACTACCACCTGTTCCGGGGCACGCCCTCGCGCATGTGGCTGGACTGGGTCTTCGCCGAAGTCTTCGGCCTCAACGTGCTGCTCGATGAGGCGACTGCCGACCACTACTACGAAGTGATCGACGCCGCGCTCAAGACCGAGGCATTCCGCCCCCGCGCCCTGTTCGAGCGCTTCGGCATCGAGGCGATCGCCACCACCGAAGGCCCGCTCGACCCGCTCGCCCATCACCGTGCGATCCGGGAAAGCGGTTGGAGCGGCCGCGTCGTCACTGCCTATCGTCCCGATCCGGTCGTCGATCCCGAAACGCCGGGCTTCGCCGGGAAAGTCGCGAAGTTCGGCGAGATGGCGGGCGAGGATGTCTCGACTTATGCGGGCTACCTCGCCGCGCACCGCTTCCACCGGGCCCGCTTCCGTGAGGCCGGGGCGACTTCGACCGACCACGGCCACCCCAGTTCCCTGACCGCCGATCTCTCGCCGGAAGATTGCGAGGCGCTCTATCAGCGCGTTCTGGCTGGTGCGAGCAAGGAGGACGCCGAACTGTTCCGCGCCCAGATCCTGACCGAAATGGCGGGGATGAGCGTGGAGGACGGCATGGTGATGCAGCTTCACCCCGCCGTCCATCGCAGCCACAACCAGGCCGTGCTCGACCGCTTTGGGCGCGACAAGGGCGGCGACATTCCGATGGCGGGCGAGTTCGTGCAAGCGCTGAAGCCGCTGCTCGACCGCTACGGCAACGACCCGCGCCTGACCTTGATCCTCTTCACGCTCGACGAGGACGTCTACTCGCGCGAACTGGCGCCGCTGGCCGGGCACTATCCCTCGCTGCGTCTCGGCCCGCCGTGGTGGTTCCACGATTCCCCGGAGGGCATGCGCCGCTTCCGCGAACGCGCGACTGAGACCGGCGGCTTCTACAACACCGTGGGCTTCAACGATGACACCCGTGCGTTTCTCTCGATCCCGGCGCGGCACGACGTGGCCCGCCGCATGGACTGCGCCTGGCTGGCACAGCTCGTCGCCGAACACCGCCTGCCCGAGGACGAGGCACACGAAGTGGCGCGGGCGCTTGCCTATGATCTCGTCAAGGCGGCGTACAACCTGTGAGGCTTTCGAACGACACTCTTGCCGGCGTTCCGGCCTCCGTCGCTCGCCCCGCCTATGACCGCGCTGCGGTCTTGGCGGGCGTCGTCCATCTCGGGATCGGCGCCTTCCACCGGGCGCATCAGGCCGCCGTGTTCGAGGCGGCGCTCGCATCCGGCGATCTGAGCTGGGGCGTGATCGGCGTTTCGCTGCGTTCGGCTTCGGTGCGGGACCAGATGAACCCGCAGGACGGGCTTTACACCCTGCTGGTGCGCGAAGGCGAAAAGCAGACGCCGCAGATCATGGGCGTGGTGCAGCGGGTGCTGGTCGCGCCAGAAGACCCGGAGGCGGTCGTTGCTGCGCTGGCTTCGCCCGATACGCATCTCGTCACCCTGACGATCACCGAGAAGGGCTATTGCCTCGATCGCAAGACCGGCCGTCTCATGGCCGAGGACCCGGACGTGGCTGCCGATCTCGCCGGGCTGGAGCGCCCGCGCACGGCGGCGGGGTTCCTCGTCGCGGCACTGGCGCGTAGGCGCGCAGAGGGCCTCGCGCCGCTCTCGATCCTCTCCTGCGACAACCTGCCGCACAACGGCGCGCTGCTGAAAGGCGCCGTGCTTGCCATGGCCGAGGCGCACGATCCGGCGCTCGCTACATGGATCGCGGAAAATTGCACGTTCCCCGCCACCATGATCGACCGCATCGTCCCTGCCACGACGGACGAGGACATCGACGGTCTCGCGGGCCTGATCGGTGTGGAAGATCGAGCCATGGTCAAGGCCGAGCCCTTCCTGCAATGGGTGATCGAGGACAGCTTCGCAGGCGAACGCCCTGACTTCGCAGGCCTCGGCGTTCAGCTGAGCGATGCCGTCGCCCCGTGGGAGGAAGCCAAGCTGCGCCTGCTCAACGGCGCGCATTCGGCGATCGCCTATCTCGGCGGCCTGGCGGGCGACCAGTTCGTGCACGAGTTTGTCGGCACCGCACAGGGCCTGCTGTTCGTCGAGCGGCTCTGGGACGAAGTGGTGCCCACGCTCGATCCGCCGAGCGGGCTGGACATCGCCGCTTATCGCCGTGAACTGATGGCGCGCTTCGCCAACAGCGCACTCCAGCACCGCACCCGCCAGATCGCCATGGACGGTTCGCAGAAGCTGCCCCAGCGCTTGCTTGCGCCGCTCGACGCGGTGCACGGGCAGCGTGCCTCCTTCACCGCCGTCGCGCTCGCCGTTGCGGCCTGGGTGCGCTGGCAGGCGGGGACGACCGACGCCGGTGAGAGCTTCACTGTCGACGATCCCGCCGCCGCGGCGCTGGCCGATGCCCTTCGCGGTGCCGAAAGCCCGCGTGCGCGGGTGGTCGCTGCGCTGGGCGTCCTCGGCTACACCCCCGACGGTTCCGTGCTCGACGCCGTGACCGCGCATCTAGGCCATCTCGAAACATCCGGCGCCCGCGCCGTGATCGCCGCCTTCCTGGGAGAGACCGCATGACCTTCCGCACTGCCATTCTGGCAGTCTCCGCTCTTACGTGCAGCCTCGGCCTGGCGGCTCCTGCTCTGGCCGATGCGCCGCGTCTGGAGGCGAAGGGCGATACGCAGCAACTCATCGTCAATGGCAAGCCCATGTTGATGATCGCAGGCGAACTCAGCAATTCCGCCTCCTCCAGCACGACTTACATGGAACCGCATTGGAAGCGGCTGAAGGAGATGAACCTCGATACCGTGCTGACGCCGGTGTCGTGGGAACTGATCGAACCTGTCGAAGGCACGTTCGACTGGTCCTCGGTGGATTCGCAGCTCAAGGCCGCGCGGGCCAACAACCTCAAGCTGGTGGTCCTGTGGTTCGGTGCGTGGAAGAACTCCATGTCCACTTACGTGCCCGCCTGGGTGAAGCGCGATCAGCAGCGCTTCCCGCGTGCGCAGCTTCCGAACGGGCAGGGCGTGGAGATCCTCTCCACCTTCGGTACCGAGACGCTGAAGGCCGACGAACGGGCCTACGCCGCCCTCATGGCGCATCTGAAAGCGGTGGATTCGAAGGACAACACCGTCGTCCTAGTGCAGGTGGAGAACGAGATCGGCATGCTGCCGGTCGCGCGCGACTACAGTGCCGCCGCCACTGCCGCCTACCGGGAGCCGGTTCCGACCGAACTGGTGAACTACCTTGTCGCCCACAAGGACACGCTCGTGCCGGGCATGCGCAGGATGTGGCTCGATCGCGGTGCGCGGACCAGCGGCTCGTGGGACGAACTGTTCGGCGGCGGCGACGCCTCGGCGGAAGTCTTCGCCGCCTGGCACTATGCCCGCTTCGCCGACCAGCTCGCGGCGGCGGGCAAGGCGGCATACCCGATCCCGATGTACGTCAATGTCGCGCTCAACCGTCCGGGCCGCATTCCCGGTGAGTACCCCAGCGGCGGCCCGCTGCCGCACTTGCTCGACGTCTGGAAGGCTGGCGGCCCACACCTCGATTTCCTGGCGCCGGACATCTATTTCCCGAACTTCGTGGATATCGTGAACGGCTACAAGCGGCCGGACAACGTGCTGTTCATTCCCGAAGCGCACAACTCGAACAATCCGACGGCACCGGCAAACGCCTTCTATGCCATCGGCCAGCTCGATGCGATCGGCTTCGGCCCGTTTTCGATCGACTCGGTGGACGAGGAGCCGGGCGCACTGAAGGATGCCTACGGGGTGCTTCAGCAGCTCAAGCCCTATATCCTGGACGCGCAGGGCACCGATCGCATGGTCGGCTTCAAGCCGCGCCAGCTCTATGATGACACGCTCGTCTACGAGCCGGAAACGCGCGACGTGGGACCCTATCGCTTCACCATCGCCTATGCCGACATCCAGAGGCCGGTGGCGAACCCCGGCGCCGATGCCTCGCAGCCGGGCACGACCGCGGCGATCGCGGCGGCGGGCGGCATGATCATCCAGATCGCACCGGAAGAATATCTGATTGCGGGGCAGGGGATCACGGTTACCTTCAAGCCCAAGACCGATGCCGCTGCTCTGGCTGGAATCGATTCGGCCTTCGAAGGCAAATTCGACCAGACCGGCAAGTGGGTGCCCGGCAGACTGCTTAACGGAGACCAGACTCATCAGGGGCGCCATATCCGCCTGGAAGCTGGGAAATGGCAGATCCAGAGGGTAAAGCTCTACAGCTACAGATAAAAGATACCGCTAACATAAGTGTTGACGCGCCACTGCACCGGGCATATGTAGATAACAATGATAGCGCTACCAGCAGTGGCGCAAGCCGCGATCCGCCATGAGGCGGACGCACCGTTACATGGGAGGGGATATCCAATGCGATCCAACCTGATTTCCGTTCGTGCCGTTCTCCTGAGTGCCGCTGCGCTCCAGGGCTTCGTAGTTCCCGCTGCCTACGCGCAGGATACCGCGCCGGCGACCACCACCGATGCAGCAGCGCCCGCGCCGCAGGACGAGCCGACGAGCGAGGACATCATCGTCACCGGCATCCGCGCCTCGCTGGCCAGCGCCACCAACGCCAAGCGCGAAGCCGTGACTTTCGGCGACTCCATCTTCGCCGAGGATATCGGCAAGCTGCCCGCCACCAACCTTGCCGAAACCCTGAACCGCATGCCCGGCGTGCGCCTCAACCGCGATATCAACGGTGAAGGCACCCAGGTCGCCATCCGCGGCCTCGGCCCCAGCTTCACCCGCGTGCTGCTGAACGGCTCGCAGCTTCAGGTGGCTTCGGACGGCGGCACCAACGGCGGCAGCGCCAACCGCGAAGTCGATCTCGACTTCTTCCCCTCGGAACTCTTCACCCGCCTCGACCTTGCCAAGAGCCCGACGCCCTCGACCCTCGAAGGCGGCATCGCCGGCACCGTCAATCTGCGGAACGCGCGTCCCTTCGACAAGGAAGGCACGCATATCACTGCCGTCGCGCAGGGCCAGTACACCGACAGCAACGGCAAGGTCAGCCCGCGCGGTGCGCTGGTCGCCAGCCACACGACCGATACTTTCGGCATCCTCGTCGGCGTGGCCGGCGTGAAGACCAAGACCCGTGTCGACGGCTTCGAGACCGTGGGCTGGGGCGACGGCAACCTGTCGTGCGGCACCGGCTGCACCGATCCGGGCAACAACAACTGGAACTGGGCCTCGGTGGTTCCGGCGAATGCCGGTCACGGCCTCGTTGCCGGTCAGCCGGTGGACGTCGTCGCCACTTCGGGCCTGACGCGCAGCCAGCTCAGCACCGCGCTGCTGCCGCGCCTCGGCCGCAACAGCCTGACCAGCGGCGACCGCTCGCGCATCTCGGCGCTGGCCTCGCTCGAATGGCGCCCCAGTGACGAATTGCACTTCGCCCTCGACGGCATCTGGGCCAAGTCCAAGCGTGACTACAACAAGGTCAACATGAACTGGCAGGTCCGCAACTCGGGCCCCGGCACCGGCGCGCAGGCGACCGGCGGCATGGTTCCGATCGACCTTACCGTCGATGACAATGGCGTCGTTACCAGCGGCACTTTCGCGAACTCTTCGTTCTTCCTCGAAGCCAGCCAGTTCAAGCAGACCACCAAGTTCTGGAACATCAACCCGAGCGTGACCTGGCAGCCTTCCGACACCGTGAAGGTCGAGGCGAGCGCCAACTGGTCGAAGAGCAAGTTCTTCCGCGAACAGCCGACTTTCGCGTTCCAGACCGCGCCGAACTCGGGCGTGGATGTCTATTACGACAACACAGGTGCCGCGAACCGGCCGCTCATCACCACGAACGTCGATCTCAACGATCCGAACCTCGGCTGGCAGTGGTATCGCCAGAACATCCAGCTCGTGCGTCGCAGCACCGAGACCAAGGGTGCTCACCTCGATACCACGATCGGTGACGATCAGTTCAGCATCAAGGTCGGCGGCGCTTACGATCGCGCCCAGCGTTCGATCCGCGCCTATGACAATTCCATCGCCTACCAGCAGTCGGTCTGCGGCACCGGTTGTACCGGCGCTACCGGCTCGGTTCCGACCACGGCGATCGCGCAGTACCTGAAGCAGTTCCCGGTCAGCAACTTCGGCCATCTCGCCAGCGGCAGCGTCGGCTACAACGCCTTCGTGGTGCCGGACTTCGATGCGCTGAAGGCCGCCACCAACTATGCCAGCTACCGTGACAGCGCCCCGGAAGCACGCGGTGCGGTGACCGGCGGCGCGACCGGCGACATGGACGAGACGGTCTGGGGTGCCTACTTCGAACTGAACGGCGTCACCCAGCTGTTCGGCCGCGACCTGCACGTGAATGCGGGCATGCGCTATGCCCACACCCGTCAGGTCGTCATCGGCCCGAGCCAGGTCGGCACCACGATCGTCGACATCACCGCGAAGTCGAATTACGACAACTTCCTGCCCTCGATCAACCTGACCTACGACCTTCTGGACAACGTCAAGCTGCGCGCTTCGGCATCGCGGACCATGACCCGTCCGGATGCAGGCCAGATCCTGCCGGGCATCACCTTCTCCGACCCCTCGGCGCTGGTGGCGACCGCGGGTAACCCGGACCTGACGCCTTACACCTCGGACAACTACGATATCGGCGGTGAAATCTACACCGGCGGCATCGGTTATGTCGGTCTCTCGGCTTTCGTGAAGAACATCCAGGGCTTCACCGAAACGCAGGTGACCAGCGCCAGCTTCGGTTCGCTGAACATTCCGTTCGACAGCCTGCTCTCGACCCAGCAGGATGCCCTGCGCAACCGCGCTGCGGCTTCCGGCGTCGCGATCAGCGACCTGCCGATCACGGTGAACCGCCCGGTCAACCTGTCCGACCTCAGGATCAAGGGCATCGAGGCAACCTGGGTCCAGCCGCTTGACTTCCTCGTCAAGGGCCTCGGCTTCTCGGCCAACGGCACTTATCTTGACCAGTCGTCGTCCTCGGGCCTCGTAGCCACCGGCGTCTCGAAGTATTCGTACAACCTTCAGGGCTTCTACGAGAACCACGGTTTGTCGGTCAGCCTGAACTACGTCTGGAACGACAAGTCGATTGCGGTGAACGGTCCGCAGAACAACATCCCGGGCGCTGCGCTGCGCTCCGACGCCCGCGGCCAGCTCGACCTTTCGGCCGGTTACCAGCTGCCGTTCCTCGACAATGGCGTGCGCCTGACGCTCGACGTGCTGAACATCACCAACGAGCCGCTTCGCACCACGTTCGAATATTCCAACGCAGCCTATTCGGTCTACTATCCTGGCCGTCAGGTCCTGGTCGGCCTGCGCGCCAACTTCTGATTGTTCTTGCAGGGAACTCCTCCTCCCTGAAAACTGCGAGCCGGCGATCCATGATCGCCGGCTCATTTCTTTTGAGGGTCATGCGATGTCGCTGAAATTTCGTCCTCTTGCCCTGACTGCCGCGCTTCTGGCGAGCGGATTGGCCGTGCCTGCCTGGGCCGCCGCCTGCCCCTGGGTTGCGGCTTGGGGTTCTTCGCAAATGGAGCCGGGCGCCGACAATGCGCTGCCTGCAGAGGCCTTGCGCGACGTGACCCTGCGGCAGATCGTGCGCCCCTCGATCGGGGGCAGCGGGCTGCGGGTGCGCTTTTCCAACGCTTTCGGCGACACCCCGCTGGTGATCGAGGCGGCCACGCTGGCGCGCGCGGTGCAGGCCGACAAGGCTGCCGTGGATGCCGCGTCGATCACGCGTCTGCGCTTTTCCGGCAAGGCGCGCGCGGTGATCCCGCCCGGTGCGGACTGGCTCTCCGATCCGGTCGATCTGCCGGTCAAGGCTTTCGAGGATCTTGCCGTCTCGATCCATCTCGAGGCGGTGCCTCAGCGGCAGACCTCGCACCCCGGATCGCGCGCGACCTCCTACTGGCTTTCAGGCGATCACGTCGCGGAGGCGGAGCTGCCCTCGGCCAAGACCGTCGACCACTGGTACATGCTCTCCGGCATAGAGGCGCGGGCCTGTGGCGGCGGTGCCGTCGTGGCGCTGGGCGATTCCATTACCGACGGACGCGGCACGACCACCAACGGTAACGATCGTTGGACAGATGTGCTCGCCCGTCGCCTTGGCGGAAAGCGCGCCGTCATCAACCAGGGCATCGGCGGCAACCGCGTGCTGCTCGACGGTCTCGGACCCAATGCCATGGCCCGGCTCGACCGCGATGTTCTGGCGCTGCCCGGCGTCACCCACCTGATCTTGCTCGAAGGCATCAACGACCTTGGCAACCTGACGCGCCTCAAGCCTGTAAGCGCGCAGGAACATGCCGCCATGGTCGAGCACATCACCGGCGCCTATGCCCAGATCGTCGCCCGCGCGCGCGCCCACGGGATCAAGGTCTACGGCGCGACGATCCTGCCCGATATGGGCACCGAGTATTACCATCCCGACGCGGCCAACGAGGCAGACCGCCAGGCCGTCAACGCCTGGATACGCACGCCCGGAAACTTCGACGGCGTGATCGATTTCGACAAGGTGATGCGCGACCCCGCGCGTCCGGATCGGCTGAACCCGGCCTACGATGTGGGCGATGCGCTGCATCCCAATCCTGCCGGATACAAGGCCATGGGTGAGGCGATACCGTTGGAACTGCTGCGTTAAGTTGACGGGCAGACTTCGTCGCCCGGCCGCGAAAGCGGGGCGGTCCGCAGCAGTGCGGGCGAGGGGCCGGGTTCGGCTGGATCGGTCGCCGCGTAGAACTTGTCCCGCTGGGCCTGCTCCAGCGGGATGAAGCGGAAGCCCATCTCGCGATAGAGAGCGAGCAGCCGCGGCAGCATGCGCGCGTCGAATGCGCCGACGTGGAGCAGCAGCACATAAGGCACGTCGCGGCCGTAGCGCGTCTGGGATGCGCCGCGCGCCGCTTCCGCATCGGCTCGCGCGGCTTCGAGATAGCGCGTTTCGAGATCGCCGATGGCGCCAGCATTCCCTTGCGCGGCGCAGCGGGCATAGGGCGCGTTCCAGGCCCAGTCGTCGAAGGACAGGCTGACCCCGGCGATCCGATAATGCCGCTCGGCCAGGGCCTTTCGCACGGCGTCGCGGACGGCCGGGTCCTTGCCCTCGGCGAGGAAGGGATAGCGCAGCAGCCGCTTCATTCCATAGGATGCGAGGGCCGCCTGGTTGCGGTCCACCTCCGCGACGAACTGCGCCGCGCCTACTTTGTCGAGATTGAGGTGGTTGTAGCCGTGATTGCCCAGAGGAAGCCCGGCTGCGCGCCAGTGGGAAAGCACGGTGTCGCGTTCATCCGGCTGGCCCTTGCCCGCGTTGGCGAAACCGAACGCGGGCGCGCGGGCCTGCTTCAGCGCGGCCACTATCGCGTCGGCTACTGTGACCGGCGTCTCGCCCGCAGGGTAGGGCGTATGCGAGGGCAGGTCGTCGAACGTCAACGCAATCTGCGGGGCGGGCGCCGCGCAGACGGGGAGGGGAAGAAGGGCGAGCGTGGCGGCCAACAGGCGCGGGGGCTTTGTGATCATGGCTCTCGCTGCCACTTTTCGTACCCTTTCACGGCTAACCTCTCATGTCGTCATTGCGAGCATAGCGAAGCAATCCAGAGTCGGTCTTAAGCTGCCCTGGATTGCTTCGCTACGCTCGCAATGACGAAAGGTGTTTGAGGCAAGTGATCGTAGGGAGCGGATAACTCGCTCCAACGACATCACGCCGGGACAGCGAACGGGTCATCCGTCCGCTATCCCGGCTTTGGCTCAATGCACGAAGGGATCGATCGTCTTGATCGTACCGTCTTCGTTGTAGTGCAGCTCGGTGACCTTCACATTGCGCAGGCGGGTCTGGCCGGAGAGCTGGCTATCGGCGTAGAACAGCCACCACTTGCCGTCCTTCTCGACGATCGAGTGGTGCGAGGTCCAGCCTTCGACCGGGTTCAGGATGCGGCCCTTGTAGGTGAAGGGGCCATAGGGCGAATCGCCGATACCGTAGGCGATGTAGTGCGTGTCGCCGGTCGAGTAGCTGAAGTAGTACTTGCCCTTGTACTTGTGCATCCACGAGGCTTCGAAGAAGCGGCGGTCATGATCGCCGCCGAGCAGGAGCTTGCCCTTCTCGTCCACGATCTTCACTTCGCGCGGGGCCTCGGCGAATTCCAGCATGTCGCCGCTCATGCGCGCCACGCGCGGGAGCAGGGCGGGCTTGTCGTCGGCCTGGAGGTCGGTCTTCGAGCCGTTCGGGTCGTACTTGCCGTTCACGTTGCGCTGGAGCTGGCCGCCCCAGATGCCGCCGAAGTACATGTAGCTCTGGCCGTCGTCGTCGGTGAAGACGGCCGGGTCCATCGAGTAGCTGCCCTTGATCGGCTGGGGCTGCGCCTTGAACGGCCCCATCGGGTCCTTCGAGGTGGCCACGCCGATGCGGAAGGCGCCCTGCTTGTCCTTGGCCGGGAAGTAGAGGAAGTAGGTGCCGTTCTTGAAGGCGGCATCGGGCGCCCACATCTGCTTCGAGGCCCAGGGCACCTGCTTCACGTCCAGCGCGACGGGACCGACGGTGACCTTGCCGCCGACATTGTCCATCGACAGGACATGGTAGTCGCGCATCTCGAAGTGGCTGCCCAGATCGTCCTCGGGCGTCGGGCCGTCGATGTCGTGGCTGGGATAGATGTAGAACTTGCCGTTCCACACGTGGGCCGAGGGGTCGGCGGTGTAGATCTCGCTGACGAGGGGCTGCGAAAGGTACTTCTTGTCGGAAGCGGCGCCGGTTTCGGTCGCGTCCGCCGAAGCGGTGGCTTCGGGCGCCCCGCCGGTTCCGTTACAGGCCGCCATCAGGCCGCAGAAAGCGGTTGCCGCAAGGGCTGCGTAAATTCGCCTCGACACATCAATCTCCCGGTCGGTTTAACCTTCTGGATCGAAAGATAGCGCTAACATGATGGCGGGGCAACCGGGAAAGCGGATCACCCACTGCCGGCATGGTGAGTTTACCTGAGCGAAACTCCAGCTATCGTAATTGCCATTGCCGGGAACGCGCCAAGCTGGCACGGGCAGGGCGAGGGCAATGAACATGACTATCCTGCAAGACATCGAAAAACTCGTCGTCCGGCTCGCGCCGGAGCCGGTCTGTGACGACTGCATCACGCAAAGGCTGGGGCTTAGCGTGCTTCATCATGCGGATGTCCAGACCCGCGAGCTGGTGGGAACCAACGGTTTCGTGCGCAGCAAGGACGAGTGCAGCCTCTGCGGTGAGACCAAGCTGGTGATTCGCAGGCACTGAGAACCGGCCTTCGGTTTCCGGCAGCCGCAACCTCGTCATCCCAGCGAAAGCTGGGACCGCTGTCGGTTTTTGCGAGACGTCACATCATGGTCATAGCGGTCCCAGCTTTCGCTGGGATGACGATTGGGTTTTTACGCCCAGCCGGGTTGCCCGCCGGCGGTCAGCAACATCGCCCGCCGTTCTTGCCGCCATACCGCGCCTCCTGACGGTCCCGGAAGAACGTCTTGCGATCCATGACCGGACGCTCGGGATGGTGCGCGGTCATGTGCCGGACATAGTCGTCGTAGTCCGGCACCCCGACCATCAGCCGCGCCATGCGGCGCAAGGTTCCGATCACGCTCATGCCGTCACCGGATGCGCCGGGATCTCGTTCACCGTCGGCACGGTGCTGCGGCGTGAGGCCATGCAGGTGCGCCAGGTGAAGACCATCAACGAGAGCACCACCGCCAGGAACACGACCACCAGCGCGGCATCGACCCTGTCGTTGAAGACGATCCGTTCCATCTGCTCCAGCGACTTGGCGGGTGCCAGGACCTCTCCCCGTTGCAGCGCGGCGGAAAACTTCGCGCCATGGGCCAGGAAAGCGACGGCGGGATCGGCGGAGAACAGCTTCAGCCAGCCCGCCGAAAGCGTGCAGACCAGGAGCCAGGCGGTCGGCAGCAGCGTGACCCAGGCATAGCGGTCGCGCTTCATGCGGAACAGCACGGCCGTCGCCAGCATCAGCGCGATGGCGGCGAGCATCTGGTTCGAGATGCCGAACACTGGCCAGAGCGTGTTCACCCCGCCCAGCGGATCGGTCACGCCCTGGTTCAGGAAGAATCCCCAGGCTGCGACGCAAAGAGCCGTCGCGACGAGGCCGGGGATCTGGCTCCGGCTTTCGCTCAGGCGGGGCACGGCCAGCGCCATCAGGTCCTGCAACATGAAGCGCCCGGCGCGGGTGCCCGCATCGACGGCGGTAAGGATGAACAGCGCCTCGAACAGGATCGCGAAGTGATACCAGAACGCCTTCATCGCCGGACCACCGACGACATGGGAGAAGATCTCCGCCATGGCCACGGCCAGCGTCGGGGCGCCGCCTGCGCGGGAGATGATGGTGTGCTCGCCCACGTCCCGCGCGGTCTGGGCGATGGTTTCGGGGGAGGTCGCGAAGCCCATGGCGGTCACCGCATGGGCGGCGCTGGCGGCGTCGGTGCCGATCAGGGCAGCGGGGCTGTTCATGGTGAAGTAGATGCCGGGATCGAGGATCGAGGCTCCGACCAGCGCCATGATCGCCACGAAGGCCTCCATCAGCATGGCGCCGTAGCCGATCAGCGGGGCGTCGGTCTCGCTCGCGATCAGCTTGGGCGTAGTGCCGCTGGCGATCAGGGCGTGGAAGCCGGACACCGCGCCGCAGGCGATGGTGATGAACAGGAAGGGGAACAGGCCGCCCGAAAAGACCGGACCACCGCCGCTTGCAAAGGCGGTGAGCGCAGGCATTCTCAGCGGCGGGGCCATGATGACGATGCCGATGGCAAGCACGGCGATGGCGCCGATCTTGAGAAACGTCGAAAGATAGTCACGCGGGGCCAGCAGCAACCAGACCGGCAGGACCGAGGCGACCGCGCCGTAGCCGATCAGGATCCAGCAGAGCTGCACCGGCGTGAACGTGAACAGCGGCCCCCAGACTGGCGACTGCGCCACCGCCTGCCCATAGACGATGGCCGCGAGCAGGCCGACGAGGCCGAGCACGGAGACTTCGCCGATCCGTCCCGGTCTGATCCAGCGGGTATAGGCGCCCATGACCATGGCCAGCGGCACCGTGGCCGCCACGGTGAACATGCCCCAGGGGCTTTCCGCCAGCGCCTTCACGACGATCAGCGCCAGCACCGCGAGGATGATGACCATGATCATGAAGGCGCCGAACAGGGCGATGGTCCCGGCCACCTGGCCCATTTCCATGCGGATCAGCTCGCCCAGCGAGCGACCGTCGCGCCGCATCGAGATGAACAGCACCATGAAGTCCTGCACCGCTCCCGCGAGCACCACGCCCCCGATGATCCAGAGCGTGCCCGGCAGGTAGCCCATCTGCGCGGCGAGCACCGGCCCGACCAATGGCCCGGCACCGGCAATGGCCGCGAAGTGGTGGCCGAACAGCACGGTGCGGTCGGTCGCCACGTAGTCCAGCCCGTCGGCGCGCCGGATCGCCGGGGTGGGCCGCGCCGGGTCCAGCTTCATGACGTGGCGGGCGATGAACAGCGCGTAATAGCGATAGGCGACGAGGAAGCAGCACACCGCTGCCACCACGATCCACAGCGCGTTCACGGTCTCTCCGCGCGAAACCGCGACGACGCCGAGCGAAACGGCGCCGACAAGGCCGGTGAGAAGCCATGGCAGGTGGCGGATCATCTTTCTCTCCTTTGCGCGCCGTACTCGCGCGCCGCTTATCCGTGCATAAAGCCTTGGACGGGCGAGGGAACCGGGAATCGCAGCAATGTGTGACAGCGGGGCAAAGATCGTTGGCGGGAGGTCCGGCGCGTGGCACCAACGCGCTCCTCACGCGTTCAGGTGCTTAATGTGCTTTGTTTTTAATAGATTGACATGCTGTTCCAGACGCGGCGGAATAGTCCGCTGCTGCCTATCCTGGGGGACCTGAAGCCTTGCGTGGCTGGATTCTGTTTCATCGCGACCTCGATCCCGCGAACTCCGAAGTGCCCGAAGTGCTCCGCTTCCAGGAGGCGGCCAGCGCCATGGGCATCGAACTGTCGGTGCTCCATCCCCACAAGTTCGACCTCGTGGTCGGGGCGGAGGAGGGCTGGAGCACGACCTATCAGGGCCGTCTGGTGGAGCGCCCCGACTTCGTGATCTGCCGCACCGGCGCGGAAACGGACTATTTCACCCTCGCCCTGCTGCGCCATCTGGAGCGAAGGGGCGTGCGGCTGGTCAACGGCCCGGCGACGATCGAACAGGTGGCCGACAAGCTCCATACGCTACAGACGCTCAACCGCGCGGGCCTGCCGATTCCGCGCACGATCCTGGGGACGTTCCCCATCGACGTCGATCTGGTGGAACGGGAACTCGGCTTCCCGGTCATCGTCAAGACGCTCAAGGGCACGCGCGGCGCCGGTGTCCTCAAGTGCGAGGATCGCAATCAGTTCGAGGATCTCGCGGGCCTGCTCGAAAGTGCCGATGCCCAGGCCGATTTCATCCTTCAGCATTACGTGCGCGCCAGCCATGGCCGCGACGTGCGCGTGCTGGTGGTGGGCGGCCGCGTGATCGCGGCCATGGAGCGGCGCTCGCTGACCGGCGGGTTCAAGTCCAACGTCTCGCTCGGCGGCGTGGGCATTGCCTACAATCCGCCGCCGGAAATGGCGGAACTGGCGGTGCAGGCCGCCGACGTGCTGGAACTCGACGTTACCGGCATCGACATTCTCTTCGACGAGGAAGGCTACCGCATCTGCGAGGCGAACTCCGCCCCGGGCTTCCAGGGGCTGGAGCGGGCGACCGGCTACGACGTGCCCTCGGCCATTCTCGAATGGGTGATTTCGACCCAGGAAGAGGCCGCGCCGGTCGTCGCTCCGGCGGCGGAAAGCAATGCCCTGGCGGACCTCGCCTTCGGCGGGCGCGCGGGTCTGAGGGCGCTCAGCGACCGCAATCCCGACTATCGCCGCTTCGCCAGCGCAGTCGGCGTGCGCATGGTGGGTGCCGGTCTGAGTTGCCTTGCCCATGCCGGGCTTCCTCCGGTCCTGACCGATCGCAAGAGCCGGGTCGGCCGGGGTCTCAGGACCTTGTTCGACGGCCGGGTGAACGCCGATCTTTCGGCGCTCAACGATCAGGAACAGGAAAGGACGCTGATGATCGTGCTGGTCGCGGCGATCTGGGCGGCGGTATTGCCCTGGCTGGCGGGCGTGGGGGTGGTGCCGGGCGTAGTGCTTTCGATGATCGCGCTCTGTTTCCCGCTGGTGTTCATGACGACTGCCCCGGCGGGCCGGATCGGGCGTTCGGCTTCCTCGCTGCGGCGGAAGGTGGGCGGATGATCGACATGGCTGCCATTCCCTGGGCCGATCTCGCTCCCTTCATCCTCGCCGGATTCTTCGCGCAGCTGGTGGACGGCGGCCTCGGCATGGGCTTCGGGGTGCTTTCCAACTCGCTGCTGGTCCTGCTGGGCCTGCCGCCCGGCGCGGCCTCGGCGGTGACCCACCGGGTCGAGAGCTTTACCAGCGGGGCCTCGGGCATCGCTCATGCCTTGCAGCGCAATGTCGACTGGCCGCTGTTCGCGCGGCTGGTCATGCCCGGCATTGTCGGCGGCCTGCTGGGCGTCTGGGTGCTGACGAGCGTGAACATGGCGATCCTGCGCCCGGCGGTGCTGGTCTATCTCGCCGCTGTCGGGCTCTACCTGATCTGGCGGGGGCCGAGGCGGCCGCAGTCCTATCGCCGCATGAAGCTGGTCGGTCCGCTCGGACTGATCGCGGGTTTTCTCGATGCCTCGGGCGGGGGCTGGGGGCCGATGGTGACGGGCAACCTCATGGCACAGGGCATGACCCCTCGCATGGCGATCGGCACGGCCAATGCCGCCGAGTTCTTCGTGACGGTTACCGTGCTGACGGCCTTCATCGGACGGCTGGGCCTGCAATCCTTCACGATCGCCGCATCGGGCCTGTTGATCGGCGGCGTGTTTGCCGCGCCTTTCGGGGCCTTGCTGACGCGGCGGATATCGCCGCGCCGGTTGATGGAACTGACCGGGGCCATTCTCGTGGCGCTCAGTCTGGGCGGTCTGGTCTCGCTGATGTTCTCCCCGATCCCCCTGTTTTCGCGCCTCTAAATCGGTGAATTGACGGCCGCGCGGGCTGGCCGAAGGCGGCCAACTGGCCAATCGGCTCATCCTCGGCTATGGAGGCGCGATCACCGGCTGTAATTTGCGTGTCGGCGACTGAGAGACCAACGGGCTCCCGCACACAGGAGCCTTCGATGGAACTCTGTAAAATCCTTTCGATTCAAACCTCGCGGGCCTTGCTCGCGGGGCGTGGCTGGCCGTGGCCTGTCCTGATCGACACGCCTTTCAATGCCAGAAAATCCGGACGACCTGCATGAACGCCAAGACCACCGCCCAACCCGCTCCGCCCACCCGCATCCAGGAAAACCTGCTGGCCCGGCGCGAGCGACAGCTCCTGCAATGGCTCTGCGCCCAGATGCCGCGATGGGTGACGCCGGACCTGCTGACCGCCACCGGCCTCGTCGGTGCGTTCATGACGTTCGGCGGCTATGCGGCCAGCAACCTTTCCGCCGGGTGGCTCTGGCTGGCGATGGCCGGTTACGTGGTACAGTGGTTCGGCGATTCCATGGACGGCAGCCTTGCCCGCTTCCGCAAGATCGAGCGACCGTCCTACGGCTATTTCATCGACCACAGCTGCGATGGGCTGACGACCGCGCTGATCGTCTGGGGCATCGGCACCAGCCCTTACGTTACGATGGACGTGGCGATGGTGGCGCTGGTCGGCTACCTCCTGCTGTCGATCCATGCCTATCTCGCCGCCCGCGTGCTCGGCGAATTCAAGCTCTCCTACCTCCAGGCGGGACCGACCGAACTGCGCTTCATGCTGATCGGCCTTACCGCGATGATGATGGTGCTGGGCAGCGGTCGCGGTCTGTTCGGCGTGGTTTCGGGCTTCGACCTGTTCGTCGGTACGGTAGGCGTGATCCTGATGGCGCTCTTCGTGATCCAGACACTGGTGACCGGCAAGCGCCTGAACGTGCTCGCGCACGAAAATCGCTGAGAATTTCCGGATTTTTGACCCAGAGAAATTTGGGCCAGAGAGATTTGGGCCAGAGAGATTTGGGCCAGAGAGATTAGGGCGGTGGGAGATTTGGGCGGGCGATCCGGAAAACCGGACGCCCTGCGCTCATAGAGTGGCTGCGGCGCGGGCGGCCTGGTTGTAGTCTCCCGAGAGCATCCGCAGTTTTTCCGCCGTTTGCGAGAGCGTTTCCTCGCTGAGCGACGCCTTGACGTCGCCTACCAGCACTTTCTCGCGAATGGCGCGATAGGCGTCGCAGAAGGCGATTCCGGCCTGTGTCACGGCGATGACCTTCTCCTTGCCGACCCGGCTTGTCTCCACCAGCCCGGCGTTCGACAGTTTGCGGACGGCGTAGTTGACCAGATGCGCATCCTCGACATGAAGCACCAGCATGAGGTCCATGAAGCGCTTGGGCCGGTCGCGATGGCGGACGGAGTGGAGCACCAGAACTTCCAGCGGACTGAGCTGCTGCCCGGCCGCGGCAGCGCAGCGCACGATCCATTTCTGATAGGCATTGGCGGCCAGGGTCAGGCTGAATTCCAGCTCCGACAGGGCAGGGGATGCGCCGTCGGCAAGATGTGCGGAAGAGATGATCGGACCGGGTTCGTTGGCGCTCATGCGATCGTATGAAATCGAGGGTGAAGGCTTGTCAATGCCGCGGCTAAGGCGTGGCCGAGAGGGGACCTGCTCGCTTGACAGGACGGACGGAAAGCTATTCATTGACAATTTATCGGTAAATCGTCGGAGTGGGTGATGGCGTCGGGTTGGCAGTTCTGGATCGATCGTGGCGGCACTTTCACGGACATCGTCGGTCGCCGCCCGGACGGCACTTTCGTCTCGACGAAGCTGCTGAGCGAAAACCCCCAGCGCTATCGCGATGCCGCCACGGCCGGGATACGCAGCCTGCTCGGCCTCGAATTCGATGCGCCGCTGCCGGCGGGACTCGTGGCTGGGGTGAAGATGGGCACGACGGTTGCCACCAATGCCCTCCTCGAACGGCAGGGCGCGCCGCTGCTGCTGGTGGTGAACGAGGGTTTCGGCGACCTTCTGGAAATCGGCGACCAGAGCCGCCCCGATCTCTTCGCGCTCGATATCCGGCTGCCGCAGCAACTCTACAGCGCGGTCGAGGAAGTCGGCGGGCGCTGCGATGTCGATGGCAATCCGATCTCCCGGCTCGATGAGGATGAAGCCGCGCGGATGTTTGCGCGGCATCGCGGTGAAGGCATCACGGCCTGCGCCATCGCACTGGTGCACGGCTGGAAATATCCCGAGGTTGAACGGCGGCTGGCGGAACTGGCCCGGCAGGCCGGGTTCACGCAAGTCTCCACCAGCCACGGCACCAGCGCCTTGCTGGGCCTGGTGCCGCGCGCCTCGACCACGGTGGTCGATGCCTATCTCTCGCCGGTGCTGAGCGACTACGTGGGCCGCGTCGTCGACCGGCTGGGCGATGTGCCGCTCTACTTCATGCAGTCGAGCGGCGGACTGACCGAGCATGATACCTTCCAGGGCAAGGACGCGATCCTGTCCGGCCCGGCCGGAGGCGTCATCGGCGCGGCGCGGACCGCGCAGGCGGCGGGCTTCGAGCGGATCATCGGCTTCGACATGGGCGGGACTTCCACCGATGTCGCGCTCTATGCGGGCGCGCTGGAGCGGGTGATCGACGCCGAGGTGGCGGGTGCGAAAGTGCGCGTGCCGATGATAGCGATCAACACGGTGGCAGCGGGCGGCGGATCGATCCTGCATTTCGACGGCGCGCGCTACCGCGTCGGGCCGGACAGCGCGGGCGCCGATCCCGGTCCTGCGTGCTACCGCCGGGGCGGGCCGCTGACGGTGACCGATGCGAACGTCATGCTGGGGCGGATCGCGCCTGCTTTCTTCCCGGCGATCTTCGGGCCGGAGGGGGACCTGCCGCTTGACCGGGAAGTCGTCGCGCAGCGCTTTGCCGCGCTCGCACAGGAAGTGGAGGCGGCGACCGGCCGCGCTACCGATCCGCGCGAGGTCGCCGAGAGCTTCGTGCGCGTGGCGGTCGCGGCGATGGCGCGGGCGATCAAGGAAGTCTCCACCGAGCGCGGCCACGATGCCGCCGATTTCACTTTGCAGTGCTTCGGCGGCGCAGGCGGACAGCATGCCTGCATGGTCGCGGCGGAACTGGGTATTTCCACGGTCTTCATCCATCCTTTCGCCGGGGTGCTCTCGGCCTATGGCATGGGCCTGGCCGATCGCAGCGAAGTGCGGCGGGTGGCGGTCGAGCGTCCGCTCGATGCCGGAACGGTAAAGGCTCTGCGCGAGGATGCCGAGGCGATCGGGTCACAACTGGCCGATACGATCGCGACGAATGGCGAAAGCGCCTCGCTGCGCACCGAAGCTCGTGTGCACTTGCGCTATCAGGGCACCGACACCGGCATAGCAGTCGCGCTGGACCATGCCGAGGCGATGGCCGAGGCCTTCGACAAGGCCCATGTCGCGCGCTTCGGCTTCTCCACGCCCGGCCGCTCGCTGGTGGTCGACAGTATCGAGGTCGAGGCGATCCTGCCGGGCGAGACCGTTGCGATGCCCCGGCTGTCGCGGCGGCCCGAGGGCGAGCCCTTGCCGGTCCTCACCCGCATGGCGCTCTGGGCGGAAGGGGCGGAAACCGAGGCTGCCGTTCACGACCGCGCCGAGCTGTTGGCGGGGGACCGTGTGGTCGGTCCTGCGCTCATCCGCGAGCCGCTGGCGACCACCGTGGTCGAGCCGGGCTGGGTGGCGACGATGGACGACTGGGGCAATCTGGTCCTGCGACAGGAAGGCGCTTCGGCCGCGCTGAAGGGGCGGGACGGCGCAGTCGCCGACCCGATGATGCTCGAACTGTTCAACAACATGTTCATGGCCGTTGCCGAGCAGATGGGGGCGGTGCTGCGGCACACCTCCACCAGCGTCAATATCAAGGAGCGCCTCGATTTCTCGTGCGCCCTGTTCGATGCGGACGGCAACCTGATAGCCAATGCGCCGCATGTGCCGGTTCATCTCGGCGCGATGGGCGAGAGCGTGCGCGCGGTGCTGGCGGCGCGGGGCGGCAGCCTCAAGCCCGGCGATATGGTCGCCCTCAACGATCCCTATCGCGGCGGCACCCACTTGCCCGACGTCACCGTGGTGGCCCCGGTCTTCGACGAAACGGGAGAGCACATCCGCTTCTTCGTGGCCAATCGCGGTCATCATGCCGATATCGGCGGCATCGCGCCGGGGTCGACCCCCGCGGTCTCCACCAGCCTGGAGCAGGAGGGCGTCGTCATCGCCGATTTCCTGCTGCTCGAAGGCGGCACGTTCCGCGAGCAGGCCTTGCGCGACCTGCTTGGCGCGGCGCGCTATCCGGCGCGCAATCCCGACATGAACGTGGCCGATCTCAAGGCCCAGGTTGCCGCCAACGAAACCGGCATCCGCGAAATCATGGCCCTGCTGCGCCGCTACGGCTGGAGCACGGTTTCCACTTACGTCGGCCACATGATGGCCAATGCCGAGGAGAGCCTGCGCCGGGTGATCGATCGCATCGGTGACGGCGCCTTCGACTACCGCATGGACGACGGTGCGCGGCTGCGTGTCCAGGTGAGCGTTGACCGCGCGCGCCGCAGTGCGACGATCGACTTCACCGGCACCGATCCCCAGCGTCCGGGCAACTTCAACGCGCCTCCGGCGGTCACGCGTGCTTCGGTGCTCTATGCCTTCCGCTGCCTGGTCGATGCCGACCTGCCGCTCAACGAAGGGTGCCTGGTTCCGCTCGACATCGTCGTGCCGGAAGGGACGTTCCTGTCGCCTCGTCCCGGGGCGGCGGTGGTTGCGGGCAATACCGAGGTTAGCCAGGCCGTCTGCAATGCCCTGCTGGGTGCGCTCGGCGCCACGGCCAGCGCGCAGGCGACAATGAACAACTTTCTGTTCGGCAACGAGCGCGTCCAGTATTACGAGACGATCTGCGGCGGCGCCGGAGCCAGCGCGCGCGCGGACGGGGCCTCGGCGGTCCATACCCACATGACGAACACCCGCATCACCGATCCGGAAGTGCTGGAAATGCGCTATCCGGTGCGGCTCGAACGTTTCGCGATCCGCAGGGGATCGGGCGGCGAGGGGCACCATCGCGGCGGCGATGGCGTGGTGCGCAGGGTCATGGCGCTGGAGCCGTTGACCGCGACCATCGTCTCGTCGCGGCGCAGCGAAGGGCCGTTCGGTCTCCAGGGCGGCGCACCGGGACAGGCGGGGCGGCAATGGGTCGAGCGCGCGGACGGATCGCGGATCGATCTGGGCGGCACGGCGGAAGTGCCGCTGGCCATCGGCGATGCCATCGTCATAGAAACGCCGGGCGGTGGCGGCTTCGGCACGCCTGCCGATGACGAAACCGCTACCTGAAGCCAACACGGCCTGAAGCAAGCTTGGCCTGAAGCAAACATGGGGGGAAGTACGAGATGCTGGTTCTGTTAGCCGTCGTCGTTCTCGTCGCCGGGCTGGTGGCCCGGATCAATCCGCTGGCGGTCGTGCTGGCCTCGGCAGCGACCGCCGGGCTGGCGGCGGGATTGCCGCTTCCCGAATTGCTCGCGCAGTTCGGGGCGGCTTTCAACGCCAACAAGTTCGTCACTGCGGTCTTCCTCGTCATTCCGACGATCGGGCTGCTCGAACGGCACGGCTTGCAGGAACGCGCCAAGCAGTTGATGCGGGGACTGCGCGGCATCACGCTGGGGCGGTTGCTGTTCGCCTATCTGCTGGCGCGCCAACTGACCTCCGCCGTGGGCCTCACCCAGCTTGGCGGGCAGGTCACGATGGTCCGGCCGATGCTCGGGCCGATGGCGGAAGCGGCGGCGGACAAGGAGGGCGCGCAGATCGATGACGATCGTGCCAAGGCCCTGGCGGCGGCGACCGACAATGTCGGCCTGTTCTTCGGCGAGGACATCTTCCTGGCGATCGGCTCGATCCTGCTGATGAAAGGCGTGATGGAAGGCTACGGCATGAAGGCCGAGCCGTTCGCGCTGTCGATGTGGGCGGTGCCGACCGCGATCGCCGCCCTGCTGATCCATGGCGGGCGCGTGCTGCTGCTGGATCGCGGCCGCAAGTCTTCTTTGGGTGAAACCGCGTGATCGGGCTTGAGCTTGTCTATGCGCTGGCAGGCGCGATGTTCCTCGGCTTCGCGCTGGTCACGGCGCTTCACCGGCGGGACCGCAAGGGCCGCGCCACGGCCCTGCTCTGGGGGCTGATCGCGCTGAGCTTCCTGCTCGGCGACTATATCGGCGACATGGCCAACGGCGTGCTGGCGATCGTCATCGTCGCAGTGGCGGCTTCGGGCCGCACCGGCGCGGCACCGGCCTCGAATGAGGACGGGCAGGAAGCGGCCGCTTCGCACTATGGCAATCGCCTGTTCCTCCCCGCACTGGCGATCCCTGCCATTGCGCTGGCCGGGACGGTGCTGTTCAAGTCGGTGCCGGGGATCGTCAAGGCGTCCGACGCCACGCTCGTCTCGCTGGGGCTGGGGGCGTTGGCCTCGACCGTGATCTGCATGGTCTGGTTCCGCACCCGCGCCGATGCACCCTTGCGCGAAGGCGTGCGGCTGGCCGACGGCCTCGGCTGGGCGATCCTGATGCCCCAGCTTCTGGCAAGCCTCGGGATCATCTACGCAGCGGCCGGGATGGGAACGGCGGTGGGCAGCCTGCTCGACCATGTGGACACCGGCGGCAGCCTCTTTGCGCAAGTGGCGCTCTATTGCACGGGCATGGCGCTGCTGACGGTACTGATGGGCAATGCGCTGGCCGCGTTTCCCGTCATGTTCGCGGCGATGGGCGCACCCTTGCTCGTGACCGTGCAGCATGGCGATCCCGCCGCCGTGGCGGCGATCGGTATGCTCGCGGGCTTCTGCGGCACGCTGCTTACGCCGATGGCGGCCAACTTCAATCTTGTTCCGGCTGCCTTGCTGAACTTGCGTGACCCATACGGCGTCATCCGCGCCCAGGCGCCCACGGCGTTCGCGATGCTGGCGGCCAATATCCTTCTCCTCTATTTCCTGGGGTTCTCCCGATGACCACGATCCTGACGGCGGAGCATGCTTCGCATTTCGCGCAGCTCACGCTGGGCCACCTCGGCCGCGAATATCCCAACAAGCTCGACCATATGCTGAATGGACCGGACGATGCGCAGACGCCTTCCGCGCTCCATCCGGTGTTCTACGGCAGTTTCGACTGGCACAGCTGCGTCCATGGCTGGTGGCAGGTCATGCGCCTGCTTCGCCTGTTCCCGCAGATCCCCGAAGCCGAGGTCATCCGGGCGCGCGCCGATGCCATGCTCGTGCCGGAGAAGATCGCCGGGGAGGTCGCCTATCTTGCCCGCCCGCTGTCACAGGGCTTCGAGCGCCCTTACGGCTGGGGCTGGCTGCTGGCGCTCCATCACGAACTCTCGCTGCACGAGCACCGGGACTGGGCCGAAGCCCTCGCGCCGCTGGCCGATATCTTCGCGCAGCGCTTCGAGGATCACCTTCCCAAGCTGACTTATCCGATCCGCCACGGCATCCACAGCAATTCGGCCTTTGCGCTCGTGCTGGCGCACGAATGGGCGAAGGGTCGGCGCAGCGGACTTGCCGCCCTGATCGAAAGCCGTCTTGGCGACTGGTTCGGCGGGGATCGCGCCGCGCAGGCCTGGGAGCCGTCTGGCGACGAGTTCCTCTCACCCACCTTGACCGAAGCGCTGGCGATGAGCCGCGTGCTGGCTCCGGCCGCGTTCGCCGACTGGTTCGACGCCTTCCTTCCCGATATTGCCGAAGGCCGCCCCGAGACCCTGCTGGTGCCCGCCTTCGTCTCGGACCGGACCGACGGCAAGATCGCCCATCTCGACGGGTTGAACCTCAGCCGCGCCTGGTGCTGGCGGCAGATCGCGGCACGCCTGCCGGAGGGCCACTTCGTTCGCAAGGCGGGGGAAGAGATCGCCGAACGGCATTTGCAGGCCGCGTTGCCCCATCTGGCGGGCGACTACATGGGCGAGCACTGGCTGGCGACGTTCGCCCTGCTGGCGCTCGATCGCGCGCCTCAGGCCTCGTAGAGCTGCGTTTCGATCAGGTTGACGCCGTTTCGCTCGCAGGCGCCGCGCAAGTCGGGATCGGCGAGGCGGTCGCAGACGAAGAAGTCGATGGCTTCCATGCCGCAGACCCGCACCGGTGCCGAGCGGCCGACTTTCGAGGAATCGGCCACGAGGATCACCTTGCGGGCATTGCGGATGATCGTCTGCGAGACTTCCACTTCGTCGATCGCGAAGTCCAGCAGGCTGCCGTCGCTGTCGAGCGCGGAGATACCGATCAGCGCATAGTCCACACGGAAGTTCTCGATGAAGCGCATGGCGAGCGCGCCGACCACGGCGCGGTCGCCGGTGCGCACTTTGCCGCCGACGCTGACGAGATCCAGCGACGGATGGCTCGACAGGGTATCGATGACGTTGAGGTTGTTGGAGATCACCATCAGGTTGCGGTGATGCGTGAAATTGGCGGCGACGGCTTCGGTGGTCGTGCCGATATTGACGAAGAGCGAGGCGCCGTCCGGGATCAGCGCGGCGGCGGCGGCACCGATCTGTGCTTTCGCGTCCGAGGCGACGTCGCGGCGCTTGTCGTAGGCGAGATTGTCCACGCCCGAAGTGATGAGCGCGCCGCCGTGCACGCGCGAGAGCAGCGATTGCCCCGCCAGCACGTTCAGGTCCTTGCGGATCGTCTGGGGGGTCACGCCGAGGCGCTCGGCTAGATCGTCCACGCTGACGCTGCCTGCGCCGCGCGCGATGGTCAGGATATGGGCGCGGCGTTGGGCGACGATATCGCCGTTGGTGTCCGCAGTGGTCTCGATCATGTTTCCCCGTCTTGTCGCCTTCCGGGCAGACCTTTAGCGCGCCTCGGCGGTGCGGCCTAGCCAGGCATCGATCGCTTCGGCAGTGCCGGGCGGAACGTGCAGGCCCAGCTTGCTGCGGCGGAACAGGATATCCTCGGCAGTGCGCGCCCATTCCGCTTCGACGAGGTAGTCGATCTCGCGGGCATGAAGGCCGCCGCCGAAGTCCCGGCCGAGGTCGGCCGGGGTACGGGCCTGTCCCAGGATCTCGGACGTGCGCGTTCCGTAAGCCCGGGCAAGGCGGCGCAGCAGATCGCGGGGCATCTGCGGATAGGCTGCAATCAGATCGGCGACGAAGCGCTCGAAGTCTCCGTCGGCGATGTCGCCGCCGGGTAACGCGGCACCGGCGGTCCAGGGCATGGACACTTGCGGGAAGAGCTGGGCGATATGCTCCATCGCGTGTTCCGCGAGCTTGCGGAAGGTCGTGATCTTGCCGCCGAAGATCGAGAGCATCGGTGCTTGCCGCGCATCGCCCTTTTCGAAGTCGAGCACGTAGTCGCGCGTCACTGCCGAGGCGTTGGCGGCATGGTCGTCGTAGAGCGGGCGGATGCCGGAATAGCTCCAGGCGATATCCCGCGGGCTGACCTGCTGCTCGAAATAGCGATTGGCGGTTTCGCACAAGTAGTCGATCTCGCCCTGACTGATCGTCGCCTTGCCGGGCGCTTCGGTCCAGGGTTCGTCGGTCGTGCCGATCAGCGTGAATTCGCGCTCGTAGGGGATCGCGAAGACGATGCGGCGGTCGGGGTTCTGCAGCATGAAGGCATGTTCGCCGTCATACAGACGCGGGACGACGATGTGGCTGCCCTTGACGAGCCGCACCCCGCGATCGTCCCTGGCGCGGCCGATCCGGCGCAGCAGGGCATCGACCCAGGGACCGGCGGCATTGACCAGCATCCGGGCGCGGACCTGTCGCACGCCCTGTTCGCTCTCGATCGTGGCGACCCAGCCGCCGTTTTCGCTGACGGCATCGGTCAGGCGGGTGCGGGTCTCGATCCGGGCGCCGCGTGCGGCGGCATCCATGGCATTGAGCACGACGAGACGGCTGTCCTCGACCCAGCAGTCGGAATAGGCAAAGGCTTTCCCTTTCCCTTTCCCTTTCCCTTTCCCTTTCGAATTTTGCGCTTTCAGGCCGCTTCCGCGCGGGCTGCGGTCGAGATCGAGCGTCTCCGTGCCGGGCAGCTTCTTGCGACCGCCGATGTGGTCGTAGAGGAACAGGCCGAGGCGAACCATCCATGCCGGACGCGGGGAAAGCGACTGCGGCAGGACGAAGCGCAGCGGCCAGATGATGTGCGGCGCCATGCCCAGCAGCCGCTCCCGCTCGATCAGGGCCTCGCGGACGAGCCGGAACTCATAGTATTCGAGGTAGCGCAGGCCGCCGTGGATCAGCTTGGTCGAGGACGAGGAGGTGTGGCTGGCGAGATCGTCCTGTTCGACCAACAGGACCGAAAGGCCGCGTCCGGCGGCATCGCGGGCGATGCCCGCACCGTTCACGCCGCCGCCGACGATTATCAGATCGTAGGCTTCGTCCTTCGAGGTGCGGGCGGGGGACGTCATGGCGGTCTCTTATCGATCCGTTGGCTTTCGTTATTCGAAAATATATCGGTTAAACGAAAATGCAAACGAAACTTATGGAGTTCGTTTGAAAGCGCGTTCAGAGATCGGCCGCGTCAATGTTCCAGCGCGGCTTCGAGGTTGCCGAACACCCCGAGTTGCGCCAGGAGAATCGTGGCTGCGGTGTAGCAGTGGAACGAGGCGACCTTGCCACCCTGCAAGTGAAACACGTCGCAGCACGGGGTGTGAATTTCCTTGCCCGTGGCCTTGATCGTTCCTGCCGGAAGGCGCAGATCGCCGAGGTGCGTGCCGTTGAGGCTGAGTTCGACGATCACGATATCGCCGTGCACGATGAACTTTTCCAACTTGCGATGCATGTCCGGAAAGGCTTCGGCATAGATGTCTACGGTGTCGCCGATTTCCTTGCCGTAGTACTTCTGCCCGGCGGCGACATCCCAGAAGTAGCCGTCCTCGGTGAACAGGGAAACGAACCGGGCGGTGTCCCTGCCGCTACCTTCGGCGCTGGCGTAGAGCGAGCGGATCACGTCTTCATTGGTCGGCATCTCGATGGTCCTTTCCAAGGGTCAAGCCCGGTCGTCGTCCTGGACGGGCGACGCTGGGCATGACGATGATAGGAAAGGAAGCGCGGCAATGCGTTCAGGCGCGCGTATGGGCATTTGATACGCGCAGATCAGGGCATCATACGCGGGTATGAACGTAGCGGTGCGGCTGCTTTACAGGACGCTCTTCACCGCTTCCGCCATCTTCACGAAGTCTGCCAGGTTCCTGGCGCCCATCTTGCGCATGGCATTGCCGCGATGGATCTTGACGGTGATTTCGCTGAGTTCGAGGTCCCAGGCTATCTGCTTGTTCATCCGGCCCTGGGCGACGAAGCCCATGACTTCGCGCTCGCGCGGCGACAGCAGGGCATAGCGATCGCGCAGTTCCTCGAAACCCTGCCGCTCGGCGCGCTGCCGGGCATCGCGGGCCAGCGCGGTGGTCACGGCGTCCAGCATGTCCTGTTCGCGAAAGGGTTTGGGCAGGAAGTCGACCGCACCTGCCTTCATCCCGCGCACGCTCATCGGGATATCGCCGTGGCCGGTCATCAGGATGACCGGCATCTGCACCCCGGCTTCGGCAAGCTGGACTTGGAAGTCCAGCCCGCTGACGCCGGGCAGCCGGACGTCGAGGATCACGCATCCGGCCGCTTTCGCGCATCCGGAGGCCATGAAATCCGCAGCGCTGGCAAACGTGCGAACCGTGTAGCCGACCGACCGGAAGAGGCCGTCGAGCGCGATGCGGATCGAAGGGTCGTCATCGACGACGTGGATCGTCTGAACTTCGTCGGTAACGGTCATGGTGGGCAGGGTCATGTCATGCTTTTGCCGTCTGCGTCCAGTCTGCGGGCGATTCCGGATTTTGCATCGTCATTCACTGCCGCCGTCGAGGAACACGATCAGGGTGGCGATCCGGCCGTTCCTGGCGATCACGACATCCCACCCGGTGTAGCGGGGAAGTTCGCCGACCGGACCGGAGCCCCAGGCAAGCCGGCCTGCATCGTGCAGGGTTTGCGGCTCGCCGATCGGCGTATAGACGTAATCGGGATGCGTGGCACGAAGCTGGCCGGCGAAGGCATCGATCGCCTCGCGGCCCCGGACGATGCCGGGGGGAACATGCAGCGCGCAGTCCTTGGTCCAGAGTTCGTTCAGGGCCGCTCGCCGGCGGTCGGGATCGTTCTCGCCGAACACTTCGCGGAGATTGCGCTCAAGCAATTCTTTCATGCGCACCGGCGATGTCGGCGGTTCGCAATGGTCGTCGGCAGGCTGTTCCACGAGTTCGATCCCCTTCTCTGCGGCGTATCCGCATGACGCGGGTCAATGTGGCCTATCCCGGGGCTGCGCGAACCTCATACACGGGTATGAGCGCCGTGATAGGCGACGGCCATCGTGTCCGCATCCCCCCGTTCGGGGGGGCAATCCGTCCCCGCGAGCGCGCGATTGTTGCGATCGCAGCCGGGCAATATCATCGCGCTGCCTGCCGCTAGTCGGTTCCGGGCCGAAAGGTCCCGGTCCGTGCGGCTCCAGACGAACGTTGCGAGGCTCGCCGGAATGTTGGACACAAGATCAGAGTCCGGGACCGGCGACTACGGTGTCTCGACGGCCGATGCGGTTCCCGCCCTGATCTCGTTCTTCGATGCCGGGCATGTTTGCCGTTTCGCCAACGATCATCATATCCACTGGTACGGCAGGACGCCGGCACAGCTTGTCGGCTGCCATATGCGCGACTTTCTCGGGAAAGCGCTCTATGCCGAGCGGGCGCCCTGGCTGGAACGCGTGGCCGCAGGCGAGACGGTTTCGTTCGAGGCCGAAGTCCCGCACTGCAGCGGCGGCGCGCGCGAGGCGGCGATCCGCTACGTTCCGAGGTTTTCCGAGGGGCGGTTCGAGGGCTTCCATACGCTCGTCTTCGATCTCTCGCGCGAGCAGAACCGGTTTCACAGCGTGTTCGACGGCACGATCGTCGGCTTCGTGGAGATCGATCTTCGCGGGGTTCGCCGGGTCATGGCGGAACTGGAAAGCGAGGTGGGTGACATTGCCGCCCACATCGCGTCCGATATCACCGTCGTCAGGCGCGTGCTCGATCGCACGCCGATCGTCGGTCTCAACGAAAAGGCATGCCAGATGCTGGGCGTGGCGCCTGCCGAAGCGGTGGGGAAGCCGCTGGGTCTCTGGTGTCCGGACGAGACGATGGGGGTGTGGAACCGTGTCTTTCTCGATTACATCGCCCGCAAGGCCAGTCATGAGGCGGAGACCGTGGTACGCCGCAAGGACGGCTCCCACCTCGACGTGGTCTTGAGCGCCGCCTATCCGAAACGGCCGGAAGAACAGGTCTTCGTCGTGGTCGGGCTCGTCGATATCAGCGAGCGGATCGCCCGGGAAAAGGCGCTTGCCCGCGCGCAGCTTGACCTTGCCCACGCGGGCCGCGTCTCGATCCTGGGGGAACTGGCGGCATCCATCACCCATGAGATCAACCAGCCGCTGAGTGCGATCATGGCGAACGGCAATGCGGCGCTGCGCTGGCTGAACAGGCCGGTGGCTGACCTTGACGAAGCGCGCGCGGCCATCGGCCACATGATCCTGGAGGGAGAGCGCGCGTCCCGGATCATTGCGCGTACCCGCGCCATGGCGATGAAAGGTAGCGGCGAGCGTACCGTCTTCGAATTGAGGAGGACGCTGGAGGAAGCGATCGAGATCACGCGGCGGCAGATCGGCATCCTGGGTGGATCCTGCACGCTTCACGGCTGCGATGTCCCGCTTCGGATTCTGGGCGACCGGGTGCAACTGCAACAGGTCGTCATCAATCTCATCGTCAATGCCGCTCAGGCGATGGCCGGAGGCGCCTGTCAGGAACGGATGGTCGAAGTCCATTGCCAGGCCCAGGGCGCGCGCGCGATCGTTCGGGTGGTCGATACGGGGCAGGGGTTGGATGCTGTCGGTGCAGCCCGTCTGTTCGAGGCGTTCTTCACGACCAAGGCGGACGGCATGGGCATGGGCCTGTCCGTGTCCAAGGGCATCGTCGAGGCCCATGGCGGCACGATCGCTGCCTGCAACAACGCGGGGCCGGGCTGTACTTTCACGGTCGATATCCCGATCGCCGCCGCGGAGCGGCCGGACGAGGGCGAAGCATCGGCGGCGTTCAGACCGCTCGGGGCAATGTGAACCGGAAGCTGGCGCCGCCTTGTGCCGAGGCGTCGACGCCGATCGAGCCGCCATGGGCTTCGACGATCGTGCGGGTTATCGAAAGGCCCATGCCCATGCCGCCGGGCCTGGTCGTGTAGAAGGCGGTGAAGATCTGCTGGCCCAGGGTTTCGGGGATGCCGGGACCTTGGTCATCGACATGAACCACCATGAAGGTGCCCTCCACGCGAGCGGAAAGGGCTATCCGGCGCGGCGCGGGGATCGCGGTCATGGCCTGCGCGGCATTGACCAGCAGGTTGATGAGCACCTGCTGGATCTGCACTTTGTCGACCTGCACCCTGCCGACGCCCGCAGCGATATCCACGTCGACTTCCGCGCCGAGGCTGGCCAGTTGCCAGCGGCTTATCGCGAGCGCTTCGTCTACGATCGTGGCGAGATCGTGCAGTGCGCGGTCGCCGTCTCCCTTCGTCGCCATGCGGCGGGTGCGGGCGAGCACTTCGCTGGCGCGGGTGCCGTCCTCGACGATGCGGGAAATGGCGTCCATTGCTTCCTCCAGATCGGGGATCGGTCGTTTGAGCCAGCGCAGGGCGGCATTCCCGTTCGCGACGAGAGCGGTGAGCGGCTGGTTTACCTCGTGGGCGATGGAAGCGGCCAGTTCGCCCAGAGTGGCGACGCGGGCTGCCCGGATCAGCTCGGTATTGAGCCGGGCCAGCGCTTCCTCGCGCTCGATGCGGTCGCTGATGTCCATGATGGCGAAAGTGCCTGCCGGGGGCGATACCGGTTCCTGCGGAAATGCCGTGCTGACATGGACCGGGAACAGCGAGCCGTCCGCGCGCATCATCAGCGCCTCGCCCTCGTACCCTGTTTCGCCGGTCAGATAGGCGACGAGATTGTCGAACAGCATCGTTTCCGCCTGGGGCGGACACCAGCGCCCGAAAGGCGTCGCTAGCGCGGTTTCCCGGTCGACGCCGAACAGCACCTGCGCGCGTGTATTGAGATCGAGAACGCGGCAGGTGTCGATCGATTGGCGGATGAAGGCAGGGTTGGCCCGGACGTAGTCGGCCGGTTCCAGTCCGGTCTCCCGGCACCTTTCGGCCAGCATGGCCTGCATGTCGGCCAGATCGATTTCCCAGAACGCGACGACCGTCGCCTCGAAGATCCGGTGATAGCGATGAGCTTGAGTGCCGGGGTCGGATTCTGGAAAATCGGGTGCCGAAGTCATTCGTCCGCCTTGGGCTGGGATGCCGAAACGTCCGCGATACCCGGACTTTCGGTGGAGCGATATACGGCCAGGTCCGAGATTTCGCTATTGCCTTGCAAAGGTTCCGGAGGGCTTGGCGGCGTTCCCATGGTCATGCTGCGCAGCACGCCGTCCTTGCGGATCAGGCCGTGGAACAGTGCGGCGCAGAGGTGGGCGAGGATCAGCGCGAAGAACAGCACCGCGATTACCGTATGGGCCTGCCGCAACACGGCGTAGAGCCGCAAGTCGTGCGGCGCGATGGGCGGCAGTATCAGACCGGAGAACACTTCCACCGGATAGCCGCCGGCGGCCAGCATGGCCCACCCGATCAGCGGCATAACCGCCATGCTGGCATAGAGCAGCACATGCGAACCCTTCGCCGCCAGCACTTGCATGGGCGGCAGGTCCAGAGGCAGCGGCGGCGAACCTGTGGCGAGGCGCAGCGGAAGGCGCAGCAGCACCAGGATCAGGATCGCGATGCCGACCGGCCGGTGCAGTTCCAGCAGCGTCGTGTAGGCGGGGCCGGTGGTCGAGACCATGCCGACACCGATGAACAGCATGGCGAGGACCATGGCGGCCATGAGCCAGTGAACCACGCGCAGCAACGGATGGAAATCGTGGGGAGGGCGGTTCATCGCGCAGACTCCTGACCGGCAGGGTCTTTGGCAAGATCGCCCCCGACCGCGCTTGGATGCGGGCCTTCCTCGGCTCGTCGCAGGAAGGAGGAGGAATAGACTTTCGACCGTGCCGCCAGCAGCGGGTCATCGGACAGGCCGATGCCGGTCGGCAGGATCGTGGGATCGAAGTTGAGATCGCGGCAGGCGCCGACTTCCTCGGGCATGACCTTGTCGACGGTGAGGACACCGGCGTCGATGGTCCGGTGCGGTCCGGACCATGCCACGGTGGCGTCGTCGGTCCGGTCGCCGGGGTTGGCGAGCGTCAGGATCAGGTGCCAGCGCGAAGGCCCCTTGGCCGTCCGCTCGATCATCTCGCGGAAGAGGGCATCGCGGGGCAGGGTGTCCAGATGGGCCTTGTCCAGCCCGCTGAGCGGTGCCTCCGGGGTGAACTGCCAGCGCACGAAGCGGATTTCGCCTGCGCTGTCAGTCATGGTGAAGGCATTGATCGCGTAATAGGTCGCATTGGCGAAGCTGCTCGGCAGCACGGCCTTGGCGAGATAGTCCTGGAACGCCTTTACCGAGGGATACTCCGCGATCAGGGCCTTCATTTTGGCCGGATCGGGCTTGCCCGTCGCCGGATCGGGGCGCGAGGCGCGTTGCAGGGCGATGAAGCCCGCCGCGTTCGAGACCGGGAAGATGGGGGTGTGATCCATTGCCATGCGCCACTCCTGGCCGTCGGGCGTCTTCAGGAGCAGGGCCATCGAATGGAAGACATTGCGTCCATCGGTGGCCAGCGGATTGCCGCCTGCGACCGAGAAGCGCCCGATCACGGGATATGTCCCGGGTTCGAATGCCTGGGCTGTCGAGACTGCGCTTCCGGCACCGTTGGCGGCGAAGTTGCCCGAAAGACAGAGGCCTTTGGCGTGGGCGCGGCGGAAGCCGGGCTGCTTCTTCCCGGTATTGTACTCAAGCGCGCGGGTGACATCGCCGCCGTTGATGCGCATGGGGCCGATCCATCCGGCCGCCCACAGGAAGGCCAGCACGAGCAGGGCGGCGATACCGCCGATGACGAGGATGGGGCCGGGAGGAACCGGTTTTCTGGTGGACATGAAATCTCCGTGCCGCCGTTGGCGTTGGGCCTGGGATCGGACGGGCTTATGCCATGGCTTCGGGAAATGCTTTTATACGCGGGGATGATCGAAATCACCTGCGCATCAGGCGCGGGGGAGTTCGAGTTCGATGTCGATGCCCGTTCCGGCGCAGTTGCGGGTGACCCGGATCGAGCCGCCATGAAACTGGGCGATGGCGCGGCAAAGACTGAGGCTTCCGGCGGAGAGGTGCGCGGGCTGTCTATCCGAAACCTTGGGGAATGCCGATTCCGTGGCGGCGCTACAGGTGATGTGAAGTCGCACATAGGAACCGTCGGCAGATGTCGCGATCCTGATTGCCCTGTCGCCTTCGGGGCGGTGCGAGGCGTTCAGGGCGCCGCCGATCAGGCTGGAGACGAGCTGCTCCAGCAGCTGGACCTCGCCCAGGATCTGCGTGTCGCCGTCTTCAGGCGCCAGCTCGAACGAGGCTCCCGGATGCTCGGCCTGGATTACCTCGGCCACGCGCAGGACGAGCGGGGCGAAAGGCAGCAGCGTTCGTTCCAGACGACCGCGTTCCACGACTTCATGGACCTGTGCAATGACCTGGGTCGCATCTGCCCCGGCATGTTGCGCCTGCGCGATTACCCGGCGCGCTTCGGCGACATCCGGGGGGCGCCTGTCCAGCCAGCGGCGCGCGGCGGCTAGATAGGCGTTGATCGACGACAGCGGCTGGCTGACCTCGTGCGAAATCGACGTGGACAGGCCGCCGATGATCGCTCTGTGCAGGGCTTCGTCGCGCTCCTGACGGGCCGATTCAAGGCTCTTTTCCATGCGTTTGCGCTCGGTGAGATCGAGCACGCTGCCGCAGATGCGATCGTAGCCGTTGCCGTCGGTCGGCAATCGCATCGCAATGAAGATGGGTATGAGATCGCCCCGGGCGGTGCGGACCCGGCATTCGGTCTCGAACGTCGGGCTGCGCCGGTCGAGGGCGAGCAGGCCCTGCACGAAACTCCGATCCTCCTCAGGCAGGAAATCGGTCAGACGCTCGAAGAAACCCGCATCACCGTCGATACCCAGCAGCCGCCTGGCCGCATCGTTGGCATGGCTGATCCTGACCAGGCCGCACAAGTGCGTGACGTGGCCGGGATGGGCTCGCAGATGGGCTTCCAGATCATCGACACCGCTTGCCTTGAGCGCGTTCAGTTCGGCCATGACCTGCGTGAAATCATGCTCCCAGATGGCAAGAGCAACTGAGTTGAAGATCGTTTCGTAACGGACGTCGCTTGCCCGGACCTGCTCGCGAAGCCGGGCGCTGCGGGCAAGCAGGAGGGCGGCGATGGTGATGGCGGCCAGACTTGCCACGAGGCGCAGCATTTCGTCGGTATCGGCTCGGCCGCCGTGACTGAGAAGAAAGCTGATGACGGCAAGGGCGGCGCAGGGATAGGCCCAGCGAGAGGCACGCGACCGCGCAGCCCCATCGTCGGCAATCAGCAACACCAGCGCATAAAGCACGGCGACGGCGCTTTGCAGGCGGGTGAACGTATCGATTGCGAATACGGCTCCCGCTGTCAGAGCCGCCAGAGAAACTCGCGTCCTGTCCGTGAAGGGCGTGACCATGGCTAGGCTTTTCCGGTCGAGCCCAGCAGACCTTCGATCATGGCGATGACGGCATCGGCGTCGAGCGGCTTGGCGAGGAAACTGTAGGCGCCCTTTTCCTCGGCGCGTCGGCGCCATTCGGCATCGGGAAAGGCGGTCATCAGCGCTACCGGAAGATCGGGCGCCACGGCGTGGATACGGTCGAGCAGGTCGATACCGGAAAGTCCCGGCATCTGGATATCGCTCAGAACGATGATGAAGCGGCTCAAGTCGTGTTCGAGCAGGCCAAGGCCGCTTTCGAACAGCTCCGAACGCACGTCGATCGACCGCAGCAGTCCGGCGAGTGCCGTGCGGACGCATTCTTCGTCATCGACGATCGCCACGGAGGGGGGCGGTTGCAAGGGGCGTGTACATTTCATTGAAAAGCCTTCCGATCGCCTCGTTGCCTAAAGCGGATGCCGGGGGCCGGACAATTATACGCGGGTGTGAATGGAGCGGGGCCGGAGGTTCGTTCCGGCTTCATACCCGAGCATGAGTGCGTGCACGGCGGAGCGGTGCTAGGTGCGATCGTGCCGTGCTGCGTCGCCGCTCGGGTGAAGGAGAAAATGGAAGGGTGCCGAACGCGGTGCAACGGACAGGCGGACCGGGTTCGTTCCGACGGCGGCAGGGCAGGCGGCCGTTGCGGTTCGTCCTGCTGTGCGCGCCGTGCTTCTTGTGTGCAGCAGAGGCCGGAACCCCGTTACTTTCCCCGGTGGACATGCAGTCCCGGCTGAACATGCAGGGCTGGCAACGCAGCTTCACGGGGCCGCGCGAAGGGGCTCCGGCCGGTGTTCGGGCGCTGGCGCAGACGCCGGATGGAATCCTGTGGATCGGCGCCAGTGACGGACTCTACAGGTACGATGGCCGGAGTTTCACGCGGTTGGCGCCCTCCAGCACGAAACCGATCCAGGCTGATGCAATCGGCCCCCTGCTGGCGACCGACGACGGCGATCTGTGGGTAGGGCACGACTACGGAGGGCTATCGCTCGTACGCGGCGGACGGCATCTCGCCCAGACCGGCCTGCGGCTAAGCACGGTCTGGGCTCTGCCGACCAATCGTGCCGGGGCGGCCTGGGCCGTGGGCAGCGACAGTCGCCAAGTCTATGTCGCGCGCCTCGTCCATCGCAAGTGGGTGCCGTGGACCGAATTCGAGGCCGATCTGTTCTATGGCAGTGCGGTCGGCGGCGACGGAACTCTATGGCTCATCGTCGGAGACCGACTCATCGCGATCTCGGCAAGGGATCGCCGTGCGCGCGTCGTCGCGCGCGGAATCCGTTTCTCCAGCCTTGCCGGCAGCCCGGACGGCCGCGTCTGGCTGGTGGGGAAGAGCCGCCTCACCCTGCTGCTTCCCGGTATCGGGATCGGTGGCGATGCCATGGCGATCACAGGCTTTGCCCGCAGGGGCGATGCGCCGGTCCGGTTCGAGGATGCCCGGCACTTCTGGGTATTGCAGGGCGACAACGTGCTGGAGCGTTACGCAATCGGAGCGTCCGGGCATGCCGAGCGGATCGGCGGGTGGCCCAGCGGCTATGCGCTGACCGCATCCTTCCTGCCGCTGAGCGCGCTGCCCTCGATGGTCGATCGCGAAGGGGCATTCTGGATCGGGACGAGCCAGGGGCTCGAACGCTTCAGCCGCAGTTCCTTCGTCCCGGTTCTGGCGGGGGCCAACAACACGGTCGAGAACCGATCGCCGGCATTCGCGACGGTCGACGGGAGGGGAACGGTCTGGGCCTGGAGGCACGACCGGCTGTTTCGGTCCGGCCATGGGGGCGGCCTCGTTTCCTGGCCGGGGGCGCGGCCCGGTGGGGCGGCTCCCTGCGCGGCAGGGTCCGGAGGCGTCTGGGTATTCAACGGGACGGATCGTGTCGCGCGCATCGGCGGGCCTTCCGCGGCGTCGGTTCGTCTTGACCCTGGCGCGGCACGGCTGGCGAAAGAACTGGGTCTCACCGGATGCCTCGAGGACGAGCGGGGGCGCCTGTGGGGGGCTGGCGATCGTGGACTGGCGCTGCTTGAAGCGGGGCGCACGGCCGCAGTTCCTCTCGGGGAGGATTCGGGCTATTCGATCGGGACTTATGCCGCGTGGCGAGACGGCTGGGTGCTTGCCTATATCGGCAACGGCAATCTGTGGCTGACCGACGGCGCGCATTCCCGGATCGTCTGGCGCCGGGCCGACAATACGCTCGGCTTCATCGAAGCGCAGTATCGCAGCGGGAACGCGATACTGCTGGGCGGTGACCGCGGGCTTGGCCGGTTCGACGGCCGGTCGGTCAAGGTCGTTTCGAGCGCACGCTTTCCCTGGCTCAATTTCGTCGCGGGTATCGTGCAGACGCCGCGCGGCGACACATGGCTGCAGACCAGCAGCGGGGTCGTGCGACTGCGGACGGCCGATCTCGATCGCACATTCGTCGATCCGCATTTCCAGCCCGATGTGCGCATCTTCCGGGCTGCCGACGGGGTGCCGGGGCCGCCGAATTACGCGAACATGTCAGGCTTGTCCGCCGACGGCGACGGACGCGTCTGGGTTTCGACGAGCAATGGGATCGCCGTATTCGATCCCGCCACCGCTCCGCCCGACGGGCCGCCGCCACGGGTGCTGGTGACGGCGATCGAAGCCGATGACCGGGTCATGCCGGTGGCGGGCAGGGTGGAACTGCCGCCCGGAACCGGACGGCTGCGGGTCCAGCTTGCCGTCGTCGATTTCGACAATCCCATGGCGACGCGCCTGCGCTACCGATTGAAAGGCCTGGACGGCGAGTGGGTCGATGCCAGCGAGCAGCGCGCGGCGATGTTCACGCGGTTGCCTCCGGGCCATTACCGGCTCGAGGTCGTCGGTGCCAATTCTCACGGCGTGTGGAACCATCAGGGACAGAGCATCGAGATCGAGGTGGCGCCGCATTTCTGGCAGACTTGGTGGTTCGCAGCGTCGGCCGCGCTGTTCCTGTTGCTTGGTCCCTGGCTCGCCGTGCGCTGGCGTGTCGCACAGGTCGCGCGGCGGCTTCGCAGCCAGGCGGCCGAACGCGCGAACGAGCGTGAGCGCATTGCCCGCGACATTCACGACACCCTGCTGCAAGGGATGCAGGGGCTGGTCATGCGGATACAGGCGATCACCTCCCGGATGCAGGCTCCCGATCCCAATCGACAGGAACTGGAGCAAAGCCTCGACAGGGCCGATGCACTGATTGCGGAGGGCAAGCAGCGTGTCCACAACCTGCATCTGGAGGACAGCCCCGCCGATCTCGATGTCCTGTTGCGACAGGTCATGATGGAAATGCCGTTTGCGGCCGATGTGGATCGCTCCGTCTCGGTAACCGGGCACCCTCGATCAGTCGATGTCGTGGTCATCCGCGAGGTTCGCGAGATCGTGGCGGAAGCGTTGTTCAACGCCGCGCGCCATGCCCATGCGCGGACCGTGACGGTCGAGATCGCGTTCGGCCCGCGCGTGCTGGACGTTGTCGTTGCCGATGACGGTTCCGGTTTCGAAAGCGCCAGGGATTCCGTTTCCGGTTACGGTCTCATTGCGATGCGAAAGCGGGCGGAAAGCATCGGGGCCCGGTTGACGGTGGAATCGAGGCCGGGACGGGGCACTTCCGTGCGGGTTCGGGTGCCGGGGCGAAAAGCCTTCCCCGCTCGCCTTGCGGCTTTGTTCCCGGGCCGTTCAGATCGTCAGCATACCGCGCCGTAAGGCTTCCATGACGGCATGGGTGCGATCGGAGACATTGAGCTTTGCATAGGCGGTCCTGAAGTAGTCTTTCACGGTTTCCTCGGAAATGCCCAGGAGCCGTGCGATCTCTCGGTTGCCGTTGCCTCTGGCCGCTTCGGCGAGGACTTGCGTCTCGCGCGGTGTCAGGGACCGCTCGCCGACGTGAATGGCGATTTCCGAGGCGACTGCGGCATCGATGAAGCGTTTTCCCGCATGCACATCGCGGATCGCCTGGGCTATGACCTTGCGGGCGCTGCTCTTGAGCATGTAGCCGGCCGCGCCGATCTTGAGCGCGCGCGCTGCCGAGGCATCTCCGGCATAAGTCGACAGGACAATGATCCTTGCCGAGGGGGCCTCCGCCAGAATGGTCGCGATGGCTTCGGCTCCGGTTGCCCTGGGCATCTGCATGTCCATCAAGGTGACGTCGGGCCGAAGGGCCGAGAATCGATGCACGGCTTCGATACCGTCGCCGGCGGTGCCGGCAATCGTCAGATCCTCTTCGTTGTAGATGATGGCGCTCAGGCCCTCGCAAACGACGGGGTGATCGTCGACCACCAATACACTGATCATCGCTGGTTCTTTCGGGCTTCGGAAAAGGGCTTGCGGTATGACCTTAGACTTGCTCCGCCTATCCGGACAACCGGATTACGCTCCGGCCGCCATCGTCTGTACCGTCCGGATTCGCCACCGGAACCGCCTATCCTGACGATCGGCTGGACATCGGCCGGAAACAATCATGAAATAGATTCATGAGAGTATTCCATATAGCGCATTTTTCTAACGGGGTACGGGTCGTTAGGGGCTGAACTATTCCTTCAGGATTTCCCGTCCGTTTCTGGTGCCTCGCGCAGCAGAGGGTAGCAGCGGCGGAAACCCAACCAAAAAAATGAACCGGAGAGGAATTCGCCTGTCCTGCGCGCGCGCCTGCGTGCCGGGCGGCCTATGGAGTACTCGATGCTAGGTATCGTCAAGACCGCGCTGCACCGCCCTC